>Ga0209500_10003495_pt1 | contig 10707 bp, 5 predicted proteins | sample S_140212_EF_Meta_FD_187323 | JGI IMG/M metagenome (GOLD analysis project Ga0209500, IMG submission 187323) | Freshwater microbial communities from Lake Simoncouche, Canada to study carbon cycling - S_140212_EF_MetaG (SPAdes) (version 2) | ecosystem: Environmental > Aquatic > Freshwater > Lake ...
GACCTTTTCTGAAATTGCTTTAATGAAAACTGACTATTCAAAACCACCCCAAACGGGACAGTGAATACTACGGTTCAACGCCTCGTCTCGGCAACCTGCCAATTATTCGTTTTTAGGGGGTTGCCACAACGAAGTATTGACCGCCCAAAGGAATCTTCTTCAAGATCGGGTCTATCTTTGTTAAGGCCTTTAGCGGCTCTGGAAAGAACGAGCAATACCCAGTTTTGCGAATCTTGAACCCGCAGTCTGTGCTGAGTAATTTCTTGATGTCACGCATCGAGATCAATTCGGCATCCACATCCATGGGGCAGTTTGAAACAATTCGCCGCGTCAAGGGGTTATAGGTGTTGTGTTCAATCACAACAAGGCAGCCATCAGATTTGAGACTCGCACGCAAGTTCTTAAGAATCTCAACTCGAATGCTGCTCGTAATGTGGTGCAAAACCGTTGACACAAAAATTGCATCAAATTTCTCTACCGCATTTAATGGCGAATCAACGATCGTTACTTGTGGCAGATCTGCCCGAACAATATCGAGCGAAACTTTTGAGACATCAGTTGCAAATATCTTTGAGTCAGAAAACTGCTCAAGCAAATATGGCAATGACAGTCCTACACCACAGCCAAAATCGAGAATACTCAGTTGAGTAGTCCCATGCAGTAATTGATTCTTAAGTAGTCGAACCTTATATTCAGCTTGATATTTATCGCTAGTTCGAGTCAGCGCAAGACTCTTGCGCAACGACTCGTTGTAGTTCTCAGCAAAGTTGTCAAACTCAGACATTGCTTAACCAAACCTATCTTTCGATATTTTTATTGAGCAATCTCGCTATCTGAACCGCCGTCTAATTCGGCTGAAAGGCCTGAATCAGCGACGTCTTGGACAGACTCGGTTTCAACTGCCTGCGCTACAACTTCGTCTGACTCGGCAACAATCTCGTCAGCCTGCTCATCGGCAACATAGTTACCTTGCAGGCCAGCCAAGTATGCCGCTGGGTCAGATTCGTCGTCGCTTGAGTAATAAGGCATCGGCACGTAATCTGGCGCGCTGACATCAAACAAGTTGTAACGATCCATTCCGGTACCGGCTGGGATCAACTTACCGATGATGATGTTTTCTTTCAGACCAACCAGGTGATCTGACTTGCCATCAATTGCGGCTTCAGTCAGTACTCGAGTTGTTTCTTGGAAAGACGCTGCCGACAACCAAGACTCAGTTGCCAACGAAGCCTTCGTGATACCCATCAACTCTGGACGACCTTCGGCTGGCTTCTTGCCTGCTTCAACAATTGCACGGTTGACATCACGGAAATCTTTCGAGTCCGCACGATGACCTGGCAAGAAGTGAGTGTCGCCTGGCTCTTGAACGCTGACGCGTCGAGTCATTTGACGAACAATCAACTCGATGTGCTTGTCGTGAATCGCTACACCTTGGTCGCGATAAACCCTTTGCACTTCTTCGACGAGATACTGCTGTGTCTCACGAATACCTTTGATCTGCATCAGTTCTTTTGGATCCAATGGGCCGTCAGTGACACGGTCGCCCGCTTCAACATTTTGTCCATCTTTTACAAGTGGACGACTGCCGGTTGGCAAAATGATTTCGAGCTCTGCGCCTTGATCATCGATGAACTTGATTGGAATACCCTTGCCCTCGTCTTCGAGAATTCGGACAACTCCATTTACTGGAACAAGTCGAGCAGAACCTTTTGGATTGCGTGCTTCGAAGAGTTCAACTACTCGTGGCAAACCACCAGCGATGTCTTTTCCTGCAACACCACCTGTGTGGAAGGTACGCATGGTCAACTGGGTACCAGGCTCACCGATTGATTGTGCAGCAATTACACCTACTGCTTCACCAAGTTCGATGTCTTTGCCGGTTGCCAATGAACGTCCGTAGCACTTTGCGCAGACGCCAACTTCGGCGTCGCAAGTTACAACTGAACGAACACGAACTCGTGTCACCTTCGAATCGTTTCGCAAAGTCGCCATCTCTTCGTCGCCAACGATTGTGTTGCGTGGCATAACTGAGCCGTCTGAAAGCTCAATGTCGTTGAGCAACGCGCGACCGAACAGCTTCGTCTCTAGGTAGGCACGAGTGTTGGCAGTATCTGCCCCAACGTTTTCTACCCAAACACCAAGTGTCGTACCGCAATCGTCTTCACGAACGATCAACTCTTGAGCAACGTCATGCAAACGGCGGGTCAAATAACCCGAGTCGGCAGTACGCAAAGCAGTGTCTACAAGGCCTTTTCGAGCACCTGGAGTTGCGATGAAGTATTCAAGAGTTTGCAAACCTTCACGGAAGTTGCTCTTGATCGGACGAGGAATCATGTCACCACGAGGGTTGGCTACGAGACCACGCATACCTGCAATCTGACGCATCTGGGTCATGTTTCCACGAGCACCAGAGTTGATCATCATGTCGACTGGATTGAAGCGCAATTCTTTGAACTCTTTTTCCATGGCTTGCTGAACATCTGAAGTTGCAGCAGTCCAAATTCGCACTTCTTGGCTACGACGCTCACCATCGGTGATGATTCCGCGACGGAACTGGTTCTCGACTTTTTCTGCTTGCTTTTCGTAGTCGTCGAGAATGCCACGCTTGGCAACCGGCGTCTTTACGTCATCAACAGAAACTGTCAAACCTGATTGCGACGCGTAGCGATAGCAAAGGTTCTTAATCGCATCGAGCGACGAAGCAATTACAGCCTTTGGATAGTTGTCGCTGAGTCGTTCTACAATCACACCGAATTCTTTTTTCTTTACCGGTGCTGTGATGTGACCAAACTGCTTCGAGAAGTCTGCAGGCAACACTTCTTCGAACAACATGCGACCTGCAGTTGTTTCGAAATATGTTGAACTACCGTCTTCGGCTTTTTCAAGCACCTTGATCTTGGCGTGAAGTTTGAGGCCACCTTCGTCAAGAGCACGAGTGATCTCCCACATCGACTTGAAGACGCGACCCTCGCCGGTCAAACCAGCATCATCACGTGTCAAATAAAAGCCACCGATTACAAGGTCTTGTTGTGGAGTAACAATTGGTCGACCAGAAGCTGGTGACAAAATGTTGTTCGCTGAAAGCATCAAAACTCGTGCTTCTGCTTGCGCTTCAACTGAGAGCGGCAAGTGAACTGCCATTTGGTCACCGTCGAAGTCGGCGTTGAATGCGGTGCAAACAAGTGGGTGCAAGTGAATTGCTTTACCCTCTACGAGCACTGGCTCGAACGCTTGAATTCCGAGGCGGTGAAGAGTCGGTGCGCGGTTAAGCAATACCGGATGTTCTTTGATCACTTCTTCAAGCACGTCCCAAACTTGCGGACGACGACGCTCAACCATGCGCTTAGCGGACTTGATGTTCTGTGCAAGTTGCTGATCAGCAAGACGCTTCATTACGAATGGTTTGAACAATTCGAGTGCCATCAGTTTTGGCAGACCGCACTGTTGCAAACGCAGTGTCGGACCAGCCACGATTACTGAACGACCCGAGTAGTCAACGCGCTTGCCCAACAAGTTCTGACGGAATCGACCTTGCTTGCCCTTCAAGCCATCTGAAAGTGACTTGAGTGGACGGTTACCCGGGCCACTTACAGGACGACCACGACGACCGTTGTCGAACAACGCGTCGGCTGCTTCTTGCAACATTCGCTTTTCGTTGTTGACGATGATCTCTGGCGCACCCAATTCGAGCAGACGGCTCAAACGGTTGTTGCGGTTGATCACACGGCGATAAAGGTCGTTCAAGTCTGAAGTTGCAAAGCGACCACCGTCAAGTTGCACCATCGGGCGCAACTCTGGCGGAATCACTGGAATCACATCAAGGATCATCGCTTTTGGATTGTTGACCAATCGCGCATCGCTGTCGCGACGGTTGAACGAAGCAACAATCTTCAAACGCTTAATCGCCTTTTGCTTGCGCTGTGTCGAGAGCGGCTTGCCATTCAAACCGTTCATGATTGCGTCTCGCAAAATTACTTCTTCGGAATCAAAGTCGATTGTGTCGATCAAAACCTTGATCGCTTCTGCACCGGTACCACCAGTGAAATAATCTTCGTAGCGATCTTTGATTTCACGCCAAAGTTCTTCGTCGTCAATGATCATTCGCGGATGAAGCTTTTGGAAGGTTTCAAACGCACGCTCGAGACGGTCGAGATCTTTCGTGTGTCGATCACCGATCATCTGAATGTCTTTGTCAATCAACTTCTGACGCGCACGGATGTCACTCTCTTTTGCGCCATCTTTTTCGAGCTGCTTAAGTTCTGCCTCAGCGTCTTTCTGACGCAACTTGATCTCTTTTTCACGTTGCTTGACCATCAATTCACGGTCTTCGAGATACTCTTTTTCGAGATCTGGCATTTCTTCGTGGCGCTTGTCAACATTGACTTCGCTTACCAACCACGCAGCAAAGTAAATAACTTTTTCAAGTTGTTTTGCTTTGATTTCTTCGCGCGACTCTAAACCACCGAGCAAATATGCCAACCAACTACGCGTACCGCGGAGATACCAAATGTGCACTACCGGTGCAGCAAGTTCGATGTGGCCCATGCGCTCACGACGAACCTTTGAACGTGTTACTTCAACGCCGCACTTTTCGCAGATGATGCCCTTGAAACGAACGCGCTTGTACTTGCCGCAATAGCATTCCCAGTCGCGGGTTGGTCCGAAGATTTTTTCGCAGAACAGACCGTCGCGCTCAGGTCGCAGTGTTCGGTAGTTAATGGTCTCTGGCTTTTTAACTTCGCCACGTGACCAGTTGCGGATGTCATCGGCAGTTGCCAAACCGATGCGCAATTGCTGGAAGCTGTTGATGTCCAACTTGCGCTTGTTGTCGTCGATTACTACATCTGACATGTTGATGCCAACCCTTTCAAAGTGCTGCGATTAATCATTAGAAAGCCTTCTCTCGTCGACGCTCGCGCTCGCGGTCATCTGCATCAGAACCGCGTTCGTTGCGACTGATATCGATGCCAAGTTCGCGTACTGCAGTGAAGACTTCTTCGTCGAGATCTGTGAGCTCAACTTGCTTGCCTTCATGTGAAATAACTTCTACGTCGAGACAAAGTGCTTGCATTTCTTTCATCAACACTTTGAAACTTTCTGGAATACCAGGCTCTGGAATGTTGTCGCCCTTGACGATTGCTTCGTACACGCGGACACGTCCGAGTACGTCATCGCTCTTGATTGTCAAGAGTTCTTGCAAGCAATACGCAGCGCCGTAGGCCTCAAGTGCCCACACTTCCATTTCGCCGAATCGCTGGCCACCGAATTGCGCTTTGCCACCAAGTGGTTGCTGCGTGATCATCGAGTATGGACCAGTTGAACGAGCGTGAATCTTGTCGTCAACCAAGTGGTTGAGCTTCAAGATGTACATGTAGCCAACTGTGATTGGGTTGTCGTATGCCAGGCCTGTGCGACCGTTGCGCAAAACTGTCTTGCCATCGGTGCCGATCATTCGCTTGCCGTCAACTGACTCTGGGTTCAAGTTCTTGAGAATTGACTGAATCGTCGGATGTGAACCGGCTTGATCGTCTTCGTCCCAATGTGCACCGTCGAATACTGGTGTCGAGATGAAAGTTGCCGGCGGTGTGGATGGACGAGTCTTTGACTCTGTTCCGCGAATCGGGTTCGCGCCCACTGCCTTCTGGTTCTTCTCGTCGTACCAACCCCATCTCGCGCAATAGCCGAGGTGGGCTTCGAGTACCTGACCGATGTTCATTCGGCTTGGCACACCAAGTGGATTCAAGATGATGTCAACTGGAGTGCCATCTTCGAGATATGGCATGTCTTCGACAGGCAGAATCTTGGAGATAACACCCTTGTTTCCGTGACGACCAGCGAGCTTGTCGCCGACGCTGATCTTGCGCTTTTGCGCCACGTGAATTTTTACGATTTGGTTTACACCTGGTGGCAACTCATCGCCTGGTTCGTCATCGCCTTCGGCCGCGCGCTTGAGAACTTTGACGTCAATAACTTTGCCGCCTTCACCGTGTGGAACTTTAAGTGACGTGTCACGAACTTCTTTTGACTTCTCACCGAAAATTGCACGCAACAAACGCTCTTCAGGTGTCAACTCGGTTTCTCCCTTTGGAGTCACCTTGCCGACAAGAACGTCGCCAGGTCCTACTTCAGCGCCGACGCGAATGATGCCGCGATCGTCGAGGTCGGCAAGAATTTCTTCCGACAAGTTTGGAATGTCACGGCTGATTTCTTCTGCACCGAGTTTTGTGTCTCGGGCGTCAACTTCATATTCGTGAATGTGAATTGAAGTGAGCACGTCTTCTTTGACAAGACGCTCTGACAAAATGATTGCGTCTTCGAAGTTGTAGCCCTCCCATGGCATAAGCGCCACGAGCAAGTTCTTACCTAATGCGAGTTCGCCTTCGTCGGTGCTTGGACCGTCAGCAAGAAGATCGCCCTTCTTGATTTTCTGTCCTTCTTTGACGCGAACAATTTGATTGATGCAAGTGTCTTGGTTCGAACGCAAGAACTTATACAACTTGTGTTCGTGTTCACGCTTCGGCAGGTTTTCGTATTTGACAACAATCGTCGCACCAGTAATTGACTCGACAACACCGTCATCTTTTGCCAAAACCAGGTCGGCTCCATCGCGTGCAGCGCGGGCTTCAACACCGGTGCCGATGTATGGGGCTTCGGCACGAATCAACGGCACCGCTTGACGTTGCATGTTTGCACCCATCAACGCACGGTTTGCATCGTCGTGTTCAAGGAACGGAATCAACGCAGTTGCGATTGAAACAATCTGCTTTGGTGAAACGTCGATGAAGTCAACTTCTGCCGGCGTTACGTAACCGATGTCAGTAGTCGCGCCGAAGAAACTTTCTGCTTCAAGCATCTTCTTGAGGTCTTCCAAACTTGCTGCTTGTGGTGATCGACGCACAAGAACGCGCTCATCACGCAAACGACCGTCTGGCAAAATTGGAGTGTTGGCCTGTGCCACAACGTAATTTTCTTCTTCGTCAGCCGCCATGTATTTGATCTCGTTGGTGACGATGCCACCCTTTACGCGACGGTATGGCGTCTCGATGAAACCGAATGGATTCACGCGTGCATATGTTGAAAGTGCACCGATAAGACCAATGTTCGGACCTTCTGGTGTCTCAATTGGACACATACGGCCGTAGTGCGAGAAGTGAACGTCTCGAACTTCGAAACCTGCTCGCTCACGGCTAAGACCACCGGGTCCAAGTGCTGAAAGGCGACGACGATGGGTCAAACCCGACAATGGGTTGACTTGGTCCATGAACTGCGACAATTGCGATGTTCCGAAGAACTCTTTGATCGCAGCCACTACTGGGCGAACGTTGATCAAAGTCTGTGGCGAAATCGCCTCAGAGTCTTGGGTCGTCATGCGCTCGCGAACCACGCGCTCCATTCGTGAAAGACCGATACGAACTTGGTTCTGAATCAACTCGCCTACCGAACGAATTCGACGGTTTGCAAAGTGATCTTGGTCGTCAAGTCGATAGCCCGGCTCTTGCTTTACGAGATGCAACATGTAGCTGATCGTCGCCAAAACTTCGCAACGACTCAAAACATCTTGGTCTTCAGCTGGTAAATCGAGTTTGCCAAGTTCTGGCCCAACTTTGAGGCCGAACATTTCTTGAATCTTCTTCAACTCGCCACCGAGTTTGCGATTCAACTTGTAGCGACCTACGCGTGACAAGTTGTATCGAACACCGAAGAATGCTTGCTCGAAATAAACACGTGCCGCTTCAACGTTCTGTGGTTCGCTTGGTCGGGCGCGCTTGTAAATTTCAAGAAGTGCTTCTTCGCGTGTTGGCGCGATTACTTTTTCACGACGCCACTGATCTTCAAGGAAGTCAAAGTAATTTACAAAGCGATCGATGAACCCTGGAGCGTTCAACTCGTCGTAGCCAAGTGCACGAATGATCGTGAAGATACCCATGCGACGCTTGCGAGCAACACGAGTTCCTGCAGTTACTTCTTTGCCCGGTTTGTGCTCAACATCGAACTCAAGCCACTCTCCGCGACTTGGATGGATTGTTCCTTTTACAAGTTGGTACTTCGACAAGTTACGCAAACGAAAGCGCTCACCTGGTTCGAAGATTACGCCTGGTGAACGCACCAGCTGGCTAACAACAACACGCTCGGTGCCGTTGATGATGAAAGTTCCCTTGTCGGTCATCTTTGGGAAGTCACCGATAAAGACGGTCTGCTCTTTGATTTCGCCGGTTGGGCGGTTCAAGAACTTTGCCTTCACAAACTTTGGCACCGAATAAGTCATGTCACGATCGCGACACTCGGCCTCAGTGAACTTTGGTTTTGGATTTAAATCAGCATCATCTGGATCGAAAGTGAGTTCAAGCTGCAAGTCATCGCTTACACCTTTAACTGGAGAAATATCTTCAAAGACCTCTCGCAACCCCTCGGTGAGAAACCACTCAAAACTTTCGCGTTGTACGCCAATTAAGTTTGGGATTTCCATTGCATCGGAAAGTGTTGCGAACGAATAGCGTTCGCGTGCATCAGCACGAAGGGCCACGAGTGTACTCCTAGTGTTAGAAATTGGCAAGCAGGAAAATTAAAGTGAAATGCCCACTTGGAAGTTTTTTGGAACTACTTCGAGGGCAATGCACGGCGGTCTACGAGCCTATCGGTGAATAAGTAAAACTCACCAACCCGCAGACCAAAATGCACGGTCGGCGTCCGGAGACCCGGACGCCAAGACCGAGTTATTACGCGAGTTCGACGGTTGCGCCGGCTTCTTCAAGCTTGGCTTTCGCCTTGGCTGCGTCGTCCTTGCTGGCCTTTTCCAAAACTGGCTTTGGTGCACCGTCAACGAGATCTTTGGCTTCTTTGAGGCCAAGAGATGTGAGTTCGCGAACTGCCTTGATAACGGCGATCTTCTGCGCCCCGCCATCTTTCAAGATGACTGTGAACTCGTCCTTTTCAGCGCCTGCATCGGCAGCTGGTGCTGCTCCGCCCGCTGCAGCAACTGCCACTGGGGCTGCTGCTGTTACGCCGAACTTCTCTTCGAATGCCGAAAGAAGATCTTTGAGCTCAAGAACCGTAAGTTCTGAGATTCCGTCAAGAATCTGATCTTTTGTAAGTGCCATTTCTATTTCTCCTTTTATTTTTTAGTTAATTTTGTTTTTGTTTAGTTTTAGTAAATCTCTAGGCCGCTTCACGCTGTTCAACGAGTGCCTTGAGGGCATACGCGGTCTTGCGTGGCAAGGCGGCGAACATGTTTGCGGTCTTTGTAAGTGGTGCTTGCAACATGCCAGCGAATTGAGCGAGCATGACTTCGCGTGGCGGAAGATCGGCAAGCGCCTTGAGCTCTTTCGCGCTAATTGCTTTGCCGGCTACTACTCCACCCATCAAAACAAGTAGTGGATTTTCTTTGGCGTGGTTGCGCAAAACTTTTGCAACTGCCGAGGCGTCGCCGTTCACGAATGTGATTGCTGCAGGACCCTTCAAGAATTCTTCGAGCTCTGCGTAGCCAGATTCACGGGCAGCAAAACGCGCAAGTGTGTTTTTGTAAACCTTGTATTCAGCACCAAGCGGACGAAGTGCGCGACGCAACGTAGCCAACGAACCAACTGTCATTCCGCGATATTCAGTAATAATCGCGGCATTTGAAGCAGCGAGTTTCGCGCTCACTTCTTTAACTACTGCAATTTTCTCTGCGGTTGCATTTGCCATAAAACGATGAACTTTCTGATTTGACAATGCTCGGGTGCTCAACGCAGTGCGGAACAACCCAGCGCGAAAATCGCGACTAGATACATTCACCTCGTTTGGCAAACCATTGCTGGCTAATTATCTGAAACGAATCTTTCAGACCAAATTTCTGCGGTGGGCAACCTTCACATTGCTGTGACTGCTGCTTAACTCACTTCTAACGAATATTGACGATATCGGGCATCAAACCCACTTACCAACGTCAAGCCAACCATGACTTGTTGTTGCGCAGGAAACTCGTACCCACATGGGGCCGACCGTTCAAGAATCGATCTTTGTGTTCAGGAAAAAACGTGTCATATATATGCCAATACTTTGCCTGTAATTCAAGGCCCTCTGGCGAGTCGACCCACTGCCCTTTGGAACGTTGCCAACCTTCAAGTGATGCCTCAAGAATCTCTTCAGGTGTATTGCGGACGAAGTCCAATCCCCGATCAATCACCTTGTGATACCAATCTAAATTTCGAATCTCCGCAACCTGCAATGACTCTGAAAGCGTCAGCAGTCTGCCGCTAGATCTCTCAATAAATCGCTGCAAAATAAACACGTCAGTCGAATAGAACAAAGTAGAAGCCTGAATAATCAAGGCCTGATTGGTGATCACTCGTAACTTGCCGCTCATTGCTGCAATGTGGTCAAAGCCCAGATTTGTTGAAATGCACATCGCACATTCGCTTGCCAGATAGATGTCGGCAGCCTCGGTGCGCATGCCAGTTGAGGCGTAATCAATGATCAATGGCGAGTTCGAAGTGAACGGGCGCTCGACCTTTGCGCCCATGCGAACTATTTGTACATTCATTGATGCAAACTTCTCGGCAACTTGCAAGTAATCGTTTATGTCTTGATTTCGATAAATCTCTTTGTCGGTTCGCACCTGCGTATTCGCCTGAACGATGTCGCTTTTATAAGCACCATCTCGAACCATGAGTGCAATAAATTCTCTTTGCGGATCAATCCCAATTTTTTTAACGTATTCAGAACTTG
>Ga0209500_10003496_pt1 | contig 10706 bp, 10 predicted proteins | sample S_140212_EF_Meta_FD_187323 | JGI IMG/M metagenome (GOLD analysis project Ga0209500, IMG submission 187323) | Freshwater microbial communities from Lake Simoncouche, Canada to study carbon cycling - S_140212_EF_MetaG (SPAdes) (version 2) | ecosystem: Environmental > Aquatic > Freshwater > Lake ...
TAATTGTTCGATCTCTTCTCTTAGTTTAGGAATTCTTTCGGTTTGATTTTTGGCAAATTGGGCCACAAATTCGGAATGTTTTTCGTCGATCGTTTTGACCGATTTCATATATTCAAAAAAGCGGCGGATTGTTTATACCCTTTGGTTCGCTTCGTAAAAAATACATTATTTAAACCGTCGACGAATGTATATGCAGTCTGCCGAAGAAATACAAGTGAAAAAAAAGAATTTCCAAAAAATGCTTCTCATCACCAACGCGATAGAGAAAGGCTGGTCGGTCAAAAAGGTGGATTCTGCTTACATCTTTCGCAAGAAAACAGAGAACAAGAAGGAAGTTTTCCGCGCCGATTATCTAGAAAAGTTCATCGATTCCAATTTAGACATCAATCTGCTCCTTCAATAGCCTGGGTCTCTTCTTCGACAGAGTCCTCCAATGTGAGGATGAATCCGCCCCCCTCCACAAACATAAATCCTTTATGACTCTCTTCCGCGGATTCTTTGATAGACGACCTTTGTATTTTTACGATTTCTCTCGGATCGATATCATTGAATTGGACCTTGGTGTTTAGATAAGCCGAAAAGAAAATATTGTCGTCGGTATGGATAATGGTGAGAACATTGGAGAGTTTCGAAATCATAAAGAGAATATTGGTGACAAAATTCAGCAGGGTTTGATTCCCTAAACTACGGGGGTAGATCACATTCCAGCTGAAAATCGTATTCACGATGAAAAGGGTGCTGGCGAAATAACTGGCATATTGATAGTGTTGAACGACCTGTTGGAGTTGGGCTTTTTTGTATTCGGGGAAGATATCGATCCGTTGGCTCACCGAATCATTGTCCGTTGATATCGTAGGATTGACTTCCAGGAGTTTGATCAGCTTTTCTTCGCGCCGGATTTCGGTCATATACATGAGAATAAACGCGGCGACGGTGATATAGTTTAGAATGAACCCGATCCTATATTGTTGGTCGGTCTCATTCATGTTTTGGGTCAGTGTGCACATATCGTTATTACAATCTTGGGGAATGAAAAGGAGAAGAAGCGAAGAAACCATGACACGATAGAGCTCTAAGGACACACTCACGGCCATATTCGATTTTTGTTGGAAGTCTTGGCTGGTGACGGTGTCGTATAGGATCTGATAGAAGGTCTTGGGTAGGTAGGTGAATGGGTCCATCTATAGTAGGGGGACATATAGTAGGCTGGCCCTACGACCTTATCTCAAAGGGGTTCCTCAAGGGGTTCCTCAAAGGGGTCAATAATATTCCTTTATGAAGATGAAATTATTGTTCGGGGAAAGAGTTAAATAAACAATTCTCTAATAAACACTTCTCTAAATACCTCACATTTATAAATTTCCTCACTTATCCAAGGTGGTCGAGTAGTAGTTTTACACCCTTGAACATTTAAATCCGGACAACTTTATGTTGTTTCAAATTTAGTTTTTCAAGGTCGGGTCTTTTCATTCCCGTGTAAATTTTGGTTATAGCCACTCTTGAAAATGGCTTGAAAAGTTCCTCTACATAAATAATCAGGACGGTTTATTTGTTTTACCGCATTTTCTGCTATTTTGTAGATGTTTTTTGCTCCGTTACAATCTCTGTTCCAAAAGCCATTACAGGATTTACACCTTAAAAGCCCCCAGCACATTTGTTGATTGTTTCGGTATGGTTTGGGATTTTCCACCATTAAAAAATTATTACATTCGCCTCCATTACATTGCGAACACTTACAACTGCTACGAAATTCATCTACTAAATAGGTATTATAACCACATTTCCGAAACAAACTACGCATTCCTTTTCCTTTGGTCGGTTCTTTGTATTTCATTTGTTGGCGTTGTTCCCAGTCCCCAAAGGCAATGATGACATTTTCCGGTGTTCCAAATTTCTTTTGAAAATTCTGTATCATTCGTTGTTCGCTTCGCTTGGTATTCAAATACCCGTTCAATTTAAGTTTTCTGAACAAATATTTCTCATAAAAATCAAACAATATATGATTGATTTCGTTCTTCCTTTTGATATATGATTTGAATTCGTCTGTATTCAATGATTTTTTATTATAATTGGATAATTCCGTTTCATATTCTATCACAGTTCGGTCATTGATGATGGTGCGACGAAATTCCAAAATTAATTTAGAAAATTTTTTGCTTTTGGTTTCTTTGCGTCGTTGGTCTTGAGAATAACGAAATTTGTTAGCATCTCTATCATTTCCATCCACACAATAAATCAAATCGCTTTTTCCCATATCTACTGCGACAATTTTCTTGGATTGTAATTCTGAATAATCATTCAATTCATCTAAATACTGTTCCTTTTCTTTGAACTTATTGTTGGGTAGATGTTTTCCAATAAATTCATTACGAATGAACAAAATCGTCGCACTTACACCATCGGTCTCAATCATATGATGGAAAGTATAATTCGGTTTATGAAAACATTGCCGGTCGGTGCGAAAGAAAAACTTCCATATATTATTTTCTTGTTTCTTTAAGTTACCTTTGGTGGTATATTCGGTTTTGATACCTTGTTTCTTAGTAAAAAGTAACAATACAATCGTGGTTGTATCCAATCGTATGTGTTTGGGAATGATTTCACTGCGTAAAGGAAATACACTACTAATTTTGTTATGTTCTTGTTCTATTTGTTTCATCATAAACAACATACAAGGAAAATAATCTTGTGGGTGACATTGAATATCGTAATAGATGCTTTTCTTTTCAAATTTAGTTTTTACCGGCATTATTTTTTTTTTATGTTCAGTTATCCAAGAATGGTAAGAAGAATGAGAAGTAAAGTCGGTCGTTTCTACATTCAAAATATCGTTTTTAATTTTGCGCAATTCGCTTCCTAATTTTCGTAATTTGGTTTCTTTCTCTTTTTGTGTTAGATGAACTTTGGCTTTAATTTTCTGGGTTAGTAATCTTTTTTTCCACATTACATTCACATAGCGTTCCACATATTCCACAAAATGTGATTTAATATTGTTTTCATAGACAGTCAAAATAGTAACTTTTAGATAATCTAATACCGTATTTAAGTTAGTGTAATCCAATTGGTCATTTTGTGTAAGTGGAAAATAATGTTCTTGATAAAATGCTTTCAATATGGTTTTTAATTCTACAGTCGCATCACTTGGCGGTCGCCCAGTGGTAGTTTCTTTACATACCACTTTCATACAGGTTTGGATAAACTTGTGGTCAATTACCGGTAATGTTTGGTGTGTTTCATAGTAATCCAATAGGTATAGTTTCATAAACATTAGGGTATGAATAACAATCTGGTGACATTTGCGAACGGCGTTGTTGATTTTTGGCAAATGAATTTCAGGCTGTTTCAGTATATGTTTTATAGGAACCTTTACTGCTTTGTAGAAGTCAAAATCAAAAGTGGGGTTGTCGGGCGGTTTGGGCGGAACTTCCTTTTTGGGTCGTCCCATCCTATAATATGCCTAAAGGTTTTATTATACAGAATTTAACGAAAATTTCTTTAAGTTCTTTTTACGAAAAAGAAATAAAATTGAAAATGGTGTTTGTTATACCAAGTGATAATCATAAAATGTCGGTAATCATTACAAGGTATTTTATTGAAAAAACGGATAGTGATTATGAAAATCATAATAGGACGTGGGAAGAAAATAGACATAGAATGGTATTTTTACAAATGAATTTACCAAGAACTCGTCAAATTATTACCGAAATAACAGAAGATAAAGAGATACTTGCTGTTAGATTTCCTTTAGAGCGACAAATTAACAATAACTTTTATTTGAAAAATATTAGATATGGAAACGGAATACCTTATAATGACACTGTATGGCTACCCAAGGAAATTTGGATATATAGTATGATGCGGGTTAATGAATAAAATTGAAATAATATAGAGCAAACGCTATAACATACAATCATAATGTTTATTTTGGATACTCACACCCATAAATTGAGGTTTCGCATTGATGCGGATGCTCCAGTTGATTATATGAATAGGTGGAAAAAACTCAAAAAAGACTGTGAAAGTGGCGATAACGCATATGTTTTAGAAAAAATGAAAACATATTGTAGATTGGAATCAAACATAACAATACCTCATTTACAACGAGCAGAAGGTGGAATCGGTGGAGATAGCAATATTAAGAATAAACAGATACGCTTTCGCCGCCATATGAAGTATATGAATCTTTCAAGGTATAAGGATAATGATATAATTTTGGACCAAGTTACAAATGCGGATGACCAAACCGAAAAATGGACATATCAAGAATTAGACGACATCATTCGCGCACTAATAAAAACGTTCAATTACTTTGTTGAAAGTGAATGCGTCAATGGTGTGATTGAATTGATAAACAAAGAATCAATGAGTCACAATTATTTAGATAGCGATGATGAATCCGGTTGAGGAGTAAAAAAATATTTAACTGTGCGAATATACTCCCCGTTTTGTGTAAAATGAAATTCCTTTTTTGTAATATTATACGTGGATTTCAATAAATATTTAATAATCAAAAAATATGGTCGTTTGAATTTATGGGGTTCGCAAATTGCGGGCATTTCATAAAAGGTAAAAAAAGTGCGTATTTCTGGTATTAAAGCCATAATATTTTGTTGTAACTCTTTGTTATTATCCAGATGATACAAAATCAATGGATTATTATGTTCCAAATCCAAAATAGTAAGCAATTTATTAACAATTTCTTCTTGTTCTTGTCGGTATAACTCACTTTTCAGTCGCATTGTATATGTTTTACTGTAACATATACAATTTAATCTTTATATTTTTTAGTTTTACATTTACGGGTAGATGGTTTTCGTGAATATTCCAAGTCCTTTTCCTGTCATACGCATCTTTGAAATAGTTTGCGTAATTCAGTGGTTTTATTTTATGGATAGAACTTTGAACATTCTGTTTCAATTGTTGAAAATCATTCACATTACGATACTTCTTCAAGTAATATTTTAGTTGATTAAAGTATTGTTCTATGCTGTTACTTTTAGGGGTATATGGGACACTATACAAAATTTGGTTACCACTTTTGATAATGGCTTCCTTGATAAGGTCATTGTGATGACTACCGGCATTGTCCATAATTATCAAATGATTTTTGTATTTTCCAAACACATTCTTTTCTAAAAATGCCAACAATCGTTCTTTGGTTGTCCCACCCTTTTCATAAAGTTCATACCCTCTTCTATTACACATTTTTTCTTCTTTTCTTGTAAAATAATAAGAAGTTTTATTAGAACCCATTATACTATATGTTTTTATTTTTTGAGAGGATCGCCTAAAAGTATCTATCTGTATGACTATACACCTTTTAACCTTTCAATCGCCGATTTATATATCATAATTATGCCTTCGGCAGAATTACTGTATATAAAAGGTGATTTATCGGTTACAAAGTAACAGTTACCTAATTACATTCAAAGATGCCGACCCTCTGGGTCGGCATTTCACTACGTAGTAAATGTAAAAAGGTGTAAAATGGATCTGATCGGCCCTCCTTTACGTAGTGCGATCCATTACCGTCCTGTTCGCGGTAATTTAACTCTATACGGTCGTATAGAGTTAAATTAAATTATTTACGGTGTTTGCTTATCTTTTTCCATATCTTTTTCCATATAATATATATCGAATAATTATAGGTGTAACCCTTTCCTCGGATTTATTGATTTCTGGCCCCTCTATTCGGTCCCGAAGGGGAGTCCGCCCAGAGAGTGAGTTCAATATTTTTTCTTTATTTATAATTATACTATTATCCGTTTCTAATTTTATATGTTTTGTTGAATATACATGTTGAATAGGGATATATAATATAATACCTTTCTGTCTTAAAAAAGATGCTGAATATGACAATGACGAATTTCCGGCAATAAGAATATCAGAATTAACAAATGTCATAAAGGTATGAATTAGATCTGTATTTATATGAAAAGTTATTTTGGATGTAGAACAATTCATAATTATTTTATTCATTTCATCTGGTGTAATGGAATCGCAGTATATGTTATATTCAAATGAATAACCTGAAAGAATATTTGTTAAATGATTGATAATATTTATATAAACATCGACGCTAACATATCTATCTACGTTTTCTGTTAGTGAAACATCTCCTCTTCTTATATGACACGCAATATTCAAATGATCATTCATATGGCTATCAATCCAATGTAAGGAAGGTGAAATAAATTGTTCTAAAATGTTTGGATTGTTATCAATAAAAGAATGACAAAAACGAACTTTAATTAAAACATTATAATCGATTGGAGTAGACATAATCGATTGTATTTCATTGATATCAAATGAAAGAATTCGAATTTCGTTTTTAAATTCAATATTATTGTCCGAGGAAAGAGTTAATTCAGCAAACAAATTATTAAATTTTTCAAGATACACTTCATCGGTCACGTCTTTTAATGAATAGAAATCGACATTTCTATTTCTATTTATAATAATATTACTATGGAAGTAATTCAACTTAAAAAATTTAGTTAATAAATACAAACTAAGAATTCTTTGAATTTGGGCACCAAACCTATCATAATGCGTTTCATTGTCATATGTAATAAAATACATATAATATGTATTTGAATTTATTTATACCTTTTGTTATTTGAACTTTTACATCACCGATAATTCAATCCGGCTGACAAATGATCAGGGAGAAGGGTTCGTGTGACATAATATTCCTTTATGACTTATTCATGAAGGACCCTTGTATCATTTCTTTCAGGATTTTCTTACGATCGTCATAAAGATATTCCTTTATGACCTTATGGAGGAATCCCTTGTGTGAAGGGAGGGGTCGTGTACGCCCTTCGGGCCTCATGTAGTGGCAGTCACTACGCCCCCGGCGACAGCGAAGCGGCTCTACAAAATTGAATGGCTTTTTTCATATTTATATAGTACTATATGCCAAAGTGTGAATGCGGAGTAACGGCTTGTTTCGGTCTGAAAGGGGAGGTTGCTAGTTGTTGTGCTACGCACCGTTCGTTAGGGATGGTGAATGTAGTAGATGTTCTTTGTTCAGAATGTGATAAGAGGGCTATGTATAATGTCCCTGGAAAAACGGGAGGTCTATTATGTATAGATCATAAGACCCAGGGGATGGTGAATGTGAAGGGGAAACGGTGTGCTTTTGTTTATACCAATAACCTACCATGCTATACCGTGCCTATATACAATACGGACGGGGAACTCAAAGGGAAGTTTTGTATTGAACACAAAACGGAAGGGATGGTCAATGTTACTGGAAAACGTTGTGAAAGAGAGGAATGTAAATATATTGCTCAATTTAATGTTGATGGAGAAGTGAAAGGAAAATATTGCTCTATTCATAAAGAGGTGGGTATGATAGATATCAAACATAAGAAATGTGAGATGGAAGGATGCCGAAATCAACCTTCTTATAAGTTTGAAAGGGATTCGAGTTGTAGGTTCTGTGCTACACATAAATTAGAAGGGATGACAAATGGAAAACATTCCTTCTGTATTTTCGATGGATGTAATAAACTCGCTGGATATAATGTGATTGGTTCGACAACACCTCTTTATTGCACTACTCACAAAGGGGAAAACATGGTAGATTTGAAACATACTTTATGTATGGGAGTCATTCAAACTCCCTCTGGAGAGGACATAGACTGTGATAAACGGCCGATTTTCAATTATAAGGGTTCTAAGAATGGAATATATTGTATGATTCATAAAAAAGATGGAATGATAGATGTGGTTTCTCCTGTATGTATATCAAGTTGGTGCGATAATTATGCTAATAAAAATTGGCATAAATATGAACGTTATTGTATTCCTTGTTATATTCATTTATTTCCAGATAAACCAAACACTCGAAATTATAAGACAAAGGAAAAAGCCGTTGTAGATTTTGTATTATCTCATTTTGAACACATGAGTTGGATAGCAGATAAACGCGTCCAAGAGGGTTGTTCTCGACGTCGTCCAGACTTATTATTAGATTTAGGATCTCATGTCTTGATTGTTGAAGTCGATGAAAATCAACATACCGATTATGAATGTTCTTGTGAAAATAAAAGGCTCATGGAGATTTCGCGCGATATCGGTCATAGACCGTTGATTTTTATAAGATTCAATCCGGATGAATATACCGATAGTATGAATAATAAAATAACTACTTGTTGGAAACCGAATAAACAAAATGGTATTTTGTGTGTTCCCAAAACCAAATTAAATGAATGGAATAATCGGTTGTCGATATTAAAACAACACATTGAGTATTGGGTAGAAACAAAACCAGAAAAAATGGTGGAGATTATTCAACTATGGTATGACGGAATGTTGCCTACATAATATGATATATTTATAAAATTAAATTAATTTTAATTATTTTCATGTAAGTATTTTTTATTTTTTTGACTTTTCCCAGGATTTATTTTCTTTAGCGATATTATAAGCGTGCAAAATGGGTGGGGCCCTTATGCAACTAGTCGCCTACGGCGCACAAGACGTGTTCCTTACTGGAACTCCTGAGATTACTTTCTGGAAGGTGTCTTACAGACGCCATACCAACTTCGCCATGGAGTCTATCGAGCAGACTTTCTCCGGCCAGGCCGATTTCGGCAGACGTGTTACCTGCACCATCTCCAGAAACGGAGATCTTGCTTACCGCACGTATCTTCAGGTCACTCTTCCTGAGATCAACCAGTCCATGGGATCCACCACTGCTAACAGTGGTGTCTTCGCCCGTTGGTTGGACTTCATTGGTGAGCAACTTATTGCTCAGGTGGAGGTCGAGATTGGTGGTCAACGCATTGATCGCCAATATGGTGACTGGATGCACATCTGGAACCAGGTCACCATGACCTCTGAGCAACAACGTGGTTATTTCAAGCTCATTGGAAACACCACTCAGCTCACCTACATGACTGATCCGCAATTCGCTTCTGTCGCTGGTCCTTGCGCTGCCTCCGGTGTTCCTACCCAGGTTTGCGCTCCAAGAAACGCTCTTCCTGAGACCACTCTTTACATTCCTCTTCTTTTCTGGTTTTGCCGCAACCCTGGTCTTGCGCTCCCTTTGATTGCTCTCCAATACCACGAGGTCAAGATCAACCTTGATCTTCGCCCAATTGGTGAGTGCCTCTGGGCCGTCAACACCCTCAATGCCGTCTCTGGAACCCAGTCTGTCACCACTGCTTACCAGCAGTCTCTTGTTGCTGCCTCGCTCTATGTTGATTACATCTTCCTTGACACTGACGAGCGCCGCAAGATGGCACAGAACCCTCACGAGTATCTCATTGAGCAGGTTCAGTTCACTGGTGATGAGTCTGTTGGTTCATCCAGCAACAAGATCAAGCTCAACTTCAACCACCCGGTGAAGGAGCTTATCTGGGTTGTCCAACCTGATGCCAACGTTGACTACTGCTCGTCTTTGGATGCTTCTCAGCTCCTTTACAGAGTCCTTGGTGCTCAGCCATTCAACTACACTGATTCCATCGATGCCCTTCCTAACGCTATCCACGCGTTCGGTGGCCCTGCTGAGACTGCTGGCCAGAACGGCTTCATCACCTCCTCTGGTCTCTTCCAGATGGCGGGTGCTGTTGATGTTCCATCTGCCGGTGCTAACGCTACTTGGCTTGGAACCTCTGCTGAGCTCCCATTCCGCCCACAGGATGGTACTGCTGTCAACACCTCTGGTCTCTCTGATGCTGGAACTTTCGTTCTTGCTGAGACCGCCCTCGACATGCACTGTTGGGGTGAGAACCCAGTCGTCACCGCTAAGCTCCAGCTTAACGGCCAAGACCGCTTCTCTGAGCGTGAGGGTTCTTACTTCGATGTTGTCCAGCCATTCCAGCACCACACCCGTGCCCCTGACACTGGTATCTGTGTCTACAGCTTTGCCCTTCGCCCAGAAGAGCACCAACCCAGCGGGTCATGCAACTTCTCCAGAATCGATAACGCTGTCCTCCAGCTTGTCCTTTCTTCACCAACTGTTTCTGGAACTGCCACTGCTAAGGTTCGTGTCTACGCAGTCAATTACAATGTATTAAGAGTTATGAGCGGCATTAAACTGGATATTTTTGCTTACCTACTATGTATGGTAATCAACTATATTCAGAATTGTGCAGAAAAACAACCCGCCACAAACAAAACAGGCCCTGTTTGTGGATCCTTCGGTTTGACCCCTGTAGTTTCGGTCAGTTGTTAGTGAGGATGAAAGTCCTTGCAAGATTACTTGTTGTTCGGGGAACCCCTTAGAGCTTCAACTACCAAGTGAGTATGGGAAACCTGCTCATGGCTGAGAATAGAACTCAGGTATGGTAATAATGTTGAAGATTGGGCAATCCGCATGGTTATAACCTAAAGACGCTTATGCTAGTCTATGGTTAGCCGTCAGAGACTGAACGGTAGTCGCTCGATGAAGAAGGCCTAAGCAGCCGGAGTCGGGTTAAGATACAGTCCATTCCCCTAGGGAAACTTAGGGGTACTAAAGGGCGGGTGTTGCTTATTCTAATTAAACGTAAGTTTAGTTGTGATTATTCAACCCTAGCTCATAGCTCTCTTACACAAATAAATATATCAAAGTAAAATAAAGATCGATACAATCTTTATTTTCCACAAATTATCCGCGCTCTCTCTTTTCCGTAATTTTGTTGAATTTGTTCATGACATCCTCATAAGAAAACCGGTTTTTCATCATATTACACGTATTACAACAACTTTTA
>Ga0209500_10003498_pt1 | contig 10704 bp, 9 predicted proteins | sample S_140212_EF_Meta_FD_187323 | JGI IMG/M metagenome (GOLD analysis project Ga0209500, IMG submission 187323) | Freshwater microbial communities from Lake Simoncouche, Canada to study carbon cycling - S_140212_EF_MetaG (SPAdes) (version 2) | ecosystem: Environmental > Aquatic > Freshwater > Lake ...
CCTACCGGGGAACGTAGTTCCCCGCACCCCTCCTACCGGGGAACGTAGTTCCCCGCACCCCTCCTACCGGGGAACGTAGTTCCCCGCACCCCTCCTACCGGGGAACGTAGTTCCCCGCACCCCTCCTACCGGGGAACGTAGTTCCCCGCACCCCTCCTACCGGGGAACGTAGTTCCCCGCACCCCTCCTACCGGGGAACGTAGTTCCCCGCACCCCTCCTCCGAACCTTTCCCTCCTCATCCGGTCACATGTCACAAATCATTGCATCCAACATTCATTCATCCATCCTCTCATTCCAATCAGTCTTAAAACTCCTTCCATCCTTTTTTCATTCTTACAACATCTCAAATGAGAGAAATTCATCAGAATAATCATCACAACATTCATCACATTCATTCATCTTGAGGAATCGCTGGTGAACTGAGGTCAAGCGCATGATCTATTCAAATACTAACCGGGGAACTACGTGCCAAGCATTGCGCAGCGCAGTAGCCTTTGGCCCCGAACCCCTCATCCTCAACATGGTCACATGTCACAAACCATCCGGTCACATGTAACAAACCATCCGGTCACATGTCACAAACCATCCGGTCACATGTCACAAACCATCCGGTCACATGTCACAAACCATCCGGTCACATGTCACAAACCATCCGGTCACATGTCACAAACCCATCGCATCCCATCGCATCCCATCGCATCCCATCGCATCCCAACATTCATTTATCTATTCTCTCATTTCATATCCCATGCAACTCATTCATTCTTTTTTTTTCATTCTTACAACATCTCAAACGAGAGAAATTCATCAGAATAATCACCCCATTCATTCATCTTGAGGAATCGGTGCTGAACTGAGTACCGGCTTATAATCCATTCAAATACTAACCGGGGAACTACGTGCCAAGCATTGCGCAGCGCAGTAGCCTTTGGCCCCGAACCCCTCCTTATCGGGTCACATGTCACACGACACTGCGGTCAGTCACACGACTATGTGAACCATCGCACCCAACCCGGGAACTACGTTCCGATAGATAGGGAAAGGTTCGGAAAACCGTAGGTTTTCTGATTTTTCATTCTTACAACATCTCAAATGAGAGAAATTCAATAATAATCATCACATTCATTCATCTTGAGGAATCGCTGGTGAACTGAGGTCCGGCCTTCAGAAAACCTACGGACCGGGGAACTACGTTCCCCGAACCCCTCCTACCGGGGAACTACGTAAAAGCGCAGCGCCCCGAACCCCTTATTCGGTCACATGCCCCCAAGGGAAAGGTTCGGAAAACCGTAGGTTTTCCAAAAAATTGATTTCTTTTTTATTTCACATCTCTCCTTTCAGCTCTTACGCAACCAATACCGACCGATTTCAAATATGACCGACTCTTCTTGCTCCATTTGTGCCGACTCGTTCAATGCCTCCAATCGCAAACCCATTACATGCCCCATTCACATTTGTGAACGGCAAGCATGCAGGACATGCTACGAAACATTCCTCTGCGGCGACGACGTATCCGTTCCTAAGTGCATGTTTTGCAACACCACGTTCACACACTCACATCTACAGCACATCGGACTCACTCAGTCATTCCTACAAGGCAAATTCGCACGACACCAAGAAGACATTCTATTCGCACAAGAACAAGCCATGCTTCCCGCTGCACAAGCTGCCGTCGCCCATGACCGCCTCGTTCAAAACATTGACACTCAAATCAAGGACGTCGCCGCGCAAATAAAGCAACTACTCGCTTTTAGGGACGACCTCATGACAGCAAAACGGCAACTCTTGCGCCACGATCACGACCACGACCACGACGCAAATGCAAACTCATTCGTTCATCGCTGCGCCGATTCCGAATGCAACGGCTTCGTGTCTTCCGCTTGGAAGTGTGCAACTTGTGACAAGCACACATGTGCACACTGCCGCGAACTCAAGGCCGCACACGACGACCCGCTACATATTTGCAATCCTGACTCAGTCGCTTCCGTCGCCCTTCTCAAGGCCGACACCAAGCCTTGCCCTAATTGCAAGGTTCCAGTTCACAAAACCGACGGATGTGATCAAATGTTTTGCACGCTATGCAAGCGCCTTTGGTCTTGGAACACCGGACGGTTTGAAACTCGCGGACACAACCCGCATTACTTGCAGTGGATGCGGGAAAACCACGCCGGTGGGCTCCCTCGCGAACACGGCGATGTTCTTTGCGGACGCGAAATTGATCCTCCATTCCTTTCGCGCTTGCATATTGTAATCATCGCCGTCGGTCGCGCAGATCCATCACTACGCACCACATTGAACGACATTGAGCGCTGCATTGGGTCCATCACTCATTTACGATTTCATGATCTTCCTCGCTTCCTCGTTGACCCCGTCGAGCTCAACCTTCACACTCGCAAGGCATTCGTCGCCAACACTCTTTCACTACACAAATTCAAGCACGCCATACGACGCAACCACACTCGCTCGCTCAAATTCAACGCCATTCATTCTCTACTCTCCGCCATCATTCAAGCTGCCACCGACATCGCTTTCCGCATTCTTCATCAACTTTCACTTACACTCTCCACTACACTCTCCACACACGCACACGCACACGCACAATTCACCTCATTACACTACGAACTTCAATCACTCATCGCTTACACTAACCAACAACTCAACACCATTCACTCCGACTTCCACTCCACCACGAAACAACACCTTCTTCTTCTTCATCACGTATTCAAACTTGACTCATAATCTACGACTACGACTACGAAACGAACTACGAATAACCGGCGACTACAAATAACAGGTACGCAACGACACTCTTACACTAATAAACTCTTTTTATTTTATATTAACATATCCGGTTAATATAGAATATACAGCCACATGCATCGCAAAACTAAAAGAGGGCATAACCGTTTCATCAAACGAAAACACCATTCTAATACACGGCGCGTTCAACGCGGCGGCGCATTACATGTTGAATTAGGACGAGATAGACTCCCAAGAGATGGCACCCACTATAACATAATCCAAACGGATCTACATGCAGATGGGTCACCTCATAGTATTTATTATGGACGTGCAAAGGCAATTTATCCACCGGCGCCACAAATATGCCGTGAATCTACGAGATGTCAAGAACCCATCCCAGTTTATTTGTTTGATGGCAAAGGCAAATTGATAGAGTTCGTTCAGAATGGGTCGTTTTCAATTTATGAAGGGCGTTTTACAAATCAAAAAAAAGACGGTCGCGGAAAATTGAGTTATTTCGCGGCAACTCCGTTGTTGGACCAATTTAGAGACATAACAATGGAGAGCCTGAATGCCATGACGCCAGATCAATTCACGGAACTGATAAATCAGCTGTCACAATATACCACCCCCAGCATGGTGTATAACGGAATATGGGATAATGATGCGATGCCAGTAGTTGGTAACGTGACATTCGCAGATGGCACTGTTTACACAGGGCAATTGGAAAATGGTTTTATGTCTGGACATGGAACATGCAGACTATCAAATGGGTCGGTGTATAAAGGACGTTTTTTAAATAACGAGATATCTGGATTTGGAAAATTAAACAGCATAAATGGCGATGTTTATGTCGGACACTTTCAACATAACGTGTATTCCGGAAAAGGACAAATGACCTACGCGAATGGTGATGTTTATTATGGCGATTGGCGCAATAATACAAGGAATGGAAAGGGCGTATTGACCACTCACAACAAAACACACTATGATAGATATGTTGGAGATTGGGTAGACGGATGGATGCATGGAATCGGCATCCTTTATGCACCCGACGGTACAACCATTTTGCATGAAGGACGCATGGAACACGGCGAACCAATGCTCGCTTTCGGGCGGAGGGGATTCAGCAGCCAAGCTACTCCCGCCATTTTTCACGCTGCACCGGGCGTTCAAAATCACAGTAACATTTTCACGAGCAACTGACCGGCGTTTTTATATTTGCATTAGTGTATATTCAATACATGCAATGAAACCTAAAACCCGGCGTTCAAATAAAAGTAGAAGGCGCCGTTCCACCAAGCTGATAGTTGATCCCGATTGTTGGGGGAAAAACAAACCGCTTGAACAGCTGTGGCATGATTTATCCCATTTTCTCTCTGTCGTTATTATTTACAAAGGGTCAATGCCGTATGAAATTGTTAAACTGGCGTCACACTCCAACCCGCTCGGCGAGTATGCGACCGATCCTCGGGTCGTTGCCATTCTTTCCGCTCATCCAGATCACAAAAATGCGTACGAGACCGCGTTGTATCCCAGAGCAAAGGACAAAACGGTGGATTACGTCATCACGCATTATGACGATTTCTTTAAACGCATTCCAACCCACCCCGTAAAAACACTAATGGTTCCAAAATGAACATGGGGTGCGCGTAATAAAAAATAAAATTGATTTTGCATTTTAAATGATAATCAATTGATGCAAGTGAGGAAAGTGAGGAAAGTGAGGCAGAATGACGCAAACGACACAAGAACCCGCATTCATTTTGAAGAATGGACAGTCCATTCCATACATCCCAGGAACAATTACGACGGGGCGTGATGCATATGCGGCATCTCTCCATGTGTTGTTTAAACACGTGGCTGATTTCCACATTTGCGTTGTGAGAGCATTCTCGGCCAAATACGGCATACCCGAAGATGACATACTCAAAACAATTCAGGAATCAGATGAATTCAAAAACATGCAAGTGGATCCAGTTATTGATGCTCTCGGGTATTTAGCAATCCCATCGGAGATTCAAGCACCCGCAAAGGCTACACCCCCAACTACGAAACGAAAAAAAACAAAAACAGTTTCAGCACCCGTCTTGGCGGCACCCGTCTTGGCGGCACCCGTCTTGGCGGCACCCGTCTTGGCGGCACCCGTCTTGGAACCCGTCTTGGCGGCACCCGTCTTGGCGGCACGCGTATTGACGGAACCCGTCTTGGAATCCGTCTTGGCGGCACGCGTATTGACGGAACCCGTCTTGGAATCCGTCTTGGCACCCGTCTTGGCACCCGTCTTGTGCACAGAACACACCACCCCCGGTTCCATCAAAGTCATCCGAAAAAAAATAGTTGTTCCGAAGCCATTGGCCAATGAATCCAATGCCAGCGCGATTGAAGTCCCGATAAAAATCATAAAGAAAAAGACACTATGCGCATTAAAATGAATTGACTTAAATTGCAAATTGTGTCCAGTTTAAATATATTTTTATTGTTTATAGACCACGCACGCAATGCAGACATCCGCCCAGCGCATTGCGATTAGAACACAGGTAATCCAGGGTCCTCCTGGACTTCAAGGCATTGTTGGTGCAAACGGCGCGACCGGCGCAACTGGCGCAACTGGCGCGACTGGTGCCGCCGGTTCCGACGGTTCCAACGGACAAACAATATGTCATTACACATTCCCAATCACCACTGAAACAAATCGTGCAAACTTGCCCTCTCCGTTTATCGGAACCCCGGCAATGCCGTCCGGCTGGAACACCTTTCGCAATTCAAATACTTATCCCAGTTACATTGCATGGAACAATGCGTCCCAACTTGAATCCACTAAATTGCACGTGTCGTGGGTTGAACAAACCGGAGTTAACATTCACAAGTTTTTGAGCATGTTGCGAATCAATGATGTTGTGACCATTCAATCCAAGACAAACCACCGGATTGTGCAAGAATGGATTTTGAACGCGCCCCCCGTGCCGCACGATAATTGCATAGAATTTGGAGTGGAATTGGCAAACCCGGCATCACTCGCAATCACGGATCCATCCGCGATTCTCATATTTGCATACCACGGCGCTGCATTGACGAGTGCATTAGAGCGCCGGATTACTGCATTGGAAGAAGCCGTCGCCTCTCTGCTTGCTCAATTGCCACGCCAAGGGGTTTAAATTACGGCTGCAACCGAGTCTTCGTCTTCTGCGTTTTCTGCGTTTTCTTTTTCTTGTTTTTTCTCTCGCACGCGGAGTATAAAATATCGTTCAAATATTTTTTTTCCTCCTTCATCTCGTCCGGCACACCGTCGTTCAGGGGTAATGTCGTATCCCATTCGTTTTAGTACTTGTCGCACCAAGTTAAGACACGGCCACCGTTGATTGTATTCTGCGCACGAGTGCATGCTCGTCATGCATTTGCTACTAAATATTTTTTTCAATTCAACAATGTGTGGTTTCAGTGCTTCGTATTTCTCCTTGGACACCAACGTGTCTCGTTCAATGAGTAAACCCTCCTTCAATTCATGTGACCCAATGTGCAATGCATTGCATATAAACTTCGTTAATCCATGCTCGGTCATTTATTGAATTCATATATATTTATTAATCATTTCTTTCATAAAAAAAATGTTTTTTTAGTTTTTTTAGTTTTTTGGGTAACACATAACTAACACCCCGCACACACACACACACACACACACACACACACACACACACACACATACACATACACACACAATCACATCAACACTCTACTCTTCGTCCGAAAAGAACATGCCATCTTCATCGTCGTCAAATGCGTGGATGATTTCATGGTTTGCATGATCCCACACGCCGATCATTTCAAGGGTCAGGTTGTCGTAGACATTGTCCAGCTCAGTTCGCAAGTACGTTTTCCCGTTGTAGGTGAACGAAGAGCGGGGGACATTGGGCAGCAGGTAAATTGCGCCATTGATTACTTGGTTATCCGGACGCGGTTGGAATGATGCAATTGATGCAATTGTTGCAAGTGATGCAAGTGGCTTGACGACGTCATTGGGCTTTGGGGCCACGGGTTTTGGAGCCACGACCACTTCCTCCTTGACTTCCTTGACCTCCTTGACCTCCTTGACCTCCTTGACCTCCTTGACCTCCTTGACCTCCTTGACCTCCTTGGTCTTTGGAGTCTTTTGGGTCTTTTGGGTCTTTTGGGTCTTTGGAGTCTTTTGGGTCTTTTGGGTCTTTGGAGTCTTGACTTCCTTGGTCTTTGGAGTCTTGACTTCCTTGGTATTTGGAGCCTTTGGAGCCTTTTGGGTATTTGGAGCCTTGACTGATGTGACTTGAACATCTGCCTCAACTTCAAAATCAAATGAAGTCGTGGCCGAGGTGTCGTGAATCACTGGCACAGGCACAGGCGACAATGAACTCGCAGACACGGTTTCATCGTCAGCGTCGGTGTCGGTTTCTGGATCCATGACGGTCGCAGCAGTCGCATCTTCATCCTTCTGCATGGATGTAACGTCGGTCATCATTTTCTCAATCAATGCATCTTCGTCATCGTTGGATGAAATCGTAACCGTTTTGTCCTTTTTAGGACGGCCGCGTCTCTTCTTTTCATCGGTGTTGGGATTCGCCGCCGATGCCGCCGCGGTTTCATGCGCCGCCTTGCGGGGACGTCCGCGTCCGCGAACAACTTGCACTTCGGGAAGATCGGACAACATTGGAGCATCGCCGGCGTCTTCGGCTCCCACCATCATCGTCTCCTCGGTCTGGGTCTGGGTCTTGGTCTGGGTCTTGGGTTGAGCCTTTGCTCTGGGCTTGGTCGCGTTGGGTTGTGTTGGTTGTTTGGTCGCGGCCTTGAGTGCCGCCTTGAGTTTCGTTTTGGGCATCTGCGTGCACAAATCCACAATGCACTCAAAGAGTTTTGCGAGATTTTCACGGTCGGTCACGACAATGGAATGATTCTTCAACAACAGGTCAAATTGTTGGAGAACGTCAAGGACTTGGGTCTGGGATTGATTCGTCGGTTGCATATTGTAGTTCGTTGTAGTTCGCTTGGGGTAAACACTGACCCATAAAAACTAAAATAAAATCACTTTCAATTTTTTTTATTCCCATTGTTTTTTGAATTGACATCGGAACATTTTTATTCTCAACACATAGTATGCAATTCAACACATTGGCCGAGACATTTGCTCCCATGAAAATTGATGCAATGGATGCAATTTATGCCGGCATCATTGTGATAATCGTAGCGCTACTGTCATACGCGTACGTGTCCAGCGAATATTATTACAATCAGGTGTTGCAGCGATCGTTTGAAAGGTTGAAAACCGGAGAAGAAATCCGAACGATGAATCCGGAAATGAACTGGGAAATGATCAACATGAATATTGACGGATACATTAACAACAAGAAAATAGTATTCAACCAACCCACCCGTGAAAAAATGAATTCGGGTTCATCGGCGTATACCACATTCACAAACAAAAACGCGCTGGCAGCATTTTTGAACAATGTGTTGGTGATTGACATTGATTCCAACGACCCGATAATAATAGACGATAAACCCATGCATAACCAGTTGTCTAAAACCACCGTGAGCGCAAAAACACCGCACGGATACCATTATTATTTTTACAACGACACCGGTTCGCCCATTCCCTGCCGCGTGGGTCTAAAATTGAACAATGCAAAATACCCGGTGGATTTGCTCACTGGCGAAAAGCAGCTCATATTTTTGCCGCCAACCCGCATTGAAACCGCGTGTTACCAATGGATCAACAGCCCGTTCACGCACCGCATTGAACCCATCAGCAAGCACGCGCACTTGCTGGATTTATTCGCATACACCAAAGAATTCTCCGTTCCGCTGGAAACCGTGAATGCCTGCGTTTCGCATTCCGTCCCGAACCTGCTGTGCATTGTGTGGGATTTTCCAATCATTTATCAACTCAAACACAAATGCACGTCCACTTCGTTTGAACAGCTGCATTCCAATCAACACGAATTATTGTACCGCACCAATTCCACGTACTACCTATTTTTGAAGCACGCGCCACTGAAGCATTACACTGCGCATAAATTTGTGCAGCACGTGGCCGACCTCATTCAGAAGCACGACATTACTGGCGGCATTGTGCATCTGGGGTGCGGCGGCACTAACGACATCGGCAACAACCGCATTATGCAGCTCAATTCGTGCCGCGTGCACAATTACAAACGACACGGGTTGCCGAGTGCAACCATGCGCGCCGAACAAACGCTGGTTCAAACCAGCGTGTTTACGCACGCGCCAGTATCCATTATTTCCGGCGACATTGTGCATGAATCCGGATTGAACCAAGGGGGCAACAACGACAATGACGACACGCTCGTGAATGACGACCTGTTCCTAATTTTCATGCTCTCGAATCAAACGCGCATTCCGTGCGCGTGTTTAATACAAGTCGTCAAATCCGACGAATCCATAGAGGACGTTAAATGCACCAAACTGATTCAATATTTCATGCGCAACGTATTGAACCATTCCTCCAATCCAAATCAAACGCTCTCATTTTTCAGCGAAGTGCCTTTGCCAATGAAGATGAACTAACCACCCAACCCATGTTTAAATTGCATTAGTATTTGAACGCGCCAATACTAATGAAATGCGACCAAAAACAATTGGTTTTATTTTCAGGCACGAGGTTTCATGCACAGTTACTCAGAAGACGACGCGGGGTCTACAGTAGCGGTCGCGGTCGCAGTAGATCCTGCATCACTTGCGCCTCTTGCGCCACCGCGCCCCCTTCCGCGCCCACTGCTGTCTCCCCTGCGCCATTCCGACGATCCCTGTCGCGGGACAAACGACGATTTTCTGGGGGCACCAACCTCTGTCCATCCATTTGAAGTATCCTCGGCAGATCGGTTGAATCTGGATCCTCCATTGGCACCCGCACCCGCACCCGCACCCGAGCCCGAACCCTTCGCCTCCCAACGCGTCTCGCAAATGAGCTTGCCGCCCTTGACGCCGCTCACATCCGCCGCTTGAAACTCGTGCTTTGACTCTGCTGCACCGGCTGCAGTGAGCTTGGAAAGAACAAACTCAATGTATTCACCCTGCACTAAATACCGGTACTGCTCCTGAGCAACCTTGATCGCCGAATGGTGCACAAACACGTCGCTGCCCTCCTTGATCCCCTCGCTGTCGGTCAGCGCGGTGATGAACCCGAACCCCGTCTTGTTGTTGAACCACTTCACGCGGCCCGTGAGTTTAGTAGCGGCCACTGGGGCCTCGTTCTCGTTGGTTGCACTCATTGTTGTTTCTGTTCTGATAAGACATTGTGCAATGTCTTTAAATGTGTTTTGTGGTAATAATAATTCAAGGCGCGTCCAATACATGCCCCGTGATGTCCAGCCGCGCAGTCTTGCCGCCCTTGAAGTAATACATACCGAAATATAACTCTTTATTATGTATTGCAACATGCTTATTGGCACGCTTATCGGCACGCTACAGTTGTGATGCAATGGCGTCATAGTCTGGCTCATCGTTCGTTTTCATGGCGTAAAGCCGTTCTAAAATGGCGCTCCATCCTTCCACGTGATACTCGGATAACTCCGCGCAAATCTCTCCTGGCGTCATGTCATTTTTTATGTAGCAAATTTCACTCTCTGAATAACACATCCAGGGCAGTGCGCCGCCATTGGCCACGTAAATCAGCGAATACATCATGGATATGAGGTCGTCCCTGCGCCCCAACGCTTCCCCCCTGTGCGCAGCCAGGCTGGCATACCGTGCGCTCCCAATTAACGGGAACCCAGGTACAGGCACGTCCCGTACCCCCTCCTTGCGGTCAATCCGTTTGGCCATTCCGAAATCAATGAGATACAACAACGGTGCGTCGGAATTGGGTTTTAAGTTGGCGCGTCTGGACAAATCCAGCGCGGGGGTGCGCGCAAACAAGAAGTTGTCGGGCTTCACGTCGCGATGCAGCATGCCGCACGCATGCACTGATTTCA
>Ga0209500_10003499_pt1 | contig 10704 bp, 11 predicted proteins | sample S_140212_EF_Meta_FD_187323 | JGI IMG/M metagenome (GOLD analysis project Ga0209500, IMG submission 187323) | Freshwater microbial communities from Lake Simoncouche, Canada to study carbon cycling - S_140212_EF_MetaG (SPAdes) (version 2) | ecosystem: Environmental > Aquatic > Freshwater > Lake ...
AAGCGGAACATGCATTTGCACACGATGCGTCTCGCCCTGCTCATAGACCTGATGACGCAGCTGATGCTTTTGCACGTGCGAAAGATTGGTTACTCAGCGCTTTGCGCTAAGCAATGATCACAACGCGCGTTGTGAGAGTTTTTCGCGCTCGAGAATTCGGTACGAACGATCGCGCTGTTCAAGCCAATGCAACTTGATAAAACTTGCGATTGCTTTGTTGACACGCTCGCGTGATGCGCCAACCATGCCGGCGAGTTCTTCTTGCGTCACTGGCAAAGTGAAATCATCTTTTCCGTCTGACAATTCAAGAAGGCGCTTTGCCGTACGACCGGTGACATCAAGGAACACGCTGTCGGCCAATGCTTGGTCCATTGCGCGAAGGCGACGGCTAAGCATGCCGATGACATTCCACATCAGTGCACTCGATGAGTTGAGTTGTTCAGTGACTGCGGAGTAGGGAAGTTCGAGAACAGTTGACGCTTCAAGCGCGCGGGCTCCGGCAGAACGAGTGCTGGCGTCGAGCATGCCCATCTCGCCGAAAAGGTCACCCTCATCCATGAGGGCGATAACGGTTTCGCGGTTATCAAGTGGCTTATTGCCGATAGCAATTGCAATGCGGCCAGACAAGACCACGTAGATGCAGTCTGGGTCATCGCCGGATTCAAACAGAACATCACCTCGGACGAGATTTTTGACTTTGCCTGATGCCGCGATGAGAGAAAGCATGGATGCCGGGGCATTTGCAAAGAATTCAGTGTCCGCAAGAACTTGTTCGTGTGCCATATGTATTTGACCGTACTACCCTGCGTGTATGGCTCAAAATGAAACCGTATGGACAATTGTGGTTGCAGCCGGATCTGGTCTCCGTTTCGGAGCCGCGAAGCAATTCGAGGTCATCGGCGGTCGACGAATCGTTGATTGGGCCGTCGAAGAGGCAGCCAAGCACTCTGTAGGAGTAGTCGTGGTGCTACCAGCAGGCCAAGCCACTGGTGCTGGCCAAGTGGAGGGTGGGGCAACCCGCTCTGAGTCAGTACGACGTGGACTTGCCGCTGTCCCTAGCGATGCCACCATTGTGTGCGTGCATGACGCAGCTCGACCTTTTGCAAGTCCTGCCATTTTTCAGCGTGTTATTTCTGCAGTTGTCGACGGCGCTGACGCAGCTGTTCCTGGAGTCGCTGTAGTGGACACTATTAAGCAAGTGAACGAATCTGAAGTTGTTGTTGCGACGCCACGTCGCGAGACATTGCGGGCAGTGCAAACTCCGCAGGCGTTTCGTGCATCATCTTTACGACGCGCGCACGAACAAGGTGGCGAAGGAACTGACGATGCAGCTCTCATCGAGCGCGTCGGTGGAGAAGTAGTTGTTGTTGAAGGTGAAGTCGTGAATCGAAAGATCACGTCGCCAGAAGATCTTGAGTGGGCAGTTGCTCACGCGAACAGATTGCTAGCTGGAGAAATCTAATGGTCGACATTCGTGTCGGTCAGGGTTTTGATGTCCACCGCTTTGCAGAAACAACAGAGCCTGGCCGCGTGTTAGTTCTTGGTGGCGTCGCATTTCCTGGCGAGCGCACACTTGTAGGCCATAGCGATGCAGATGTCATTGCACATGCTGCAGCAGATGCCTTGTTAGGTGCTGCTGGACTTGGTGACATTGGTCAGCACTATCCAGATACTGACCCTGCATGGAAGGGCGCCGATTCTCTTGCAATTCTGCGCGATGTTGCAAGCAAACTTTCTGCGCTCGGTTGGCGTATTAGCAATGTTGATTGCAGTGTTGTGTGTGAAGAACCACGCATTGCACCACATCGCGATGCAATGATTGCATTGATGTCAGCAGCTGCTGGCGCACCTATTTCAGTCAAGGGACGCAGGGCAGAAGGCCTTGGTTCTATTGGCCGCGGCGAAGGAATCGCCTGTTTCGCATCAGCACTTATCATGAAGGAGTCGTAGTCATGGCACCACGTAAACCAGCCAAATCGGGCAGTCCCAAAGTAAATACCGGAAAGCCAGGTCGTGCAGCAGGCGGTCGCGATACGGGAAGTGGAAAAGGTGGTGGAAAGCCACCGAGTACTGGTCGCACCAGCGGTTCGTCATCACGTAGCAGTGGACCACGCGAAGGCGGACCTCGCGGTCGGCCTATTCGTCAATCAGATGCACGTCGCAGTGCACCTGTCGCTAAGGGTCTCGGTGGAGAACAAATTGAAGGGCGTCAAGCAGTTCGTGAACTACTGATTGGTCAACGTCGCAAAGTGAAAGAGATTTGGATTGCACAAGACATTGACCCTGCAGCAATCATCGACGACATTCAGCAACTTGCTGATGCTGCGCGAGTAACAGTTCTTGAAGTGCCTCGTCGCACGTTAGAAGACACAGCACGTAGTGAAGCACCGCAGGGAATCATTGCGTTTGCACAACCATTAGAAGAAGCAGACTTCAATGCGTTGATGACGAAGCGAAATGGTGTGATGCCATTCCTCGTCGCAGTCGATGGCGTGACCGACCCAGGCAACCTTGGCGCGTTGTTGCGTTGCTGTGATGGTGCAGGTGTCACTGGTGTGATCTTGCCAAAGCATCGTGCAGTGCATGTCACGCCGACAGTCGCAAAGACTTCAGCCGGTGCCATTGAGCACGTGCCGATGACATTGGTGCCAGGCCTGCCAGTAGCAATCACCCAAATGCGCGACAAGGGCATCTGGGTAGTGGGACTTGACGACTCGAGCGAAAACACATTGTTCGACATCGCAAACTTCGCCACTGACGGCATTTGTATCGTCCTTGGCTCTGAGGGCACAGGCCTTTCCCGGCTTGTCCGCGAGCGCTGCGACACGGTGGTCAGCATTCCGATGCTGGGCCAGGTCTCGTCTCTGAATGTGTCAGCTGCTGCCGCCCTGGCAACGTATGAAGTGACTCGTGCGCGATTGGCTTCTCCCGCCTAGAATTGTCTTTCACCTTGCCGGGTTAGCTCAGTGGTAGAGCAACGCACTTGTAATGCGTAGGTCGTGGGTTCAATCCCCACACCCGGCTCCATTCGCCCTATCCAAGGTCGGCCTCCTGCCTAATTCCCTTACCCAGTAAGGAAATTAGGGGTGTCGTACCCCTGAACCCGCATAGGAACTACCGTGTGGATGTCTCCTATTTCTCTCTCGGAGGACCTTTTCCATGAGCCAGCAAAAACCAGGCGCCCGTCGCCCATCACTTTCATCGCCAAGCACAGGCACCCTCGGCGCAGCCGTTGCGGTCGTTGCCCTGGTGCTCGGATTCCTCATTCTGCGTGATGTACGCGGCGACGGTGGCGCAGCCACAGGCCCAGTTGGCACGGCCGACCCGAGTGGCGTCACGGTGGCACCTGGCGGAACAGTTGACCCAGCCGCGCCTACGACCACATCTCCGTTCAGTATCAATGGTTTCAAGATTCAAGTCGCTAACGCATCAGGACTTGCCGGTAGCGCCGGCGACATGACCACCAAGTTGCAAGACCAGGGTTACGTAGTTCAGGTAGCAATGAACGTTGCTGCAGGCACCGCAAAGCGTGCCAAGACCGGTGTGTTCTACCTTGCTGGTTGTGAGGCTGCATCGCAGAACGTGGCCGCAATTCTTGGCGGCAATGTAGAAGTCGCTGCCATGCCACAACCAATTCCTGTTGAAACAGGAACAGTTGGTGAAGCATGCATTCTGATTTTGCTCGGCACTGATCTTGCTAACAAGCCACTTGTTGGAGTTGTGGGTTATGGCAATGGTGCTGTGGCAACCACTACTACAACAACTGTTGCGGGTTAATAGCTACGAATTTTGTAGTAACTCGCGTGCTGCTTCTTCGATACAACGCAAGACATGAGTCATTGACTCTTCTGCACCAAATTTTTGTGTCAAATTACTGACGCGGATATCTGCGTACAGAGACGAATCCATCGCTTCATCAATATCACCAACAATTGCAGCAACTCTTGTTTTTGACTCGCGTGCGTAATCACACACGCTTCCGACAACTTTTCCGTCAAAGCTTGTGTCGTCTAACAAACCCTCGCCACTGATTATTAGGTCGGTGTTCTGAATGGCCTCGTCAAAGTCAACCTCTTCGGCAACAATGTCAAAGCCTGGCATCAGCGTTGCACCGAGAGCAGCTAGAGCACCTGCGAGACCACCTGCTGCACCGGAGCCTGGAAGTTCTGCAACATTGATTCCGTATTCCGTTTCATACATCTGCGCAAGTCGTTCTAGTCGGCCAGTAAGAAGGCTCACTTGCGATTTTGTTGCGCCCTTTTGTGGTGCGAAAACTTTTGCAGCATCGGTGAACAGCGTGTCGACATCGCAGGCAACAAGAAAGTCAACTGCAAGAAGTCGTGCAGGCGTAGAGATAGCGCGCAGTGCTCCGTACCCACCATCGGTTGTTGCTGATCCACCGAGGCACACAATGATCTTCTTTGCACCTTCATTGAGTGCGATGTCTATTAGTTGTCCCGTGCCAGTAGTTGACGCTGCCACGGCATCGTTCTGCTCGGCGCCACCAACCAAGGTGAGTCCAGACGCACGTGCCATTTCTATTACTGCAACGCCGCGGTGTAACCGCCATTCGGCCTGAACGGGGTGACCAAGTGGTCCGGCAACAGTGGTAACACGGTTTGCGCCGCCAAGCACCTCGAGCGTGCCTTCGCCACCATCTGCCATGGGCATTTCCACGCAGTCAATGTTGAGATTCCAACAGGCGTGGCCGATAGCGGCGCACACCTGGGCAGCTGATGCAGTTCCCTTGAACTTGTCGGAGGCTGCAAGTACGCGCATGTGCATACCTTACGGGGCGCATAAGGTTGCTCCATGAGCGAATTGACAAACTTTGATGCAGTCGACCAAGCCGGACTAGTTGCGAGCGGGAAAGTTTCTGCACGCGAACTGATTGATGCAGCCATTGCGCAGGCTGAAGCGGTCAATGGCAAAATCAACGCAATTATTCATCCGCGATTTGAACGTGCGCAGAAAGAAGCTGACGCAGGTTTGCCTGCTGGACCATTCACAGGCGTACCACTGGTCTTGAAAGATTTGGGTGCGCCCCTTGCTGGCGAACCACACCACATGGGAACTCGGTTCTTGAAGAATGAAAAATATATTGCGTCGCGTAGTAGCTACTTAACGCAGCGGTTCTTGCGTGCGGGGTTTGTTGTGATTGGCAGAACCAATACGCCAGAGTTCGGCAACACCATTACGACCGAGCCTTTGTCATACGGTCCTACGCGCAACCCGTGGAATCTTGAACATTCAACCGGAGGTTCTAGTGGTGGTTCAGCAGCCAGCGTTGCTGCGCACATCGTGTCTGTGGGGCATGCAAATGATGGCGGCGGTTCTATTCGGGTACCGGCAAGTGAATGCGGACTGGTGGGGCTTAAACCATCACGTGGCCGAGTAAGTAAAGGTCCGGATCTTGGCGAAACCTGGATGGGTGCAACCATTGATGGCTGTGTGACGCGAACTGTGCGCGACACCGCTGCTGTTCTTGATGTGATTTGTGGATACGAATCTGGCGACCCATACATGGCACCACCGTTTGTACGTCCGTTGTCCCAAGAAGTTGGTGTGAACCCTGGTCGGTTACGCATTGGCATTCTTGATCATCCTTTATTTGGGTTTCAACTAGACGACGCAGAGTCGCGGGCGTCTGTTGCACGCGTTGCAGACCAATTGACTGCATTAGGTCATGATGTGTCTGTTGCATGGCCTGAACACTTGAATGACGAATTGTCCGCGGGGAAATTCACAGCAATAGTCGCCGCGTGGACGCACAGAGATGTTTCTACCTTTGAAGCAATACTTGGTCGCACGATTGGTGAAGGTGATTTAGAACCAGACAACATTCGTATGCGTGAGATGGGTCGAGCCGTAACAGCTGAAATGTATTTGGCAAATATGGAATGGCTCCATGCATGGTGCAGGCGAGTGGTGCAATGGTGGGAATCAACTGACGGCTCAAAAGGTTTTGATGTTCTCGTTACTCCGACACTTGCCGGCCCGCCACCACGCATTGGACATCTCAGTGGTGAACATGGCGGACGTAACCTGCGCGAGATCATGGCCTATACGTCACAGTTCAACTTGACAGGTCAGCCGGCAATCAGTCTGCCGCTGCATTGGTCATCGACGGGTCTTCCGATGGGCGTGCATTTTGTGGGTGCACCATTTCGCGAAGATGTATTAGTGCGACTTGCATCACAATTGGAAACCGCAATGCCGTGGCGTGACATGGTCGCTCCTCTGGTGGCGAATTCCTAGTAGTTCGGTAGGGTTTGGATATGGCCGTGACCGTTCGAATCCCCACCAATATGCGCCCCATCTCAGGTGGCGCATCCACTGTTTCTGTAGAAGGAGCAACCTTGCGCGATGTGCTTGTGGCTCTGAATGCAGTTCATGACGGTTTTAATGACCGTCTGTTTGATGCCACAGGGGAACTGCACAAGTTCGTCAATGTCTTCGTGTCTGACGACGATGTTCGCTACTTGCAAGGGCTAGATACCCCTGTAAATAATGGAGACACAGTCTCAATCATTCCCGCCGTTGCCGGCGGACTGTAGATCCGATTTTCAACAGAGCCGATGTACATCAGCTCTGTTGAAAAATCAAAGAGTCATGGTTGGCGTCACTATTTGTGGTGATCCATGTTGATTGCTTGCGCTGCAACTCCGGATTGTTTCTTAGCAGTACCTGTGTAGCAACCGATTACGTATGGGAATGATTGCGTGATGTAGTAGCGGTATGAACCGTCAGATTGTTTCTGACCATTGCATTCATCGAGAGTGCCTGTTCCGCCCGTATATGTGTATGCCTTGAACGAGTACGACTTTGGATTACCAGTTTTTTCGTATCCGCTCTTCAACTTGTATGAAGGGTTTGAATAAATGGGGAAGCCATCGAGTGCGTAACCAACAATTGTTTCCTCAAGTGAGCAAGCAGCAATCGCGAAAACTTGGTGGTTGTGGTAATCGGCGTTATAGCCAGTGTGTCCACCACATGTATCGAGAAGATCGTTGTACACAGGGTCACCGTAGGCCTCATTTGTTGGCGTTGGCCCTTCCAGAGGTCCATAAATTGGAAGCCCTGTCACAGTAAATGCAACTGCTGACATTTTGGTTTCAATTGAAGTTGTTGCTGATGCAATTGTTGGCTTTGTGGAGATTGTCCATGAGAAATTCTGAGATTTCAAACCTGCTGGAGTTTTCTGTACAAACGGATAGCTAGTGATTCCATTAGACGTCACTGTCAAAGTATCGCTACCGCAATTGACAACAACTGTTGGTTTGTCGTATCCGGTGCCTGCTCCGGCGAATTGGCTGAGATCTGGAAACTCTCCACTGTCGGCGCCACAAATAACCGAGGCAGTCGATGAAGTGGCAGCAGTAGTGGTAGTGGCAGTGGTCGTTGTTGTTACTTCTGCAGTTGTTGTCTTGGTGCTTTTGAGAGCATTCTTCACTTTGGTGGTTTCAGAAGATGAACCACAGGCTGATACGAGCACGAGACCAAAAAGGGCAAGGCTAGAAAATATATGTTTTTGCATTCATTTATTGTGCACGAAATGCACAACAATTGCAAGGTCTTCCCAACTTGTTCAGGAGTTTGCAATCTTCAGGTAGTTAGAAGTTCTCTTTGATGAGGCAAAGAATGGTGGTTGGCGTTACGAAACGTGATGCTTTGCTGACAGGTCCCGGTGGCCCCATCGGCGAAGGTGGCCCCATCGGAGGCATTGGCTCTGCTGCTGCGCCAGATTGTGTCTGCGCAGTTCCTGTGTAGCAACCGATCACATACGGAAATGATTGTGTGACGTAATAGCGATACGAGCCGTCAGATTGTTTTTGACCGTTGCATTCATCGAGCGTGCTTGCCCCGCCCTTGTATGTGTAGGCATCCCAAGCATTTGTCTTTGGATTACCAGTTTTTTCGTAACCACTTTTCCACTTATATGAAGGATTCGAATAAATAGGGAAGCCATCGAGTGCGTAGCCAACAATTGTCTCTTGCAGAGAACAATCAGCAACTGAATAAATCGTGTGGTAGTGGTAATCAGCGTTGTAACCAGTGTGGCCACCACATGTATCAAGAATGTTGTTGAAGACCGGGTCACCATATGCTTCTTGTGCAGGCGTCGGGCCTTCCATTGCGGCGTACACAGGTATGCCCGTCACGGTGAATGCGATTGTTCCCATTGTTGTTTTGATTGAAGTTTTTTGCGCCGCAATTTGGGGCTTGGTGGTGATGGTCCATGAAAAAGCCTGTGACTTCAAACCATTGGGAGTTTTCGACACAAACGCATAACTGATCATTCCGTTTGATGTCATTTTCAATGTGTCGCTTCCGCACGTGACCACAACTTTTGGTTTGTCGTATCCACTACCAGCTCCAGCAACTTGAGTCAGATTTGGGAACACGCCATTGTCGGCACCACATGTGACAGAAGTAGTTGAAGCTGTTGTAGTCGTAGTTGGCGTAATAAGAGTGATTGTTTTCTTTGATGACTTCGCTGGGTAACTCTTTGATTTAGCAATCTTCAGTGTCAGTACACACGAACCTGCTGAACCCATTGTCAGTTTCGTTGGCTTTTTTGTAGGCGTCAACGTGCAAGAACCTGTTCTCGACCATGTTTTTGTACCCGGAGAATTTGTTGAAACCATCGCGGACAAGTTCTTTGACGCGCCTGCTACTAGAGATGAAACTTTCCACGTCACAGTCGTGGATGGGGCAGCTGATATGGATCTGCTCGTGGCGAAACTAGCCAAGACAACTACAAGAAGTAAGACCCCGCCAGAACGACGGGAAGGGGAAGAAATAATCACTGTTGAAACTTAAATCACGGATCACATGATTTCAGCCATCACAACGAACGGCATGGCCGCCAGAATCTGCAGCTCGTCCGCGGTATTTCACTGCGCCAGGCAAGAGAAAAGGGGGTCTTAGATCCCCCTATTGAGCACGAAACTCAGGCTGGGATTGGGAATTCAGACCTTTCGGGCTGAGGGGTCAGGTAGTGGCGTTAGCAGTCTCAACGGTAGAGTGCTAGTCGTCTGTTCTGGTGTGAAAACGCCTCCCGAACAGGCCAATCCCCATACCTACGGAGGAAAATCCCATGGCAAAGCTCATTGCATTTGATGAAGAAGCACGGCGCGGTCTTGAAGCCGGCATGAACAAGTTGGCTGACGCCGTTCGCGTCACGCTCGGACCTAAGGGTCGCAACGTTGTTCTTGCGAAGCAGTGGGGTGCACCCACCATCACCAATGACGGTGTTTCCATCGCAAAAGAAATCGACCTTGAAGATCCATACGAGCGCATTGGTGCTGAGTTGGTCAAGGAAGTTGCAAAGAAGACCGACGATGTTGCCGGTGACGGAACAACAACAGCAACAGTTCTCGCATGGACCATGGTTCGCGAAGGACTTCGCAACGTAGCTGCCGGCGCAAACCCAATGTCATTGAAGAAGGGCATCGAAGCTGCAACTGCTGCTGCAATTGAAAGCATTCGCGCACTTGCAAAAGAAGTTGATTCGAAAGAGCAGATTGCACAGGTTGCGTCTATCTCGGCTGCTGACCCAGAAATTGGTCGCATGATTTCAGAAGCAATCGACAAGGTTGGCAAAGACGGAGTTATCACCGTTGAAGAAAGCCAAACATTCGGAATGGAAATGGACCTTGTAGAAGGAATGCGTTTCGACAAGGGCTACATCTCGCCATATTTCGTAACCGATACAGACCGCATGGAAGCATCACTTGATGATGCCTACATCCTTTTGGTCTCAAGCAAGATCACAAATGTTCGCGACATGTTGCCAGTACTTGAAAAAGTCATGCAGAGCGGTCGCCCATTGGTCATCATCGCTGAAGACATCGAAGGCGAAGCACTTGCAACTTTGGTTGTCAACAAGATCCGCGGAACTTTCAAGAGCGTTGCTGTTAAGGCTCCTGGTTTCGGTGACCGTCGTAAAGCAATGTTGCAAGACATCGCAATCCTTACTGGTGGCCAAGTCATCAGCGAAGAAGTTGGACTCAAGCTTGAAAACGTCACTCTTGATTTGTTGGGAACAGCAAAGAAGATTGTCATCACAAAAGATGAAACAACAATCATCGAAGGTGCCGGCACAGAAGACGACATCAAGGGCCGCATTAGCCAATTGAAGGCTGAAATCGACAACACCGATTCTGACTACGACCGCGAGAAGCTCCAAGAGCGTTTGGCCAAGTTGTCCGGTGGAGTTGCAGTCCTCAAAGTTGGAGCAGCTACTGAAGTAGAACTTAAAGAGAAGAAGCACCGCATTGAAGATGCTGTCAGCACCACAAAGGCTGCCATCGAAGAAGGCGTTGTTCCTGGCGGTGGCGTTGCATTGCTACGTGCACAAGCTGCTGTTATCGCTGCTGCTGAAAAGCTCACTGGTGATGAAGCAACTGGCGCACGCATGGTTGCTCGTTCACTTGAAGGTCCACTCAAGCAGATCGCAGAAAACGCAGGCCTCGAAGGTGGCGTTGTTGTTGAGCGCGTGAAGAACTTGAAGGGCAACGAAGGCCTCAATGCCGCCACTGGCGAATACGTAGACCTTGTAAAGCTCGGTGTCATCGATGCTGCAAAAGTAACTCGCTCTGCATTGCAGAACGCAGCGTCAATTGCAGCATTGTTCCTCACCACCGAAGTTGTTATCGCTGACAAGCCTGAATCGGCTGGTGGCGGACACGACCACGGCGG
>Ga0209500_10003500_pt1 | contig 10702 bp, 7 predicted proteins | sample S_140212_EF_Meta_FD_187323 | JGI IMG/M metagenome (GOLD analysis project Ga0209500, IMG submission 187323) | Freshwater microbial communities from Lake Simoncouche, Canada to study carbon cycling - S_140212_EF_MetaG (SPAdes) (version 2) | ecosystem: Environmental > Aquatic > Freshwater > Lake ...
CAACAACTCAATCGGAAGTCGAAACCATCATGAATCAAATGCGAATCGTGATGGACAACTTTCGCGGCACCTCTTCCGGGGTGGTCGTTCTCGGTGTTAGCGTGAGTGACGAACAGGATCAACCCGAGTTTTTTGAAGGCTCGGACACCGTGTTTTACCACTCGTCTTTGGATTTTTCCATCATCTATAGGGAGTCTTAATCATGGCAGCAGTCTTAACCCAAGGCACGGCAATCTCGATCGGCGGCACCACCCTCACCGGCGTGACCGATATCACGCCACCCAGTGCGACCCGTGGCACCGTTGATATAAGCAATCTACTTAGCCCAGATCACGCTAAGGAATACGCAGGCGGAATGATCGATGGTGGCGAGATGTCTGCCACCGCCATCGTAGGTGTGGGCAACGCAGCACTCACCACGATCAGCGCATACATCGAAGATTACGGCGCAGCCAAATCGTGCGTGATAACCCTCGCCGATTCATCGACCGTCTCTTTCGATGGCATCATCACGAAGTTTCAAGTCGATGGCGTTGCCACGGGCGACAACACAGTTAAGGCCACAGTTGGCGTTAAACCAGTAGGCAAAATAACCTACGCTTTTGATTAAGGAGTTTCTCATTTTAGACAAGCAAAAGTTATTAAGTGCAGGCAGCGCATATAAGCTCGGGGAGATCGAAATCCCCGAGCTCGGTGGCAAAGTATTCTTGCGAGTGATTAGCTCCCGTGAGCGTGATCAACTTGAAAGTGAAATCAGTGCAGGCTCAAAGTCGGGCAACTTGTCCAACATCCGAGCCAAGCTGGTAGTGAGGTCGATCGCAGATGATCAAGGCAAGCGGATCTTTACCGATGCCGAGGTCGATGCTGTTGGCGAGATGCCTGCGCCTCTTGTGGGGATTCTCTTCGACGCGTGTGCCCGTCATAACGGCATGAGTGGCGGAGCAGTTGAAGACGCAAGAAAAAACTAATCGAGCGCCCGGGGAGGCGGTTTCTATTCCGTCTGGCTGGGCACTTAAAGAAGACAGTCTCGGAACTCCTAGACGGCATGGATGCCCAGGAGCTTACCGAGTGGATGGCCTTCTCAACGATCGAGCCACTTGACGCAGATAGATCAGACATTCATGCAGCGCAGGTGTGCAGCACGACAGCGAATGTGTGGCGGGGCAGCGAGACAAAGGTGCTCGAGGTGAAAGACTTCATCCCGGACTGGTACGGGGAAAACAAGAAAGCCGACAACTTCGCGGGCCTCAAAGCGTGGGCGACAGCGATGGGCACTAAGAAAACCTAGGAGCGATGATGGCAAAAACTATCGGATCATTAAATGTTTCGATGGGCCTGTCGATCACCGACTTCATCACCAACCTCGACAAAGTCAAAGAGGACATGGGAAGCCTCGAGGCAGTAACCTCGGAGGCTTCAAAGCATTTTGATGATGATGTCGCCGGGGTCATGGGTGACGCCTTGCATAAATTCGCCAAGACTTCTAAGCTCGGTGCAGACGATGCCCTCGCCTTTGCGGTCTCGCTCAAGAAGCTCGGCCTCGATGCGGACACGATCACCAGCACCCTAGACAAGTTCGCAAAAGGTATAGGGAAGTTTGCCAAGAATGCAGGCGAAGCGAGCAAAGCTTTCGCAGGCATCCTCGGAAAGATCGGCGAGTCTGACAAGGTTCTCCTTAAAGACATTCAAGCGCTTGAGAGCATGGGCGTTAAAGCGTTCGATGCGATGGCCAAGGAACTCAGCAAGGTCGAAGGTAAAGCGGTAAGCACTGCGGATGTCATGAAGCGGATCGCCTCGGGCGCCGTATCGGGCAAGGATGCTTTGAAACTTCTCACGCAGGGCGGGCAAGCTCCAGTGGGTGGTGGCGATGCCGCGAAAGAATCACAAGCCAAGAGTAAGCTCGCCAGCTTCCTCAACCATGTCGAAACCAAAATCAAGTCCGCTGCCTCCTCTATTTTCAGCAGCGTAACCAACCTCATCATGAACCCGGTCACCGCGATCGGGGGCGCTCTCGCCTCTTATGGCGTCTACAAAATCTATGACCGTGCGGTGATGGCCTTTGCAAACACCGAGGAAATCCTGACCCGCATCAAGGGGCTCGCAGGCGAAGCTAATGCCGAGCGTCTTGGTGGTGTGATGGGCGAGATCGCCAACCAGGGGAGGATCGCACAAGATGCGGTCGGCAAGCTCGCTACCGGATTTCTTGGCCTCGGGGTCTCGGGCGCAGACGCAGCACGGATGATTGAAAGCTTCGGGCGCACTTCGTTGGTTGCTGGCTCGGGTGCCACGGATGTGTTTAATAAACTTGGGGAAGTCGCTCAGAACATGACCCGCACGGGCCAAGCTTCCAAGGATGATTTCGCAGCACTCGCAGCGATGGGCCTGCCGGTTTACGAGGCGCTGGCGCAGAGGTTGACAATGGTGGGCGGTGTGGCGATCACTACAGCGAGAGCAACCGAGATGATGGCTCTGGGGCTCGTTGACACGGCTCATGCAATTAATGCACTAGCAGGGATGAGTAACAACGCAAAAGTAATTCAACAAGCACAAGCACAAGCTGGAACGCTTAAAGGTATTTACGCCCGGCTCGCGGGCGAGGTCGAGGGATTCTTTACCGAGTTCGGGGCCGAGATTGTGGAGGCGCTGGATCTCAAAGGCTTCTCGCAAGGTATGACTAGTTTTATGCAAAACCTCAGAGCAAACTTTAGCAGTCTAGAACCAGCACTCAAGAACATCGGCATGGTTCTTGCGGTGGTGCGTGATGTGTTATTCGATGCGTTTAAAGGTTTGGTGAGTTTCTTCACCCAGATGGGTGGAGCGGACATGGCACTCGGTGGCATTGAAAGCGTCAGGGCAGTGGTGGTCGGGTTTGCACAGCAGACCACGAATGCCATGAAACAGTTGTTCGACTTCTCGTCCGTCATGATCGAAGGGCTGATCAATAAGATTGGCGGGGTCAACAGCGCTCTGGATATAGCAGGCGCTTTCGGGACTGGTTTTGTAGGCGGGGCACTTGTTGCGGGCGCTGGCACGGCAGTGACTGGCCCAGGTGTGTTTCCCTCAATGTTAGGCGGCGGTTTGATCGCTGGGACTGCGGGTGCTGTCACCCAATACTTAAAGGGTGGCAACTCGGATGAAGCCGACATGGCAGCTTTCCGAGTCAAGATGGGGGCGATGTTTGACAAGATCGGTGCCGACATCGGAGCGAGTGGAAACAACGCAGGCAACAGATTTGTAGAAAAATTCGTTGGCCAGCTACAAGTAAGCGCTGGGGGTCTCGGTACAAAAGCCAACGACTTCGCACTCGGTTCGATGGATAAGTCTATCACCAATTTCTTTGGTAAAATCTCGGGCTCAGAGACACCCTTTAGCGCCTTCTTGAATCAGCTTCAGCAAGGCACGATGGCATCGATGACGATCTTTAAAGGTGAGATGGAGGACGGAAAGCTTAGTGCGGATGCGTTTAAAGAGAAGGTGGCAAAGCTTCGAGAAGAAGGATTGAAAGCTCTCAACAAGAGGCTCGAAGACGGCACCGACAGTATGTCTAAATACGAAAAAGGGATGAAGTCGTTAGGGCTCATATTTGATTCGTTCAAGCCAAAAAAAGATATCGAGATCAAGGTTGCCCGACCCGCATGGCTCGAGAACATCGTCAACGAAATAACCCCACTCGAAAAATATATGCAAGGAATCGCTGATCTTAAGGCAAACATGGCAAACCTCACCCCCGAGCAACTCGGCAAGGGTGCTCGCTTTTTAAGAGAGGATCTTGAAAAAGCGGCAGGAGCAGTGGATGACATAAGGAACCCCGCAGCACTCATGAAGGGTAGTTCGGCAGCATTCTCGCAAGTCCTCAAGATTCAGAACGCAGGCACGGGTGAGACCTGGGGAGATAAACTAGTAAGGCTTGCGCAACAGGACGCAGCACAGAACAAAGAAAACGCTGCAACTTTCAAGATCATCGCTGGCAACGGACAAAATCAAGGCAACATGGTTATCGCAGCAATTAACTAAGGAGCCCTCATGGCAGTCACGAACACCTACGAAACTTTTGAAGGCCGAACAGGCAGCGATGACTCTAAGCGTCAAGTCTCGCTGGTGCGCTCGTTCATTGTGCAGACGAACGATGTGGCAGACGATGTGCCCAACCTCTTCGGTGAGAACCTGCCCGCCATGTTCTCAGTGCACCCCAAATATGATAAAGCCTTCTGTGTCGGTAGGACTGCCTCGCAGATGGAAGATCCGCACTTCTGGAAAATCACTTGCAGTTACAACTCCAATATCGACACCGTGGCGCCGAGCTCGACGCCTAGCGCAGCGCAGACGCCCGAGGTAGCGAGCCAGAATAAGGGAGCGAGCCCTGAAGAGAAGGCCAGCGAGGCGAACGAGAACCCGCTGACTCGGCCCACGGACATCGACTTTTCCACGGTCGATAAAGAGTATGTGATGACCGAGGACTTTAGCGACCCAGTCAAGCCGATGATCAACGGCAACGGCGAAAGGTTCGATCCACCCGTGATGGGAAGCCGCCCCTTGCTAGCTATGAAGTTGGAGTTCAACAGCGCCACCTTTATCGCCTTGGATTGGATGGATCGAGTTAAGTGCGTCAACACAAACTCATTCTCGGGGTTCGGCCCGAGGACTATGCTCCTGGACAAAGTAACTGCAAAGAGGGTCTATGAAAACGGCGTCAAGTATTGGCGCATCTCGCTTGAGTATCTCTTGAACAAAGAAAACTGGGACGCCGAAATCCTCAATCATTCTTATATGGCGATCAAGAACGGCACCTTGCAAACCGCTCGTGATGTTGCGGGCGTCGCCCTTCCGAACGGCGTGATCGTGCAGGGCACCACGGGTGTTCCTCTTGCTGCGGGTGTTAACCCAACCCTTAACAATGGCGGGTTCCTGCTCTTCCGACTTTACGATGATATCCCTTACACCTATCTCACTCCGATCTACAGAAAGATTCTCTAATGAGCAGCGCCTATGGCTTTACAGAAGATAGTGCCAGACGCATCGCCAGAGTGGTGAAGTCGGTCGAGGGCGACACGACCGAACCCACACGCATCGGGCCCATGCTCGGCGGTTCCACGATGTCGGTGGTGAAGGTGACGGCGCTAGGCTCGCCCCTCAACACCGGGCAGCGGGTGGACTACCACGCCAGCGCCAACACGATGAACGATATCAACGAGGTCAAGATCCGGGAGTTAAACGGGGCAGCGCTCACCGTGGGCTCTCACTACATGGGGCAATTCTCAGGCTACACATCAGCAGGGTTGCCGGTGTTTGTGGTGAAGACGGGAGCGGCTTCTGGTGGGGCCGCAACCATAGAAGTGGTCACCGATGTTATCTGCACACCCACAGGAATAGAAGTAAGTACGGTTACTTTGAGTGGTGCTGATTACGATAACGCAGTAATTAAGCAGTTCCTTGCGCTCACGGATGTTACGCCAGCAAGCTACTTAGGAAACCAAGGCCGAGTAGTAAAAGTCAACGACGCTGCCACTGCTTTGGAATTTGGTGCAATAGGCGAAGGGCCAAGCTACACCACTTTTATCGCTCTCAGTGATTCGCCTGCGACTTATGGAAGTTCTAGCACCTACTATTCTTTAACAGTCAATAGCGCAAATTCTGCCGTAGTTTTTTCGGCGAATAATGTGACAACGACTAACTCACTCACTGGCGGAGGTAATCCAAATTCGCCAGCGTGGACAGCGTTGAAGCTGGTGAACGACACAGCAACGCCTGGCAATAGCAAATACTACGCAACGCACGCCACCACAGGTGCTAGGGGCTGGCAGGCACTCACGCTTAAAGGCGCAACCGATTTCCCTGCAAACTACACCAGCGCAGGTGGTAAGTTCTTGAAGGTTAACTCAGGTGCCACTGCGGTGGAGTTTGTAGGGCCATTAGCAGCGGTGGCAGATGTGACAGCGCACACCATTTCCAGTGTGGATTTAGCAACGGCAGCATCCACAACACAAACAGCGATTGATGATTTAGCAGCGCAATTGAATTTGTTGCTAGCTCGTATTAGATCACAGGGATTAATAAGCTAATGGAACTAGCACAACAAAGCGCAGGCATGGCTCCTCTTGCAATAGCTAACATCAACACTTCAACAGGTGGTATTGAAGTTGGTTCTGGGTATAGTCCTTACAGTGGCAAAACTGTTATTTTTCCTAATCGTTTTGTTTTAAGTTCTATTAGCTATGATCAGGTTTTGCCAGCACCTTTAGCCAATGAGTATTACTATTTAAAAGTAACTGGTACAACACTCAAAATCTATAGTACCCCTGCCGACCTAGCCACCGAAACTAACCCAGTTATTTTTACAATTGCTGCACTACGAGCCAAGGTAGAAACTGATGCAATCATGGCTGGACTTAGAGTTAAGCTACCCTGCAGAGCAGCTACCACCGCAAACATCACGCTGTCAGGAACCCAGACCATTGATGGAGTTGGCTTGATTGCTGGTGATAGGGTGCTAGTTAAGAATCAGACTACAGGCAGTCAGAATGGAATCTATGAGGTGGCAGCGGGTGCATGGGTTAGGGCTTATGATTTTTCCTATGGTACTGCATCAACTAGGAACCCTTATGTAGCGACCAACGATAACCAAGTTCTATCTGGAACACTTGACTCGATCACTGGATTAATTAGGTCAGTGGGTGGCAGACCACTTTCAGTAGGATCAGATGTATTGCTAATGAATCAAACTGACCCAATAGAAAACGATGTGTGGGAAGTTTCTGCCAGCGCATGGACTAGATCAAGGATTCTATTTCCTAGCAGCTACGACATTACCAGACCGCAGTATTTCAAGGTTGGGGCAGGCACCTATGCAGGGCAATACTTCACCATTAATCTTGATGTGCCGATCACGATAGGCACCACACCGATCACGATAGAGGCGACAGTAGAACCTATTGCAAGGTACATCGATAACGGCTTTACCTTTATTTTAGAAGGTACTACTAACAAACAAAAAGGTTTTTACCTGACTACCTCTAGCGCAAGAGTTGGTATTACCTCTTTAGTTTTTTCAGCGATCGCATCCTTACCAGCAGTTTCCATTTATTTTGATTTTGCCAAGAAAGTTTACACAGCAATTCCATGCGTGGATATGGCAGCAACAAGTGTGGCCGATGTTTTTTGCTGCCCTAGTAAAATTGAAACTAGGTCAATCGGTTTTAGTACAGCGACCATCAACGGCAGCATTGCGTGCAAGATGTACTTAGGCACACCCGATATGTTTGTTGATAATATTCCAAGGCAAGTGGGTTTACGATGGACAAACTTTCCCGGTTTTGCTCCACCTTACCCAGCAGAAGGATGCTGGTTAGTTTACTATGAGTATATCTATGGAACCAATAATTATAAAGTGTCAGCCACATACAATCCGGTTGGCTGGTCTTGGCCACCCGATTATTATTTAGGAATAACACCGTCAGGAACGATTAATTATACTTCTGCGCCATACGACAGCGATTCAACACCACCAGCAACTTATTCGTTAACAGCAGTTTCGGGAGGAAGTGGAAGCTGTAGCATTGTTTTTTCTACACCATTTACAAACTATGAAACGCTTGAACTTGAGATGCTTGACGCAAAATTTGTGAAGGAAGGCACAGACATTTCTTTAGGAAACATAAGCATAAATTTAGTACTAAGCACCCCATCCTATACTTACTTTGGGCCATTGGAAAATTACTATAATATACCAGGAAGAATACATGCTGGTTTTGGAATTTGGCCAGCTCTCACTGTAAATACTAGGAAGCATCTTTACCCTTTTGGATTAACGAACGCAGGCACACTAGGCGTAAACTATGGCGGCCCCTACGGTACTGGCGGCAATGTCAAACCATTTTTCCGAAACTTTACAACTGGTACAGCAATAGAAGAATTAACGATGGACTTCACCAGTTCGGGTCGGTTTTTTATTCCCTACAGTACCTACAACAGCGCAAGAAAATCAAAGAACTATGGCTACGATCCAAACGACCAAGATAATTATGGCCTTACAAAATACCAAGTCTCAGACTTTTTTAACTCAAATAATTATTGGATTGAATCTTCAAGTGTAACACTGAAAACTCCAACCTAACCTAGTGCGAGCGATTTGCATCGCCACCCAAGCCAAGTTAACCTCGGTAATATTCTTTTTTTCGGAGGTCATTATGCCAGCAGGAATCTACAACTTTGCGGCAGAGCAGGGCGCAACCCTAGCCCGTACCATATTGTACACCGACGCTGACGAGGTCGAGACCGATCTGACAGGCTACACCGCTGCTATGCAGGTACGACCAACCGCAGCAAGCGCAACCGTCACGCTGGAGCTCACCACCGAAAACACCCGAATCACGCTAGGCGGTGCCGCTGGAACTGTAGATTTACTCGTTGACGCGGCCACGATGGAAGCGATTACGCCTGGTAAATACTTCTACGACCTCGAACTTTATTCGGGGGCAACGGTGATCCGATTGATCGAAGGCACTTTCACCGTGAAAGCGGAGGTGACCCGTGCCTGATATCGTAGTGGTAACAGAATCTGGCATCGTCACAGTCGCACAAGGCGAGACACTCGTCACCGTCTACGATGGCCGAGGCTTTAAGGGTGATCCCGGCGACACCTTTGATCAGACTCTAAACACGACGGACGCGGTGGAGTTTGCTGGCCTTGTTAACAACGGCCTGACCTTTCCGACGGTAGACGGCACCGCAGGGCAAGTAATCGAAACAGACGGCGCAGGCGTTCTTTCTTTTGTTACGCCTAGCGGTGGTGACTTTCTGCCACTCGCTGGTGGCACGCTCACCGGAAATATTGTTTTCGATGGCACCAGTGGACAGTACATTGGCAAAGGCACCTTCGACACCTCGCGAAGTGGCAACTATGGCATCTCAATCGTTTGCTCCGTTGGCTACGAATTTAACTGGCAAGCTGGCTGGCTGGTAACCACAGAACAAAGCTCGGCAACACCACGACCTCTTTACCTGGACTCACTCGCAGGCACAACGCTCCGAGCATGGGATTCTTCAAAGTCAACAGGAACGGAAGTTGATCATTTAGGAATCACTTTCGCAGATTCAACGGTACAAACCACGGCATACATTGGCGGCGCCGGCGTTTCATCGCTTACGGCAGGCACCGGAATTTCTCTTGATGTTACCACCGGCGATATTACCGTAACAAACTCGGAGCCTGACCAAACCGTAGTTCTTACAAATGGCACAGGCATTACCGTTACCGGAACTTATCCAAGCTTTACAATCGATTGCGATATCACGCAATACACGGACACCGACGCAAGACTCGCACTCTCCGCAGGCACTGGTATCAGCTACGACAACGCTACCGGAATCATTACAAACGATGAACCAGACCAGACGGTAACGCTCACGAATGGAACTGATATCAGCATCACCGGAACTTATCCATCGTTTACGATTGCTTACAGCGGAACGCCTTCCAGCGGAACCGTTACCAAGGCAAGCGTTGTATCAGCAAACGGCTTTGCTGGTACGGTGGCAACGGACACGACCACGCCAGCGATAACGCTAACGACCAGCATCACCGGACTTTTAAAAGGCGATGGCACCGCAATAAGCGCAGCTACTTCTGGCACCGACTATGTTGTTCCATCTGGATCGATCACCGGAAACGCAGCAACCGTGACCACGAACGCAGACCTTACCGGAGTAATTACTTCTAAAGGAAACGCAACTAGCATAGCTTCGCAGACCGGAACCGGCACCAAGTTCGTGGTCGATACTTCGCCAACACTGGTAACTCCTGACATTGGCGCAGCGACAGGAACGAGCCTAACACTTTCAGGCGACCTCACAGTTAATGGCACCACAACCACAATTTCTTCAACGACCTTGGCAGTAGGCGATAAAAACATTGTTCTTGCTAGCGCATCGACTACGGACGCAGGCGCAGATGGTGGCGGTATAACTTTAAAAGGCGCAACCGATCACACCTTTAATTGGATCGATGCCACCGATGCCTGGACATCGAGCGATCACATTAACCTGGCATCAGGTAAAAGCTTCTACATCAATGGAACGGCAGTATTGAGCGCAACGGCTCTAGGCAACGGCATTTCTGTTACCGCTACCACAAACGCCAATCTTACCGGTGTAATTACCTCGGTAGGTAACGCAACCTCAATCGCAAGCCAAACCGGCACCGGCTCTAAGTTTGTTATGGACACAAGTCCAACGCTAATAACACCAGTTCTCGGAACGCCTACATCTGGAACTTTAACGAATTGCACTTTTCCTACGCTTAACCAGAACACCACCGGCTCGGCAGCAACAGTAACCACGAACGCAAATCTCACCGGTGTAATTACCTCGGTAGGTAACGCGACTTCTATTGCTGCGCAAACCGGAACTGGCACTACCTTCGTGATGTCAACGAGTCCGACCTTAGTAACGCCAACAATAGGCGCAGCGACAGCAACCAGCCTTAACAAGATCACCGTTACGGCACCAGCTACCGGCGCAACCTTGACCATCGCAGAAGGCGCAACGCTCACCGCATCCGCAACGGCCAGCGTAAGCGGCACGAATACCGGCGATAACGCCACCAATACGACCTACTCAAGTTTGGTATCCAATGCCACGCATACCGGCGACGCTACCGGCTCGACAGCGCTTACCGTTGTCAAAATCAATGGCGTGTTGATGTCTG
>Ga0209500_10003503_pt1 | contig 10694 bp, 13 predicted proteins | sample S_140212_EF_Meta_FD_187323 | JGI IMG/M metagenome (GOLD analysis project Ga0209500, IMG submission 187323) | Freshwater microbial communities from Lake Simoncouche, Canada to study carbon cycling - S_140212_EF_MetaG (SPAdes) (version 2) | ecosystem: Environmental > Aquatic > Freshwater > Lake ...
TCAAAAATTTCATTCATAGTATATTCAATAAATACAGTGAGCAATGAACTATGCAAACTGTATCAAGGTATTTACTAAACAATGTGGTAATTGTATACACATCTGGTTATCATGGAAGGAATTCTACGGTGTACGATAGACGAATAAAGCTGTATAAAGGAGTATCAAACCCACTCTCTTTCACGTTTAAAAACGAGGATCAAAAAGCACAGGATATCACAGCTAAAACCTATGAATTTAATTTAATTGATTCTGAAACTAAACAGTCGGTTGTAACTAGAAATTTAACTATCCTAGATGATGGCTCTACTACCACTACCAAAGGTACAGCTAGTATCACAGTCACAGAGGGCGATCTTTTAACACTGGATGCAAAATTCTACAACTATGCCATCAGAGAAGTGGCAGCAGACAACACAAGAACAGTAACTTTTGCTGATTCTTTTTATAATGCAGCCGGCACTGTGGAAGTATTAGATGGTGCTTATCCGGACATGATTGACAGCACAGAGATCAATTCTTTCACTAGTACCACAGGTCCGTTAACTCGTACCAGCTCTGCTATAGATGCCAACCCTGGAATCAATAACAATGTAGCGTTACATACCATAGCAATATATCAAAAATCTTTTGTGGGCACGTTGAGAATACAAGGCACAATGGTTTCTACTCCGGGCGATACAGATTATTTTGACATTGCTACTATTTCCTTTGAGAGCAACAGTGATGCAATTACCTACTACAATTTCACAGGTGTTTATCAGAACGTGAGATTCAGTTGGGGTAATACTAGTGGTAATACCGGACGAGTTGACAAAATCCTCTATAGACATTAAACTATAAGAATGAATCTGATTCAGTCTACAATTCTGACATCATTACCAGCTGGCCGAAAAAAGACTCCTTCTGGATGGATGAGTTTTAACGCACCCTGTTGTGTGTACAATGGAGAATCTCCGGACAAAAGAAAACGTGGAGGAGTAATGACTTCTGCAGATGGCACTCTAAGTTATCACTGTTTCAATTGTGGTTACACAGCATCTTATGTGATTGGTCGTCGACTATCTGCCAAAATAAAAACACTCATGGGTTGGTTGGGCGTTGCTGATGATACAATTAAAAAATTAGCCATAGAAGCCATGCGTCATGAAGAGGCTGATGTTAAGTACGAAAAAAAGAAATTTGTCTCATTTCAAAAAAAAACATTGCCAAAGAACAGTCACAAGTTAGAATATTGGTTAGAAAAATATGTAGCACAAGACCTTACAACTGCACAGTATGAAAAAATAGATCAGCTGTTGAATTACTTAAAGAAGAGAGGCATAGCACCCGAGTGGTATGATTTTTATTATTCCCCGGATCAAACTGCTGATTTCCATCGTAGATTAATTGTGCCATTCTATTGGCACGGTGAACTGGTAGGATACACGGGAAGATTATTTGATACTCGAAACAATGAGATAAAATATTATACAGAGACACAGCCAGGCTATGTGTTCAATCTGGATGCTCAAGATTGGCAAAGAAAGTTTGTGTTGGTAATGGAAGGACCATTTGATGCCATAACATTGGGCGGGGTGGCCATACTGGGATCAGAGATTAACGACACACAGAGAGAATTGATACAAGGATTAAACAGGCAGGTAATTGTGGTACCGGACAGAGATCAACCAGGACAAAAACTTATAGATCAAGCAAAAGAGTTTGGCTGGAGCGTGGCATTTCCACAATGGCACGAATCGGTTGTGGATGTGGCAGAAGCTGTGTTAAAATATGGTAGATTGTTCACACTACAATCAATACTTAAATCTACAGAATCAACAGCATTAAAGATAGATTTGAGAAAGAAGATATATGGCTGATTATACATTTGACGTACAAAAATTATATTTAGAAATGATGTTGGCAGATGCAGAGTCATTTGCACGAGCACAGAATATATTTGATAGCAATAATTTTGATAGAAAATTAATGCCTATTGCCAAATTTATTAAAGAGTATGCTGAACAATATAAAGTATTGCCTGAGGTAGATCTAGTCAATGCTAAATTTGATATTAAATTAAAAACAGCCAAAGATCTAGATCCATCGCATTTTAATTGGTTGCTGGACGAGTTTGAAACATTTTCTAGACACAAGGCATTAGAGCGTGCTATTCTCGAATCTGCAGATTTATTAGAGCACGGTGATTATGCTCCGGTAGAAGATAAGATTAAGGCAGCAGTCAACATTGGGCTGACCAGAGACATGGGCACAGATTACTTTGACGATCCTCGAGGTAGATTAGAACGATTAAAAAATTCTAATGGACAGATCAGCACAGGTTGGGCGAACATTGATAAGAAACTGTTTGGTGGATTTAATAGAGGAGAGCTGAACATATTTGCAGGGGGTTCGGGTGCAGGTAAATCTTTATTCTTACAAAATCTAGCAGTTAACTGGGCCAGTGCAGGATTAAATTGTTGTTATATCAGTTTTGAGTTAAGTGAGATGTTGGTAGCGATGAGATTAGATGCCATGATTACTAATACTCCCACAAGAAAAATATTCCCCGAAATTGATAATGTTGAAATGAAACTTAAAATGATTGCTAAAAAAGCAGGCAATCTGCAGATCAAGTATCTGCCATCAGGCAGCACAGTGTTGGATATTAAGACATATCTAAAAGAATTAGAGCTTAAAAATAAAAAAAAAATAGATTGTATATTGATAGATTATCTAGATCTCATGATGCCAAAGAGTAAAAAAGTATCGCCAGCTGATCTGTTTATCAAAGACAAATATGTTTCAGAAGAATTAAGAAACCTAGCTGTAGAATCACAAATATTAATGGCCACAGCATCACAGTTGAATAGAGCATCTGTTGAAGAGATCGAATTCGATCACAGTCACATAGCAGGTGGATTATCCAAAGTACAAACAGCAGATAACGTGTTTGGTATATTCACCAGCCGAGCAATGAAAGAGCGTGGCAGATATCAATTACAGTTTATGAAGACGAGAAGTTCCAGCGGTGTGGGACAGAAAGTGGATTTAGAATTTGACGTGGACACATTAAGAATTAAAGATTTAATTGAGGAAGAGGGTCAGCACCAATTTAAAAAACAAACATCCACGGTGTATGATTCATTAAAACAAAAGAGCAAAATTTCTGCAGATGATACTACCACAGATGCACGACCAGAACCAGATCCCACTCGAGGAGATGAAATTGGTAAAGTTAGAGCCACAGTGGAAGGCAGTAAGTTAAGACAACTGCTTAACGATCTACACTCAGACGAAGAACAATAAGCACAGCGTCAGCGCATTTTTTTAAAACAGCGACAGCATAAATTAGCGTGCAAGATTTTTGTATCTAAGATTTAGATAGATAATTACAATATCAAATATGAAACAGCAGGAGATAAGCCATGGGCATACACTACACATACAAGTCACAGAGTGGCGAGCGAAACCTGCGCAAACAGCAGAAACAAGAAGAGTTGCGTAGACGCAGCGACGGACGAAAACAATCTCGAGAACAGATAGAACCTGCCACAGATATATACGTGGTACCAGACAATGAAGTGGTAACACTAGATCATCTAACCAATCCGGATCTTAAAAAGTGATTGATTCAAGACTATTCGAACACTATCAAATAGACATTAACAAGGACCTGGGCATGAGTAAAAGATGTCCCAGGCCCTTTGACACACTGCTGATCAACAAACAGGGCAGTTGTTATCTGTGCGAATGCACAGCATGGTTACCACAAAGTGTGGGCAACATACGAACCAAGAGCATAGAAGAAATATTAAACAGTGGTATCGCTGATGCATTGAGGGGATCCATCTCTGATGGTTCCTACAGATATTGCAATGACAAACAGTGTTCTTATCTGCTGGATGCTCGAGATGCTGCTCCGTGGCCGCTGACATTGCCCACTCAAAAAATACGGCACGTAAGATTGGCTATTGATGATTCATGCAATCTCAGTTGTCCTAGTTGTAGAGTTAAAAAAATATTTTTAAGTTCGGGACGATCTTTAAAAACTCGGATGGACATGGCTGATACTATATTAGAATATCTGCAATCACAATCACATCCTATTCATGTGCATATAGGTTCGGACGGAGATCCTTTTGCCAGTCTCGTGTATCGGCATTTCATGAGAAGAGCAGAAAATATGTCACAGCTATCATTCAGTATACAAACCAATGGCTTGCTGATCAAACAGATGCATCACAGAATAAAAAACATATTCTCAAGATTGCAAACTCTCAATGTCAGCATCGACGGTGCCACCAAACACACCTATGAACTGTTAAGACAGGGAGGATCCTATGAAAAGATACTGGATAATCTTGCTTTTATAAAAGAAATAAAAAAACAATATGGTTTTGAATTTATTCTGCATGTGGTAGTGCAGAAAGAAAACTATCATGAAATGGGGCAGATGGTGGATCTAGCCGAGCAGCATGGTGCTGATAGAATTTGGTTCAATAGAATTACCAACTGGAATACCCATGCTAGTTTTGCAGATGTAGATGTGGCTGACGAAAATAATGCACAGCACCCTCAATATCTAGAGATGCTGTCTAAAATAAAACATCGAGCAGCGAGTTACGATCAAAGATTTATAGAAATGCCCACGCTGGTCAGCAAGACTTTTAAATAAACATATGAAACCCTATCATCCACTGACGTGTCATTCGCTATCGGAAATACAACAACAGGTACTGCTGTGGATACGATCAAAAAATCCTGCGGTGTTATCCAGCAATAGTTTGTGGAATAAAATTAACACTTTTGATCTAGTAAAGTCCTGTCCAGCATTGATACAATATTGTCAGTCGCTGGATTTAAAAATACGTGAAGTGGCCCTAACAATCGTCAATGCAAAAGAAGATGCAGACCTACACATTGATGAATTGCCAGTCACTGCTAAGATTAACATACCCATACTGAATACCGAGAATACTTTTAACAGGTGGTATGAGATACCCACAGAGCTGTTGGCAGAAACACTGCCCGTAATAAATGAGTTTGGGAAAAAATATTACACTTTTAAAAATGTAGATTACTCAAAATTAACATTGTTAGGGGAAATAGAGTTATTGACTCCTGTGGTGTTCAACAGCCAAATGGCACACAACATTGTGTTGGGTGAAGATTGTTGTTTTCCTAGAATTGTGCTGTCGTGTACTTTCTTTAAAGAACCACTATATCTTCTAGAAGATTAAAAGTTTTTCATACCTTGCTCGTTTAGATAGGTGCTCATTATCTCTCGAAGAGTATTTTTATCACGAGACTTAGGTGCACACAATCCACAAAAACAACGAGTGGCTTTGCATTGTATCACAGGAAACTCCCCGGCTGCTAACATAGTGTCTACTCGATTGATATATTCATCCATGTTATTCATTGTGGCCAGTGGTCCCAGTGTTCCTACTATTGTATTATGACAATCTCTGTTAGAATAAAATTCTCGAGTCATGGAATTAGCTGTAAGGAAAAACCAACTCACACTGCAATACCATCCATTAAAGTTTACTTCTTGTGGGAAATAATTGTGGGTTTCTTTTATGTTTCTATCAAAACACATCTTTCTGCCACCACAACACGCTCGGCCAGCGCCAGATAATTTTTGTAATTTTTCTTCTTTTAAATCAATATTGTAAAATATTTTTAAATATTCTGTTTGTTCTCTATTGTAAAAATATGCTCCTTCTAATATTTTAGGACGAAATATTATTTTTTCTTCTTTGCACCACTCTATAAAAGCAACACAGTCTTGCCAATACTCCGGTTGATTGTGCATCAGCACTACCATGTCATATTTTACACGGTTATCTCTCATGTAGATTAAATTATTTTTTACATTCTGTTTTAATTTGTCTGGTCCTTCTGAATGATAGCTGACTGTGATGCCTTCGATGTTATCACAAACATATTTCCATTTTTCTGGTGGACTGGTAGCATTGGTAGTTAATCTTCTGTTGAGATGCCATTTGTTTTTATAGGGTTTATATAATTCTGATGATTGAGTTAGAATACGTTCCATTTCGGGATGATATAGAACCTCTCCGCCTAACAGATTCATTATGGCAGTTTTAGATTTTTCTTTTTTATATTTAGAGATTACATCCACGTAACGATACATCTGCTCCAACATCTTTAAACAGTCGTCAACAGGAGGATGTGGTATTTTGTTATTGTGTCCCCAATCTGTGGAACAATAAGAACAATCATAGTTACATTTCAATGTAACTTTCCAGTCTAACAGTATGCTCATGGTTTGTGCTGGTAGATAAGCAGGTTCTATGGTTTGTATCATGATTGAAAATATTTATTGGCTACATTTTTGTCTGTAAATAACTGATAATGAAAATCGCTATAACAGGACATACTGCTGGTATTGGTAAATCTTTTTCTAAATCTCTTGCTGCTCGTGGACACGAAATTGTTGGAATAAGTCGCAGCGATGGGGAGAATATTCGAAGAATTGAACATACTGCTTCAATTATAGACCCGTGCGATCTGTTCATTAATAATGCACAATCTATGTTTGCACAAACAGAACTGTTGTATGAAGTTTGGAAAAAATGGCAAGGACAAAAAAAATATATTTGGAATATCAGCACAGTAATGACGCAGTCTCCAATTAATTCTGCCCCAGACGGCCAGGACGATATTGCTATGAGTTTATACAGAATACAGAAATTATCATTAGAAGAAGCATCTAGGCAGTTGAGTCATAAGAATGCGTGGCCTTGCATATCTATTATACGTCCAGGCGGAGTGGCCACACAAAAAAAATGGAACAATGAAAACAAACAGAATGTTGATGAGTGGACTAAATCTGTAATTGGTATTTTTACTGCTCATCCCAATACTCACATACCGGACATATCTATAACATATAGAAAAACAAAACTAGAGCTGTAATGGACGCTAAGAATTATATAAAAAATAAAAGCTTCTGTCCTTTGCCATGGACGGGATTTATTGTACATCAAAACGGAGATGTAAGAAATTGCGTGTTGAGCAAAAGCAAAATAGGCAACCTCAAAGATAATTCTATACAAGAAATAGTTAGAGGAGAAAAAAATAATGAGATTAAAAAACAAATGTTGTCTAATAACAAACCAAAAAATTGCGAAGGTTGTTATCAATTAGAAGAAAATAAAAACAGTTTTGATATCATTAGCCAAAGGATATATTATCTTAAAGAGTTAAAGTCTATAGATCCTACTCTGTACGATTCTGTAAACAATTTTAATTTGCATACAGTGGATCTAAGATGGACCAATCAGTGCAATCAAGCCTGTGTGTATTGTGGTCCGCATAACAGCAGCATGTGGGTTAAAGAAATTGGTGGAGAGAGTCTTATGAATCAAGAGAAAAAACAACAACTAAAAGAATATGTTTTTGCTAATGTTAAAAATTTAAAAAATGTTTATCTTGCTGGGGGGGAGCCATTATTAATGAATGAGAACCAAGAGTTTTTAGAATTACTAATAAAGGAAAATCCAGATGTAACTCTAAGAGTCAACACTAATCTATCTGCCACAGAAACCAAGGTGGGTAGGATCATTAAAGAGTTTAAAAATGTACATTGGATTGTGAGCGTAGAATCTACCAGTGCAGCATATGATTATATTAGGTATGGTGGTTCGTGGAATGCATTTTGTAAAAATCTTAAAGAGTTAAAAGACACAACAGATCATAAAATTTCATTCAACATGTTATACTTTGTTTTAAATTATATCAAATTATTTGATTGCGTAGATTTTTTAAGAGATATGGGGTTCCACGAGAATTCTTTTGTTATTGGTCCTCTGTATGGTCCGGAATATCTAAATATTTTAAATCTGCCGCAAAAAAAAATAGATCAAGCAAAAAAGATATTAGAAAATAGAATACAAAGTAAACCTGGTTATTTTTTACAAGACAGTTATTCAAATCTACTAAAATACCTAGATACACCTTATGAAAAAAATCTACAAAGTACATTTAACGGTTTGTCTAAATTAGATGCAAGAAGAAAAGTAGACAGTAGAAAAATATTTGAGGAGGTATATGATTAAGGTTGTAGAATTATTACCTGGTAAGTTTGTTCTTCCAATATTTAAAAACGGATTGTCCAGCATAGAAAACTATGCAAAAGAAAAAAATATTAAATGGTTAATTAATGAACAACTCAAAAATATAGATACAATAACTGTATTTCTGCGAGAGCCTGCAGAACGTTTTGTATCTGGGGTACACAGTTTTATAGAATTTGAAAAAAGAAAAAATAAAGATCTAGATTACAACACAATGTTGTATTGTATTGAGCATTGTTTGGTGCGTAACGAACACTTTATGCCGCAGTTTTTCTTTTTAAAAAATCTTACAAAATATTTTACTGGATTGGTAGACTTGCGAGGAGTAAATGAGCTCAAAGAATGGATCCCAAATAGAGATAAACCTTCTATCCCTGACATAACCAATGAGCAAAAAGAAAGAATATCTAAAATCAAATATGAAGATTTAAGATATGATGATTTGCTTTTTGAGAGGCACATGCACAAGATTGCTGATACTTTCTATCTTAGTAAAAAAATAAACATAAAATTGTTGGTTGCAGAGGTTGGATATGCATTGTCCTAGGCTTGATCATTTTGTTAGGTTAAATCATACAGGTAAGATTGGCAAGTGTGGCCACATGACCAGAGCAAAAGAATTTAATTCTTTTGATGAGATGCAAAATAGTACATGGTTAAAAAATATAAAAGAAAAAATGAAAGATCAACAATGGCCAGCAGAATGTGTGCGTTGTCAAATGACTGAAGAGGCTACTAATACCAGCATACGTTTGGACATGATCGAGAGGGATAAAATATTAAGTGGAATTAAAAAAAATTATCTAATAGTTGGAGGAGTGCTTGATAATATTTGTAACAGTGCTTGTCAAACTTGCCACAGTGGACTTAGTACTAAAATAGGCAGTCTATCTTCTAAAGATTATGAAAAAGTCAACAACTATGAAACATTTTTTACGTTGCCTCAAGATAGAATTTGTGAAGTAGATGTTAATGGTGGCGAGCCCACTGCCAGTCCAAACTATAAAAAATTATTAAAAAACTTGCCTAAATCTACAAAAATAATAAGAATAAACACCAATGGTTCTAAAGTTATACCAGAGATAGAAGAGTTACTAAAAAAAGAAATGCGTGTAATAATTACTCTAAGTTTTGATGGCACAGAGAATGTACATGATTATGCTCGCTGGCCCGTGCTATGGAAAGATTATAAAAAGAACGTGGCAAGATATATTGAGCTACAAACACAATATGTAACTTTAAGATTAAATTTTTGGACTACTGTAAGTTGTTTAAATGTGGGAGATCTAGGAAATATTATTGATTATGCTAAAAAGGTTGGAATAGATCATTCATATGGTTTTTGTATTCGACCCACACCGTTAGATATTAGATATATTAATAAATTAACGTTGCAAGCAAAACAAAATCTTTCAACAATGGAAAATACGTTATTATCTGCAATTGCAAATAAATGTGGATCGTTTAATAAAGATAATTCTGTAGAATTAAAAAAATTTATAAACACGCAAGATACGTTAAGAAAAATAAATTTTAGAGACTATTTTAATTTTGATTTAAATCTTTCTAAAAACAATCTAGCAAATACTCGATGATGTTCTACTCCATAATGTACTCCATCTCGAGCTAGGTTAGGGGTAGTTATAATATTTCGTTTTGCTTCTGGAAGATGGTGTCGATCCCACTCGGGCCAACAGTTCTTGATTGTGTAATTTTTTAAAACCTGTAAAGTATTATCTACTTCATAAACATCCTCGGCAAAACAATGAAATGTTTTAGCTCCGGCTTTTTCCGCAAATTTTTCTAAGAAGAATATATTTTTTAAAAAGTTGTTTCTATCTGTGTTGTTGTTCTCTGTCTTTAATAAAGGATCATCGCTAGTTAAATTTTGTGGGTGTAACTCTAATCTTTCTCTTCTGCTCTGTGCAGGCCAACAAGCAATAATAATTTTAGGAAATAGAACTTTTTCTGTTCCATACAGAATTCTTATCATGAGATCAGCACTGGCTCCAGGCTGTCCTAGATTCCACCATCTTAGAATTTTGTTTGAGTCTTTTGCTACTTGACTGACCCATGTTTCTTTTTCTTCTAACCCTTCTCCAAATGTGTGTGAGCAACCAAGCACCACAACATTCTTACCGCCATCAGGCAGTGGACGGAATTCGGGACAACGATACCCATATGTGTTGATCTTATATCCTGCCGCAGGATTAAACTTGGGTAACTCGTAGTCTGCATAGTATCCGTGTTTCATATCAATATTTAATGTTGTAGATTATTTGACAATTAATTGTATTTCTACTGCTAGTGCTTCGCGAGCATACCAACTCTCTGCGTTGCTATCTATCTGTTGGGGTGTGCCTCTCCATTGTGTGATGATGTTCCAATCTTTTGTGGTTATCCTTACCCAGTATCGATCCCCTCGGGTACATTGGGGTACTGTTAGGTCAGTAGCGAATAATTTTGGTTCTTTATCTATGGGCCAATTCATGTTGTGTGGTGGAGGATAGCGGGATCGAACCGCTGACCTCCTGAATGCAAATCAGGCGCTCTACCAGCTGAGCTAATCCCCCACTGTGTTTTGGTGCCCCTAGCCGGAATTGC
>Ga0209500_10003505_pt1 | contig 10688 bp, 17 predicted proteins | sample S_140212_EF_Meta_FD_187323 | JGI IMG/M metagenome (GOLD analysis project Ga0209500, IMG submission 187323) | Freshwater microbial communities from Lake Simoncouche, Canada to study carbon cycling - S_140212_EF_MetaG (SPAdes) (version 2) | ecosystem: Environmental > Aquatic > Freshwater > Lake ...
ACAATTACAACAACACAGCCGCACGGATTTGTTACCGGCCAAAGCGTTACCATTACCAAATCGGATACGGCAACATTTAACGGCACTTATACAATCACCGGATACACAACTTTTACCTTTACTTATGCAAGAACAGCAAGCGATCAAACAACTCACTTGGTTGTGCCATTTGGATTGGTACGCGGCCCAAATCACTCAACCGCTTATGCAAGCGTTGCAGCTATACGGGAAGCCTCAATGATGATCGCAGTGGACATTTGGCAGGCACGGCAAGCACCTTCCGGACAAGGCGCAAGCATTGATGGCTTTGTCCCTTCACCATTCAAGATGGGCAACACACTTATTGCCCGTGTGCGTGGCCTTCTTGCCCCGTATATGGCACCAACCGCAATGGTCGGCTAATGCCAACCGCAATAACCACCCTGCGCACGACACTGGCAACCACTTTGGCCAATGCTGGTGTTTGGAGCACCTTTGCCTTCCCGCCATCCGCACCCATCGCAAATTCTGTTTGTGTAATGCCAGATGACCCCTACCTTGTGCCAAACAACCAAACGCGCTCAAGCATCCTGCCATTTGCACGATTCAAAATTATGATTCTTGTGCCACTGCTAGACAATCAGGGCAACTTAAACACAATCGAAACTTTTATGGTGGCCGTGTACGGAAAACTTGCAGCAGCTAGTTATCAAATGAATATCACCGGATTTAGCGCACCTACAACTTTGGCCTTAGCAACAGGGGATCTTTTAACCACTGATTGCTCAATTGAAGTATTAAGTGAATGGAGTTAATTATGGCTTATGAAGTATTGGCAGGCATCGTTGGTGGCAAAGAGGCAGGGCAAACCCTAACTGATGAGGACTTAGCAACAGCGAACATTGATGCGCTTATCGCAAGCGGATCGATCAAACCGATAACGGCGAAACCAAAGAAAGATGAGGCAGCAGAATAATGGCAACAACAACCGTATTAAGTAATACAGTTTCAGTGGTTATCAACTCGGTTGATTTATCCGATCAAGTAACCAATGCAACAATTAATCAACAATTTGACGAATTGGAAACCACCAGTATGGGGAGCACTTCCAGAGTTTTCGTCAAAGGCCTAGAGAGCAGCACCATAACGCTGGACTTTTTAAACTCTTATGTAGCTAGTGAAGTTTACGCAACTTTACAAGCTGCATACGGAACTTCGGTAACTTGCGTAATGAAACCAACCACAGCAGCAGTCAGTGCAACGAACCCGAGTTTTACCGCATCGATTTTGATAAATAACCTAACCCCGATAAACGGCGGCCCAGGAGATCTACAAACTCAATCGATAACTTTTACTTGCACCAGCACGGTAGCAATCGCAACTTCATAACAACTAAGCAAAGGGGCTAGGCAATGGCTAAGTTAAAGATCACACGCACCACTGGTGAGGTTCAAGAGTTTGAGATCACACCAATAATTGAATATGCGTTTGAACAGAACAAAAAGAAAGGCATTCACAAAGCCTTTGCGGATGATCAGATGCAATCGGATGTTTACTGGTTATGTTGGGAAGCCATCCGGCGATCCGGCGAATCAGTGCCGATATTTGGTGAGAAGTTTCTGGAAACGCTAAAAGCAGTGGAGGTATTAGACAGCGACCCTTTAGGGGATTGAGTGGCAAAGATTCACTCACCTATTTGGTCGCTAGTTTAAGTGTAGAAACTGGGATCGCTCCCAGTGAGTTTATTGGGATGGATCCGGTAATGCTCAAGATGATTTTACGAGTGCTTGAGGAAAGGGCAAAGGCAATCAAAGATGCAAGCCGCCAATCTCCAAGGACTCAACGCCGCAATTAAAAACATCCGGCGTATATCACCTGATTTGCTCAAAGAAATGAACCGCGAAATCAAAGTTTTAACAACAGGAATGGTTAGCGATGCCAAAGGGTATGCACCGCGCACCGTGCCTGCTGGTTTGAGTCATTGGGCGGATTCCGGCCGCCAATGGTCAGCCTTTGATGGGTCTGAAATTATCAAAGGCATAAAGGTCAGCACAGCGCGTAACAAAATTGGCAAGAATGGCTGGACTTCTCAGGTCAAATTGCTTAACGCATCCGCAGCTGGTGCGATCTATGAAACCGCAGGCCGAAAGAATGCAACCGGTCAGCCGTGGGTCGGGCCGAAAGGTGGCGGCGGCAAACGCTACTCACACTCACGCAACCCAAAGGCAGGCCAGCAATTCATTGATGCAATTGAGGCAGACTCAGGTTTGACAATACGCGGCACAAAACAAGGCCGAATCATTACTAAAGCATTTGATGAAAACAAGGCAGAAATTGTGCCAGCAGTAACCAGCGCGATATTCAGAGCAACCGAAAAGTTTAATGCATTGCCAAAGGGAGTACCCAATGGCTAGAGGCAATTCTTATGGCATCCCGTTAATTGTTTCAGCCGATACACGCGGTGCAAAAAAGGCTGAGAAGTCATTAAAAAGTTTAATCAAAAGCACAAAATCATTTGGACTTACCAGCAAATTAAGCATTGGCGCAGCTAGTGTTGCCCTTGCCGCCTACACGAAAAGATCTATTGCCGCTGCATTAGCAGATCAAAAAGCACAAAAAAGCCTTGCGCAAACACTTAAAAATTTAGGTTTGCAATATCAAACTGCTGGTGTTACCAAATACATTGACAATCTACAACGGGCAACCGGCGTATCTGAGGATGAACTCAGACCAGCCTTTCAAAAATTGTTGCTGGTGCTTGGAGATGTTGGCAAAGCGCAAAGCGCACTATCACTTGCAATGGATATATCAGCAGGCACTGGCAAGGATCTCAGTGCAGTATCTATGGCGTTGGCCAAAGGTTACTCAGGCCAAACAACTGCCCTTAGCCGGCTAGGTGCAGGCTTAGACAAGGCATTGCTCAAGTCTGGTGATATGGAAGCAATCACCGCTCAATTGGGCAAACTTTTTGCAGGGCAAGCGCAAACAGCTGCCAAAACTTATGCAGGTCAAATGGCAATTTTGTCGGTATCGGCTAAAGAAGCCAGTGAAACTATTGGATTTGCACTTATCAATTCATTGATTGATCTGGGTGGCCAAGATGGAGCCAAAACTCTTGCATCTCAAATGGAAGCAACTGCCGTTGCCACCAGTGAAGTTATAGCAGGTTTGACCGTAATGATTGGCAAATTGAAATCGATTCCAATACTCAAAGATCTAGGCGGCGGTTTCTCACCTATCGGAATCATTACAAATGCAATTCGAGGTTTGGGTCGTAAAGACATTGCAGCCAAAGCCGCCAAGACCGATGCAAATGCCTTTGATCGTGGCCTTAACAATCGCGCACTGGATCTGGCAAGTAAGATTGTGGCAAAGAAAAAAGAAGCAGACAAGATAGATAAAGCAGCAGCAGCAAACAAAAAATTGCAAGGAATGTTTGACATTGATGCAATTCAAATCGCAGCTGCTCTCAAGGGCAATATCAGCGAACTAGACCGCAAAAGCCTTGAAGCAATGCAAGCGTTAAAAACTGCTGATAAAAATGATGATATAACAGCCTTAAAAGAAGTAGAGCAGGCCAAAATCAATGCAGATTTGGCAGATCGTTCACGCAAGATCTCAGCCCTACAGGACACCATTAACTTCAATAAATTAGCCCTTGCCGATGTTGAAAGCACAATTGCAAAGATTGCCAAGATACCAGTGCCAATTGTCAGTTATGGTGGCAGTTTATTTGCAGGCACTTCCCTTGCCCCAACAGGCACAAGTGCCGTAACTGTTGCGCCGATAATGCCAGAGATGCCAAGCACCAACGCTGGTGCTTCTAGCGCAATGCGTTCTCCTAGCGATTCCCTGCCATCTGCCTATGCGCAATCTTTGGGCATTACTCAATTGACGGTTAATGTAAATCCAAGCGGATCAGGATTTGTTGGCAATCAAGATGATTTCTTGCGCACCGTACAAATGGCGTTGCAGATCGGTGGGCGCAACGGTTACAGCACCAGTGGATTGGCCAGCGGATGAGCCTTCCCGCCATAGCGGTAATTCTTAACTTTTCTAGCGGCCCTAGTTTTGGTCAGGCAATGATCATTGGCTCTGGTGTGCTTGGCGTTAATATTTTGGCCGATAGCGTTACGGTTACAGCCGATGTTTCAGACACAGTGCAGGCGGTCAATATCACTAGAGGGCGCAACGCACTTAGCGATGTATTTCAGACCGGCACTTGCAGTGTGGTTATTGCAGACCAAGATGGTGCGTTCAATCCTAACAACACGGCAAGCCCTTACTACGGCTTGATACAGCCCTTGCGCAAGATCACCATAACTGCCACAGATCCAAGCACTGGCCTAGTTTGGGCAATGTTTGCTGGTTACACCACTGGATTTAATTACCAACAAAGCCGTGATGTTGGAATCGTAAGTACAACCACAATCACAGCCGTTGATGGTTTCAGACTCGCCAACCTTGCCACGCTTACAACCGTTGCAGGATCAGCAGCCGGTGATTTGGCCAGCACTCGCGTTAGCCAAATCCTCGATGCCATTTCTTGGCCTGCCTCTATGCGCGACATTGATACGGCTGCAACCACAGTGCAGGCAAATCCAACAACAAGTGCCACAGCCTTAGCAAAATTGCAACAAGCCACGGATTCAGAATATGGCGCAATTTATATTGATGCCAGCGGCAATATGGTAATGCAGAATCGTGCCTTTACCTCATCAAGTATTGGCGGAACACCGACAGTATTTGCGGACAATGGCACTGGTATTCCTTACTCACAAGTCAAGTTTATATTTAATGATGATCTGGTTTACAACTCTGGCAGCGTTACGCGAATTGGTGGAACAGCGCAGACAAGCGAAAATGCAGCATCGGTTGCCCTTTACTTCAAGCATTCTTACAATCGCACGGATCTTATAATGCAGACCGATGCAGTGGCATTGGATTATGTGCGTGCCTATATAGCCAGCAGGCAAGCAACCACGACCCGTACCGATATGTTAAGCCTTAATCTAAATACGACTAGCACCGCCGGTGTTACGGCTGCTTTGCAATTGGATTACTTTGACCCAATAACGGTAAAGAGCACCCAGCCAGCAGCTACGGGAACCAGCACCCTAGACAAGACTTTGCAGATTTTTGGGGTGTCGCACAATGTAACGCCTAACAATTGGGTTACAACTTTTACAACTCTTGAGCCAATAATTGATGCTTTTATAATTGGATCGAGTCTTTACGGCGTTTTGGATACTTCCATACTATCATACTAAACACAAAGGAGCAGTAAATGGCAACAGGATTTCCAGCAATAACAGGTGATGTGCTCAGTGCTGCAATGTATAACGGCCTTACCAGTTATCAAATTTCGACTCAATCAGGTGCCTCTTATACGCTTGCAACGGCTGATCAATATCAAGTGCTTGTGATTGCATCCAACGCATCAACAAAAACTTTCAGCATTCCAACAAATGCGGTTACAGCCTTTCCAACCGGCACTGCAATCACAATTCTAAACTCTGGTGCAGGATTGCTAACCATCAATGCGGTTTCTAGCGGTACAACGACAGTAACCAGTGCCGGTGCAGTGAGTGCCAGCCCAACGGTGGCACAATTTAAGGCAGCGGTATGTCTAAAAACTGCAACCGATGCGTGGACAATCGTGGGGGCAGTTGCATAATGATTGGTAATATTGTTGCAGGCATTACAGCCTTACCAGCCTCAGGTGCTATATCAGTTCAGTATCTTTGTATAGGCGGTGGGGGCGGTGGCGGCGGTCAAGGCGCGGGCGGCGGTGCAGGCGGCTATCGCACAAACGCAAGTTATTCGATAAATAAAGGTTCTAGTTATGCGTTAAGTATTGGTGCTGGCGGTGCCGGTGGTAGTAATTCACCCGCAGCCGTTGGCACTGCGGGAACTGCTAGTGCATTTGATTCTAATTCATCAGCCGGTGGCGGTGGAGGCGGTAATTATTTAGCAAACGCAACAAATGGTGGTTCTGGCGGCGGCGGTGCATTTGGATTTGCGTTAGGCAACGGAAATACCCCTAGCACTTCACCTTCACAGGGCAATAATGGCGGTGCTGGACTTGCCGCTACAACCGGCGGGGCAGGCGGCGGCGGTGCTGGTGCTGTTGGCGCGTCAGTATCTACGGCGAATGTCGGCGGTAATGGTGGCGCGGGTACGGCTTCCTCAATTACTGGTTCAAGTGTTAGCCGAGCCGGCGGTGGCGGTGGCGGTGCTGGTACAAGTGGAACTGTTGGTACTGCTTCCGATGGTGGCGGTGCAGGTGGCAACACGGCAAACAATGGAACCGCTGGAACTGTAAATACAGGCGGCGGTGCAGGCGGTGGCGGTTGGGGCGGTGCTGGTGGATCAGGTGGAAATGGCGGTAAAGGCGTGTTCATAGTCAGATATTTAACGGCAGACGGCGTTATAACAATAGGTGCAGGATTAACTGGTACTACTGCAACAGATGGCAGTTACAAGGTAACAACAATTACCGATGGCAGCGGCAATTTGAGTTGGGCATAATGGCACACTACGCATTTTTAGATTCTAACAATGTTGTTACTGAGGTAATTGGCGGGATAAATGAAACTGAGTTAATTGAAGGGCTGCACCCTGAGATTTGGTACGGTAATTTTAGAGGGCAAGTCTGCAAGCGCACCTCATATAATGGCAATTACCGTTTTAATTATGCCGGAAAAGGCTACACATTTGATGCTGATGCTGATGCTTTTATTGCACCGGATCCAGAGTGCCATCCTGAGAGAGTATTAAACACAGACAATTACAGATGGAATTGCAGCAATGCCGACCACGACCCTAAAGTCAGATAACGGTTGGCCAGCCAGCAAAGATCCTGCTGAGATTGGCATCAAGTCATACCCAGTAAAAGGCACAACGATCAAGCTGCGGTGCGCCGAAAAGGTTGCACCATTGCTGGTGGGATTTGCAGCAGAGTTTCACACAACCATTGAGCCGATAGATGAGGGCACTCTTGACGATTGGGGTTACTGTTTTAGGATGGTCAGAGGTCGTGAGGATCGCCTTAGCAATCACTCAAGTGGTACAGCAATTGACCTTAATGCATCAAAGCATCCTCTTTCGTCTCAGGGTACCTTTGCTGAAGGCAAGGCTGCACTGCTAATTGAGTTATCAGCCAAGTACGGATTAAAGTGGGGCGGTTTATACCGAAACCGCAAGGATGAAATGCATTTTGAAGTTTGCCTGACCCCTAAACAGGCAAAAGAGCGCATCACTGCGCTTGGATTGGAGCAGTAAATGGCAGTACAAATCAAAGCGGCGTGCGGAACCTATATTCGTGCGTTGCTGACCATCTTGCTTACCTTGATGGCCACAATCGGTGGATCACCGCTGGACTTCACCAGCGCGGATTGGCGGATGCTAGCCAATGGACTTTGGGCATCTCTTTTGCCGGTCATTATGCGTGCCTTGAGCACAAATGATGACAAATACGGGCGAACACCAAAAGAGTAATGACCGACACGCGGGGTTGATGTTGCAAAATGTCAGCCCCTAGTGCCACAATAAAAGTCCGGACTAGGAAAGGACTAGATTATGCAGACAGAAATAATTATCAAAATGACCCCAGAGGACTTTGATTTGCTTTCAGATACGCAAATGGCTTGGGGCGATAAGGGCTGGATGGCACAAGTCAAAGATGGGCGATTTGAGGATACAGAGATCGCACTACTAGCAGAATCAATGGAATGGGCATACTGGTTTGATAGCCCTATCAGCTGCATCTTGGCTAAGAGTTACCTTGCATCTAACAAACTAGGATTCTTTACAACCTACGATATGCGGTCAGAATCTTGGGTCATATTTACTAATTACACAACCCGCGTGGCGGCATAAAATGGCATCAGATATGGCCTTTGCAGTTATGGTCGCGATGTATTGCGCAATTTGTTTTGGGTGCGTGCTGCTGGGTTATGCCATAGGGCATAGAGATGGCAAGCACATAGGTTACAAGCGTGGCCGGTCAATTGGATACAGCAAAGCCAAGCAGGATTGGAATTTAGCCAATGGCCTTTGATCTTAGCGAGTACCAAACGGTTGATGAGCGTATTGCCCTCTTTTGGGTTAAATATCCCGAAGGTCGGATTGATACCGATTTGGTATTTAATGATGGCAAGTCATTTATCATTAAGGCAACGGCATACCGAAATGATGGCACGATCATTGCCACAGATTACGCGCACGAAATTGTTAGCGATCGTGGAGTCAATGCCAACTTTGCCCTTGAGAATTGTGCAACCAGTGCGATTGGGCGAGTTTTGGCCACTGCTGGATTCCAAGCCAAGATTGGCAAGCGGCCAAGCCGTACCGAAATGGAAAAGGTGCAACGGGTAGCAGCTGGTGTGCCGGTAGCAAACGATGATCTTTGGAATGAACCGGTGATGGCGGTAGTAACTGCCCTTGCAGCACCAGATGATCGTGAGCCTAACAACCGCGCTTTCCCTTGCAAGCACGGTACTCGGATGTATAACTCTGGCAAAAACGCAACTACTGGCAAAAAGTGGGAAGGGTATTTTTGCGATTCCCCACAGCACAAAGGCGATCAGTGCGCACCAGTAGGGATGGATGGCAAAGAGTGGGCTAAGCGTGGCTGATCTTGAGGTTTACTTTCCAGACAATACAGCCTTGCACTTTACTGATTCCGGCGTAACCGATGAGGATGCCACGATTTGCGACAGTTGCAACACCAAGCAATTCCTAAGCGGCGGCATAGTCAGCGATCAGATATTTATTTGCGGCAAATGTAGGGTTGCCGATGAATGAGATGCAGCTCTTTTTGTACCTCAAGAATCGGTACATACCTGATCTATTAATGAATCCTGATCCAGTTGGTCGCTTTGATTCCAGCAGTGAGGATCTAGGGATTTACATAGAACTCAAGTGCAGGGAAACGCATTATGACGAGTTGATGATTGAGCGCGACAAGTACCACGCGGTAACTCAGAGGGCTTGGATTAATGGCAAAACTGCCTTGTATATCTGCTCAACACCAAAAGGTATCTGGTCATTTAACCTGAACAAACTAACAATGCCTGCTTGGTATTACTTTGATGGATTGCCTGCAACTACTGAGTTTGGCAACACCGACACGATCACCAAAGTTGTGGGATTCTTGCATATTGGTAGGGGCAAGCGGATTGGTGCTTATGGAGCCAAGAATGCTTAAAGGGATCCGGTACTTTAAATGCAGGGGAGTATGCAAGGGCACTGCACCCTTTAGCACTTATAGCGGCACCTACGATTTGCCAGAGGGCTTGTCAATGGTGCAATGCCTTAACTGCCTATTTGTTACAGTAGCATTAGATGAGAACGCGCTACGGCCACCTAAAGCCCGTAAAGAGGCAAGCAAATGAAATTCGCCTACGCTGATCCACCTTATTACACGATGGGCAAGAAAATGTACGGATCTTTGCATTTAGAGGCAGCGATATGGGATGAAAAAGCAACTCATATCAAATTGATTGACCAGTTGTTAGATGAATATCCAGATGGTTGGGCAATGTCTTGCAATCCAGCTAATTTGCACTGGTTACTAGCAAACAGGGAAAACATCAGGATTTGTGCGTGGACAAAGACTTTTCACCAAATACGCGGTACAACCAACCAGTTTGCTTGGGAAGCGTTATTGCTTTATGGCGGCCGAAAAGATAACAACAGGAAACCAATGGTTAGGGATTGGCTATCTTGCCCAATCGCTATGCGTAAAGGCCTGCAAGGGGCTAAACCTGATGCCTTTAACAATTGGGTGTTGGATTTGTTAAATTACAGAGATGGTGATCAATTAGATGATTTGTTCACGGGCACTGGTTCAATGTCGCGTGCAGTAGAACGCCGATTCTCAATGATGGAGTACCAATGACTAGTGATCGGAACATAAGCCGATGCACTGGATGTGGGATGTGGCTGGATGCGACACACCGAGATTGCCCCACCTGCCTATTGTGGGCAAGCCGTAAGGTGTAATATCTTGGATTCAACTCAACTGCGTGAGTATAAAGAGCAGGGCGCACTGATTGTGCGTTGTCGCCCGTTAGAAGGGCAACCTTTGGCCTGCACTCATCAATGGCCTATCCTCTCAATGGGGGGATATAGGGGGGTAATGATGTTGTTGTTAATCCTTACGCTTTGTCTTTCAACTGCCCTAACAGCACAAGCAAAAGATGCTGGGCAGGGCAGATGGGAAGTGCAACTGATCAAGCAAACCAAAGACTACAAAGAATACAAGTGCGTTAAAGACTTGATATACAAAGAATCCTCTAACAACCCTAACGCTCGCACGGGAAGCCACTACGGTCTGCCACAAGGTCGCACACGGTACTTGGCTACAGCATCACCAACGGCGCAGATAACTTGGATGATGAAATACATAAGAGCAAGATACGATGATGGGTGTGCTGCACTACGGCATCACAACACAAAGGGCTGGTACTAATGGGCTTAGCATTGCAATCAACAGAGTGGAAGCGGTTGCGCTTGGAGATCCTGCAACGGGATCAACACACTTGTTATATGTGTGGCGGCGAAGCCACTGAGGTAGATCACATACTCCCTAGATCTAGGAATGGATCAGATGAACCTGAAAACCTTGCGGCAGCTTGTCGCCGTTGCAATAATGCAAAGAGTGGGAAGGTTGCTAAGCCGGTTTTTTTGAGCACGACTGCTAC
>Ga0209500_10003506_pt1 | contig 10687 bp, 6 predicted proteins | sample S_140212_EF_Meta_FD_187323 | JGI IMG/M metagenome (GOLD analysis project Ga0209500, IMG submission 187323) | Freshwater microbial communities from Lake Simoncouche, Canada to study carbon cycling - S_140212_EF_MetaG (SPAdes) (version 2) | ecosystem: Environmental > Aquatic > Freshwater > Lake ...
ACCTCGAGTTGACCGAGTACCTCGCGCGCCAAAATGGCGAACAGCGGAAGGCTCGAGAGGCGGCGGGTCAGGTTGATGGAGATGGTTCGAACGGGGGTGGCGGCGGATTCATCTCTTGGGAGGAGCACGATGACGGCACCGTGCGCATGCAGGCCGAGCGTAGCGAGCAGATCGTCACGCTCACCATGCGCGCGTTTCGCGAGGAGCGTTACGCCGAGTTGTGGGATCAACTGGTGTCGAAGGGCGTGCGTCAGCGCGCCGCCGATGAAGGCGAACCGCGCATTGGTCCCGATCGCGCCCGCGAGCGCTTCGTCGAGTGGTGTGCAAAGCGGCGCACCGATGTGATGACGCTCCTCAACCGCATGAGTTTCGCCTTCAGTTCAAACGCGGTGATCTACGATCGGCTCGCTCCCGGGCTGACGCGCATGCGCTTGGCGCCGCAGATCACCGGCGACTTCAAGTTCCGCTCGGTCGAGGTGTTCTCCGAGCACACGCCTGAAGGTCAACGCATCTACCTCGGCGGGATTCGCTAAAAAGCACAGCGCGGTCTTTCGACCGCGCTGCGATGTTTTTGAGATGTCCCGAGTGCGACGACCGCTCGAACTCAGTGCTGCGCGCCTGCGAGCGGGGGAGTCGTCGGGCTTGACGGTGTTCCACCGTCGCCACCGCCGCCACCGCCACCGTCTTCAGATCGAACCGCCTTGAAGGTCAGGTGATCCTGTCCTTCGACGCGGGTGACCTGGATCTCGTCGCCGGACTTGAACTCGCCCATGAGCAGGTTCTCCGCCAGCGGATCCTCGATGAACTGACCGAGCGCACGGCGCAGCGGACGAGCACCGAAGTCGGGGTTGTAGCCCTTGTCGATGAGGAAGTCCTTTGCCGCCGCATCGAGCTCGAGCTTCATGCCCTTGTCGACGAGACGCTTGCGCACCTTGCTCAGTTCGTACTCGATGATGGTCACCAGATCGTCCTTGAGCAGCGGACGGAACACCACCACATCGTCAAGACGGTTGATGAACTCGGGGCGGAAGAACTTCTCGATTTCGCCCATGAGCGCCTTGCGCATGCGCTCGTAGTCCATCACTTCGGCGCGCTTGCCGAAGCCGAAGCTCGCGCCGCCCTTGATGACATCGGCGCCGAGGTTCGAGGTCATGATCAAGATCACATTCTTGAAGTCGACATGACGGCCGAAGCTGTCGGTGAGTCGACCCTCTTCCATGATCTGGAGGAGCATGTTGAACACATCGGGGTGCGCCTTCTCAACTTCGTCGAGCAGGACGACCGCGTAGGGGCGGCGACGGATGCGCTCGGTGAGCTGGCCACCTTCTTCGTATCCGACATATCCGGGAGGCGCGCCGACGAGGCGGCTGACATTGTGCTTCTCCATGTACTCCGACATGTCGAGGTAGAGGAGCGCGTCGGCGTCACCGAACATGAACTCAGCGAGGGCCTTGGCCAGCAGGGTCTTGCCCACGCCGGACGGGCCGACGAAGACGAAGCAACCCATTGGACGCTTCGGGTCCTTGAGGCCCGAACGCGCCTTGCGGATGGAGCGGGCGACGGTCTTGACCGCATCGTCCTGGCTGACGACGGTTCGGTGAAGCTCGGCCTCGAGCTGCATAAGGCGCTCGGACTCGGCCTTCTCGAGGCGGGTCAGCGGCACGCCGGTCATCTTCGACACGACCTCGGCGATGATTTCCTCATCGACGGTGCCGACCGACTCGCTCATGCGCTCCTTCCACTCAACCTGCAGACGCTCGCGCTCGCGGCGATGCTTGTCCATCTGGTCGCGAATTTGTGCAGCGCGCTCGTAGTCGGCGTTCTTGACCGACTCGTCCTTCTCGATGGCGAGGCGCTCGATCTTCTCCTCGATCTCAGCGAGATTCGGCGGCTTGGCCATCGAGCGCAGGCGCAGACGCGCGCCCGCCTCGTCGATCACATCGATCGACTTGTCGGGCTGCACGCGGCCGGGGATATAGCGGCCCGAGAGTTCGATCGCCATGCGCAGCGCGCCGTCGGTGAACTTGACGCGGTGATGCGCCTCGTACTTCGGACGGATGCCCTTGAGAATGTCGTAGGTCTGATCGGCGTTGGGCGGCTCGACGGTGATCGACTGGAAGCGGCGCTCGAGCGCGGCATCCTTCTCGACATACTTGCGGTACTCGTCGAAGGTCGTCGCACCGATGCACTGAATTTCGCCGCGGGCGAGCGCGGGCTTGAGCACATTGGACGCATCGATGGCGCCCTCCGCTCCGCCTGCGCCAACAAGCGTGTGCAGCTCGTCGATGAAGAGGATGATGTTCTTGGCGCGTCGAACTTCGTTCATGACCGCCTTGATGCGCTCCTCGAACTGGCCGCGGTACTTGGTTCCCGCGACCATGGCCGCGAGATCAAGCACAACCAGGCGCTTCTCATGCAGCAGGTCGGGGACCTCCTGATTGATGATGCGCTGAGCAAGGCCTTCAACGATCGCGGTCTTGCCGACGCCGGCCTCGCCGAGGAGGACGGGATTATTCTTGGTGCGTCGGCAGAGAACCTGCACCAGTCGCTCGATTTCGTTGGCGCGACCGATGACGGGGTCGAGTTCGCCGCTCTTGGCAAGCTCGGTGAGGTCGCGTCCGAAGCTGTCGAGCGCAGGAGTCTTGCTCTTGGCGCCGCGACGACCTGCGGAATCGGAACCGGACGGAGGAGCGCCCATCGACGGCGGCTCTTGCGGCTCGCTCGACGGTGGAGCTTCCTCGCTCTCGACTCCAGCGCCGAGAAGATTGAGGACTTCCTCGCGAACCTCCTCAAGCTTGAGCCCGAGATTCATGAGCACCTGAGCGGCAACGCCGTCATGCTCGCGCAGCAGGCCGAGCAGGAGATGCTCGGTGCCGACATAGTTATGGTTGAGATTGCGCGCCTCTTCGATCGCGTACTCGATCACCTTCTTGGCGCGCGGAGTCTGTGGAAGCTTGCCCATCGTGACCATTTCCGGGCCACTTTTGACGAGCTTCTCCACCTCGAGGCGGACCTTGCGGAGGTCGATGTCGAGGTTTTTGAGCACATTGGCGCCGACACCCGACCCTTCCTTCACCAGGCCGAGCAGGATGTGCTCAGTGCCGATGTACTCGTGATTCAGCCGCTGGGCCTCCTGGTTTGCCAGGGCCATCACCTTGCGTGCACGGTCGGTCAATCGCTCGAACATGGGAACTCCTTGATTCTTACCGGGTACTTCCGGTTGTTGGTCCACGCCTCGTGGCGCGGTCCTCTGTCGCAGTCCTCTATCGCAGTCTTTTGAGCGCACTCAGGCCGCCATGGGCCGTGGTTGCGATCAAGGTTGCGATCGTATCTCTCTCTCGTCTCTCGCATCGGAAGATCCGTATGCGCGCGGCGCAGACAAGGCAAGATTCATGCCTAGTCGTCAACGTCTTTTTCGGCCCGTGAGGTCGCTTGAATAGATGATTCGGACGCTATTCTCCCAAACTGCAATGACGAACTTCGCCAAACTCTCCGTGCTCACTGCCGTTCTGGCGATCTATGCATACGCCGGGGCGGATATTCAGTCGAGAACTCTGGAAGTTTTCCCGCAGATCAAACTCGAACTGGCCGACGGCCAGCAGTTGCGGTGCGCGGTGAAGAGTTGGGACGGGTTGGGCCTGGAGGGTTCGTGCGGGTCGATCCGTTGGGAGCGATTCAAGCCCGGCCTCGCCTTCGCGACGCTGAAGTCCCTGGTGCCAGAGACCGACCTCGATGCGTGCGCCGATGCGGCGGCGGTGGTGGTTTCGTTGGATGAAGGCGGGATCGTCGCCAACTCCGCGATGGACTGGGCGCGCAAGAGCGGCGTGACTTACAAGCGCCTCAACACCATCCGGAGCGAGGCCGTTGAAATCAAGCGTGTGCGAACGCAGCGATTGATCGCGGAGTTCACGGAGCGCCTTTCCCAGTTGACTCCCGAAGCGAGCGTGTTTCCTGCGGCTGCGTGGACGAGTCTGCACAGCTCCGACGCCGGCACCGTCAGCGCCGCCACCATCGAGGCGGCGCGCGCGCTGCTGACTCGGGCCGGCGCCAGCGCAACCCTTCACGAAACTGCGCATGTGGCGCTTCTAGTGGAAAGCGGCGACAGCGCGTTGGCGAAGGACGCGGCGTCGCTCGAGCGTTTCTATCGCGATTGGCGCGAAGAATTCGAGCGGATCGGCGCCACGGTCGCGGATCAAGGGCGGATTCCCGTCGTGGTTGTCTCGGAGCGCGACCATTGGCGTTTGCTCGTTCAAGCGGCGTTTCGCGGCGATGCGGCGCAGCATCCCGATGCGGTGGTGATCTATCCGCTGTCGGGTGATCCGCCGGCGATGCGGCCGATCGCGCTCGTTTGTCCTGACAGTGATCCCAACCGCCAGCGCTTCAACGCCGCCGTTGGACTTGCCCGCGCGGTCCTTCACTTGACGAACTCTCCCGTGCGCGGTCCGGCGTGGCTCAACGAGGCGTTGCCGCGAGTGATGGCGGCCCGGGCGGTTCCCGGCGCGGGCATGGACGGCGCATTGCGTAAGCGCGGTCTGATCGCGGTGCGTTCCAAGGTCAGTTTCACCGCACTCATGGCCTCGCGATACGGCGAGGGGGTGTGGGCGAGCGATCCTGAACTCGCGCAGTCGATGTCGTACATGTTTGCCCGTTGGCTCTTCGACAACGCGCCCGATCAGTTCCTTCGTTACGGCAAAGGTCCGCGCACGAGCGAGGCTGAAGCCGCGCGATTTCAACGCCACTTCTCCATGACCATCGATGTTGCGTGTGCACGCGCGGCGAAGTGGTTTCAAATCAACGACTAATCAGGCTCGTGCGCTCAACGCGAGTGAACTCATCGACGCGAGTGAATCAATCGACGCGACCGTCAGCGATGCAAACCTGACGCTGCGCGCGCGCGGCAACGCTGACATCGTGGGTCACCATCACTACGGTGAGCCCTTCGGCGTGACGCTGACCGAGGAGATCGAGAATCCCGCCGCCAGTGTGGACATCGAGGTTTCCCGTCGGCTCGTCGGCGAGCAGGATCTTGGGCTCGTTGATCAGCGCGCGCGCGATCGCAACACGCTGACGCTCGCCGCCCGAAAGTTCAGCGGGGCGGTGTCCGAGTCGGTGCGAGAGCCCGCAGGTCGCAAGAAGGTCGGCGGTGCGCTTACGCAGCGCCGAACGCTCCGACATCCAGCGCAGCCGCGAAAGACCGACCAACGCCGGAAGCATCGCGTTCTCCAGCACGGTGAGCTCGGGCAACAGGTGGTAGAACTGAAAGACGAAACCCACATCGCGGTTGCGATAGCGGTTTTCGCGGCCGGCATCGAAGCGGCGCAGATCCTCGCCACCGAAGAGAATCGGCCCCGAGTCGGCATCGGCGCGATCAAGCCCGCCGAGAAGATGCAGCAGCGTGCTCTTGCCCGAGCCTGAACTGCCCACGATCGCAACCCACTCGCCCGCCGCAACCGAGATCGATGCATCGTGCAGCACCGGCACGCGCACGCGCCCGAGGTGGTAGGTCTTCTTCACATGTTCGGCGGCAAGAATCATGGGTTTGGATTGGTCTTCAATCGTACCTCAGGCTTTTTACTGGATCGGTGTCGGCGGCGCGCGCGGCGGGGATCGATGCGCCAACAACGCTGAAGATCACGCCGCCGAGCGCGGTGGTGGCGGCGGTAACAAGATCGAGACTACTTGGAATGCGACTGAAGTAGTAGACGCTGGGGTCCCAGACCAGGAATCCATGGTGAAGCAGCAGCACCACGCTGATGAGGATGAGCGCGATCGACAGGAAGCTCCAGAGCACCGTGTGCAGCGCCGACGCGCGGCGCACGCCACGCACCGCCATCGCCAACGCGCCCGCAACGGCCAACCAGGAGCCGACCTTGAGCCACAGCGGCGCGGGCGAACCGAGCATGCCATGAATGTCGTTGATGCGCGCGACCACCGCCCACGCGATCAGCACGCCCAACAGAGATCCCGCGATCCCGATGAGCAGCCCGTAGCGCAGAAAGATCCACAGCACGCCGGTGCGCGAAGCACCGATCGCGCGAAGGATGCCGATGTCGCGCGTCTTCTCTTGCACGATCGCCCAGAAGATCGCCAGCACCAGACCTGCGCACACGAGGTACACGATCGAGAACAGCGTGCGCATGAGCTCGCGTTCTTTCTCAACCGGGCCGATGAAGTCGGCGAGGCGCTCTTCCCAGGTGGCGATGTTGACGCCGTCGGGTAAAGGTGGTTTGGTGAAGCGGGTTGGGTCTTTGGCCAGGCGGCTCGAAAACGCTTGGTACGCAATCTTCACCGCGTCGCGCAATGCCAGCGCGCTGACGCCCGGTTCTGCACGAACCACAATCGTGGTCGCGCGGCGCGGGCTCTCGCCGATCACCTTGGGGCGACCGTCCTCGCCGAACTCAGTGGTCGACACGATGGGCGCCGAGTCGAGTCGCAGCATCGCCTGAACCGCGCCCAGCGGCGCAAGGATGCGGTTGGCGTCGACCTGATAGAGGCCGCTCTGAAATTCGTTGACCACGGAAAATTTGCGCCGCTTCTCTCCGCCGAGCGATCCGCGTTCGGAGACGGGCACCAGCGTGAGGGTGACTTCGCCGGCGTTGGGCAGGAAGTAGTCGGCGCTCTGCGCACCAGTCCGCGGATCGATGGTGCGGTACGAGCCGTCGCGCGATCGTTGATTGAACGGCGAGATTTCAATGCCGAGCACAAGGCCGTCCTCGCCTCGATCATCCTTCATGCTCATGCCCGCGCTCTCGCGATGGAACATCGGATCGCGCAGCGGATTGTCGAGCGCCAGCGAGGCGATTGCCTCCTTAGCAGACTCGTCGCCTGGCTCACCGGCAGGCTTGCGCCAATAGAGTTTGCTGGCGTAGTCGGCAACACGGTCGAGCGATGAAGGCTCGATGCCCCAGACTTCGACCATCTCGATCTGCTTGCCGCCGTCACCGGTGCCGTAGGGCATCTGCAGCAGACCGAAGGTTTCAACGATCGGACTCGCGGCCGCGGCCTCGGGAAGCGCCTCAATCTCCTTGAGCAGTTCCTCGTAGTACGGAATGCCAGTGATCGGTCGGCTCACCACCACATCGCCGGTGAGCGTCTTGCCCGAGCTACGCACCATTTCCAGGAAGCCCGACATCACGCTCACAACAACGATCACTAACGCGACGCACAACGCCACTGCCGCCACCGCAATGAACGGAATGATGCGCGAAGTGAGGTAGCGATTGGCCAGAAGCGGTGCGTACATCGTGAACTTGGAGGTTAGCAGCAAACTCACCCGCGCTCATTACTTGCGCGGCGCGAGCACATATTCCTTGCCGCCCCAGCGAATGGGCACGCGATTGCGCAGCATGCGCGCGCCGTCGAGCAGCCACCACACCACAAATGCAGCGGCGATCGGATGGGCGATGCTTCCCAGCAACGGCGCGCGTTGGCGTTGGTGAATCAGGCCAACCGCCGCGAAGATCGACAGCAACGCCGCGCCGCCCAGCACCGCGAGGGTGCCCGCGTTCTTATCGCCGCTGTAGACGCCGACGCAGCCCAGCACAAGCGCGGCGGCGGCGGCCAGCGGGCAGAGCACCGAGAGCAGCAGTAACTCGGTGGCGGCAAAATGCAAACGCCAGATCCGTCGTCCGCAACCCTCGATCAGAATGCGCGTCCAGCCCGCCCGCATCGCCTTCAGCGAGTCGTACATCGCAACTTCCATTCGGCGAGTTGCGTCGACGACGCCGAGCTTGTAGCGCTTGCCATGCATGCCCCAAGCGAAGGCGAGGTCTTCGAGCAACGCGTCCTTCACCGCAGCGTGTCCGCCGAATTCCAAGTAGGAATCGCGTCGAAACAGCAGGAATTGACCGTTGGCGAAGGGCCAGCGCCGCTTCTCGCGGTTGGCCTTGTCGATGGGAAAGATGCGAATGAGCGCCGTCGCCGCCACGGGCTGAAGCACGCGCTCAAACCAATGCTGGAAAGTGAGTCTTCCCACCGCCGAAAGCAGATCGGTGTTGCGCGCGTGAGCAATCGACACCATCGCGTCGATCATGTCGGGCGCGAAGCGGCAATCAGCGTCGGTGAACAGCAGCCACTGACCCTTCGCCTGCTCGGCGCCCACGCGGCAGGCGTTGCACTTGCCCGCCCAATCGGGTGGACACGAGTCGTTCTCGATGAAATGCACGCGCGGATCGCCCTCGGCGGCGGCCACCAGCAGATCGCGCGTGGAGTCGGTGCAGCGGTCGAGGACATAGATGACCTCGAAGTTGCGGCGAGTTTGCGACAGCAGCCCGCGTACGCTCGCCTCGATCACCCGCGCCTCGTTGTGCGCGGGAATAACGATCGAAAGCAGTCCGGGCGCAGGAGGAAGGTGGTCGCCATCGCGCACACGAGGGATGTGGCGCTGCGCCTGCGCGATACGCACAATCACAACGATGCCAGCAAAGATCGCCAGCCCGCTGATGGTGCCGAGGGTGTAGCCAGTGACTGGGCCGATGATGAAACCCATGATTGGGCTGATGATGGGACTGATGATGGGACTGATGCTTTCCACGAGCGTGCGTCGCTCTTCTCCGATGTCGTTCATCGTAAGGGTTTGCCTCGTGGTGGCGGCGTGACCAGATCCTGTATCCTGCGCCGAATGCGAATTCTCCTTACCAACGACGACGGCATCCACGCCCCCGGCATCGCCGCCCTTCATGGCGCCATCCGCGATATCGGTGAGGTCATCACCATCGCGCCAAGCGATGTCCAAAGCGCCACCAGTCACGGGATCACTTTCCATACGCCGCTCTTGGTTGCGGAAGCCTCGCCTAATCCGCACATGAAGGGCTTCGCGGTCGATGGTCGCCCAGCCGATTGCGTGAAGCTCGGCCTGCGTCGCATCTGGCCCGACATGTTCGGCGATGGTCAGCTTCCCGATGTCGTGATTTCCGGCATGAATTCGGGCGCGAATGTCGGCATCAATGTGATCTACTCAGGCACGGTGGGAGCCGCGGTTGAAAGCGCGTTTCTCGGCGTTCCCGCCATCGCGGTCAGCCTGCACCTGAGCGACGGCGTGCCGCATTGGCGCCGCGCGGCCGAGATCGCCCGCCACGCAATCGATGAGGTGCTCAAGCATCGCATCGAGCCGCACACCGTGATCAACATCAACATTCCGCGGACCAACTCCGCCGATGCGCCCATGCCGAAGATTCGGGTGGCGACGATGAACACCGCCGCTGGCATCGACAATTACGAGCGTCGCGTTTCACCGTCTGGCCAGGTGTACTACTGGCCCAACGGCGATGGAATGAAGTTCTTCCACACCAAGGAAGGCACCGATGTCGAGTCGCTCAATGAGCGATTCATCACCATCACGCCGCTGCAATACGACCTGACCGACCACCACCATCTTGGTCTTTGGCGAACGCGCCTCGCCTGAGAGCGGGGGCGTTTAGTCGGCAATCATGATCAGCTTCAGCCGAATGGTCAGCGTCTGGCCGGGCTTGAGCTTCTGGATCTGAGTGCCGGTCGCGCGCCACTTGAAGAGAGAGCTGCGGATGGCATCGCTCACGCCCGCATCGAGGTTTCCGCGCGCGATCACCACATGTTGCGGCACGCCGTCGCGGCCGATCACCAACTCGACGATGGGGTTGGAGCGGATGCCGTCGATGATGTTGAGCGTGCTGAATTTTGGCCGAAAGGTCTGCAAGGCGATTCCCTTGCGCGCCAACGGCTTGCCGTTGCGCCAGTTGACCATCGGCACATCCATGATCGAAGTCGGGTCGCTCTCGCGCGTTGAAAGCTCGCCCTGATCGGCGCGGTTGTCGCCAGGGATTCCTGCGGGCGAAGGCGGGGTGGGCGTGCTCGGCTGCGCGTCGATGGCCTGCGGTCCAGGCACGCTGCCCAAGGGCGCGTTGACGGCATCGGTTCTCGGGGGCTTGGCAACCGAGCGATCAGGGTTCGGTCGTTCGACGAGATTCGGATCGGTGCTCGGATCCTTCATCTCGGTGGGAGCGTCGGTCGGTGGAATCGGCGAATCAGCCAACGGATCGGCGTTCTCGCGCGGGAGTTCGTTGGCGGCGCCGGTCTTGGCCGCATCGAGCCGCTTGGTCGGGTCGGTCTTCGACGGATCGGGCATCTCGGGTGGATGCGCCGACGGATCGGCCTTCGGGTCAACCTTGTTGGGGTCGAGCGGTTTGGGCGCGGGCTTGTCGCTCGCATCGCTCTCGACCGGGTGTTCTTCGGCAGGCAGCGCAGCCGGCGCAAGGTTCGGATCATCCACGGGAAGCGGCGTGGGAAGGTCGGTCGGAACATGCGCGGGCACCGTGACCGCATCGGCGCCAACGCGCTCGGGCAGCGGAGCAGGGCGCGCGGTCTCGGCATCGGTTGCCTGCGTTGCCGTTGGATTCGTGGCGGGGTCGGTGCGCGCGGTCGCAGCGACTGGCGATGTCGGCGTCGGCGATGTCGGCGCAATCAGCGCAGTCATGGTTGCCGCATCGGCTGGGCTCGCTTCGGCGGGAACGGGCGGCCCCATCGGGTCGGGAGACATCGCCACCGCGGTCTCGAGCGGCGAGACGGTCGTGTTGGCGGGCGCGTTGAAGGTTGCGGCCGAAGGCGGGATGGGCGCGAGGGTCGGCGATCCAACGCCACCCGCGCCGCTCGTTGCCTCTAGGCGCAGCGCCGCCTGCTCGACCTCGGCCAGCGCGGCCATGTGAGTCTCGTA
>Ga0209500_10003510_pt1 | contig 10676 bp, 10 predicted proteins | sample S_140212_EF_Meta_FD_187323 | JGI IMG/M metagenome (GOLD analysis project Ga0209500, IMG submission 187323) | Freshwater microbial communities from Lake Simoncouche, Canada to study carbon cycling - S_140212_EF_MetaG (SPAdes) (version 2) | ecosystem: Environmental > Aquatic > Freshwater > Lake ...
ACCCTTACGCTTTAGGGGCACTGGAACCTGAATCCAGCGTGTCTGCCATTCCACCACCTGAGCATTAAAGCGGATAGGTGAGCAAAGGGTTAGCCCCCACTCTGTCAAGGTCAGGGCTGGCGCAGCGCTTTCAGCATGTAGACACAATCAAGTTTCTGCCCGAATTTGTGTCCGACGCCGCGCAAGAGCCCGGCATGCTCGAAGCCGAGGGCGGCGTGCAGGCGTAGGCTAGGGGTCTGTTCGCCCGAGATGCGGGCGATCACGGAGCTGTGGCCGATGGCCTCCGCGCGGAGCAGGAGCTCCTGCAGCATGCGCTTACCCAGGCCTTTGCCGTGGAGGGTGTGGTCGATGAAGATCGAGTCCTCGACCGTGGCGGACCAGCCTTGGCGGGTGTTATAGGTCGAAAGTGAGCCCCAACCGACCACTTTGCCGTCGGATTCGATGACCAAGGCCGGATGGGCTGGGCCGCGGTTCCGGAGCCAGGTGGCCCTTCCTTTGTCGGTCTCCTCGGTCAGGTGCCAGGTGCAGGTGCTGGTTCGGACGTAATGGTTATAAATAGCGTTGATCGCCTGAATATCGGCCGGTGAGGCGGGGCGGACGCGCGTTTCCATGCCCTGAAGTCATAGCCCGAACGAAAGCTTAAACAAGCACAGGAAATCCCGTTGACAGTCGGTCGCAGGTTACCTTTGTTGGCCGACCTGCCGTTGTTAAAACGGCTCTCCCGACCATGAAAGTCTCCTCCTCCCTCAAGTCGCTGAAGAAGCGTCACCCGAATTGCCAAGTAGTTCGCCGCAAGGGCCGTATCTACGTAATCAACAAGACGCACCCTCGCTACAAGGCGCGTCAGGGCTAACCCCTAGCAAACCCCCTATTTTATGAAGAAGGAAGGCCATCCTGAATATAACAACGTCGTCTTCGTGGATGTCTCCACGAACCGCGAGTTCCCTGCCCGTTCGACCATGAAGTCGAAGGAGACCAAGGCGATCGACGGCGTCGAGTATTTCGTCGTCCGCCGCGAAGTTACCATGGACTCGCACCCCGCCTACACCGGCGAGAAGCGCTTCGTGGACTCCGCCGGCCGCGTCGAAAAGTTCAACTCGAAGTTCCGTCGCAAGTAAGCCTCCCCCGAGGCCTGCCCAAAACCCGTCAGGTTCGCCCGGCGGGTTTTTTGTTGGCCGGAGCCATCCCCCTCCCCGTGGAGGGGGTGCCCGCCATGCCCTGGCCAGCCGCGGTTGAGCGAGGGTGCTCAAGCCTATACAAGGCAGGGAGCACCGAGCTCAAGGGGAGATCGGCAGCCGGAGAGAGGGTAGAACGTGCCGGCAGGTCGGACGTCTGACTGCGAACGGCGGGCTCGGAGAGCCCGCCCTACCTTAATGAATTGAGCGCATCGAGGGGGGCGGATGGATCGGGAGGGCAGGAGAGGCTAGAATTAAGGGGTGGGTCTTCCGTTTGGGCCGATTTTGGGCATTTCGCTATTTTTAGAGACAAATACCGTCATTTTACCCTTTTTAGCAGGCCTAGCGGGCCGGCTGGATTGAGGGCGGCTGCGAATAACACCCCCTACCCCTATCCCTACCACTCCCCATTGGCAAATCCCTACCCCTTGATCATCAATAACCCCCAGCTTTATTCACAGGCCAATGTGAATGGAAGTGGGCAAAACTAGGCCAGAGGACTTTTAAGCAAAAGGTACTTGATTTTGTTACAGCCCTGTATCAATAGTATCCCCGCTATGAAGCATATCCTACCGATCCTCACCATCACGACCCTCGCTGCCGCTGCCTCTGCCCAGAGCGCTGCTGCTTCGTCCGGTCTCTCCTACAACCGCGTTGGCCTCGGCTATAACACGGACAGCAAGGGCTACTCCCTCTCGGCTTCGGCCCTGATCGGCAGCTCGAACTTCCTCGTTGCAGCTGGTACCACCATCGGTGGCGCTACCGGTGCCGTCGCCTCCAACGGCGCTGACTCCGTGTCCCTTGGCTACGTTCTCAAGAACGTTGCCTTCGGCGCTGACGCCACCGTCTCCGTTGGATCCAACGAAGCCTACGGCCTCAACGTCCGTAAGGACCTCGGCGGCAACATCGAACTCGCTGTCTCGTTCAACCGTGACTCCGGCGACAACAATGTCTGGGGTGCTGAGCTCGCCTACAACGTGAGCAAGCAGATCCAGCTCGCCGTCGGTTACTCCGACAGCAACGCCGCTGGCGCTGCTGGTGATGGCCAGACCTCCCTCGCGGTTCGCTACAACTTCTAATCTTCGGATTAGAGGCTGAACCTAAGGGCCCCGGCAACGGGGCCCTTTTTGTTTAGTTTTAAAATCAGCCTCGACCTGATTGTGTCGGGCTGATGACAAAAGTGCACTTTTTTGTTGTTTTGCGGTCAATCGTGATTACATCCAACCACGCATATGAAGAACATCCTCCCGATCCTCACCCTCACGACCCTCGCTGCCGCTGCCTCCGCCCAGGCTGCTGCTCCGGCCGGTCTCTCCTACAATCGCGTCGGTCTCGGCTACAACACCGACACCAAGGGCTACAGCCTCACGGCTTCGGCCCTGATTGGTGGCTCGAACTTCCTCGTTGAAGCTTCCTCTACCATCGGTGGCGCTGACGGCGCTGCCGCCTCCAACGGAAAGGACTCCGTCTCCCTCGGCTACGTTTTCAAGAACGTTGCCCTCGGCGCTGATGTCACCGTCTCCGTTGCTTCGAACGAAGCTTACGGCCTCAACGTCCGTAAGGACGTCGGTAACAACCTCGAAGTCGCTGCCTCCTTCGGTCGTAACTCCGCTGACAACAATGTCTGGGGTGCTGAACTCGCCTACAACGTGAGCAAGCAGATCCAGCTCGCCGTTGGCTTCTCCGACGGCCAGGGTGCTGCTTCGACCTCCGCCATCACCGCTCGCTACAACTTCTAATCTTCGGATTAGATGCTGAACGAAGGGCCCCGGCAACGGGGCCCTTTTTGTTTTCTGGGGTTACCGGCCTAGAGGGCTCTTGGCGACGGCTTCCTGCAGTCGATCAAAGAACGCGTAGCGTCGGGCGTAGAGCGGACGCTTGTTCACCTTGATTTCTTCGCGTGTCCGGCGCGTTTCGCGCAACGGCAGTTCGAACCAGCCCTCTTCGGCGGGTTTGGCGCCGGCTTCAGCCCACATTACGTCGTAATTGAACGAGATCTTATTCCAAGGCGCGGGAATGAGGTGCTTGGCGTTGCTCATCTGAATCGAGTTGCCAGCTCCGAGGAGCCGGGAGACGCCTAGGGTGCTGATAATTTCCTGCAGGGCAAAGACCGCCATGGCCTTGGGGCGGACGCCGTGGAAAGCCTTGGCGGCGGCTTTGATGGATTCCTCGTTGGCCCCGCTGCCCCCTTGGAGGGCTCCAATGTAGGCTATCCAGCGACCATCGACCTCCTCGACAGAGAAGGCGATCGAGCAGAGGTCGCCCTCAGCCTGATCCCAGCGGACGCGCACGGTCCATTCGCCTTCGCGCCGGAAGCGGTCATCGCTGTGTATGGAAACAAGGATAAGGCCTCTGTCCTCTCCCAGTTCCACCGAGGCGATGGGCTGCTCCGTCCTGGCCTGCAACGCCGCCAGCATCGGCCCCGGCTGATTCAGGGCGAATCGATAGGAGTCGGTGAGTACTTGAACCGTCTTTCGGCCATCCCAGCGGGTGGACATGTAACCGAGCAAGGTACGATGCCAGAGCATCGGGTTGGCATCGCTGAAGCGTCGGTTCTCTGGTTTGACGAGGAAATCGACCCAAGCCGAGAACGCGCCATGCACAGCCATTGCAGTGAAGGCGCGACCGACGCACTTGGTTAGGGAAGAGTACCAAGCCCTTTGGGAGTGGATCTGCCGGGTGATTTCCCAGGCGCACACAAATGAGCCGAGCGGAGAGGAGGGGGCCTTGGGTGGGACAATCAGCGACATAAGGACGACCCGATGGACGGAGCGTGTGTCTCGGTGTTGGGTTGGGCGATGCTAGAACATCGACGGAGTGGCTTTGCTTCTTCTTGGCCCTCCGGGTCGATACAGGCAGACCTAGAGCCCCTCGCGGGTGGGACGAATCTTCGCTGGAGTAGTAGCACCTTTGGATCGGAAGAACTCGCTGAGCACCTCGGAGCGGGCTTCGGCCATCCGGTTTTTCTTTACGTCTTCTGGCGTCAGCAGCTTCTGGCGTTCGGTCATGATGCGGCGGAGCTGCATAAGCGCCGACTGCTGGAGCTGGCGGACGCGTTCACGCGTAAGTTTAAAGAGATCACCGACCTCTTCGAGCGTGAGCGGGCTTTCGCCGTTGAGGCCGAAGCGTTGGGTCAGGATCTCGGACTCGCGCGGATCGAGGACGGCCAGCATCTCCGCGATTTCCGCATTATCGGATTTACCGCGAAGCGTCTCGAAGGGGGTGCGTTCGGACTCGTCCTTCACCAGGTCACCCAACGTCGCGTCGCCTTCCAGGCCGACCGGTTGGTCGAGCGAGGCGGCACGATTAGCGATGGACTGCATGTGGACGACCTTCGAGAGCGGGATCTCCATCGCCATGGCGATTTCGTCGTTATGCGGCTCGCGCCCAATCTCGGTAGTCAGACGGGCGGTGACGCGGCGCATCTGTGCGATACGGTCGACCATGTGCACCGGAAGGCGAATCGTCTTTCCGTTCGAGGCGAGGGCACGCTTGATGGCCTGCTTGATCCACCAGGAGGCGTAGGTGCTCAGCTTACCCCCTTTATCGGGGTCAAAGCGCTCGACGGCCTTGATCAGCCCGAAGTTGCCTTCGCTGATGAGGTCCATGAGCGATAGGCCGAAGTTGTCGTAGTCCTTGGCGATGCGGACGACCAGCCGGAGATTCGACTGGATCATCTTCTGGCGCGCGGCTTCGTCGCCCTTAAGAACGCGACGCGCCAGCGCGGTCTCTTGTTCCAGCGTCAGCAGCGGCGTCTTGCCGATCTGATCCAGGTAATAGCGGATCGGCGAACGCTCTTCCGTGGAAAGCTCCTCCCAGGGCAGGCCCGGCTCGGTGGGATCGGTGTCCTGGTTCGGGGTAGGGGTAGGAGTAGGAATGATACGAGGGGCCAAGACGACCTTAGCCGGCTTGGCGAGAGGCAGTTTCTTGAGCTCCTTCTTGGGTTCCTTCGACGGTTTAGCCACAGGCGTCGCCTTCTTCTTGGCGCTCTTCTGGGGCTTCGACTTAGGCACAGGCGTAAGTCAGGAACGGAGGCCGGAGGCAAGGCCGAGGGCTCGGAGGACGCTCTTGGACTTGTTGATGGTTTCTTCGTACTCGGAAGTTGGGACGGAATCGGCGACCACGCCGGCGCCAGCCTGGATGCTCGCGACGCCATCCCGGAGCGAGGCGGTACGGATGACGATGCACGAGTCGTGCCCGCCATCGAAACCGAAGTAGCCGACCGCGCCGCCGTAAATGCCGCGGCGTTCGCCTTCGAGTTCAGAGATGACCTGCATGGCGCGCACCTTAGGCGCGCCGGAAAGGGTGCCAGCGGGGAACGTCGCGCGGAAGAGATCAAACGCATCCTTCTCGGGCGAGAGCTGGCCTTCGACCTGCGAGACGATGTGCATCACGTGCGAGTAGCGTTCGACGATCGCGTAGTCGGGCACCTTGACGGAGCCCGGGACGCAGACGCGGCCGAGGTCATTGCGGGCGAGGTCGACGAGCATCAGGTGCTCGGAGCGTTCCTTCGGATCGGCGAGGAGTTCGACCTCGAGCTGGCGGTCGGCGGCTTCGTCGGCGCCGCGGGGGCGGGTGCCGGCGATCGGGCGGATTTCGCAGAGACGTCCCGTCAGGCGGACGTTTACTTCGGGTGAAGCGCCCACGACGTCGAAGCCACGGCCGGTCTCCATGACGAACATGTAGGGCGAGGGATTCACGTGGCGGAGCACGCGATAGAGGTCGAGCGGGTCGCCCTTGTAGGGGACGTCGGTGCGGCGCGAGAGCACGACCTGGACGCAATCGCCGGCGCGGATGTACTCCTGCGTCTTAAGGATGGCCGCTTCGAAGTCGGCTTGGTTGACGTTGGCCTTGCCCGTCGCGAACTCGGCGCCGGCGGGCAGTTCAGCCGCTACGGCAGCGCGCGGGCCGGTGATGACGGCGCGGAGGGTCTCGAGCTCCGCCTTCGCGGCTGCGTAGGCGGCATCGGCGTCGGCCGGAGAGTTCACGCGGGCGTTGACGATGAGGCGGAGGGTCTGGCGGGCGTTATCGAAGGCGACCACGCGGTCGACCAACATGAAGTGGAGCAGGGGGGTGCCGGCCGGGTCCTTGGCGGGCTTCGGGACGGTGGGCTCGATGCGGTGGACGTATTCGTAGCTGACCATGCCGACCATGCCGCCGACGAACGGTGGGAGGCCAGGGACTTTGGCGACGCGCAGGCCAGAGAGTTCTTTTTTTACCAGCGAGAGCGGGTCAGCCGGCGTGGGGATGGTCTCCTTCGAGCCGTCTCGGCGGGTGATCTCGGTGCGGTCTTCCCACGCGGTGAGGGTCATCGCCGGGCCCGCGCCGCAGAAACTATATCGTCCGAGCTTGTCACCGCCCGTGACGGATTCGAAAAGGAAGGGTGAGCCCAGGGCGCGGAGGCGGGCGTAGACCGATACCGGCGTCTCTAGGTCGGCCATCATATCGAGGCACACCGGGATGAGGTCGGACTTCTGGGCCAACTGGCGGAAGGTAGCTTGGTCAGGGACAAGGCTCACCCCTTTAGTTGAAGACATCGGCACTCGGTTGGAAACCATTTAAACCGCCCCAGAGCCTAATGCGGGCTAATGCTCGGGCTTATGACTTACCCGGTGCGGTCCAGCGGCCCCACAGCGAAAGTGGCAACAGGCGGCCATTGCCTTCCTGCTTCAGGGCCAGTTCGCCAATATCAATCTTACCACCCAGGCCGCGGGTGTTCTCCTCGAGCAGGTTGTGACAGAGGATGGAAGAAGCGTCGATGGTGTAGACCGTCAGCAGAATGAACTGGGCCTGCGGGGAGAGGAGTTCACGGCAGGCCCGCAGGAGTGGAGCGAGGTCGCGTTCGACTTTCCAGAACTCGCCGGTGGGACCGCGGCCGAAGGCGGGCGGGTCGAGCATGATGGCTTCGTATTTATTACCGCGCTTCACCTCACGCTTCACGAAGGTCATCGCGTCCTCGATGATCCAGCGAATCGGCTCCTCGGCCATCCCGGAAAGCTCTTGGTTGCGGCGGCCCCAGGCCACGGCGGGCTTGGACGCGTCGACATGCGTTACATGCCAGCCGGCTTGGGCGGCGCCGAGCGAAGCGGCGCCAGTGTAGCCGAAGAGATTGAGTAGGCGGGGGCGGGGTTCGAGCTTCTGGGGGCGAGTCGCAACCCATTTCCAGTGCGGCGACTGTTCGGCGAACACGCCGAACTGCTTGGAATTATCCATGAACCGGAGCTGGAAGCGGAGTTTACCGAGCTGGGTCTCCCATTCCTTGGGGCAGTTACCCTTGAGCTTCCAACGACCTTCGCGGCCCCCTTCTTCGTGCTCGGCGACAGCGCGGGCCCATTCGGTGGCAGGCAGGGATTTGCTCCACCAGGCCTTGGGCTCGCTGCGGATCATGCGGACGCCGCCGATCTCCTCGAGTTTGAACCCGTCGCCGGAATCGAGGAGGCGGTGTCCCTCCCAGTCGCTGACTAGTACGCTGATTTCCACGCGGGCATCGTGGCTAACCTGCGGACTGGAGGGAAGCCCGCTTTTGCTCGCCAAAACTTTTTCCGCCCTTCCTCTTGGCGTTGATGACGAGAGAGCTAGCCAGCGCGCGCTGGGAGACAAAGGTCTCCGGCCTCGTCATGCTCACCTCCGACTGGACGGGTCCGGGCCTGCCTCCGCTATCCTTGAATCCGCCCGCCCGCCTATCCTTGCTCGAGCTGGCCGACGTGCGTGCCTGGGCGCTGCGCTCCGGTCATTGGCTGGAAGCCGGCCGCGTGCATTTCTTTTTCTGGAAGGCCCTCTGCCCGGAGGTCGCTGAGGGTACGGTCAGTGTGGCCGGCCTCTTCAACGATTGGGGCAAAGCCGTCGACATGGAGCGCTGGGTCCTGAGTCCGGTCTGCGTCGCCGGTGCCGAAGGCTTCGAACTGAGCGTCGCCGTCGAGGACGTCTTCGGCTCGGCCGATGAGCTCGAGTTCAAATTCCTCCGCGACGGCGGTCGCTGGGTGGAGCCGCCACACGACGCCGACAACATTCTTCGCTCCGCTTCGAATCATCGCAACCTGATCGTCTCTCGTCGCCGCACTGATAAGCATGTCTTCCGTTTCCATGCCGAGGACGCCGATCCGGCCGCCGCACCGGTACGGATGATCTTCGAGACTCCAAACCTGCTTGAGCTCGGCGACATTCTGGCCTCCGATCCGCTCGATGTGCTCGAGCCGCCTGGCAATTTCGGCGCGCTCGTCGCGGGCCGTACCACGCAGTTCCGCGTCTTCGCTCCGCGCGCCCGCGCCGTCGAGGTCAGCTGGAGGAATCCGGCCGGAGGTGCGAGCCATCTGCTTGCCCTCAAGCCCGAAGGGCAGGGCGCCTGGTCGGTCACGCATCCGGAAAATCTGGCCGGCTCACATTATTGGATCGCTGTCACCTCCAACGAGGCCGGCACTCAGGAGCGTTTCGGCGAGACGCAGCTCGTTGACCCTTGGGCGCGGGCGGTCGTCGGCCCCCAGCAGGCCGCTGGCATCGTCATCGGGCCGGAATCATTGGCTCCTTTCGCGGATGGATTCGTGCCGCCAGTCGTTGAGGACCTTGTCATCCTCGAAGGGCATCTGCGTGATCTGCTCGGCCTCGCCGAGGGCGCCCCTTCCGCCGGCGGCTACCGCGACCTCGCCCGTTATGTCCGCTCGCAGGGCAATTACCTGCGCGCTTTGGGAGTGAACGCGCTCGAGCTACTGCCCTGCGCGGAGTTCGAGCATACGGATAAGGAGGAGTATCATTGGGGCTACATGCCCGTCAGCGCTTTCGGCGTCGCCAATCAATATGCTTCCGCGCCGGGCGTGGTCGCCCTTGAGGAGTTCCGCGACCTCGTGCGCGCTTGCCATGAGACCGGCCTGGCCGTGATCATGGACGTGGTGCTCAACCATTTTGGTTCGCCCAATGGACTCGGCGCCATCGACGCCCCTTATTATTATCGCGTCGACCCGCAGGGCGAACTGACGAACTGGAGCGGCTGCGGCAACGACGTGCGCGCAGAGGCGCCGATGTTCAAGCGGCTCGTGCACGCGGCGCTGCGGCATTGGACCGAGACGCTCGGCGTCGACGGCGTGCGCCTCGACCTGGCGGAACTGCTGGGAACGCCGCTGCTGCGCGAGATCGAAGCCGACTTCCGGGTGCGCGCGCCGCACAAGATTCTCATCGCCGAACCGTGGAGCTTCCGCGGCCATGCGGCCCGCGACCTCGACGACAGCACGTGGACCAGTTGGGATGATGCATTTCGCGAATTCCTGCCGGCCTACGTGCGCGGTCATGCCAAGGCCGCGGACCTGCTGCATCACGTCGCCGCTTGCGCTATTCGTCCATCGGCTCGCCTGCGGTACGCGCAGTCGCACGATGATATGGCTTGGCTGGATCGCATCACCGAACGCGCCGGCTCCGATGCGCTCGACCCCGCGCCGAACGATGTCCTGCGCACGCGCATGATGCATATCATCCTCCTTTGCTCCGCGGGTGTACCCATGCTGTGCGCCGGCCAAGATTTCTTGATGACCAAGCGCGGCGTCGGGAATACGTGGCGCCGAGGTGACCTGAACCGGCTGGACCCCGTTCGCTTGGAGCGTTTCCGGGCCGAGCACGAGTTTGTCGCCCGCCTCGTCGGTTTCCGCCTTTCGGCCGCGGGTGCGGCCGTACGTCCACGCCAGGCGGTCTCGGCTGGCTGGATGCAAGTTACGCATCAAGAGGGAGGCGAGGCCTTCGTCGCGGTCCTCAACGCTGATGGGGCCCTCGGAGCAGCCCGTGTGCTTCTGGCCTGCAATCCGCATGACCATGAGGTCAGCATCGATCTCCCGCGTACCGGAAATTGGACGCCCGTGGTCGTCTCGCCGTTCCCCTCCTGCCTCCATGCGCCAGGGCCCGTTCCGCGAATCGAAGCGGGCAGGGTGGTTTTGCCACCTTTGGCCTCCGCCGTCTGGTCGGCCGGAGCCTGATGCGCATTCTCGCTTGCCAATAGGGGTCGGCAGGGCCTTTTTCATCCCTTTCCCGCTCAAGCGAGAACCCAATCTTCTATACACCACACCATGGCCACCAAAGTAGCTATCAACGGATTCGGCCGCATCGGCCGTCTCGTCTTCCGCGCCCTCGTCGAACAGGGCCACCTCGGCACGACCTTCGACGTCGTCGCCGTCGGGGACATCGTCCCTGCGGACAACCTCGCCTACCTCCTGAAGTACGACTCCACGCAGGGTCGCTTCAACGGCACCGTCTCCTCCAAGAAGTCCTCCCCGGACAAGCTGGAAGACGACGTTCTCGTCGTGAACGGTAAGGAAATCCTCGTGGTTTCCGCCCGCACCCCGGCCGAACTGCCTTGGAAGGCCCTCGGCGTCCAGGTCGTCATCGAGTCCACCGGTCTCTTCACCGAAGCCGCCAAGGCCAAGGGTCATATCGAAGCCGGCGCCAAGAAGGTCATCATCTCCGCTCCGGCCAAGGATGAAGACATCACCGTCGTCATCGGCGTCAACGACGACAAGTACGACG
>Ga0209500_10003517_pt1 | contig 10669 bp, 20 predicted proteins | sample S_140212_EF_Meta_FD_187323 | JGI IMG/M metagenome (GOLD analysis project Ga0209500, IMG submission 187323) | Freshwater microbial communities from Lake Simoncouche, Canada to study carbon cycling - S_140212_EF_MetaG (SPAdes) (version 2) | ecosystem: Environmental > Aquatic > Freshwater > Lake ...
ATCGGCAAATCGGCTGCGCCGATAGGCCGCACAGTATACCACACAGGACGCGAATGTCAAGGACAAAATTTAAAGATTTGCAATATAAATTTATTTGTGAAATATCCGATGTACCCTATTGCATTCCACAGTGATATAGGTATGATTCGGGCATGGAAGCGAATCGTTCGCTTCCCCGCAACTAGTAGGAGTAGACCTATGTCAGTAATTACCGGAGATCAGATTCTCGCCTTCCGTATCTGTATGCTGCGTTCAGGCTTGCGCTTTGAAATCAAGACAGGTATGCGGATGTCTAACAAGACACCCAAGTGCAGTACGATTGTCCGCCGCGAGTTCGGATTCAAGGGAACACCTGCGCGCCTGTTGGAGCAACTAGAAGCGTGGATGGATGCACGCGGATACCCTGATCCAAGGAAGACAAAGCCAGGACAAATGTCACCAATACCGAACCAACTCACCTAACCTACTCCGGCGGAGGGGATGCGACCCCCTCCGCTAATAAAGGAACACAATGAAGAGAATCACAGAAGTAGAATTGTACGGAACCTTGGACACGCTCAACACGCTTCTAGGTGAACCACTGAACGCAGCGGAAATCGGTTCATACCATTTCTCCCGTGCCTATGGCGGATGGCAACTACACCGGACGATGAACGCCTCCGGTGGTATCCGACAGATCACTGACGGATATGTATCCAAACGCCTGATGCGTGAACGGATGTGGTCAATGATTGCCGGTATCCGGATGGTCACCAGAGAGTGACGAACTAACCTACTCCCGATGACACCCGGAACACCAAATAGGTGCCCGGGTGTTGTCGCATTAAAAAATAAAAATAAAAATAATAAATTTTATTTTCGTACTATCGGCAATCGGCGTAGCCGCCGATAGGCCGGAGTATACCCACTGGCAAGCGGATGTCAAGCAAATTCCGCCAAGATTCGTAATATAAATTTATTTGATATTGTGCTTGCATTCCGTAGTGGTATCGGTATAATTCGGAAAGGCAATTCCGCCTACTACGAAAGGATTGAAGCAATGACACTTTCCCTCACGCAATTCCCGACGAATACCACTAACGATATCGTAGCATTCGATGTCGATAAGATGTCCTACATGGCGAACGCGATTCGCGGCATGAAGTGGGACGCATTGAATAAGTTTACGGGCGGATTATCGGCACCGTCTAAGATGCCATGCTACGCGTATTCAATCAGTGCCCATAGGTGTAATGTAGGTCGCAAACTCCGATTAGTAGTCGGTAGCACCTGCGCGAATTGCTACGCTTTGAAGGGTCGATACGAATTCCCGAATGTAAAGGAAGCAATGGAACGCCGGTATGCGGCAATGATGAACGATTCAATGGCATGGGCGGCGGCAATGGTAGCGTCGATCAACAAGACTAAATTACCATACTTTCGGTGGCATGATTCCGGAGACATTCAAGGAATGAACCATCTAGCGGCAATCAATGCCATTGCACACCTTACACCAACCGTACAGCATTGGATTCCGACGCGTGAGTACGGATTGATTCGGCAATGGCAGCGTAGCGGGTTTACCTTTGCGCGCAATCTTACGGTACGCGTATCCTTGCCGATGGTCGGTAAACTCGACGGATCCGCAGAATGGGCGAACTATTCAACGGTGGACGCGATTCCGACGGATGGTACTTCGGTAGTGTGCCCATCGTCCCAACAAGGCAATCAATGCGTCGATTGCCGATCATGCTGGGACAAGAATGTCGAGTGTGTTTCATATGTGAAACACTAAATTAATTCCGGCTTCAATCCTCCCTCGCTATCGGACGTTCCGGTGGCGAGGGATTTTTTATTTAAAAATAATAATTAAATTAAAATTAATAATTTTTATTATCGTACTATCGGCGAATCGGCGTAGCCGCCGATAGGCCGCAGGCTCGGAGTATACCGACTTGGACAAGATTGTCAAGACAATTCCGACAAGATTGAAAGAAAATCTTTCTGATGAAATATTTTGATAAACATCGTACTTAGTGGTTGACATATGATCTAGATCGGATAAGATAAACGCATCGAAGGAATCGTTCCTCCGAAGGATTAGAGAACCTCAGTTGGAGAACTGCAATGAAGAGTAAGAACCCATCATTCTTTGAGTCTGAACTTCCCCTGTTTGTCGGTGTCAATGGTCAGGCAGGATTGACCGCTGCGAATGGTCGGCGCGGTACCGGGTCTGAAACCACTGATACCAACCTCTTGGACGGATATCAGCATACGCACCGCGCCTGTGTGTACGGTGTTGCAACCCGATGGGCGAGCAGTGGTATGTTCGCGATTCGCACCTTCGTTTGCCGCCTGTCGGGTGCATCGAAGGCAGGACGGTGCGTGATTCGTCTGCAAGCGGATACCCCTCGCCGAGTGAAGGGATACGGGTTCATGGAAGTGACCATGACCAAGGAAGACGGTACGCATTTCGTCATGGTGATGAATGCCCGTGATGCCCGGTCAATGGCGCAGACCCTGAATGCCGCAGCCAATTCTTGCAATGCCATGTGGCGCAAGCGTAACATCATCTAAACTCCAACTGTGGTAAGGTGGGGGGCAACCGTAGCCCCCCACCAAACCGGAAAGAACACAATGCCACTACTCACAATCAAATCGTCCATTCTCCCCAAAGAGTTTGCCTCCACCTTCGCACCCAATACCACGATCATCATCGAGTACGAACCGTCATCATGGACATCGTTCCCGGCTGAACCTGACTGTGGAATCTTCTCCGATTATCGTGATATTGAAGATGTCGAGATTCTGTCCATCGTTCAACAGATCATGGTTGGATCGGATGTCGATTCTGAAGAGGAGATTGCTACCCCAACCGATACTGCTCTGCTTGACGATATCAAGCGGATGTGCATCGAACACTTCCAAGAGGATCACGACGATTCCGATTGGAGCAGCAATGCTGACGAAGATCATTCAGAATGGAAAGCAGACATTCGCCGTGATGAACCCGACTATGATGACCGCTAATTCAAGGAAACAACAATGAACATCAATTTCAATCGTGCAGAAGTTTGTCCGCCTTTAGCCAAGGCAATGTACAAAAACCTTATGGATAAGGCGGACAATATGTTGGCGTGGCATAAGGATCCACGCCAGGTAAACGAGTTCTTTGCCTACGCAGAGATCATCACTTCGCTCCCCATCGAATGGTTCAATATTGAACAGCGTAGTGAACTCGTGCATAGCGTTGTCGATCTTCACGGAGACTTTCACGAGTTCATGTCGAACATCATGGACGGCAGTACATCGTATGTAGCCAAGATGGGGTGGGACAGACATTCGATCTGTGTTCAAATCCTTCAAGAGTCTGCTGCAATCGCAATGACCATACCTGAATCTGACAAGGGGTGGAACTGATGTTCATTGAACGCCTTGAATGCTTCCCATCGAACCACGAGATTCGTGCCGTGGTTCGATGGGGGGACTATGACGAGAATCGTCAATCCCTGTTCTTTCATGTTCGTGATGGAATGCTCTCACTCGTGTTCTCAAGTGTCCAAGATGCTGAAAGCATTCCACCACTAGACTTTGAGGATATGAAACGGCACATTCTGTATATGCTCTTGCAGACTCATGCTGCTCAAGCAGAACAGACGAACAATCACCAAAAAGAAATTGAAAAATCTTTCAGTAATGTTGTTGAGTTCACCCAAGTAGAAGATACAATAGACCTATGAAAACCACCGCCATCATCTTCCGTTACATTATGACTCTCCTCTTTGTCGCACTCGCCTCGTATGTCACTTGGGTAGCCGCTACTGCCGGATACTTTGATTGGTTTATGATTCCCGCTGTGTTGCTTGTTTGGTCTACGGTAATCATCTACCCGATCATGCTCAAGGATGGGGAGGCTTCCCTGTGAGTCTAAAACTTGCTGACAGAGATTTGGATCTCATGCTCAAATCCCTGAATGATCTGATGAAGACTGTCGATGGAGATATGTTTATGTTAGAGAAGGAGGTAGGATATGGGTGGAAGTTACATCGCCATACATCTGACGGTAAAATAGAATTGATTTCACCCAACTACTACATTACTAAAAACATGATGTGGGACTTTTTAGTCAATCTCGTAATGGGTATCCGTCTGCATACAAATCAAATAGAAAAACAAACAGAGGTAACAGCATGAACACCGATGAAACCGAATCAATCAACCTTCTCATCAGTCTTTTGAATCTTCGCCATGATGCAGAGATGCATGTTGTCTTCGCTAAAATCTCAGATCCTAATAATTACATGGAAGGAGTGAAGATGTTTGTTCGTGAGATGCAGACTCACAACATTGGCATTCGTATGTTGTTGGATGGCAAGTACCTCGAATTGCCAGCATGGTTCACTGACAACACTTCAGAGGAAGCAGTAGAGAAAGTGCGTAACAGCATTCAATTAGAAAACATCTAAAAAATTCAAAGAATTAATATATTCTTTTCCAACCTAAAAAATTGGAAAAGAATATTAATTTTTTATTTGGCCTATCGGCTATAATGTTGCGAAGCAACGCCGATAGGACGCGAGGGATGGGAGTATACCCACTTAAGTTTGGATGTCAAGACAATTCCGCCAAGATTTACAGAAAATCTTTTTGATCGAATATTGAAGAATAGTATTGACTCCACTTTCAATTGTGTTACCATACTCGCATGGATATCAAACCAACAACCCCTGCCGATGAACTGCCCTGCACCTGCACTAGCATGGATCAATATGTAGACGGGCTTTGCCCCGGCTGCATTGAAGCCGAAGACCGAGCCGCTGACCTGAACGATGAGTGCATCTACCCACAGCCTACAGGCAGTTGGGAAATGCCGTTCTTGCGAGTAGATGAGGAAGATGAATCGGCAGTACGCGAAGGTGACGATGACCGCTACTACAGCGGTACAGGTGAATCGATGGATGATTCGTCTTACGAACGCTACCTGAACCGTGGATAAATCTTACAAAGTTTCGATATTGTTGTTGAACAAACCTCTTACATAGGATACCATACCGACATGAAGATCAAGAACATAGACATGGATTGGGATGACGATGAAGACATCATTGAAGATGAAGACTGTCCACCGGGGCGTTGGGAACCCGTAGACGATGAGATTGAAACCCTGATTGATACCCTCGACAACGACTAAGGAGACACTATGGCGATTCTAAGTGACAGCGAGATTGCACAGTTGCAATCGACAATCTTGGCAGCAGCACAGAGCAACAGGAAGCCGCAGATCAGCGAGATCCTCGCATCAGTTCAGTACGCAGTTCTGTCAGCCGTGGACGAGAGTGGCATGGTTTGGTATCAGGATGCGGAATGCCGCGAACTGATTATGCGCTCTCTTCACAAGTTGATGGATGACAACACTCCGGATATGTTCAATCCGGTTGAGAAGGCGTTGATCATCAACCTGATGGCATTGGGTCAGTTGGCAATCATGTTGGAGGGTGTATAAACCACTAGCCTCGATGTAAGTCAGTTAAATTAGAGCGCAGTAGATGCTTCGAAATTACGACTGCTGTTGGGGCAACCGTAGCCATCATAATCCTGATGAGCCGTACAAAACAGGTGAGCGGGTGGAGACCCGGCTGAAACAGGGTCTCCAAGTTTGGGATCGTAGCGCAGTTGGTAGCGCAGGAAACTTTTAATTTCTTGGTCGTGGGTTCGAGTCCCACCGATCCCACTAAAGGAGACACTATGCAAGTATTCACAATCAAAGCAAACCCGACCGCAAAACTTAAGTGCGACTACTGCCAGCAAACCCTGACCGAAACTACTCGCATCAATATTCCAAGTCTGTCGCGAGACATTCCTGCCGCAGAGGGGATTCGTGATGGAAAGAAGCAGGGCGAGTCAGCCGTGATGTGCTTTACCTGCTGCTACATGGAACGGAGTTAACACAATGACAGACAAAGAAACAACACAAATCGTTTACGACATTCCGCTCAAGGGTAACTACACAGAAGGAGAGAGAGAGTACACATGGGAGCGTTTGGGTGGGTTTTACTACTTCATCCTGAACAGCGGTAGCGACCTCTGCATTGACTGTAGGTTTGGTGATGACAATCTTCCAATCTTTGAAGATGTCAGTTGTGTCTCTGTTGGGCTGCGAGGCTCAGAGAGTTACCTGAGCGAGGAGTACTTCGACTACCTTGAACCTCTGATCGAACATTTCAAAACTTTTCCAATTATTCGTTGACATTCACCCCTAAATCGGATATCATACTCGTATGAAAGAGATCGACCTGTTTGAATTGGCTGAAGACATACTCGCAAACCCTGATCTCGCAGACAAGTGGGAGATGGGCGAAGTAGACTTGGGAGATATGTTTGCCACGGCGTACACCTTGGGTAACGAGGAGATCCTTGTTATCTTTCAGAACCACCTTAGCGGAGAAATTGAGAATGTCGAAACCTATGCAGACGAAGAAGAAGCCACGGAAGCCATTATCTCGCACCAAATCAGTCACCAAGAAGATGTCGACTACTACCGCACGGAGGACTAAGATGCCATCAACCGGATTTGCCAAAGCATTGAGTGACGGCGTGATCGTCAAGGTTGTCTTTCGTAAGAAGGACGGAACCACTCGCACCCTGAACGGAACCACCGATCTCAAGAAGGTTCCCAAGGTTGACCACCCATCGAAGGATGGCAAGAAGGCAGACTCGCCCGGTGTTCAGCGAATCTACGATCTTGACATCGGTGAGTGGCGAAGCGTGATTCTGACCACCATCAAGAAGTGGGAACCAATCGAGTACGAATTGGTATAATGTGTGGCGCGGTAGACCAACGGCAGAGTCAACAGACTTAAAATCTGTCAAGTGTGGGTTCGAGTCCCACCCGCGCTACCTCTATTCCCGTAACTCAGTTGGATAGAGTAACAGATTTCTAATCTGTATGTCGTTGGTTCGAATCCAACCGGGAATGCTTGACTTTCAACAAAGGAGAGGATACAATGTAATGCATATCACCACAAACAATATAATACTTTATTCGGGTTGACGGCATAACTGACCAGTGTGAACGGGTCAGGAACCGTATAGAGGTAGCCTATGGTTGCCCGGTTGGACACTCGCCGTAAGAGTAGTGTCATACAGAAGGGTGGCTGAATTGTAGTTAGAGCGCGTGCCTTATAAGCGCGAATATGTGGGTGCAACTCCCGCCCCTTCTATTCGTGATTGGTTTACTACATTTTACAAAGGAGACACTATGGTTACAGCAGATAACATTGGATGGTTTGTGGCAGGGTTGATGGTTGTTGTGTTCGTAGCGTACTACATTAAGTCGATGGCAAAGAACTTTCGGGCAGAGATGCTTCAACGCATCGAGGAGATTGACCTCGGACTCAGCCGTGAATTGGAACAAGTCCACATTAACCACGACAAACGCTTTACACGCATTGAGAACACCATTGTTCGTATGAGAGATCAATGCGACAAGAGTCCTTGTTGCGTTAACGAATACCCTTCGTAAGGTTGTTCAACTCCCGCTTTCCCCCCACACCGAAGTCAGAGTCGGTGTGGGGTTATTTTATTTAAAATTATTTTATATTAATTTATTATTAATTTTTATTATCGGACGTACTATCGGCTAAAATTGTTGCGAAGCAACGCCGATAGGCCAGGAGGACGCATTATACCACAAAGCACACAGATGTCAAGAAAAATCTCCTCGGATTTCAAATATATTTTTTTATCAATCTTGGCAAAAATGCGAGGTATTGACTAGCAATCTTGTGCAAGTTCGGTTACCATATACACATCACGAGGATCGTCCTTGTGCCGAAGCAACAGAAGGAACCGTATGACAGACTCACAGATCAATCTCGCAATGAACAGCAACCTGACCGGAGAGAAGGGGAGCCTGATTCCCGCCATCACTCCATCGTATGTCCCTTGGGGTCACTTCGATGATGTCGAGAAGTTCGTCCGCAACAACGACTTCACCACTCTGTATGTTACCGGGCTGTCCGGTAATGGTAAGACCACTATGGTTGAGCAAGCCTGTGCTAATGCCAATCGTGAGTGCATTCGTGCCAACATCACAGCAGAGACAGACGAGGACGATCTCATTGGTGGTTTCCGTCTTCACAATGGTTCGACCGTGTTCGTGTACGGTGCTGCCATCGAAGCAATGAAGCGTGGGGCTGTTCTCCTCTTGGATGAGGTGGATCTTGCCTCTGAGCGCATCATGTGCCTTCAGCCAGTCTTGGAGGGCAAGGGTATCTTCATCAAGAAGATTTCGGAGTTTGTGCGCCCTGCTCCGGGGTTTATGATTGTGGCAACTGCCAATACTAAGGGTGACGGTGGTGGGGATGATATGTTCGTGGGAACACGAGTTCAGAACGAAGCGTTCTTGGATCGGTTCGATTACACCTACGAACAGGAGTATGCTCCTCGTGCAGTCGAGACTCGCATTGTGATTCGGATGATGTCTGAGCGCAACTGTCGGGATGACGATTTCGCCAACTACCTGACGAAGTGGGCTGAAACCATTCGTAAGGGGTACGCGGAAGGTGCCTTGGACAAGATCGTCTCCACTCGCCGTCTGCTTGGAATCGTGAAGGGTTACGCTGTGTTCCGCGACAAGGAGAAGGCTGTTCGCCTGTCCCTGAATCGGTTCGACCGCGACACTCAGGAAGCGTTTTGGAATCTTTACACCAAGATTGATCCAACGATCAATCCAATCCCGGAGGCAGTGGTCGTTCCATCTGCCCCGGTCATCGAAGAAGTGGTTAAGCAAACCACCATGCCTACTACAGTCAGTATCTAACAAGGAGTCACCATGCCGTATGTCAATAAGAGAAATCGTTATATCGCAGCCGCAAAGTTCTTCGCGGAGAATAATCGCCCCACTAGTCCGGGTCGTATCGCACGCAATGAACCTGCGAGTTACCTGTTCGAGAAGTGGGAACTGCTTGCCATCGCCAACAAGATTGGCATGAAGGGCGTTCCAACATGGGTACTGAAGGATTGTGCTACTGACATCACCAACCTCTCACGAGGTGCCAAGATGTTCGATATGTCCGCCCTGATCGCTGCCAGTACCGCAGCCTCCGTCTGATCCCTTTTGCTTCGCGGTGGGGAGAGTAGAAATTATCATAATTTTCTGCTCTCCCCTCTTGACCCGCATTCCAATTCTGATACCATAAACAACATGAACACCTCTACATCATTGTTCGCTCGTGCCCTCGCAAGCGAGAACATCTTCGTCAACCTCGATACCGCTGCCCCTACCGCCTCCTTCGATATGGAGAGTCGTACTCTGACCATTCCGGATTGGAAGACATCCCAAGCCCTCAAGGATATGATCATCGCCCATGAGGTCGGTCATGCCCTGTACACTCCTCCTGAAGAGTTCATGGCTTCAATCGACAACGCAAAGGAGCGCAAACTTCATCCCCAAGGATACAAAGCCTGTATCAACAGCATCGAGGATGCCCGTATCGAGCGTATGATCAAGGAGAAGTTCCCCGGCTGTCGGCGTGACTTCTTTGAAGGCTACAAGGAGATTCTCGCCCTTGACATCTTTGAACTGAAGGACACTCCGGTCAGCACGATGTCGATCATTGATCGCATCAACCTGTACTTCAAGTTTGGTGTCTTCGGTCTGATGTCCTTCGACTTCAGCCCCGCTGAACAGAAGATCATTGATCGCGTATCGACTGTCAAGACCTATGCCGAAGTGGTCAAGATCGCAGACGATCTGTTCATGTTGGCAAAGGATGAGATGGATGAGAAGCCTGATTCATCCCCATCCAATGATCTTGGCGAATTGATGGACAAGAAGTTCAAGCGTGATGGCAAGGAGTTGGCAGACGGAGATCAGTACAGCGCAAAGCGTGAAGACTATCCGTATATGTCGTACTCGCTGCCCAAGGTGGATTCATCGCTTTGCATCGTTGGCTTTCAGGAAGTCATTGATGACTATGCTTTCAAGACTCTGAGAATGCAAGACAATCCACGCAAGAACAAGGATTGGATCTCAGAGGTCAAGACCATGATCGCTACCACAGAGGTTGAATTGTCAACCTTCCGCAAGGAAGTGGACAAGAGTATCAAGGAGTTGGCTGCTCAGTTTGAACGCCGTAAGGCAGCAGCAGAGATTCGTAATGAGCGCATGAAGGAGAGCGGAAACCTCAATCCGGATCGTCTTCATCAGTACAAGACGCATGACGATATCTTTCTTCGCAACCTTGTGAAGTTTGAAGGCAAGAAGCATGGCATGGTGTTCCTGATTGATTGGTCGGGCAGTATGTCATGCTGTTCGGACAATGTGGTTCGCCAGACTCTGCTGCTCGTTGGCTTCTGCCGTAAGGTCAAGATTCCATACGAAGTGTTCCTGTACACCGATGTTCAGGACAAGACACAGAGGATTCCCGGTGCTGTGGAGACTGCTCGTTTGGAAGCAGAGAAGGCAGAGATTTACAAAAAGATTTATCCAAACCACCCCGCTCGTCAGTCCACCTTCGGTAATGCAAAGGATGAGAAGGATTCTCTAAACTTCGTGCATACCAATTTGGTGCAGGTTCTCAGCAGCACCATGACGGATGCAGAGCAGAAGGAGATGGAAAAATTGCTGTGGTTGGCAAGTGGTAGCAGCAGCAATCGTCAGGACTACACCTACGCAATCAATGAGGTG
>Ga0209500_10003519_pt1 | contig 10664 bp, 8 predicted proteins | sample S_140212_EF_Meta_FD_187323 | JGI IMG/M metagenome (GOLD analysis project Ga0209500, IMG submission 187323) | Freshwater microbial communities from Lake Simoncouche, Canada to study carbon cycling - S_140212_EF_MetaG (SPAdes) (version 2) | ecosystem: Environmental > Aquatic > Freshwater > Lake ...
GAAGGAAGCCAGAGCCCGAATCGCGCTGCTCTTCGATGCCACTCGCGCCGACAACGAAATGCAGGCGGCTCTGGCACGGCTGCAGGCCTTGAGAAACGGTGACACCGGTTGGCCTTGGTTTCCCGGCGGGCAGACCTGCGATTCGGTCACGCTTGGCATTATCAGCGGATTCGGGCGTCTGCGGGTGGCGGGAGTTAAAGTTGACGTTCAGCCAGCGTTGCAGACGATCCCGTGGCTCGACGGCCGGTTAATCGAGGAGAAGAAGCGGGCTGAAAAAATATGGGCGGGAAAGCTGGACGACATCGTGCTGACTCCCATCGGTGCTTACGCCCTCTACGCCAGAAGCTTTTTCAAGGAAGACGCGCCGCCGCAGGGGGAGGCTGCTATCGCTCTTCGATGGGGTCTCGATGTTGGCAAGAAAACGTGGATGAAGCTGGATGCCCGTTGCTCGCAGGGACACGTGGCAATCGCGCTTGTGCGTGCTGGCGAACGCGACACGGCGCTCTCGATCATCGACAGCCTCAAACAGCGAGCCGTGGATGCCGATGTGAAGCCCGGTGACGAAAAGGAAAACTGGCAGGGGATGTGGTGGCGGGATCCGCATCCGGGCTGGTGGAGTTGGGCTTATGCTCCAATCGCCACGCAGGCGATCATGGTCGAGGCCTTTGATGAAGTAGCCGGCGACAAGGACTCCGTCGAGGCCCTTAAAGTGTGGCTCTTGTCTCAAAAACGAACCAGCCGATGGCCCGGCAGCCGCGCCACTGCCGATGCCGTTGGAGCCTTGCTTGGCAGGGGCGACGATCTCCTCGCCTCGCAAGAACTTGTGACCATCAACATTGGCGGCACACCAGTGAAGCCCGAGCACGTTGAGGCCGGCACAGGGTTTTTCGAGGAACGGCTCGTGCGGCGGGAGATTGAGCCCGCAATGGGCGACGTCGTCATCACGAAGAAAGACAAGGGCCTGGCTTGGGGCGGCGTTCACTGGCAATACTTGGACGACATTGCCAACGTGCCTGCGGCTGGCCGCGAAGAGCTCTCCATTGAGAAGCAACTCTTCATCAAGCGGTTTACGAAGGCCGGGCCAGAACTGCTGCCAACGCAAGGCGACGGCAAGATCGAAGTCGGCGATGAACTGGTCGTGCGGCTGGTCGTGAAGAGCGACCGCGACTATGAGTTTCTAGAACTGTCCGACCACCGACCCAGCCTGACGGAACCCTTAGAAGTGCTCTCCGGCTGGCGTTGGGCCGACGGTGCGGGCTGGTATGTGGCGATCCGCGATGCCTCAACGCAGATGTTTTTTGAGCGACTCCCTCGGGGCACGCATGTATTTGAGTATTCTCTTCGTGCGGCCCATCGCGGCATGGCATCCAGTGGCTTTGCAAAAATCCAAAGCCGCTATGCCTCAGAGTTTTCCGCCCACTCCGAAAGCATCCCGGTGAACATCAAGTAGCGGAATGAAACGCCACAAGACGGTATGGGATTGATCGCCGTGGGTGCATCCCGCGATACCGTGCTATCCTCTTCTGCCATGAACGACATGAACGACATAAACGACATCCAGACCACGCCCACTCTCTCGCCCCTGACGTCACTGACCAACGAACTGGCTCGCGAGCGGAACCGCGAAGCGGCTGACCGCACGCTCCTAGCGTGGATTCGCACCAGCCTGGCCATGATCAGCCTCGGCTTTGGCCTCGAAAGCCTGAGCCGTGCGGCTATCAATTTTCACGGCCCCCAGGGTGACTTTCCACTGCTCAAGGCCAAGCTCTTTGGGGCGTCGCTCGTGCTGCTCGGGATTCTCGCCACGCTGGCCGGCATGTGGGAGCACCGCCACGTTCTCGTTGCGCTGTGTCGCGAGGACTACCACTATGAAAAACGCCCCGCGATCGCCATGTGGATGGGCATGTCGCTCGTGGTGGTGGGGCTGGCGGCGCTCACAGCAATCCTCTTTGGATTTTAGGCTGTCTTTTTCATCCCTCATTCAGAGACATCAATCCGTATGCCCTGGCTCCATGTTTACGACCCGCTTGCCTCGCCGCTGCTCTCGACCCTTGTGGCGATGCTCCCGCTGGTGGTGCTGTTGGGTTTACTAGCCTTCGGAGGCTGGTCGGCCACTGGAGCCGCTGTTGCCGGACTGACCGCATCGCTGGCCGTAGCGATCGGTGTCTTTGGCATGCCACCAGACGCGGCGATTGCAGCAGCGATCTACGGCGCAGCCTTTGGACTCTTTCCAATTGGCTGGATCGTCGTCGGGGCGATGTTTCTCTACAGCCTCTGCGTGGAGGCCGGTAGCCTGGATGTGATGAAGCGGTCGGTGACACAGCTTTCGGCTGACCACCGCATGCAGGCCCTATTGATCGCATTTTCATTTGGAGCGTTTCTGGAAGGTGCGGCTGGGTTTGGTGCGCCGGTAGCGATCTCGGCAGCCCTTTTGGCCGGGGCCGGATTTCCGGCGCTCGAGGCGGCATGCCTGGCATTGATCGCCAACACTGCACCTGTGGCCTTTGGCGCTCTGGGCACGCCAATCATCACGCTGGCAAAGGTGACGGGCCTCGACGAGCAGGCGATCTCTGCAATGGCCGGACGGCAGTTGCCCTTTTTCTCGCTCATCGTGCCGGCATGGATGGTCTGCAGTATGGCCGGCTGGCGCGGGCTCGTGGCCGTGTGGCCCGCAGTGCTTGTTTGCGGCGCGTCGTTTGCCATCGTGCAGGCAGTGATGGCCAACTATGTGGGTGCCGCACTTGTGGACGTCGTGGGAGGCATCGTAAGCCTGGTATCGCTGGCGATTTTTCTGCGATTTTGGCAGCCCCAAAACTGCTGGCGGTATGGAGGCACTCCAGCCCAGAGTTCGACGACACAAGAGCACGACTCCGCTGGCACTGTGGCGTGGGCTTGGATGCCGTGGGTGATGCTGTCGGTGGCTGTTTTTTGTTGGGGACTTCCGCCGGTGAAGGGGATCCTTGAGGGTCGTGGCGTTGCCATCGCGTCACTTCTTCCGCAAGGATTCGTGGCTCCTGAATTTCAGGTGCCGCGTCTCGACGGCCGCGTTGCTCGGGTGCCACCGGCCACGCGCGAGGCATTTGAAACTGAGCGGGCCGTCTACCGGCTCAACTGGCTCTCGGCGGCCGGAAGCGGGATTGTCGTCGCCTCGCTCTTGTCTGTGCCGTGGCTTGGAATCTCGTGGCGTCGTGCGGGGGCCATCTGGCTGGCAACACTGGTGAGGTTGGCCGCGCCTCTGGTCACCATTGCCGCAATGCTTGCACTGGCATTTGTCACTCGCTATTCCGGAACGGATGTCACGCTGGGTTTGGCACTGACGCGATCAGGGGCGATGTATCCATTTTTTGCGGCGCTCTTGGGTTGGTTGGGGGTCGCGCTGACCGGCTCCGACACTTCCAGTAACGCGATGTTTGGCAGCTTGCAGCGGGTGACCGCTGAGCAACTGGGGCTCAATCCGCTTTTAATCTGCACGGCCAATAGCACCGGCGGCGTGATGGGGAAGATGATCGACGCGCAGAGCATTGTCGTATCAGCCACAGCGACGGGCATGCATCGACAGGAGGGCGCAATCTTGCGTCGGGTCTTTCCGCACAGCTTGGCGCTCGCGATCCTGATGGGCCTTTTGGTATGGCTACAGTCCGGTCCGCTGGCATGGATGGTGCCGACGTAAACCCTTTGAAAATAATCAACACAATCTGATGCGTGGTATTCGATTCAACGGGTTGATGGTGTGTGCTTGTGGAATAGCATGGGCCTGCACGTTCACTGATGGCGTGGCGTCGGCGGACCCGCCGAACGTGCTTGTCATCCTCGCGGATGATCTGGGTTTTTCTGATGTGGGCTGCTATGGCGGCGAGATCGACACGCCTCATGTGGATCGTTTGGCTGCTGGAGGACTGCGTTTTACGCAGGGTTACAACACAGCCAGATGTTGGCCAAGCCGAGCGGCTCTGCTGACCGGTTTTTACGCACAGGCGATCCATCGCGACTCCTTGCCGGGTGGGGATGGTGGAGCCAATGGCGTGCGGCCGGCGTGGGCCCGACTGCTCCCAGAACTTCTCAAGCCCGCCGGCTACCACTCCTACCATTCCGGGAAATGGCATGTGGATGGCGATCCACGGCAGCAGGGTTTTGACCGGTCGCTGGACATCAATAGCGCGGGTCAGAACAACTACTTTGACGCACTTGGGATAGTCGAAGACGGGAAAGCGATCCTCGTCGCCAACGATTTTTATACCACGACTGCCGTGGGCGATCATGCCGTACGGTGCCTCGCGGATCACGCCAGAGCCTATGCGGGCACGCCATTTTTTCAGTACGTCGCGTTCACGTCGCCCCACTTTCCACTGCACGCACCCCAGAAGCTCGTTCAAAAATACCGGGAGCGATACCGGGCTGGGTGGAACGCCATCCGGCTGGCACGTGAGCGGCAACTGCTCGCCCGAGGCATCGTGATGCCTCCCTATGCTCCCGTGGAAGAGGATGTTGGCCCTCCCTACGACACGTCGCAGGCGCTCGCTATTCTGGGCCAGCGTGAAGTCAATCGGCCGCTGCCGTGGAACGCACTCACAGGCGACCAGCAGGATTTTCAGGCCACGAAGATGGCGATCCATGCGGCAATGGTAGACGCGATGGACCAACAGATCGGTCGCATCCTAGACCAGCTGCAAGCGATGAATGCTTTTGAAAATACACTGGTATTCTTTGCCAGCGACAACGGAGCATCGGCCGAGATTATGATTCGAGGCGAAGGGCATGCTGCTGCTGCATTGCCAGGATCGCGGAAGACGTTTCTGTGCCTTGGGCCGGGCTGGTCGAGTTGCGCCAATACTCCTTTTCGACGTCACAAAACGTGGGTTCACGAAGGCGGTATCGCAACCCCGTGGATTCTCCACTGGCCCAATGGCATTGCCTCGCGTGGCGAGCTTCGCCATCAGCCGGTGCACTTTGTAGACGTTGCACCGACAGTGCTGCACTTGGCAGGGGTGTCGCCACCCAAAGCGTACGGCGGCCAGCCCATGCCGCCCATGCAGGGGCGGAGTTTTGCCAAAGCCCTCAGCGATTCAGCCTCACCCGTACACGACACGCTTTGGTGGTGCCACGAAGGCCACCGTGCCGTTCGCGTTGGCGACTGGAAGCTCGTAGCTGCTAAGAATACGCCGTGGGAGCTTTACAATTATGCTACGGATCGCTGCGAGACGATCGACCTAGCGACGAAAGACTCCGCTCGAACCTTGGAGCTTCTGGCGGCATGGAACAAGGTCGCCGATGAGTGCCGCGAGCTTGCTGCGGCCCATGGCCCCTAGGGATGTATCGAGAACCCTTCCGAATGAAACACACCATGAATACCATGAACACCATGAACACCATGAACACACGCACATTTGGACGCACGGGTTGGCAGGTATCAGCAGTCGGTTTTGGGGCTTGGGGCATCGGAGGCGGCCAGTGGGGCGGTGCCGACGAGGCAGAATCGATGGCCGCCCTTCACACGGCGCTCGACCTCGGGATCAATTTCTTTGACACAGCCGACGTCTACGGCGATGGCCTCAGCGAACGGCTCATCGCCCGCCTCCGCCGCGAACGCACAGAGCCATTCTACGTTGCTACGAAGGCGGGACGGCGTCTCAATCCCCACGTGGCCGATGGCTATACCGCCGACAACCTTCTGGCGTTTGTGGACAGAAGTTTGGAAAATGGTGCGACCGAATGTCTGGACCTTCTGCAATTGCATTGCCCGCCGACAGATGTCTACTACCGGCCGGAGGTGTTTGAATCACTCGACAGGCTCGTGGCCGCTGGCAAGATTCGATTTTATGGCGTGAGCGTGGAGCGAGTGGAAGAGGCAATCAAGGCAATCGAATACAGCAACGTGCAGTCGGTGCAGATCATCTTTAATGCGTTTCGTCTTCGGCCGTCGGAGCTTTTTTTTGAAGTGGCCCAACGTCGGCAGGTGGGCGTGATCGCTCGCGTGCCCCTAGCTAGCGGCCTGCTCAGCGGCACGTTCACTCCTGTGACAACATTTCCAGAGACGGACCACCGCACGTTCAATCGCAATGGGGCCGGATTTGATCGCGGTGAGACATTCTCCGGCGTTGATTATGAGATCGGGCTGGAGGCAGTTGAAAGACTGCGGAGACTGGTGCCGGCGGGTGTCACGCTCGCGCAGTTTGCCCTCCAATGGATTCTGTCATTTGAGGCCGTGTCGTGTGTGATCCCAGGGGCAAGGCGGCCTTCGCACGTGGAGCACAACGCCCGCGCTGCCGATCTTTCGCCGCTGGATACCCAAACGATGGCGGCCGTTCTAGAGATTTATAATGCCTCGATCCGACCACTGGTACACGAGCGATGGTGAGCGGGGCTGGCGCCACTATCAGCCCTATAGATTCATTCCCAGAAATCCACCGGCGGCATCGCTGGCAGTTTGTTCGCGAGCGAGTCGCTGGATGGCGCGAGAGAGATCGCCGGCAGCGATGTACTTGTCAAACTCAACTTCAACAGCCCGTTTGACTGACAGGCCCAGCCACGCAACGGCCGGCTGCGTGAGCCAGTCACAAGTTTCTTGTTCGAGCTTGATATCCAAATCGCTGCCGACTGTCTTGCGGTCTAATTCGTCGGTCAGCACTGTGCCTTCGATCTCAAACCGCACCCAGCCAATCGCCGGATCGTTGGTAAAATAAAATGTGCAACTTGCGTTCGTAAGATAATACGTATTGCGGGTGCCGTGCTTGGCAACAGCCCGCTGAAACCTTTCTAGTCTCGCACGAAAGGCGGGCGAGGCGTCGAGTGGAACGTCAAGCCTCGGCACACCGCGCAGCGGCGTACAGTCGAATGTGATCGTTACGGACGGATGGATTTCTGGAGCACTCATGTCTCACCGATTCTACCCGATTTTTTCAATCTCCGTGGGCCTCGCAGCGGTGGCTTTGTGGATCATGCCATGCTGGATCGGATGCCAGCCTGCTGCCCGGACTTCCACCGCTGTCCGGGTGACCCAGTCGCGCCGGCTCATGGGAGTGCCTTGGACCATCACGCTCTACGCAGCTACAGCAGACAAGGCTCACGCGGCCGTCGATGCGGCGTTTGACGAAGTGGCCCGGCTGGAAGCAATTCTCTCCGACTACGCTCCCGAGAGCGAGTTGTCGAGGCTGTCTGCGGCGGCTCCGACAGTGTCGCCCCACCCGGTGAGCAACGACCTCTGGCGCGTGCTCGATCGATCGGTGGAAATTTGCAAGGCCAGTGGGGGTGCATTTGATGTGACGGTTGGTCCACTGACAACGCTCTGGCGACAATCGCGTCGCTCGGGCGTGTTGCCAAGGCCAGACAAGCTCGCAATTGCCCGCGCAGCAGTGGGGCCATCCACCATGCATCTTCTCGACGAACTCCGTGCAGTGGTCCTTGGGAAAACCGCCATGCGGCTGGATCTCGGCGGCATTGGTATGGGCTATGCGGTTGATCGTGCCTTGGAAGTGCTGGCTGGCTGCGGCATTCCAGCGGCAATGGTTGATGCTTCGGGCGACATCGGCGTGTCGGGGGCGCCGCCAGGCACGGCCGGCTGGAAGATCGCCGTGCCTGGGCTTCGCGGAACATCCCTTCAGACGGGCACAGATTCCTCGCTGCAGCCCAAAACTCTGCTGCTTGTGGATGCGGCCATCACAACATCCGGAGACACCTTTCAGGCGGTGGAGATTGACGGCACTCGCTACAGCCACATCGTTGATCCGCGCACAGGCCTCGGCGTGGCAGGCTTTTCGGCTGTGACCGTGATTGCAGCAGACTGCGTCACGGCCGATGCGTGGGCCACGGCGGCAAGCGTACTGGGGCACCAGCATGGCCTGTCTGCAATTGAGGCCACACCGGACTGTGCGGCGACATTTTTCTGGCAGGAAGACGGGAAGCTTTGCGAAGCTAGGTCATCCCGATGGCCCGTGCCGTAGTGCTTCGAGGAAAAACTGCTGTTTTTTTGCAACCATGGCTTCCCCAGCTTTCCTTTCCTGCGCCAACTCTGCCACGGCCTGTGCTGTTTGAGCCGACTTTGACGATTCCCCAAAGTCTGCCGGCAGTGAGGTCGATATCCCTAGTGCTGTCGCTGCGCCTTGGTGCACGCGATGCGGGCACAGAGTCGGGGGGCACTGTGCTGGGAGTGGTCGCATTTCGCGATCTCTCCCCCTGGGCGCAGCGACGGCATTTTTTGAAAAAGATCTTTGAATCGTTCCCGTTTTATTTTTCATTCGCACGTCCTCGAACATCCAATACGCCGGACATCCCCCGTGTCACGATTGGTCCAAAAACTCTGGGTTGCACTCACGAGCGTTTCGCTCCTAGCTGGGGGATGCGCGCCCAAGCAGCCATTCTACTTCTTTGAAGACGGCGACCTTTCGCACTACGTCGGCGCGATCCAAAAGCTCGACTATCCAGATACCGATCAGCGTCCACTCGACGAGGCCGCCGGCACCGTTGAGCCACTCACGCTCTCCAATGCCAAGTTTGATCAGATATGGGAACTCTCGCTGGAAGAGTCGATTCGCACGGCCTTGGAAAACGGGAAGGTGCTCCGCAATCTGGGAGGCCGCTTTCAGAGTTTCGGTGGGCCACGCCCACAGACCGGCGAACCGGCCGTCTCGCTCCTCACCTCGCCGGCTCAAACACCGAGCATCTACGATCCGGCCATCGCAGAAACAGACCCCTTTCGCGGTGTTGAAAGCGCGTTGGCGGCGTTTGACACACAACTTTCCAGCAGCACCACATGGGAGTCTGGCAACCGTCCACAGAACGTTGACCCACTGTTTCAAACCATTCTCTTTGTGCCAGTGCTCAAAAGCAACACGGGCACGACGACTACCGGACTCTCCAAACGCACGGCCACAGGTGCGCAGTTTGGAGTCTCCAACAGCACGGTGCTCAATGCCACCAACAACGCTTTTCGCGATGTGCCATCGACGTGGACGACGTCGTACGACTTTTCGTTCAACCAACCGCTCCTGCAGGGTGCGGGCGTCACGTACAACCGGATCGCTGGCCCAGACACGTTTGACAACCTGCTGGGCCGGCCCAACTTTCGCGGTGTGCTTCTGGGACGCATCAATGCCGACATTTCGCTGGCGGAGTTTGAGGCTGGTGTACGCAATCTGGTGAGTGACACGGAACAATCGTACTGGGAACTCTACTTTTCTTACCGCAACCTCGAAGCCCGAAAAGCCGGTCGCGACAGTGCCTTGGAGGCCTGGCGAAAAGTGCACGCTCTCTACGTCGAACAGTCTCGCGGCGGTGAGGCCGACAAAGAGGCGCAAGCTCGCGAGCAGTATTTCTTCTTTCGCAGCGACGTGGAACAGGCGCTCACGGATGTCTACCGATGCGAAAATCGACTGCGTTACATGATGGGCATTAGCGCCAGCGACGGTCGGTTGATCCGGCCCGCTGACGAGCCGACCACGGCGAGGATTTCTTTCGACTGGCAGCAGTCGCTGGTGGAAGCCCTCTCTCGATCGGCCGAACTCCGCAAACAAAAGTGGTTTATCAAGCAGAAAGAGCTCGAACTCACTGCTGCCAAAAATCTCCTGCTCCCCCGGCTGGATATCGGTGGCCGGTATCGCTTCCTCGGACTGGGAGAAAATCTCCTGAGCCAGAAATACAAGCCGTTTCCGCAGCCAGCCCCACCGGTTCTCGGCAACCCAACCGTCACGCTCCAAGACACCGACGCGTATTCCTCTTTGATGGGAGGGCAGTTTCAGGAGTGGCAGGCACAGGCGCAGTTTTTGATGCCGATCGGGTTTCGCCGCGAGCTTTCGACGGTGCGCCATTACCAACTCCAGCTGGCTCGCGAACGTGCCCGCCTGCAGGATGAAGAGCTTGAGGCCTCGCACGCGCTGGTCGAGTCGGCCCGCAATTTAGACACCAACTTCGCGCTCTCGCAAACAAACTTTAATCGCCGTGTCGCCGCCGAGCGGCAGGTAGAGGCCGTGCAAGCCGCTTACGATGCCGGCACCGTTACGCTCGACCAACTGCTCGATGCCCAACGTCGCCGTGCCGATGCGGAAAGCTCGTACTACCGGGCCATTGTCGACTACAACCGTTCGATCTCTCAGATGCATTTCCGCAAAGGCTCCTTGCTTGAATACAACGGCGTTTTTCTGGCCGAGGGACCGTGGCCGGGCAAGGCCTACTTTGATGCCCACCGCCGCGCCCGCCAGCGGGATGCCAGCCTCTATCTCGACTACGGCCACTCGCGACCCGGTGTTTTTAGCCGTGGAGCAATCGAGCAGAATTTCGAGTCGATCGGTGCCGATGCTAGGGCTGTCCAGTTGCCGCCTCGCGATCCAGCAACACGCGAAGAACTCGATATCAATCCAGCCGAACCGGTTCTTCCATCCGCTCCCGAACTCCTGCCGCGGCCGGACCCGGCCCTGCTGCTCCCGGGCGGATCGCAGCAAACAACATTTAAAATGCCGGCCATCGCACCCTCGGCAAAGCCATCCACTGCTGCGGACGCCGACAACGGCGATACCATTCGGGCCGTTGCTAACTGGCATACAGCGGCCACGCCGTCCGGAGACGAAATGATGCATCCAGACACAGCCGCCGCCACGCAGTTGCGATAGTGGTGAGCCACGGCACTGCGACACGTCGAATGCGTGCGATCCAGCACGTCCATTGCGTAGCCCGCG
>Ga0209500_10003520_pt1 | contig 10662 bp, 7 predicted proteins | sample S_140212_EF_Meta_FD_187323 | JGI IMG/M metagenome (GOLD analysis project Ga0209500, IMG submission 187323) | Freshwater microbial communities from Lake Simoncouche, Canada to study carbon cycling - S_140212_EF_MetaG (SPAdes) (version 2) | ecosystem: Environmental > Aquatic > Freshwater > Lake ...
CTGGTGCAACTGGTGCAACTGGTCAAACTGGATCAACTGGTCGAACTGGAGCAACTGGTGCAACTGGAGCAACTGGAGCTACAGGAGCAACTGGAGCTACAGGAGCAACTGGTGCAACTGGAGCTACAGGAGCAACTGGTGCAACTGGTGCTACAGGAGCAACTGGTGCAACTGGTCGAACTGGAGCAACTGGTGCAACTGGTGCTACAGGAGCAACTGGTCTAACTGGAGCAACTGGTGCTACAGGAGCAACTGGAGCAACTGGTGCTACAGGAGCAACTGGAGCAACTGGAGCAACAGGAGCAACAGGAGCAACTGGTCGAACTGGTGCAACTGGTGCAACTGGTGCTACAGGAGCAACTGGTCTAACTGGAGCAACTGGAGCAACTGGGCCAGGAATTGGAGCAGGTGGTGACACAGGCCAGATGTTAGTAAAAATATCAGGGTCTAATTATGATACTGCTTGGGTCGATACTCCACCCCTTCTTCTAGTAACAGAAAATGTCATTGTCGCTGCAGGGCAAGGGACTAATTCACTTATATATTCATCTGATGGCATTAACTGGAAAAAGTCCGCAAATGGAAATACAATTTTTACAACAGCCGGCCGTTCTGTAGCATGGAATGGCTCTATATGGGTTGCTGGTGGTACAGGAGGAAGCGTACTCGCATATTCATATGACGGAATTACATGGGCTGCGTCAACATCTACACTTTTTACAACATGTTATGCTGTGGCATGGAATGGGTCTATTTGGGTTGCTGGTGGAGGTTCAGCTAATAGAGTTGCATATTCATCTGATGGAATTAACTGGACTGCTTCATCATCTGGAAATACAGCACTTGTAACAACATGTGTTGCTGTAGCATGGAATGGCTTAATGTGGGTTGCTGGTAGTTCAGGAACACAAAGGCTCGCATATTCATATGATGGAATTATCTGGACAAGGTCTGCATCTGGAACTTCAATTTTTACTGGATGTTTATCTGTCGCATGGAGTGGAACTAGATGGGTCGCTGGTGGTTCAGGAACAACAAATAAAGTCGCATACTCATCTGATGGAATTACATGGACAGGGTCAACATCTGGAAATACACTTTTTACTGGGGGATCATGTCTTGCTGTGGCATGGAATGGCTTATTATGGGTCGCTGGTGGAGGCACAGGAACAACAAATAAACTAATATATTCTTCTGATGGTATTACATGGACTGCTTCAGCAAATGGAAACTCTATTTTTACAACAGGTTGTCGTTTTGTAGCATGGAATGGAACTAGATGGATTGCTGGTGGTGAAGGAACTACGAGACTCGCTTATTCATCTGATGGTATTACCTGGACTGCTTCATCGTCTGGAACTTCACTTATTACAAGCATAGGTTATGCTGGAGCATCTCGTCGCATCCTTCCGTATATCGGTACAACATCCAACCATTTTCAAGCAGGGCTAGTAGGACCAACAGGAGCATCTGCAGTTGGCGATTATTTCATAAATATTGCGGATAAAAAATTATATTCCTATTATGGAATAGATGCAACTGGTCCTCTAGGATGGAATAGCCTTATGGAATTTAGTTCACTATCAGACAACTTCATGGTCGCTGGTGGAGGAGCTAACACAGCAAATAGACTCATATATTCTTATGATGGTATTAATTGGAAAGGCTCAACATCTGGAAATGCAGCCTTTACAAGTTCATGTCAAGCGGTGGCATGGAATGGAATTTTGTGGGTTGCTGGTGGCTCAGGAACAAATAAAGTCGCATATTCATCTGATGGAATTACTTGGACAGGTTCATCATCTGGAAATTCAATTCTTACAACTACCTGTTATGCGCTGGCATGGAATGGGTCTGTATGGGTAGCTGGTGGTTCAGGAACTAATAGACTCGCTTATTCTTCTGATGGAATTACTTGGACTGCTTCAGCAAATGGGAATTCAGTTATCTCAACATATGGTCTTTCTGTAGCGTGGAACGGATCTTTATGGGTTGCTGGTGGACAGGGAACAAATCAACTGGCATATTCTTTTGATGGAATTACATGGACTGCTTCAGCATCTGGTACATCAGTTCTTACAACATCATGTGATTCTGTGGCATGGAATGGGTCTATATGGGTAGCTGGTGGTTCAGGAACAAATCAATTTGCGTATTCATATGATGGAATACACTGGATTGCTTCAACATCTGGAAATTCAGTTCTTACAACACGATGTTATGCGGTGGCATGGAATGGGTCATTGTGGGTAGCTGGTGGTTATGGAACAAACAAACTTGCATATTCATCCGATGGAATTACATGGACTGCTTCAGCAAATGGAAATCCCCTTTTTTCAATAGGTTCTGCAGTGGGATGGAATGGGTCTGTATGGGTAGCTGGTGGACAAGGAACATATGATCTCGCGTATTCATATGATGGAATTAATTGGACAGGCTCATCAACATCAATGTTTACAACACAATGTTTTACGGTGGCATCCCGTCGTGTTCTTCCTAATATCGGTACAACCACAAATCACTTCCAAGCAGGGTCAACTGGTCCAACGGGTCCAGGAGCAGTTGGTGATTATTTCATAAATACCACAAATAAGAATTTATATGCATATGGGGCAAGTGGGGGATGGAGCAGTATTATGAGTATGGCTGGTGGTGGAGGAGGAGGAAACTTAATCACCGAAAATTTCATGGTGGCTGGTGGTGGTCCAACAGGAGAAGATACACTGGCATATTCTTTTGATGGAATTACATGGACTGCTTCAGCATCTGGTAATTCAGTTCTTACAACATCATGTGATTCTGTGGCATGGAATGGGTCTATATGGGTAGCTGGTGGTTCAGGAACAAATCAATTTGCGTATTCATATGATGGAATACACTGGATTGCTTCAACATCTGGAAACTCTATTATTACAAATCAATGTAATACAATAGCATGGAATGGGTCTATTTGGGTAGCTGGTGGTTCAGGAACATATAAACTTGCATATTCATCTGATGGAATTAACTGGAATGCTTCAGCAAATGATGAACCTATGTTTGGACTAGGAGGATGGTGTAAGTCAGTTGCATGGAATGGATATATGTGGGTTGCTGGTGGAAATGGAACAAATAGACTTATTTATTCATATGATGGTATTACATGGATAGCTTCAGCAAATGGAAATTCACTTATGATAGATACATCAAGCACATGTAATTCAGTTGCATGGAATGGATCTATATGGGTCGCTGTAGGTGCAGCACCTACAGCTGTAGTTCCAGCTGTAATTGCATATTCATATGATGGTATTACGTGGACAGCTTCAGCAAATGGAAATACTATTTTTACATATGTGTGTTATGCAGTAGCATGGAATGGATCTATATGGGTTGTTTGTGGAGATAGTACAGTTGCGTACTCATATGATGGAATTAACTGGACTGAATCAACAAATGCTAATATAATTTTTTCATCGGGAGGACCTAGTTCTGTGGCATGGAATGGGTCAATATGGGTGGTTGGTGGTTCAGAAGGAATTATAATATATTCGTATGATGGAATCACTTGGATATCTGCAAATTCTATTTTTACAGAAGATGATACAGTTAATTCTGTTGCAAGTCGTCGTGTGCTTCCATACGTCGGTACAACCGCAAATCACTTCCAAGCAGGCCCAGTAGGCCCAACAGGTCTAGGTGCAGTTGGTGATTATTTCATAAATACCACAAATAAGAATTTATATGCGTATGGTGCAACTGGTGCAACTGGCTCTTTTACATGGAACAGTATTGTGGGATTTGAGAGCTATACACCTGAAAATACTGGATACTGGGTTAGTCCGTATCCTACAACTCTGAGTCAAGCAATAGATAGACTAGCTTCAGCAGTTTATGGGCTTCTTGGTAATACTGGTATTCCAAATATATAATATCTACAAATTTAAAGCATAAAGATTTTATTTCACTATCTATAGATGTCAGAATTTATAGGGTTATCTAATAATTCTGACCCGAGCATTCCTACAAGTTCAGGTCAGCATGTTCTGATGAAAGATCAGTCAAAGATAAAAAAGGCAGTCCGACAGACAACTATCGTCGTCAATAGTCGTGACCGCAATTATTTAACCTATCCAAATTCTAACCACTTCCGTTATACTCTCAGACGCCCTTTGACAAATATAATAAGTGTTGAACTTGTAAATGCCATGATTCCGTCAGTTCTCTTTACAATTTACAATACTTGGGGTAGCTTTACTTTTTTAGAGGGGACTACTAAATACAATGTAACATTAAGAGATGGATATTATACAGATTCAACTATTCTGGCTGAATTACAGACACAATTAAATGCAATTGTAGGTATAGTCAATACATATTCTGTTACACAGAATCCTCGTGACCTATCAACCATTGTAGAAGCAACGAATGGATCTCCAGCCGACTTCTCCTTTCTCTTCTATTCCGGTGATTTCAAAGATGAGATTGATTTGAATACTCTTGCAATTCTTTCTATCAATACGCCGGCGAGACTTCTCGGATTCGGTCTGAATGACTATGCCTCAACTGCCGCTAAAATAACCTCACCGCTCCCTATAGATTTAGAGAACTTTTTCAATCGCCTCTATCTACATCTCGAAACTGACGGTAAAACTCTTGCACGAATGGAAATGGGTGCAGGAAGACAAGACTGTTTCCATATTTTCAATATTGATCCAGGTGTTAATAATTATACATCTCTAAATAAGGATACTATTCAATCCATGTTCACATCAAGCCCGGCACCGATTGCTCGTATGGCGAATTTAAATGTCGATATACGGGACGAATTCAATCGACCGGCCTATTTGAATTATCGGGAAGTGCAGTTGATTTTTGAGATTACACACCTAGAATGATGGTCTAAATAGTTAGTGCGAATATGAGACAGTATGGATCTTCCAGCCTATCTCAGATCGATCGATGACACTTTAGCGCCAAAAGTGGTGCCTTCGGCTGCACCTTCGGCTACAGCAGTGCCCACATCAGCACCTTCGGCTACACCATCCGTAGCAGCTGCTCCTTTACCTTCAAATCCCTCCTTCACATTTGAGACAGCTCCTCTTATGAAATTCCCCACAGACGTCAAGATCAATTCTGAAGCCGTTTCTAAACAGAAAAAACTAAAATTCATGCTAGTAAGTACACATGTTCATCAATTTACCGGCTATTCCAAAGTCTCTTTCGGTATCCTCGAGCAACTCGCGAAACTCTCTTGGCTAGAGTTGACCCATTTCGGTTTCCAGCGTCATCCTCAGACCCCACCCGATTTCCGTCGTTACCCTTCCGCAGTGAATGTGATTGATGCGGCCTCTCTTGAGAACCCTTCTCAGCAGGGATTCGGCTATCAGGCGCTCGTTGATACGATCAGAAAGAAGCAGCCCCACGTGGTCATGGTGTATAATGACATGGCCGTCGTGACCCGTTTCTTGGAGGAAATTCGCAAGTCCGGTATTCAGCGCAACTTCAAGCTCTGGGTCTATTGCGACCAGGTCTATGATTGCCAACTACAGGGGATGATTGATCTCCTCAATCGCGATGCAGACCGTGTATTCGCCTTCACTTCTTACTGGAAAAAGCAGCTCAAGGAGCAGGGTGTCACGCGACCTCTGAGTATTCTCGGACACGGATTTGACCCGAAGACCTTTTTCACTGTGCCGAGAGAGCTTGCACGCAAGAGTCTCAAGTTACCCGATGACGCCTTTGTAGTGATGAGCTTGAATCGCAATCAGCCCCGAAAACGCTATGATATTCTAATTATGGCGTTTGTTGAGCTTGTTGTCAAGTATCCCACGAAGCCAATCTTACTTCTCTGCATTTGCGACAAGGGTGAGAAGGGTGGATGGTGGCTATTTGAGCTCTATGTTCGTGAGCTCAAGAAGAGAGGTGTGCCCATTGAGCAGTTCGGCAACCGTCTCATGATCTCATCTCAGGATATGGTGTTCAAGGATGAGGATATCAATATTCTATACAATATTGCCGATGTGGGTATCTCAACGGCTGAGGGTGAGGGCTGGGGCCTCTGCACGTTTGAGCAGATGGGCGTGGGTGTCCCTCAGGTTGTTCCCGATGTGGGGGGATACAAGGAGTTCTGTTCTGCAGAGAACTCTATGGTTGTCAAGCCGAAGCACAGTTATTACTTACCCGGCGTCTATAGCCCTGTCGGTGGTGAGGCGCATGTCTGTGACCCGCACGATGTCTGTTTGGCGATTGAGGAGTATTTGAATGATAGCAGTAAAAAAGGGAAGCACGGCGCTAAGGCGAAGGAGGCTGTGCTCACATATACTTGGGAAAAGGCGGTAAAGGAACTAGTTCAGCGTCTAGAGGAGGAGAAGGCTGACTTGTAAATTCTGGAGACAATGGAAGTCTAGGAATCTCATCCGGACACACTCCATCATAGACAAACTGAATCGTATTCCAATTGATTTGTTCTCCATAGTGACTGACACCAACTGGTTCTGCAATGAGATGACGAGGATTTCCTTTGGGATTCCACATTTCTGTTGCCCAAGTCTGATTCTCGTAAATCCAAGGCAGATAAATGAGTCCAATTGGTCCTCTCGTATCTGAATCTTTATAGGTGAATTGTTCAATTCGTGCGCCGCCATTCATACCTTCAAATGTAATGAAATCACCAACATTCAATGTCATGGTTTCATTATTTTCTTTTGTAAATGTTACTGAGTCATGCGATTCTGTATTAGTCCAGAAGACATTTAGCATTTTTAACTGGAATGACAATTAACTTTGTGCATTGAGTTTCAATTTTTTAGTTTCTATTTTTTCTATTTTTTCTATTTTTCTTACTCTTATTTCTATTTCTCTTATTTAATCGGCTTCTTCTTCCACCGGCTTGACCAGAGGTTGGTGGAGAACCATTCATTGGCGCTGGGGCAGCGGCAGCAGCAGCAGGTTTGTTAGCAGGTGCAGCAGCGGGTTTATTAGCAGCTGCAGGTGTTGATGCAACGGATCCCATATCTATTAAGTGAAAAGATTTACTTCTATCTATATAGATGGCAAAAGCGCAGAAAAAGTCAAAGACACAGAGAAAGTCAAAGTCAAGGGAGCATAAGAAGACACGAAAGCAGCGCGGCGGAACGTGTCCATGCAGTGCAAAACTCTTTTAGGGATTGCCAATCTGCGGGAAAATAATGGCCAGATGAAATCTTGGATGAATAGGATGGAACAGAGCCAACCGAAGACCCGTAGACTCTTAAGAACGAGAGGGACAACTCGGCGAAGAATTGTTTTAGGTGGTGGATCAGTTAAGTTGAATACTGACGCGGCATCGGCAGTATTGGCTCCGATATATAGCGGACTCGCTTCAACAAAGGCTGCCGGGAATCACAATTTGACGTATGGTGAAATCGAGTGGCCGACGCTCAAATTCATGGTTGATTATGTTGAAAAAACAGGCTTTCCGGGTATAGCACCCGGTATAGCAAAGGGGAGATTCTACGATTTAGGATGTGGTCGGGGAAGAGCTGTTCTCTATATGGCTCTCAGTGGCCCATTTGAGCAATCAGTAGGCATAGAAGTATTACCAGAGCGTGTGGCACTTGCACAACAGGCTCTCAATAAATTGAAGGCGTCAATTCCATCCGCCGGAGCTAAGGTCAGAATTTACGAGGCATCATTTCTGAATCCGGCATTCAAATACCGCGATGCACGTGCCGTTTATTTGAGCAATCTCTCTTTTGACAATGAGACGCAGGATGCCATATTTAAGAAGCTAACTGTTGAGATGCCAAAGGGGTCTCTCCTTTTTTGTAATAAGGTCCCGACCACTATACCGGCCGCATTTGAAGTGTTGGGAGTTGAGAGACTACCAATGACATGGACACCCACATCGGATTTTCATATCTTGCGGCATCTCTAACAGGTATAGATGGACAGGCGAGATATACCAAAAGTCGCAACAGTAGCCGCAGCAAAGCCGGAAAAGCCAATCGTGAGAACACGCTTCGGCTATGATGCTAAAGACTGTGTTAGATCTTTGCAAGAAGTTCTATCGCAATCGGGTCCAGCTGCGACAGGGAGAGCTCTGCATTTTAGTGCAGACCTCATTTGTAGTGGTGGATTTGAGATTTGGATTCGTCTCATATGGTCATTTGTATTCCAGCACGTCCATTTGACAAGTCTCCGGATATTCGTTTATTTGCAACAACGGACAAAAGATTTGGAAGAATCTCTGAACTGTCTTGAATTGGAGGATCTCTATAAAAATCCCGAATTTCAACACCGTGTTTCAGAACTTGTTCTAGTTGTTCAGACTCTTCCAAAGCAATCCAAAATCGTCTGGCCGAAAGTTCCCAGTGAGACGCATGACAAAGCCTGGCTTCATAGCGTTTCAAATCCGAAAGATTCAGAAGCCGTTTCCAAAGTTTGGATGCCAGCTTCCGATCAACCAATCTTAAGATTCGTCGGGAATCAGATTTTACAGGCGTGCGAGGAAGTGAATATTGAGAAGGCACTTTTCTGGTTGAGATGGTTACTCGATGAAGATAAGATTGCAAGAAAGGGTTCAACAGGATCGGTTGCTGTGAGTTTAACAACAAGTCGTCGTTCTGGAACGCCGGGAACAAAGATTGATAAATCTGAAATTGGATACTATGTCGCAGCAGTTCTAGCTGAAGCCTATAAGGAGTTAGCAAGAAAGGGGCAAATAAGAATGCACGAAGAATTTCAAGAACTTATCAATCTCTGGAGAGGAAAACAGGCCAGACTCAGTTCTAAACAGAAATATGAATGCATCGCATTAATGATACTGGTAATCACTGAAGTCCCGAGATGGAAAGTTCCCGCAGCCCAACCTCTCATTAAAGATCCGACAGTTATGAGTAGGGCTGTACAGCAATCAGTGCGGTTTTTTCAAGAGGTCTTAGTGAAGCCGAAAGTGAATAGTATAATGCCGAAAGATTTAACTGGGTCTAAGAAGCCGAAAAAGCGTTCCGCCGCAAGTAAGGTGAGCGATGAAAAAACTAGTTCAAGCGAAGATAAGATGCGTCTAATGGATGAGATGGTTATGGCTTTTATTGCGCGTTAAATATAGATGGCCGCCAGTTACGGTCCTGGTAAAACCGGTGGAAAAGGCCTTATATTAGTCTTTGACTTGGATCAGACATTGATTGATACGAGGACTATCAGCACAATAACACGCACTGACGATGTAATTGACGCTGCATTAAATGGTAAGATAATTAATGGCATATTGGGTCCTGTAATCGCTTTCAGAGATTCTTATCCAGGCTCAATAGATGCAATTCTACTTTTAACAAATAATGGTAATGCAGCATATATTTCAAAGGTTTGTAAGGTAATAGCGCGAAAGCTTGGACATACAGGCAGCAATTTTAGAAATATACAGACTAGAGAAAATTCACGTTTCAAATATAAGGTCCCGTTATTTTTTGATTACATTATGATGCGCCAAAATATCCATAGACAATCTGACAATAAAAGCCTTCGTGATGTGCGAATAATGCTAAATATTCTAAAAGTTAAAGATGATAATTTAGAAAGTCGGACATATTTTTTTGATGATCAAGAACACGGTATTATGAGATCTGAGATAGGGGATTCTCATTACATTAAAATTACTGGGCCTGATGTTGATCCAGACCATCCGGAATTTAATTTGGGGTTCAGACAAGGTAAAGTGGATTTAACAAATTATCAAGGAATTGATGAAGAACTTAGAAGAATTAGTTCGCTAAATTCTAGTACTGCAGGCGCACCAGATTTTAGTGATAATAATGCTGCTGCAGGTGCTGCTGCACCAAGAATAGCAGGAAATAATGCCTCTGTCGTTGGTGGTCGCAGACGCAAGTCAATCGCACTAAAAAGGAAGTATAAGAAGAGAAAGACAATACGAAGACGCAAATGATTTAAAAATTGAACTTCATGATAATTTGTATATAATTACACCAATTATCATGGACGCTCTCATTACGAAACTGACTCAAGCCAATGAAGCCTATCGGAGCGGCCAGACACTGCTCATGACTGATGACGAGTATGATGCAGGCATGGAACAACTCGCATCTATGGATTCAAATCACCCACTTTTAACAAAGGTTCGTATTACACCTAAGGGCGGCGTAATGGTCAAGATGCCATATTATCTTGGTTCTCTTGATAAGGTGAAGCAGGCCGATGAACTGGGCAAATGGTTAAAGAAGACGACCGAGACTGACTTTCTGATTTCTGAGAAACTCGACGGCATTTCGGGACTCTGGAATCCAGCAAAGTCTAAATTGTACTTGTCTGGCGATGACAACATGGGCCTCGATGTCAGTGCATGGCTGCCCTATATCTCTAAGGCGGCAAGTGGTCTGAAGACAGATACACCGGATGTTTGGATTCGAGGAGAACTCATTATGCAGCGATCTCTAGTGCCCGAAGGCCGTCTCGGCAGATCAATTGTCAATGGCATCTTTCATCACACGACGCCAGATTCTGTAATCGAAGAGGCCAAGAAAGTCCGCTTTGTTGCCTATGAAGTCATTGGTCTAGCGATGAATATGACGATGAGGGATCAGTTTGCCCTTCTAACTAAAATGGGCATGTGGGCACCTTATTCAATCCATCTGAAGGGTCCTCTCGTTGCTGACGAACTCACGAAACTTCTGGCAGACCGTCGAG
>Ga0209500_10003522_pt1 | contig 10659 bp, 23 predicted proteins | sample S_140212_EF_Meta_FD_187323 | JGI IMG/M metagenome (GOLD analysis project Ga0209500, IMG submission 187323) | Freshwater microbial communities from Lake Simoncouche, Canada to study carbon cycling - S_140212_EF_MetaG (SPAdes) (version 2) | ecosystem: Environmental > Aquatic > Freshwater > Lake ...
TCAACAAAAATTCTAAATCAGGATGACCTCTATGAAAGGCAGTATCAATACATTCTCGCACAATCAACTCGGCGAACTTTTCACACCATTTATCGAATGGCATGGATAAAGGAACACCTGTTTGTTCCATCAGTTTTTTAATTCGTTCGTTCATACCGTTTTTCCTCTTCTTCTGATTGCTCTTTGCAATGCGCAAAAATCATCATGTGCTTTACGGGTTGTCTCCGCGTGTTTGTTGCTATGGCAATGAATAGACCACCACTTTCGTGCAAATTCTTCAACCTCCCTAGCACACTCCTCTATAATCAACTCGGCGAACTTTTCAGGGTTCTGTTTAATAACCAGCATAGGATTGCCAGCGTGATCCTTGCCGGTGGTGTGGGTGAGACTCTGCTCGTATAGTTCTTTAATTCGTTCGTTCATTCTTCGTCATCCTTTTGATTGCTGGGAAATTTAGCACTAGTGTATCTCACAATCAATACGCTTGCAGCCGTTATAAACGTACAACCAGCCACAGCCATCATTTCATTTATATTGATAGGCAAGTGGCTCATTATATCTACGGTGTGTCTAGTCAATGCTGTGATAGCAATATACAGCAGGAAACGCACTGGCATGTGATTGGTTTTAAAATAGATACCTACCATGGCACCGATCTCCACATAGATAAACATCAAGAGCAAATCACTTACACTGGCATGATGTTTTTGAAACAGTTCCACAAAGGTCCAGCCAGCTGCCCACACTGTGGCCGCACCAATACCAAACAAGGCCAGTTTGTGAAACACAGCTACCATGGTGTCACCCATGCGGTCAATCCTTTTAATTTGTTCGTTCATTTAGGTTCATCCAATGGGTGCATCACACCGGGTGATCGCTGGGTATAAAACTTTTCATCAGGCACTGCAATCACCATGACTTCATCCACAGTATTGCAATATGGGTCCAGTGGATTAGCATATTTGATGATGGCGCATTGTGTTTCTTGCCCTTGCTCAAATCGATCCAGCTTGCTCAGCAGGGTCAGGAGATTGCGTCGAGATAGATAGATGCGTTCGTTCATTACATATAGTCCTGTGGATGATCAGATTTTGGCTGTGTATCTAGGTATTGAAAGAATTTCACAACACCGTACATACCAGCAACAAAACAAAACAATTCAACAATCATTCTACTACCTTTAGTTCTTCAATTGGTCGCGGAAGACCAGAGTCACACGCATCACACCAGTCATACGCACTGCCGAAGTAATACGCACCGTCAAACCGACTGCCTTTTACAATCTGAACATGCCCGCAATCTTCGCATTGCATTTTTAGCGTCACTTTGACATCGGGCAGTGTTAGCATTTCAATGCTCATGCGTTGACTCCGTCAAACTCATAGGGGTTACAGGTTTCTTCGTTTTTCAAGATCAACCACATTTCTTCTTTGGTGGTGTACACTAATCTATGATTCTCTAGCACTTGACGTCTGTCATCTTCTTGTAGTTTTAACCAATGCTTGACAGCAAGATAACTGCCATAAGATTCAATAGGCATGCAGTCATTCATCCAACCCACCAATGTTTTAAAGGCTTCAACTGTGTTAACAGGGTTACTTGATTGCATTGCCCGCATAAAATCATTGGCCAGCACCGCAGTAAAGCAACTACCGGGTTCGTAACCGTAGACTAGATAGTTATACATGGGATCTGCAAAATCTCCTGGTACATCCCATTTCTGAAATGTTGCCATTAGACGATTTTTGCTGTGGTCAGATAGTTTCATTTTCTTCCATCTTTACGGGTTGATCTGGGATGTTGTCTGAGTCACCATCTTGTGCATGTACAAAGCCCAGGTCTAACATGGTTTTATTTTCGTCCCAGGTGCAGCGAGGACGGAATACAAACAGTCGCAATGTGAGATTATCTCGGCTGTAGTAAATCCTATACCGAACCGGATCCTCGCCCAGGGCCTTAGCAAGTTCTTGTAATGAGAAACTTTCAGGCCAATCTTCTTTTGTACTGGTTCGAGTCTTTTCAAAGTAGAAATCCTGCATACGCGGCACGGCAGAAGGTTTGCTCCAGAACGCATTTTGCTCACACCATGCAATAGTACGGTCAAGCATTTCTGTTGTGATTTCGTTGTTCATTTTGTCACCGCCATATTAATTTGAATACATCTATTGGCGACCGAGCGTTTATCAGGCAAGTTCTTTTGCAAAAACTCACATGCTGGTAGGTCAACCAAAGGTGGACTATATGTAACGCTGCCGCTACCATGCGAATCAACGGCGGTGGTAACCAATACCCACACTGTTACCGCAACTATTCCTGTGGTCATTCTTCTGCACCTTTTTTCACATGTTTAGCACGACGACGATATTGAGTTTTGCTCTGCTCCACACGGTGACGGAATGGAGTGTCGCGTGAGTACAGTTCCACGGCACGACGGCGCTGAGGAGGTAGTTCAATCACAAAACTTATAGGTCGCATAGTAACATCCATAAAAAATCCGGTCTATGCTGTAATTATAGCACGAACCGGATTAGTGGTCAACCAGGATTTTGGGACTTTTTTAGATCCAGCCCCGGAAATCTTCCATCATAAGTCTTTTTGCACCCTCATGATCACCACTTCGTGCCATATTTGAAGCAGCGTGAGCACGGCCAACTTGAGCCAAAAAGTTATAAATGGATTTTAATATTGTGATCATACAATTCCTCTACGTTGTAGAATTCGGATTCTGCGTTCCAAATCAAATATATCTGAAGAATCAGCTAGGTACGCTTCAACTTCTTTTCTATAAGATGGTGTAAAGGTATCTTTTACCCATTCTAACAAATCATTTATGGACATATCCAATACTGGCCGATTTGTTTTGCCCGGCCAAGGCAATGCTTGGCTTTTCATATCAGGCTCCTTTTTTCTGCGTGGTCTGATATGCTTTCATGATGCCTTCGCCAAACTTCACGTAGTCAAATTTAGAAGCATCTTTAGTTACCTTGATGGCTTCTTGCATGAGCACTGTGGCTGCATCTGTAGATGCTTTGAAAGCCTTCTTGGTATATTCGGCCTGGATGTCAACGAATTGATTCATTGAAGTGGCCATTGTTTCGTTGGTGACAAAAGTCTTAACGAATTGTTTTTTACCATTTTGAATGGTGTCGATCATGGTGTCTGCTGTAAACATATGTTTCTCCTTAGATAAGCAAGTAGACTATAGGACCCGCCCCGTGCAGCATCCCATGTTCTATTGTAACATTATTTATGCTGCGCTGCAACATAATACTATCTTTTTGGTGATATTTTATCAGATTTATTTTGCCGAATTTGTACTTTATAAATATTGTATGAGAAAAAAATATGCACTTGGTATTCTTTATCAAGACGTGAGTTGGAGAATGGGCGAATGGTACAATATCAGTTGGGTACCCGATGCTGATTACATCTATAACATGGATCAACTAAGACATGATCCACGAATCAAGATACTCATAATTCCTATGTTTAATCCTGGCGGACCATTTCCTGTTCAAGCAGACTACAGTTGGGTAGATCTAATAATAGGAATAACCAGTGAACCTTCTGACTATAGTTTATCAGTTGCACAAGATGCTGTTAACAATCAAAATGTTATATTCATCGCTGGAGGTCAATCAAAGGATTCTGGTGATGCTAGTCGTACCTATTCTCCAATGATATATTGGGTAAGTCAGACGTTTGAAAATAATAACTATGTTCCTACCGTTCTACCCAGTCAAAAACCCTATCAATTTGATGCATTGCTAGGGAGCAATAAACCCAGCCGAATGTATGTATTTTACAAACTATTTGATAGCGGATTACTTGAAAAAAGTCTTGTTTCTATATGGCGACAACATCAAGATTTCGCACCTAAAGACTTCGACCGTCATTTGTATCGCGGCAATTTGACCAACGACTTTGCAAAAAAATACGGAACATTGGATGGCAGGATCAATTTTTATCGATCCCCAACCCTGGATCAATTAGAATTATCTGGAGTTTCATATCCAAAAGATGATCCACCCGACTACATGTCAATGCAGCCAACTACTCGTAAAAGTAGAGAAAGACCCACTGATCACTTGTTACAGTTTCAAGAGATTCCTACTGGAATATACGATTCCAGTTGGTATAGCATTGTGGTAGAAACAATGGCTAGACTTGTTTTTATAACTGAAAAGACCGGCAAAGCTCTGCTAGCCAAACGTGTGTTTGTGTTATTTTCTGGGCAAGGAAGTTTAAAATATCTAAGATCACAAGGATTTCAAACGTTCAATGGTATTATCGACGAAAGCTACGATTCAGAACCCGACGAACGCAGACGCTTTGATCTAGCGTGGAAACAGGTAGAATTATTAAGCACGTTGGATCCAGTTGATGTGTATCAAAGGGCCAATTCGATACTAGAACATAATTACAATTTATTGCCAACTTTAAAAAATGAGCACCTGAAGATAAGAGATTTTGTTGCCCAATGGCTTCCGCAATAAATAAAAAATAGGAGACAACAACATGTTGAAGAAAATTATTGACTTTTTTACTGGTAAAAAACCTGCACCGGAGGTGATTGCACCCGGTGGTGCACCATACAAGGTTCCTGAACCTGCTGCCACAACGCCAATTCCACTGACTCCGGCCAACGAGCCGCCAAAATGTGGTTGTGGTCGTAGCTCAACTGGATTCTGTGTGGGACTGCACAAACTTTCACCAGAAGCCTGGGCAGACCATCCCAACAACCCTGCCACTGTTGGAAAAATTGTAGCCGAACCTGCTAGGCCTGAAAAGAAGAAACGCACATTTGTGAAGAAGCCTGCTGAGCCAAAAGTAGCACCAAAGCCGGCTGCAATCAAAGCACCTGCCAAACCCAGAGCTAAAAAGACCCCATAATAACCCACTAGATTTAAAATAACACCCTCACTTAAATACCAGTGGGGGTTTATTTTGACTAAAAAATATCACGGAGTTAAATATGGTAGCAACTAAAAAGGTAGTTTATAGGCATAAGGCAGCGCCGCCTGCGCTGGCACCTTCTGCGACCACAAAAAGTTTTCCAACCGCAGCATTGGGTCTAAGCATGGTAGTGTTAACCAACTATCAAGCTGAAGTAAAACAGGCCTTGGCATTATTGTTAAAGACATTCACATGAAAATACTTGATAAAATTTTAGAATACCGTCGCGCACCATATATCACTGCTGGTGTAATATTTATTTGCAGCCTGGGTGTGTTGAGCTGTTTTAAAAGTGCAGAAACACAACTAACTACCCTGAACCATGCTGCCTCGCTTAGTCATACTATGGCCAAATCATCAGATGATTTAACTAATTACGCTAGGTATTTTGTCACTACCAAGAACGAACAATGGAGAACAGAGTTCAATAATGTGCTTAAAATACGCAACGGGGAAGCGGCGGATGAAAAGGGAGTTACAAAATCGTTTAAAGATAGAGTAAAAGAAGTGCCGTTCTCGCAGACTGAACTAGACCAGTTGTTGAAAGCAGAACAACTGAGCAACAATCTTGCAAAATTAGAAGTTGAAGCGTTTGCCTGGATAGACAAAGGCAAACCCGAACTGAACTTTGAAGTTCAGATGCATCATTATATGGCAGCACAGATGTTGATGTTCGGCGACGATTACAAAAAATACAAGAAAGAAATCGTCGAAACTACAAATGGATTTTATGCAATAGTAGTGAGCAGATTGCATTCAGAATACTTGTTTTATATGTCAGCAGCCTGGACTCTGATCACTGTTATCAATGTGAGTTTGCTACTGTTGGTCATGATCATTAAACACAAAGATGCTGTCGAACCTCGACGAGCAGCAGTTAAAAAAGCTGTACCCAAGCCCAGAGTTAAAAAACTCCCACAATAATAAACACCAGCTTTTTCTACCATAACCCCCACTTAAATACAAGTGGGGTTTTTCATTGCCCAAATAATAACAATAATAGTAGGAGTGAACATGGCAGAATCACGTAGTGAACGCGAAGCAAAAATCAAAGACAAAGCAGGATGGGTAATCACCGTGATTGCAGCATTACTGGCTGTGAATACTTACATTGCTAACGGGCTCAGCAGCGAAGTACTGACCAATACGATAAAAGCCAATGACACTTGGAACTTTTATCAAAGCAAAAGCATCAAGCAAACCATTGCAGAAAATGCTCGTGACGATGCCATTGCACGTCGAGACACTAAGAAGATAGCTGAACTCACTGCCAAGATTGATCGTTACGAAAGTGATCCAGCCACTGGTGAAGGCAAACAACAACTCATGGCCCGTGCTAGGTCGTTGGAGAGTCAACGAGACGAAACAAAGAAACACAGCCCTTGGCTGACCTTTGCAGGATCAGCATTACAGCTCAGCATTGTGCTGTTGAGTGCCAGTATCTTAGCAGTTAGTATGGGTATGTTTTATGCCAGTATAGGGGTGGGCTTGATAGGGGCCATTTTGATGAGCCAAGGAATTTGGCTATGGTTTCCATTATAAAATGGTCAATAGTAGCATGGTTATCAATCATGATAGTAGCCAGTGGAGAATCTTCTAACGGGTTAAAAAAAGACCAGGTTCGAGTTTGTGTTCGTTGGCAATGGGTTAACACTGCCTTGGAACAAAAAGTAAACTGTGTAGAATGGGCAATAAAAGATTGCTCCAATAGATTATACCCTGAAATATGTAAAAGGGGTGGGTAGATGATTGATCCAATCACCATCGGTCTTGCTTTTACAGCAGCACAATCAGCTGTGGGTCATATCAAAAAAGCCATAGCTCTGGGCAAAGATATCAACAGCATCATTGGCCAAGTAGGACATTTCTTTGAGGCCGCGGATCAAGTTCACATGGCCAGCATCAAGGCCAAGCACGGTGCCATGGACAAGTCTGATGCTCAGATTGGCCGTATGGCTCTTGAGTTTGCCATGCGTAGTAATCAGTTGCGCGAGGACGAAAGAGCACTCAAGGACATGATCTATTGGCAATTGGGCAAGCCTGAGATCTGGCAGGAGATGCTTAAAGAACGTAATAGATTATTAAAAGAAAAACGTGAAGGTGAAGAGGCTATGGCCAAGGCCAAACAAAAACATAAAGAAAAGATGGCCGATATGTTGATGATGACTTTGTACATGATAGCTGCTGCTGTTATCATCGCAGCATTTACCATGATGGGAATACAGGTTTACAGCATGGCCGAGGAACAAAGAGCATTTGAAGCCAAGCAGGCTAGAGTATTAAAAATTCGCAGAGAACAACAATATCAGAGAGAACAAGAGCAAAAGAAACAAACCGAAGCAGCAGTTAGAAATGGCGGTTAATGTCGATCTTTTGCCCAGTCTTTGAACATCACCCAAAATATCATCACTAGAGGTACACACCCTAGTAAAAATAATAGGTCGTTGAATGTAATGACTATGTTGAAATACATTAAGATACTTAGTGTTTTCAACTCTCAGTAATATACAGACTATTTTAATTCCAATACCTAGAAGAGTCTAACTTATCCCAATATTGTTTGTTGTTGCGATTGATGAAATTTGTAACAAGATATCGGGCCATGCCAAGATATCCCATCTTTTTAAACCGTCGACTATCTTGTCCAAGATGATGCCTGACGATTTTGAACTTTCTTGGACTATATTTTCTTGACAAGAAGTAGTCCTCGGATGTTGAGAACTGTTCAGGAAAACCACCATACTCTTCAAATCGATCTCTACGAGTCAGCATGAATGCTCCAACTGCAAAAGGTGAAAAATATTTCAGTGCATGGTTTATGGTATTAAAAACAACAAACCCAAACTTGGCTCTGACATCCTGATCATAGCATTTGATGTTCAATCCCACAAGATCTAAATTGCCGGATTCAATTTTATCAACTGCATCACGAATCACATCATACTTAAAGAAACGCACGTCAGCGTCAATGAACAAGATGTATGGTGTGGTGACTAATCGTGCTCCATTGTTCTTGGCAACAGAAACTATCCCACCAGGAATTATTTCAACATTCAATTCAAAACTGTTATCCTGTATAACTTGTCTAGTGCGGTCTGTAGAACAGTCAGCAATGATAATTCTGGTATCACCAATGTTCTGCGAACGTAACGTGTCCAATAGGTGATGAATATAATTTTCTTCGTTTTTGCAAGGTACTACTATAGTAATTTTATCACTGAGCTTCATCGTCTTTCTCCTTGGTCCAAGTAACTATTTCCCATGTGCCGTCGTGACTTTCTACTAATGCAGTACAACTTTCGACCCAGTCACCGTCATTCATGTAGATCACACCGTCTATCTCTTTTATCTCTGCATGATGTATGTGCCCGCAGATTACTCCGTCGAACCCACGTTTCTTACAATAGCCAGCAAGATTCCTTTCAAAATGGAATATGAAGTCTACTGCTTTTTTTACCCTTGTTTTGAGATATTGACTAAGACTAAAGTACCCAAAACCAAAACGATGACGTACCCAATTAAATTTGCTATTGAACGATAAAATGACATCATATGCCTTGTCTCCTAAAAATGCTATCCATGGTGCTAGTCTAGTTATACCGTCAAACAAGTCTCCGTGTACCACAAGATAGTGTTTGCCGTTCGCGCCTATATGTTCAATTTGATTATGTATTTCAACCAGTCCAAAGCTAAACCCATATGGTATCATTGGGCGCAAGAATTCGTCATGATTGCCTGCAATATAAACCACACGGGTACCACGTTTAGCATGCCCTAGCACACGCCGTACCACATTGGTGTGGCTTTGTTTCCAGCGCCATTTGTTTTGTTGAATTCTCCATGCATCAATAATGTCTCCCACAAGGTAGAGAGTATCACAGGTGTTGTGTTTGAGAAAATTGTTTAACTTTTCAGCTTGGCTATCTCGTGTACCAAGGTGTACATCTGATACAAAGATTGATCGGTATGTTTTCTGCATAGGGTATTTACGTGAATCCCTACACTAATAATATTACAATTGTGTTACATTAAATCTGTACCAAGGTCCACTTGGATGTAAATGGTTTTCCCTGTGCTTTGTGTTTTAGTATTTTACGAAACTCTTCTTTCTGAAGTTTTGCAATTGCTTCACTATCATGTGCAACACAGGCCCGGTATAATTTTGTGATCAATTTTGATTGTTTCATAACATGCCCATCCTTAAAAACTATTTATATCGTTACTGAAATAAAAGTCAATAAAAAAAAGAGCCTTTCGGCTCTTAGTGCTGGTTACGAGTTCCAGCCTCCTCTCTATCTTGAGGTCGGTTTAAAATAAGCCCAACTGCTTCCAGTCTGCACGGATCTTGTTTTTAACTGCCAAGGGCAATGCAACATAGTCCAACTCATCAGCGGCCTTGTCACCATTGATAAATGCCCAATCAAAAAATGTCAATGCAGTTTTAGACTTTGCAACATCGTCGGGCTTTAGGTATACCAAGATAAATGTTGCACCAGTGATAGGCCATGCTTCCTTACCTGCTTGGTTGGTCAAGATCTGAAAGTATGATTTGTTCCAGTCTGCATTGGCAGCGGCTGCTTTAAATGCATCTTCTGTTGGTGCTACCCATGTACCTGCTGCGTTCTGTACCTGCACCCAATTCATTTTGGCTTGTTTTACATAAGCGTATTCAACATAGCCCAATGATCCAGGAAGTTGTCTAACCATAGCAGAAACGCCTTCATTGCCCTTACCGCCTGCTCCTACTTTCCAACTCACGGCAGTTCCTTCACCAATGGTTTCTTTAAACTCCTTGCTTACTTTGCTTAGATAGTTGGTCCAGATAAATGTAGTACCCGACCCATCGGCACGGCGAACAACTGTGATATCTTGACTTGGCAATGCTAGTGCAGGGTTCAACGACTTGATAGCAGCATCGTCCCACTTGTTAATCTTGCCCAAAAAGATATCTGCAAGCACAGCACCTGACAATTTCATTTGTCCGGGCTCAATGCCTTTGAGATTGATCACAGGTACCACGCCACCGATTGCTGTGGGGAATTGGAACAATCCAGATGCTGCCAGCTTGTCATCGGTTAATGGCATATCGCTGGCACCAAATATAACTGTCTTGGCTTCAATCTGTTTGATACCGGCACCGGATCCTACTGATTGATAATTGATTTTGATGTTGGTAGCCTTGTTGTATTCACTTGCCCACTTTGAATAGAGGGGAGCCGGAAATGTTGCTCCGGCTCCTGTGATTTCTTGTGCTGCGGCAGAGAATGCAACCGCTGCGAGTAGCATGGCGATGAGTTTTTTCATTGAGATCTCCTGTAGTTGATACAGTTATTTAACTACAGAAATATTACAATTGTGTTACAGACTTAGCCAATGTTGGTGCAATTGATCCGTTGCCAAATTTTTGCCCTTGGCTTCTACCTGCATATCCCACTCTTTACTAAAGGTCACAGCCCAGTCAGTCACAGCATGATTCCACATGAAGTCACTATGAGCTCGCAGCTTCTGCTTGCGGTATCCAGCAGCGAGGAGTTGCTCAAGGTCGGGCCGAGTGTTGGGATCGTGATCCACCAAAACGTCTTCACGGCTAACACTATAGTGAAGAGCAGGACGAGTACCACGCCAAGACTCCAAAACGCGACGCGACCTAGGGTCATCGGGCGTGATGTATTCTCCGGTGTTGATCCAGTGGTGGTGGATATC
>Ga0209500_10003524_pt1 | contig 10649 bp, 7 predicted proteins | sample S_140212_EF_Meta_FD_187323 | JGI IMG/M metagenome (GOLD analysis project Ga0209500, IMG submission 187323) | Freshwater microbial communities from Lake Simoncouche, Canada to study carbon cycling - S_140212_EF_MetaG (SPAdes) (version 2) | ecosystem: Environmental > Aquatic > Freshwater > Lake ...
ATATTTACTGAGTACATATGTGCATAGTTAGGATTGCAATACTTATGAGTTAATATTCTTCTATAGCCTATTAACTGAAGAATGTCACCAGCAGGTATAGGTTTGTTCAACATATATGAAATATTGTTGTACAAGTTATTACCAAGTTCTGCTAACTTACAATCTATCTTTTTAAGTAGAGAAGGAATGTCAGCACATTCTGGGCAATTATTTAGTCTTGGTGATAACATAATATTAATTTTATTTATTTACTTTAGAAGCGCAGGTGCCACATAGTCCATCTCTCAATTGACATCCACACCCCACATTAGCTCCACATGAATTACATTGTGCCATAATTAATAAAAGTTTATTAGGTAGTTGTTACCTGAACAACCACAGTTGGTTCTTAAAAAGTTATCTAACATATTATCTGCCTGTGTGTATAATGTATTTGATTCATATTCAGCACAGTTGTTAGCTGCAGCAATAGCTCCTTGAATAAAAAAGTTAATTGTGTTTAACATAACACTAGATTGTGTTTTAAGTGCTCTATCGCACTCCATCATATTTAATTGTAAAAACGCATTGTCAAACTTCTCTTGAAGTCTATCAACACGTAATATTGTTTTCTCCACATAGTTTGCATATGCAGGAGCAACAGAATATCTTAATCTGTACACTCCATCTGGAAGTGGTTGATTACAACCAGGATCTGTAATTCCTAAATTAGAAGATGTAAATACATTTAATTGGTCAGGAACAAAAGGTACTATCTTGGTTCCGAATCCTGGTATATCAATCTCAATAGATGGTGCTGAAACCACTGGAGGATTGGTAGGATATACAGAAGCATCTGCAACACCAAGAGTATTAACATCGTAAGTAGAAACTACTAGTATATCTAATTGTAAGTTTGCCATGTTGTTTTTAAATAAATATGCCAGAGGAATATGAGTTATCCTCTTTCCCCTGGCATAGGTTATTATTAATTACTATCTCTTTTTTATTCTTAAGGAATGTTTGTAGAAGTAGTAGTTGTTGTTGATGCAGGAACACCAGTTGTAGTAGATGTAGTTGTAATACAAGGAATTCCTTGATCTACTACATCTCCTAAAGCAGCTTCTAAGATTGCTTCAAATGCAGAAGTAAGAGCATAACCACCATTAGGAACAGCAAGAATCACTGTAGAATCTTCCATGATATAATCACCCCATTGGTATTCAGATTTGTTATACTCGTTGAATCTGATATAGAATGTGTTGTAAGTTGCACCATCAGATACCCAAGATTCAAAGTTCTCGTTGTATCCATTCATTCTATATAAATGTTTCAAGTAACCTGCTTGGTAGCTGTAGAAGTTTTTCTCTAATTGAGCAATTTCTGCAGATGTACCAGTAGGATAAGAAGCACGTTGAGTGATGATTGGTTGAGCAACTACGTTACAAGCATCTGCAACAATAAAGTCAGCAGTAGTAGCTGGACCAGCATATACAAATGTTCTGAAAGATAATCTATCATATTCAAATGGGAACGCTGCGATATCACAAGGTTGACCATATTTAGTTAATGGTTTTCCTGTAATACGTAAAATTGTACCACCTACATTTTCAAATGTAAAGAATGTGTTGAAGCTAATGTTATCAGGGTTGTTACCTGGAGCTTGTTGTCTCAATTTAGCAATCAATAAGTCGATAATAGTGTTATCACTTACATCAGCACATGGATTGTCATCACAGTTACAACATGGAGCTTGGATAGTTACTGAACGAGTGAAACCATTAAAATACAATGTATCAATATAAGAAGAGTGAGCACGTAAAGTTAACGTGATACTTTCTCCACATTGTACAGTGAAATTAGTTACATCAGTAATTTGGTTAGCAGCAGTTGGACAAGCAGATACTTTATACCATTCTGTTACATTAGATTGGTTAGGTCTAACTGTCTGAGCAGCTCCTGTAAGAGGCAAAGCCCCACCAGCAATCTTGTCAGATCTTTTAGATCCTTGAAGATAAGTGTTTGTTCTACCTTGCGCCACATAGAAGTAAGGAGAAGCAGCAATTGGATTGGTACCAGAAGCGGTAACATATTCATAATTACTACCAAAAATTCCCACAATACCTGGATCCAGGTCTTGTGTTGAGCCAGAGCTAGGGACAGCATCCTGCCCTACTGGAACCACGAATAACGTGGTTAATGAAAAATCAGCCATTTTATTTATTTATTAAGTTAAAAATTTACTCGTTTGTTTGTATCCTGTAAGCTGCACTTTGTACTGCAGATTGGTTTTCAGTATACATTGCTAGATTCTGTACTGTTAAATCTAACAGCTCATCTTCTAAATATAATTCAAGTTCACAATCAGCATCATAAGATGGATTTCCATCTAACATGATATATCCTGCTTTATTTATATACACTGGATATCTCATGTACATCATGTAAACTTTAGTTGGGGTAAATGTACCATCTGTAAAATAACTTATTTCATCTGATGATAAAGAGTTGAATGTTTCTTGGTATTCAAAACTTGGTCTATAATGATCATTGTTTAATATAAACTGAAGATCACCATGTTTTGCAAGATCTCTGTTAATCCAAATCTTTCTATCTTTACATCTACCTTTGTCTGCCAACAAATATGAATCTATATAGAACATATATTGTGGACTAAGTTCATGTACATATGTACACCATTGATTCAATTCAACATTCTTTAATGTAAGATCTAAAGGCTGATGATTATAATTCATTATAAGACTTTGTAAGTCTTCATAACGTTTTTTAAATGAATCTTGACCTAACTGACTAGCAGTACTAATGCCATCAATCTTTTGTTTTATCAACTTAATCTGAGCTTCATTCAGAGCTAAGATTTTGTCTTCTAGTTGAATCTGTTGGTGCTCATTAGTTGATAGTTTATTTAGTTTCTGATCGATCTTATATAATAAACTATCTACTGGTATCATATGCTTTTATATTTTTAAAACTAGCCTCTTAAATAGAAGCTAGTTTTTTAGTTTTTAATTTACTTTCTAATATTAATAACTCATCTTGGTTATCATCATCAGCTAGGAACTTAATTAAATCTTGTTCATCTTTAGCAATTTCAAACTCACCTTCGTAAACTTTACCATTTGCTTTCACTCGATAAACTGAATGTGCAATTGCTTGTTTAATTAAATCTTGTATATGGAGTAAATCTTCTTTCATGTCAGCAAATCTATTGAACACTTCAACTGGATTCAATCCTGAATATTTACCATTCTTGAATTCTGTTTGTTTTAACGTGTTATCTACTTGATTATAAACAACTTCTTCTTTAGTATCTTCTGATACTGGAAGACCTAAAAGTCTTGCAACTTTACGTTTCTTATCAGGAGTCATACTATCAAACTTAACAATAGCTTTGTTAATCAATTGTTTTTTCTTGTAGATCACTGCATTCTCTATCTCATCATCAACAATATAAAATTGTGTATCTGCTGGATATTCTCCTCTTTCCCATGCTTGGTGAGAAGATGCAATAGTTGGATGTACTCTTAACCATGAAAAGGCTATCTCTTGAAAAGGAACTCCTAAGTCAAAGTAATTATCACCATCTAATAACTTAACTGGTTGTACATGTGTTTGATCATCCGTAGAAGTTGATAACCCATAATTCCAAAACTTTGAACGAGGTCCTAAATCAATATCACCTAATTCATTTTCAAGTTTTGATTTAAGCTTAGTTACTCTTTCTATTTCTAATTCTTTTTCAACTGGATCTTGAATTCTTTTGATGTAAGTAGCATCTGGATCTAATCCTGTTCTATACTTACCATCTAATTCTTTATAAGGATATTTGAATACTCCTGTTCCAGGGATTCTTGTCATTCCTTTTTGCGATAGTCCACTGTCCATTGTTTGCAGTTGAGAACTGTTATACTCACGTTTTATCGTAGAGATTTTGCCTGTTTTACCCATAATGTAGTTTAATTAAATATTTGGTTTATTTTAGTAGAGTGTTCCCATTGAAGGGAGCAGCGACCAGGGATACCCCAATCCATCACTCTGATACTTAGTTACGTTTCCACAAAGGAAAGAGGCTTGACTAAGCATATTGTTTTTTTAAAGTGCAGGTGCTAAGGCAAATGCTTAGTTAGGCACTATTTAATGCTTCCAGAAGAAACAGGTCCATGATACTGAGATCATGGGGTTGTTTGAGAATCATCCCCTCTGGGAGGGAGAGGAGGTGAGGGGACTCATCTCGGAAAAAAGAGATGTGTGCTGTTCTATAATGGGAAGCAACACATCTACGTTTTCTTTATTAGAATTGTGGGATTTCCTCGATCAACACAGTTCTAGATAGATCTTCAATAAATACATCACATCTGTCTTTCATCCAGATTTCGTATCCTGGGAATTTATTAGCAGAACTCATACCTTGAGATTTAGCAAAACCTAAGTGGTGACGAGTACCATCAATATAACCCCATGTCATAGAAGGAGCACCTTTCATTCTCACTTCTCTAATGTTGTTTACCATTGAACCATCAGACATTGGAGAAACATCAAACACCATAAATACTGGAGTGCTCTTTTTGTTTTGTCCAAACTCTAAGTTAGTTTGTGGTAAATCTAATTCTTTCAAGTGAATCAATTCAACTCTACCAGTCTCACGAGTTACCATTGCATCAAATGCAAAGTTGTAAGTGATATGTTGTCCTTCACCTTGCATATATCTGTTTCCAGAATCAGCCATGAAAGTAAGACCAGAGTTTAATGCATCAGTTTTTAAAGCTTGTTGGAATACATCGAATCCAGCCTCATTAGTATACATTTTAACACTTCTGTCTTTAACATCCACTCTTCTGTAGAATAAATCTCCAAATACTGAACGGATTAAGTTAGCAGAGAATTCACCTCTGTTATATTGTACCAAGTTTCCATTGTTACGCATTCTGTGGTATACACCAGCAGATGTTCTTTTCAATTCTTGTTTAGAACCGTTAGTTTTAACTGTACCTGGTTTAGCCCAGATCATACGTTTAACTTTCAACTCTAACATAGATTTACGCATCCAGAACTCAATGAACGGTTCCCATTTAACATCATTACGAGTTAAAGGTAATTGGTTTCTTCTTTGTGGAGCATACACTAAAATATCAAGAGGTTTTCCAGAAGAATCTCTCATCATTTTATCATCAGCCCACTCAGTGATTTTGTGCTCATATCCATATGCAGAACCTAAAGATTCGAACATTGTGATTTGCTCACCTAATCTTGGAAGACCTAATAAGTCTTGATCAAACTCACCAATAGCAGCATCAACTAATTCTAGTTCAACACCATACTGTAAGAAAATAGGATTAACAAAATCAACTTGTGGATTGTCACTTACTAATGTAAATGAATACAAGTAACCCATGTTCCATGGCTGAGGATCTTTGATTACATAGAATCTAGGACCGTACTGACGAGTACCTACAGAAATGATTGCATTTTTAGAGAACTCATTAGTATCTAATACTAAAGAAAATTCTTGACCATCGATACCTGTTTTACCAGATGCAATTAACTCTTGCGTAGAAGCAGGAATGTCAATGATTTTTGGGAATTTGTAAGGAACAGCGATTTGCCATTTCCAAGCATCACTATTATTATCAATGTAATAAGGTGTGCTTTTGTTGATCATGTCTAAGAAGTCATTACTATACAATGAGCTCTGAGTATATAAAGAAATGATTTTCTTGTCATAATCAGCAGGCTCAGTAGAGTGAAAACTTTCCAAGTGATTTGAGTCAGTAAGTTTTCCTACTGCACGTTTGTCCATAGACGCTACACGAGCATAAGTAAAACCTGTTAAACCTGGGATTGTTTGAATTGCCATTGTTTATTCGTTTTTGTTATTAATTATTTATTTTTTGTTATTGAAACCATGAATTAGATTTAGCACTAGAAGAAGTGGCAGCAGCTGTTTTAGCTTTTGTTACTTGTCTTGCAACTTCTCCAAATAACTGGTTAGACTTTTTAGTCACACCTGTTCTTTGTATAGTTGATAATGTAGGATCTTTTTCTAACATTTTAAGTAAAAGTCCCACCTTCACTTTCATTGCATGGTTCTCTGGTTTTTTCATATCCAGGATAGCACGATCAAAGTCTGTTAGTGTTTCTCCTGAAGGAGTTTTCCACTTATCAACTAATAAGAAGTCTTGTAGTTCTGTTGCTAATTTTGGATTGATAGGTATACCATCAAACTCTTTATCTTTCACCTTATCTTGTAAGATGGATTGTACGTTATTTATGTACTGATTTTTAACAGCTTGTTTTTGTTGCAATTCTTGTTGAGCACTAGCTTCCATTTGTTGCAATTTAGCTGCTTCTTTTTTAACCAGCACTTTATGATGTTTAGTAGCTACGCTTTCTAAATCACCATAGTTTTTAAGTCTTTCAACTTCTGTTTCCACATCTTCTTGATCAAATCCTTGATCAGTTAAAGCTTGCTTCATTATTCTTACTTGATTGCTTTCATCAGAAAGATCCATATCAGCAAAATCAACTATTTGATTATATGTACCAAAATACTCTTTAGGATTAACTCCTTTTACAAATATGGCATCAAAAGCTTCTTGGTAATCTTCTCCAAATTGTCCAATGAAATTTTGTACTAATTCAGAAGCACCTTTTTTCTTTTCAGCATTGAATCTTTCTAAGAAATCTTCTGCAGTGGTTACTGGTTCTTGATCTTCATCTTCATCATTGGTGAATACACCTAATTTATAAAGATCATTTGCAAGAGCAGTGAATTGTGTTTCTTCATTACTATCATCCTCATCTGCATCATCATTATCAATTGCTGCAGCTTTTGTAGGTTTTGCTACTGGAGCAGAAGTTTCATCATCATCATCATCTTCATCATCACTTAAGAAATCAGAGATCATTGATTGTCCTTCTAGTTTTTCATCATCTGTTTTACCATCAACGCTTTTAGGAGGAACAATATCCTTACCTTTTTTAACTGCTGGAACTTCAGGAGCTTCAGGAGCATTAGCGTCTTTAATAATAGGTGTAACATCTTCTGGATCAGAAGTTGATGTCTCAGGGGAAAACAAGTCATTTAATAGTTCTTGGTTACCCATTCCCATGTCCATAGTATCTTGGATACTAAAGTTACCCATAGTTTCTAAATTATCAGCCATATGTAGTTGTATTTATGTTTGGTTTTATTTATGTAAAAGTATATAAAGACTATTTAATATCAAAGTGTTATAGATGAATGTGATCCAATTTTGTTGATAATATAGCATTAATATTTTTATCTTCCCTTTCGAGAAGAAGTTTTTTAACCTTTTTTGTTATTTCTGCCTTTAGCATTCTCTTTTGCAACAGCAAGATCGTTTGCCATATTCTCTCTAGCTACTTGTATTTTATCTTTTTCTATAGACATTTTATCAGAAGCTTGTTTATTCTTAGATTGAATATCAGCCATTTTTGTTACATAGTCTTTAGCAGCTGCTTCTTGATCATTAGCTAATCTGCTAACTTCCAATACATCAGGAATAGTATTAGCATTAGTATCTTCACTTTGTACATTACCAAATCCTGTAGCTTGAATAATAGCAATCTTTTCTTTAGATCCTCTATCAAGTTCTCTTTGGTAATCATCATGAGCTTGTTGCTCTTGTTGTAATTGAATAGCTTGCTGTAATGTAGCTTGAGCTTGTTGTTGTTGAGCTTCTTGAGCTTGTTGTTGAAGTTGCATTTGTTGATCTTGTTGAGCAATTTGTCTGTCTCTAAGATCTTTAAATGTTTTCTTAAGTTCTCTTTGAGACTTAGAACTGTATAGTTCCACTACATCATAAAGCGTGCCACCATTCTGAATAATAGCTTGAGAAAGTTGTCTAAGTTCATTAAACATCTGAGTATCTTCTGGTCTATTAGTTAAGAATACTTTAAGATCTCTAAACTTAAGATCAGTTCCATTTACTTGTACAAATGCAGATTCTCCTTCATTTGTAATATATGATAATGTAGATTGTGGTTTTACACTTTCTATATATAAAGCAGCATCTATAATACTTTGATATAATTGTCCTAGTACATACTCGTGAGCCACAAAAAGAGGCTCTGTTTGAGAATAACTTTGTTGCATAGCAGTGTTAGTACCTGTTGCACTTTCAGAAGCAGAAACAGACCCCATACGCTGTCTAGACATACCTACAAGTTCCCAGCATTCAGCTTTAAGTTGTTGAGCTAATGTATATCTTGATTGTATCTCCTGCGTACGTGTAAGATCAAGAGCTGTAAATTGATTGAATGAACTAGGAGATTTTAAGTTCTCTGGACTATCATCAATAAATACTACACCTCTATTACGTGCTTCCATTTCCCATATATCAAGAGCATCTTGTGCATCTCCATCTTTAGGAATAGGAATATGTCTTAATGACATAAGCTGAACTTTACCAACTTCTTTTTCCAGAAGTTTATACAATTGGTTCATACATACGTTATATAAAACTTGGAAAGGTTTCATAAGATCCACTAGAGATTTAGCCTCTGTGTTCTTCACTTCATATGTTGTTCCTATGATAGGACAATAGTTTAATAACTTGAATGGTTTGATATGATAGATATCTGGACCAATTTTAGTTCCTTGATACCATTCATTAATCCATCCCCATTCTAATGATTGTTGTGTAGGTATAGTTCCTGATTTATAAGTTTCATCAACTAACATTGATTGCTCATTACCCATCTCATCTATATAGATCAACTTACCTATTTTTCTTTTAGATATCCAATAGCTTCTAACAACTACATACTTATATCCAAATGAGCTTACGTTATTTGTAAGTCCTAAGAAATCTTTTAGTCCATCATTGTTTTCTTTCATCTCTGACTCAATAATCATTCTTGTCTGAAGAACTAATGGGTCAAAGGTATCATACATTACAGAGTCTTGTCCTGGAATAGCATCTGGATTACCTAAATTTGATTCTCTAACATTGATTAATCCATAATCTTGTAGAGATGAACGTAAGTGATCTATCTCTTCTTTAGTAAGATCTGGTATGCTTTCAATAATTTCTGAAAGTTCCATAACTTGTACTGTACCAGCAGCATAAGCTCCTTGAGCTCTCCCTGTGGGATCAGATATAAACTTTCTATCAGGAGTAGTAAGAAACCAAGTGTTTTTTGGGTTAGCCACTTCAACATTGAAGCCCACCTTTGAGTTGTCTTCATATATGTGATAAAATTCTCTAGCAGAAATTAGAAGATCTCTAAATGCATCTTCTGATTTTTCTTTAATATTAAACTCAGCTTTTTGACAAGTAAGAACATGATTAGCCCATTTCTCTGCAACAGATGTATAGCTATCTAGTTGATCTTTAACCTGTTCCATTGTCATTTGATCTAACTGTTCATCAGGAAGCTCAACTCCTTGCATTAAAGATTTTTCAATAATTTGTTTTTTAACTTGACTAATTACATATTGCTGTAATGTATCTGTTTTAAACTGAAGTTCTTCTGCTTGACTATCATCATCAAAAGCTTTCACTCTGAATGTATCAGGTCTTTTAGAGATCTCTCCTACTAATTCATTTACAGGAGTGGTAACAATAGAATACATCTTCACGTATGCAGGAAGCTCAAGATCAGACGTTAGTACATCTGTAAAACTTCTCACCTCTGGTTCTTGATAGAAATCTTCCATACGTAAGATTCCTTTCATAAGATCATAGTTCTTAACAAATGTATCTCTGTTCTTTACATACTCAGCATATGCTTTATTGGAAAAATAATCCATTGTATTCTTAATCCAACTCTCATCCATCTTTTCCTTTTCTGTTTTGAATTGATCAGGAAAAATGTTCAGATAAGCATATCTGATAGTTGCGTCTTTTGTATATCTAATTATTGCCATTATGTAAACAATTTATTTTTTGGTGTGTTAAACATTGGTCTGCTTTCTGTAAACAGTCTATTCTTTTTATTCTTTGTGAACATTGCTTGTATTCTTACATCTTGTTCTCCTCCTATTTTTCCCATAATGGGATCTAGTTTCATTGCTAAAGCTATCGCAAGCTCTGCAGCAATGATTCTATCAAAGTTACCTGATTCATTATACTGAATCATCTCTTCTAGTAATACAGGATCAAATATCTTTGCTATACCTTTTATCTCAGACTTAATGTTTCCATCTTCATCTTTCTCTTTATGTATCACTTCTTCTGAATACTTCTTAAGACATCCATGTAAAAAGTCTCTAATTTTATCAGAAGATCTATGTATTCCGTAATCCCTTCTAACAGTGGTGTTTGGAACTATTTCTTTTAACCAATCTGGTTGTTTCTCTAGATAATGAGCATCTCCTTTAGCTATCATGTAGTCAATAAATGATATCTCATCATTCTCACATAGAGCTCTAGCATTGTAATATTTGATTAAATAGCGAGCTTGTTCTTCCCATGTTTCTTTCTTATCTGGTCTAGCACAATAGCTAGCTACAAACATATCTTGATACTTCTCTCCAGAGATAGCATGCATACGTTTGTATATATAGACAGATCCTAATGAACTTGAATATGCAGATTTACCTTGTCTATAAGGGTCAATTCCTGCAACATACAATCCATATGGAGGATCTGATATAGGAAACTCATATATCACTACAGGAGCTT
>Ga0209500_10003526_pt1 | contig 10648 bp, 11 predicted proteins | sample S_140212_EF_Meta_FD_187323 | JGI IMG/M metagenome (GOLD analysis project Ga0209500, IMG submission 187323) | Freshwater microbial communities from Lake Simoncouche, Canada to study carbon cycling - S_140212_EF_MetaG (SPAdes) (version 2) | ecosystem: Environmental > Aquatic > Freshwater > Lake ...
CCCCATCACCCGCCTGCTGGTCAACACCCCCTTCGACGTTTCCGTCTACGCCTGATCGTTTTCGGACACAAAAAATGGGCCCCCAGTGGGGGCCTTTTTCTTTGTCTACCGATCAGCCTTCAGGATTCAGGCGCTTCTGCTCTTGCCGCTCAAACACCTGCACGGAGTCAATCAGCATCTTGTAGGACTGGAGCACACACTGATTGACCAGCACGTAGCTGACCTTGAGCTGCTCAGCAATGTCTGGAACATTAACCCCTTCTGCCCGCAGCTTCTGAATTTCAGCAGCCACATCAGACCAGTTACGCACCACCGAAAAGTCAAGAGCCGTGGATTTAGGCTCTTCTACGATGACTTCTGGAACAATTTTTTTGACAGGCATGAAACTGGTGCGGTTCTTTCTGTTACAGGATAACAAACGCTGGCATGTAGACATCCCATACGGCGAACACCTGGAAGCGTCCGCCGAATTTGAGATGCAGGGCGTCGAGGTGTACCACGCCAGTTTGCTGGAACCGCCCAAGCGCCGCAGACCACGCAGAGTTCAGCGCTACACTTAAGAAAAGTAATGTGTATAGGCCGTGGCCGCAGTCATCGATGCCACTCTCAGCGGAGCTTCGGCCAACAGCTACGTGACGCTGGCCCAAGCCAACACGTACTTCGAGACGGTGCCCGATTCCAGCACCTGGACCAGCAAAACTGACGACCAAAAGAACCGCGCCCTAATCTCAGCCACCGGCTGGCTGGACGGCCTGACCTACTACGGCGACCGCTGCAGCACCACCCAAGCCCTGAAGTGGCCCCGTGAAGAGTTCACAGTGGACGGCGTGGACCTCGCCTGCACATTGATCCCTCTGCCCATCAAAAACGCCACCTACGAGCTGGCACGGGCCTTAGCCAACGACACCAGCGCCATCATCAACTCCACTGGCACGGGCCTCTACGAAGAAGTCGAACTGGGCGACCTCAAAGTCAAGTACAACAAAAGCAGCCAATCCGCTGGCACGATCAACAACGTCTTCGACGTCTACCCTTGGCTCCAGGCATATCTCGGCCCCTACTGCCAAGGCGGCTCCGGTAACTACCAAGTTGCACTAGTGAGAGGCTGATATGTCCCAAATTGACTCCACTTTTGCTGGCATTCCCGCCCCCATCCTGGCCAAGTGGGGCCACACCATCACCTACATCAAAACCAACCCTGTCCGTTCGTACAATCCGACAACTGGAGCAATTACTGGCACAGATACGAACGTGTCACTAAAAGCGGTAATAAGTCGCGTAAATCCCCGCGAATATGAAGGTTTGTATCAAGCCACCGACATCAAGGTGATCATGGGCACCGAAGAACTCGGCAGTTATTACCCAAGTGAAATGGATCGAATCCAGTATCTGCAAGATGGCGTAACCCGTGAGGCCAAGATCATCACCGTTACAAGCTATCGCGGTGAGAGTCCAATTCTTCACACCGTCATTGCGAGGCCCCAGTAATGGGAAGACCTTTTTCAAAATTACTGGGTGACATGAAAGCCATCGTCACAAACTCTGCGCGTCACGCAGCAGTGGAGATGATGAACGACCTTGTTACAGCAGGCCCCGGCTACAGTGGTCAATTCTCGTCTGCTTGGTACGCAGTGTTACCCGGCCAAGCACCCGGAGGTCCGCGATCAACAGGAGGCAGACTCTATAAATACGACATGCGTAATGTTCCCATTGCACGATTCAAATCCAACGTTTACTACGAAATTGTGAATGGTACTGACTATGCTCCGCAGGCTTTAGATCTAGAACCAGGATTTTTTATTGGTCAGGAAGAAGATCCCATAAAAACACCTGTGGCTGGTGGACGCGGCCGAGGTTCTCGTACAGGCAGTTACAGATATAACGTTACTTCGGGCGACAGTAGTGCTTTCAGTACAGCTCCAAAAGACTGGTACGTCACGTATATCCAAGGCGGAATGCTGCAACGCAGTCTCGGTAACGGTGTCAAAATAGGTTTTAGAGAAGGTCCAAAAGGATCTACTACAGCCCCTGGTGAAGGTTTTGCATGAACTACCAAGCCATCCGCGCTGCAGTCGAAAATCCGCTACTGACGGCCTTTGGTTCCTTGGTACCTGCGGTACCTGTTTATTTTGACAACATCACAGCTGCACCACCAAATACCACTACCGAGTACGTTCGCGTCAACGTAACTTTCGGTCTGACCAACGATCCCACGCTCACCAGTAGCGTGGACAATGCCCGTGGCGCAATCATCATCCGCATTTTTACTGAAAAAGGCAAAGGCCCAGCCCGCAACCAGACCCTACTAACCACAGCCGTCAATGTACTGGAGACGCTGAATAACACAGGTAAAAGTACACTGGGGGTATTTTTCCGCGTTGGATCCTTAAATGGTCCTACATTTTCAGCAACAGAAGATGCACCCCTGTTCATGGGCCGGATGGATACATCCTTCACTGCCACGGTTTTAACTTAGGTTAGATACGCGCTAACCTATTAGAAGCCGGGCAGTGCCCGCCCCACTGCTCATCCTGTTAGGAACATTCCCATGGCCACTACTGTTCTGACCGGCACGTCCGGCGCCCTCTACTACAAGCCCGCTGGCACCACCGCCAGCTTTGCTCCTACTGACGTCACCACTGCCACTGGCGTCTTGAGCGTCGGCTCCTACTTCAACTTCAAAGTCGGCGATCCCGTCAAATTCCGCGTCGTCAACCAAGCTGGCGGCACCGCTACTGGTACTCTGCCCTCTGGCATCACCGCTGGCACGGTCTACTACGTCGTCGGCTACACCGCTTCCACTGGCGCTCTGACTGTTTCCGCCACCCTCGGCGGTTCCGTGATCACGATCACCACCCAAGGTACAGCTGTTAGCCCCAACAAATTCGAGGCTTACTACTCGGATTTTGCTGTCGTGGGCCAAGTCCGCGACTGGACCTTTGACATCACCCGGGCCGAAATCGACGTCACCACCATCGGTCAAACCCCTGGTCAGTACGTCCCTTTCAAAAACTACGTTGCCGGTTTCGGTGATGGCACCGGCTCTTGCACGGTGTACATGGCGGATGACGACTTCGCTTTTGCTAACCGCATGATCGAGGACGTGCTCCAGCGCCAACAGGGTGGTGCAGCCTTCAAGCTGTACACCAACCGCATCATCAGCAGCGGCACGGTGGACGAAACCAAGAGCCGCTCGATTGCGATGGACGCCATCCTGACCAACGCCTCGATGACGATTGATCCTGACAACGCCCAAACCGTCTCGATCAGCTTCCGCCCTGCTTCTACTCCTACCTTCGACTTCCTGACCACTGCCTGATAATCAGACAGTCGGGAACTGAGCCCCAGCCTCACCGCTGGGGCTTTTTTATGACTACTGCGCTACAGTAAAACAACACACCCGACACGTGTATGCCCGCCTCAATTCCAACCCGCGCCATCGACCGCCTGCGCAAAGCCGCCAACCTCGAACCCAGCAAAAAGCTGGTGGAGCTGAGCGATGGCAGCCACTTTGAAATGTGGGTGGCACCCTTGACGATGGCTGAGCGTGAACGCGCCCAGAAAAACGCCAAGTCTGATGACGCCAACGCCTTCGCCCTCCAGCTTCTGATCCAGAAAGCCTGCGACGAAAACGGCACCAAGCTGTTCAGCACTGGCGAAATCGACGTCTTGAAGAACGAAGTCAAGGACAAGGATCTCCAGTCACTGATGTTGGCAATCCTGACCGATGACTCCGAGCCCATCGACCCAAAAGCCTAAGCGCCGAACTCCGTAGAGACAGCTGGCTCATGCTCCAATTTGGCGTTGCCAAGGAGCTGGGCCTAACTCTCTCCGAAGTCCGGTCCACCATGACAGCCGAGGAACTGCTCGGCTGGAGCGCCTACTTCTGCATCCTCAATGAGGACCAGGAAAAGGCCCTGGAAGATGCAAAACGCCGCCGCTAACCACGGCGGCTTTTTATTGCGTAGACTGTTGGAACGCAAGCTACATGGTCGATGGCTGATTACGACGCCAAGATAAGAGTCAGTGCCGATACCAAACAGGCTGAATCCCAGCTCAAGCAGCTACAAGACAAGTTAAACAACCTTTCACGAGCAGCCGGAACTATAAACACAAGTTCCGTAGAAGCTGGAATTAAAGGTATTGGAAATGTAGCTCAAAATGTTGGCACTGAAGTTAGAAATATATTTTCTAGGGGTTTATTTGCGGGAGCAGTACTTGGTGCAGGCCAGCTTGGCACATCTATTTCTGCTGCGTCATCAAATTTAGGACCATTTACAGGAGCAGTTAAAGCAGCTGGTGCAGCATTTAGTTCTTCTTTAGGTGGTGCTCCAGCTCTTATTGGAGACATCCTAAATCAAATAGGTCAAGTACCTAATGCAATGGGTTTAGCAGCAGTTGCTGCTATGGCTTTTGCTCCGCAAATACTAAAAGCAAGTTCAGCAGCCGTAGGACTTGGAGCAGCTATTGACACTGCCGTAGGAAATCAGGCAACGCAAGCTATTGCCAATGCCGTTTCAAAACTTACAGGGCTAAAAACAGAAGTTAATGCTACAAAAGCAGCATTTGAAAATCTTATTGAAGGATCCACATTAAATCAACTAAACAAGCAACTTCAAGATGCTACGTATCAAGCAGGTGAATACCATTCTACTACAGTAGAAGCTGTTACAGCTGCAAATCAACTTGCTGCTGTTCTTAAAGTTCAGCGAGCAGAACAACAAGCTATTACTGATCTAGCCCGTGAAGCACAAGGTCTGCGTCCTCAATCCGTAGAAAATCGTGCTACTAATACTTACAACGTAATTCAACGTCGTAAAGAAAATACACGCGTTAATCGTAATGAAATGGCCGCTGTTGAGCAGTCAATAGCCAGCATTTCACAACAACCTACAGATTTTACACGCGTCCTCGGTTTGGACGTAGCAGATGACAAGTTACGTCGATTTAATGCCGAAATGGATAAGGTGCAAGAAGCTCTTGGGCGCATGGAAACTAGCGGAGCTCGCAATCCTTTTGGCATAACAGCACAACAAATTGAACTTGCCGATCACAACGCCAAAAAGTTTGCTAGTGATATTGACTTGGTAAATACACAATTAAACGAATTGGTGCAGATCCACCAAGCGCTAGGGCGCATGGAAGGTAAACCGCAAAATATTTTTGGTATTGAGCTAGATCAAATAGAAGAAGTATATAACATGCGCGTCAAAGAAGAAGCCGCATACGAAGATTTAAGACTGGATACTATTCGGCGTTCTATTGATGCTGAATTAGACGGCATTGACGTTGTTTTCAAGGCCAGAAACAAAGCCAATATGGCAGCCCTAAAGGATTTTGACAAGCGTCTTCAGGGAAGAGAAGAAACTAAAAAGGGACGTCAAAGAACAGTTGAGAATGTAGCCCTTGGCGCGGGTTTCCCACTCCTATTCGGAGGCGGCCCTGGTGCTGTACTGGGTGGCGCAGCAGGCGGCCTGATTCCAGGCAACCCAATGATGTCCGTGGTTACAAGCGCCATCGGTACGATGTTTGATCAGTTTGTAACTGGTGTACAAAGTACTGCTGCCGCACTTAGCAATCTAACTGGTAATTTTGAAACTTTAAAGCAAGCTAACATTTTTGCGTCTAAAGCTCAAGAATATAACATCCAAAAACTTATTGAAAGTGGGCGTATTCTTGAAGCTAATGCGGCAATACAGGCTAGATTAGCTAACGTTGTAGGCAATGAAGGTTTACGTAATTTTGCCGCGTTAGAAGACGCAAATCAAGAACTAATACGCTCTTTTGGCGCACTTACTGCACAACTACAATCATTTATTGCAGGTCCGCTTGCTGCATTCCTCAGGGAAGTAAGTAAATACGTAAAACCTGTTACCGTGGGTACAGAAGCAGCTGCAACACAGCAAAATTTACCTGCAGCTAAACAGTCTGAATTTTTTAACAAACGAGCAAATGTAGTTATACCTGGAGTACTAAAAGGTTTAGCAACTGGCGATTTTAGCAATATTTCTACGCAATTAGAGCAGTTAAATACCGAGTATCAAACTAAAGTTATAAAACCTAGGCAAAAACTTAGTCAGGCTGAAATTGAAACTGTACTTAAAAAGAATCAAGAGTTGTATGTAACTCTTGCTGAGGCAGAACGTGCCCAGCAGGATACTAAACGTCAAAATGTTGAACAGTATTTTGATCTTGTTTTGTCCCTTCAGCGCCAACAGGCTGATTTGACTGCGCAGTATGAGCGTCGGGCGCAAGATATGCGGATTGCAAACCAGCAAAAGCAACTGGATCTCATCAAAGAAAAAGGCAATCTCGAAGTTCAACAAGCTCAAAACCAAGCAACACGCACTCAGATTGCACTGGGTGGTGGTACGGGGCTTACCGCAGAGATCACAGCTGCATTAGATAAGTACAGCATTGAAGTAAAACGTATTAACGGTGAAGCTGCAAATGCTCAAGAGCAAGCAAAACTGGATCTTATCCGGCTAGACATAGATAATGAACGTTTTAAAATGGATAATGCTAAAGCTATTGCCCGCACAAATTACGACAACCAAGTAAAAATTCAACGCATTAACAATCAAATTACACGTCAAAATGCAGAACTTAACCGTAAAAATTACGAACAAACAATCCAAACTGCTGCTATTGAACTATCAAATATAAGAGCCGGAGCACAAGCAGAAATTGCTACTGCTAAAGCTAATTTAACTTTGTCAAACGTAACCAAAGATCAACTTGCATTTTGGCAAGCTATTATTGATGGTTTTAGTAAAGTTGTTACGGAAACAGAAACTGCTAAAACTCAAATTGCACAAGGTTATATTAAACCAAGCCCCTTACCTAGTATGGCAGCTGCTCCGGCCTTGGCGCAACCTTCTACAACTGGTATTGACGCCCAAACTAACGCAGCTAAAAAATTAACCGAACAATTTAATGCTCTTGCGCAAGCTCGCAAAAAAGTAAATACAGAAGAAGCTGCCCTGGCGCTTACCCAGACAGTGCTTCAGTCTGTAACACAGTTTGAAGCACAAACTAAAGCTATTAACGATGAAATTACAGTGCGTAAAATACGCAATCGTTTAGCTTTAGAAGGTGTAAAGCCCGAAATTATTGAAGGAGAAGTTCGTGTATTTGAACTTACTCGCCAAATAACTGAAACAACAAAAGCTCTTGATGGGGCGCTTGAAAAACTACTACCCGCAAAACTTCAAAATACAAACGAGTCGTATGCTGCAGCTGTTGCATACTTAGCAGAACTTGAAGTTCTTGGTCAGCTTACTCCTGCACAAGAAAAATTACGTGCAAAACTACAAGAAATTTTGGATTTGCGTAAATCACTCCAGGACGCAACCCCTGGAGCTGTACAAGATGCACGAGGGGCAGCAGCCGGGCAAGTTCAAACACCCCAAGAAAGATTAGAAAGTCGTATTGGTGACCTTAAAAAAGAACTTGCAGATCTTACAGATCCCGTAAATATGCTTGTAACAGCTGCTGATGCGATTGGCACAGCCTTCAGCACATCGTTTAAAGGAATTATTGATGGCTCCATGACTGCACGGGAGGCCCTGGGTAGTTTCTTCCAGAGCGTGGCTGACGCCTTCCTAGATATGGCGGCGCAGATTATTGCTAAGTGGATCCAAATGACAATCCTTAATTCAATACTCGCACTTTTCCCAGGTGGCGCAAAAGCTCCGGGATCTGGCTTTGACATGGGAGCAATTAACAAGACGGGTCTTGACACATTTAATCCTGCTAATAGCTTTGCCAATCTTGGAAGGCGAGCTATGGGCGGCCCTGTGGCCGGTGGTACGCCTTACATCGTCGGTGAGAAGGGCCCTGAACTGTTCATGCCTGGCCGCAGTGGCACTGTGATCCCCAACGATGCCCTCGGCGGCGGAGGAAGCACCAGCGTTGTAGTCAACGTAGATGCCAGCGGCAATTCCAACGTCCAAGGCGATCAACAACAGGCCAAACAACTTGGAGTTGCCGTTTCGGCTGCAGTTCAGGCAGAATTGGTGAAACAACAACGCCCAGGTGGCCTCTTGGCTGGAACCCGACGCTAATGGCCACTTTTCCTACCTACTACAACCCTACGTACTCGGCTACTAGGACAAGTCAGCCCACAGTGACCAAGGTCCAGTACGGCGACGGCTACGAGATGCGTGCTGTTTTCGGCCTAAACCAAAACCCCAAAGAGTGGCAGCTGGAGTACAGCGTCTCCGACACTGAAGCCGACGAGATTGAAACATTTCTTAATGCCCGTGGGGGACAGGAGGCATTCGACTGGAACGCCCCCGATGGTGGCACTGGCAATAAGTGGGTCTGCGAAAGCTGGAGCAGGCAACTGTTTGATTTTCAACGCAGCACGGTCAGCGTCACATTTCGCCAGGTGTTTGAACCTTAATGGCTTACACCGCCTGGGCCGCTACTACCAGTTATGCCGTTGGTGCCATTGTCCGTGCCACCACGGTGCAGGACTTTGGCCTGGTGTTCAAATGCACCACAGCGGGCACTTCTGGTGCATCTGCACCGGCATGGCCAACGCTGATTGATGGCACCACGGTTGATGGCACGGTCACCTGGACGGGGATCAGCGCGGTCTACGAAGACCTCAGCGTGCTGGAACCGAATGCCATTATCGAGCTGTTCCAGCTGCACCTTGACGCCACGCTGCATGGCAGTTCAGATATTTACTACTTCCACAACGGCGTGAATGCTGCGGTGACCGGCAACGTGGTCTGGAACGGCCAGTCTTATGTGCGCCTGCCTCTTGAAGCCACTGGCTTTGACTACAGCAGCAGCGGCAGCCTGCCGCGCCCCAAGTTGGCTGTCAGCAATATCGGCAGCAGCATCACAGCACTGCTGCTTCAGGTCAACCTAATCACCGCAGGCAATGACCTTGGTGGCGCCAAGGTGGTTCGCATCCGCACTCTTAAAAAGTATTTGGATGGTGCAGCCGGTGCCGATCCCCACGCCAAATTCCCAGACGAGATTTGGTATGTAGACCGCAAGTCAAACGAAAACCGCGCTGTTGTTGAGTTTGAGTTGGCCAGCAAATTTGACCTTGTAGGCGTGATGCTGCCCCGGCGTCAGGTTATTGCCAACATTTGCCAATGGGTTTATCGCGGTGGCGAGTGTGGTTATACCGGAACTGATTATTACGACATCAACGATAATAAAGTTGCATCTAGCGGCAACGATGTATGCGGCAAGAGACTGAGCAGTTGCAACGTAAGATTCACGCCATTTACGCTTGCTGGCTCCGTGACCAATGGAAGCACGACAATGACCATTGCACCCTATTTTAATTTCAACGCAGGGCAAGCTGTATCTGGCCTTGGCATTCCAGCCAGTACCACAATTAGCGCCATAGTTAACGCTACAACTTTAACGCTGAGCCAAGCAGCAACAATGACAACATTAAGTACCAAGACAGGTACAGTGGCCACAGCAGCAGCTTCCGTGGTTGTTTCAAGTAATACTGGAATTAGCGTAGGTCAAACTGTAACCGGAACTTACATGCCAAGCAGCACAACAGTTACTGGCATTTCTGGAACAACGATTACTCTTAGCAATAGACCGTATTTAATCGCCAGAAGCGGAACCTATGTGCCAACCTTTGAAACTTATTATTACGATGGATACGAAACCACTGTATTGACTGGGCAACGCATTGACATTGATACCACAGGCTTGTCGGTCGGAATGCAGGTATTTGGAAGCAATGGAATTGATACAACTATCGGTGGCGTAGACTCCGGTGTTATTTACTTAAATGGCTATGGCAATCTAGAGAATGATGCCAATGGTGTCAGCCTGTATTTCTTGCCAGCTTCACCAAGTTCCGCAACTTACACTTTTTCTTCTAATGCGGAATATACTTTTCGCACGCCAAACACATTGCCATTTGGCAGTTTCCCGGGAGCCGGTCTAAGCAAATGATCATCAGCAAAGCACTGGAAGCAACAATCCTGGAGCACGCGCAAGCTGAGGATCCCCGCGAGTGCTGCGGTTTGGTTGCTGTGGTCAAGGGGCGCAAGCGGTATTTTCCCTGTACCAACCTGGCCGATACACCCGACGAGCATTTCGTGCTCAGTGGCGAGGATTACGCAGCAGTCGAAGATCAAGGCGAGATCGTAGCCATCGTCCACAGCCACCCATCAAGCAATCCCAATCCCAGCCAGGCGGATCGCGTGGCCTGCGCAAAATCCGGCTTGCCGTGGTTCATCATCAATCCCAAAACAGGCGGCTCCAGCCTGACGCTGCCCGAGGCATACGAGTTGCCGTATGTGGGCCGTGAGTTTGTTTTCGGCGTAGTGGATTGCTACACGATGTGCCGGGACTGGTACGGCAAGGAATTTGGCCTTCAGCTCAGGGACTACAGCCGCCGCGATAAGTTCTGGGAGCGTGGCGAAGACCTGTACCTAGACAACTTCCACCGTGAAGGCTTTCATCAGGTGCCGTTTGAGGAGCTGCAATACGGTGACGCCTTGCTGATGCAGCTTGGCTCCAGCCTGCCTAACCACGCAGCCATCTACATTGGCGACCAGCAGATCCTGCACCACGTTCAAGACCGACTTAGCAGTAGGGACGTGCTGGGCGGTTACTATGTCAAGAGCACTGCTATGGTCCTACGGCATGAAAG
>Ga0209500_10003527_pt1 | contig 10644 bp, 25 predicted proteins | sample S_140212_EF_Meta_FD_187323 | JGI IMG/M metagenome (GOLD analysis project Ga0209500, IMG submission 187323) | Freshwater microbial communities from Lake Simoncouche, Canada to study carbon cycling - S_140212_EF_MetaG (SPAdes) (version 2) | ecosystem: Environmental > Aquatic > Freshwater > Lake ...
GTTGCAAAAACAAAGCCAGCCACGACATCCATCACAAGGCGGGGCGCAGTGGCCAGTGGCTCTGCCGATACGACCACTTTGCTGCACTGTGTCGCCAATGCCATGACTGGGTTCATACCAATGGGAAAGAGGCTAGGCGTTTGGGCTGGATTGTAGATGTCCATTTTATTCAACAATAGATCGTAACTTTGGCTGGTAGCTTCTCATCACTGGATCGTAAACCTTGCCTTTGGGTGCCATTACCTTCCTGTAGTTGTCAACGGCGTTGATCCACGATGTCTCCAGTCCAGCGTTGAATTCCGCAACTGGCGGGAAGTTCTGGGGCTGTCCCTTGCGATACAGTTGCGTGTAGCCGCACCCGCCACACACCACAATCATAAGAAGTGGCACCAATCGTTTCACTTGTCCGAAAGCTCTGCCCTTATTTTGTTTATGTAATCTTGCGACTGCCTATGCCCCTGCTCTACCACTTTTAAATACATATTCCATGACGCCTGCTCACTGGCCATCAATTCGGCATCGATGTCTCGATACACAATTATCCTTCCAGTGGTGTAGCTTGTGGTCCCGTCACTATTTTGAGTCCATGACTCGTATTGTTGTGCCAAACATGGGGTTGTCAGCAATAGTAGTGCTAGTAGTTTTTTCATAGGTTAAAAAAATTGGGCGACTGGAAATATAGTGGTCCTTGTCGGATTTCTCCCCGATTGCGGCTATCCAATCGCCCTGCACAGGGCAAGCTGTCGATACGCGCAGGATCTCCCCAGATCCCTTAATGTATCCGCCTGTTATCCCTTGTGCAAAAGTAGTTCTACGGCTCAGGTCGCTCATGGGAGCCTCTACACCTCTCGGTGCAGGAAGGTACTCTTTGACCATGCCCTCAATGACCGCAGAAAATTGATTCATACTGTTAATAGACACTAGTGGTATCCATACGTTCAATGTTTTTTACTAGTACTGTGTTTTTATTAATACTATTTTTTATTTTTAGTACTGGTACTGCGGCTCATTTACTCTAAAGCCCGAAACGCCGCTACTCGCACATTGACAATTCTATCCCTACGGAAGAGCGAAAGATCGTTTGCCCATACCTCGCCCCCGCAGGGGCTAAGTATGGATTTTTGACGAACACCATCCCTCACGTTTGTCGCTTAGATGTTGTGCCATAGAGATAATTCGGCTCCGAGGATGCCAATCTTTGTACCGATAGCAATTATCTCCCCACCTCCCAGCTTGCGCTGGCTCTTTATCCACCCCAACTAGCAGATGGAATTCCCAAGACGGCGTTTTGATCACTTCTTGGGTCGGATTGCTGATCGTTCGGCGGTTTTATCCTTGCATACCTACGGATTCAGGGTTCAGCGGCTATGTTAGTCCCACCCGCTGGTGGTGGGTATCGTCTGTTAAGACACGGGCAAGCTACAACTCGTTCAAACAAAGTCAAAGAAAAACTTTGAACGCATGGCAAGTTGTGGTGTCAAAGTAAGCTATGGCAAAACATACATCTAAAGAAACAGTGGAGCAAATCCTTGCAAACGCAGCAACAATGACCATCAACGAGATGGTGGAAAACTATGGAGTTAAATATCAAACTGTAAGGTTGATACTGAAACGCAACTCCGTGAGCGCAAAAAACAAAGGTATCTCAAAAGAACAAATTGAGAACGCTCTTTCTGAAGGCCCGCTTGGACTTGGGGGGCTGGCAGAAAAGCTCAATGTCAGCATATACACCGCATCCAGAGCCTTGCGAACCCACGGGATGGTGGTTGGACGCAAGCCCCATACACGGTCGCGCTTGAGGGAGGGATGCAGAGCATTCAAGGTTTTGGGCTACATAATGGCCAATCCCACAGTTGCACTCCATAGTATTGCTATTGAGTTCAATTGCAGCCGCGAATTTGTTGGACAAGTGGCAGCACAAGCGAGACAAGAGGGGATCATCAAATGACATTTACTGGAAAAGGATCAAGACATCGTAAGTCCGACTGGAACAAGTATCGTAACAACTACGATACCATCTTTAAAAAGAAGAAGTATCCAGATTGGATTTGCAATAGCTGTGGATCACTCTATGGAAAACGTCCTGATGGCAATCCCTATGGGGCAACCTACCACCTTGATGCATGCGATATCTGCGGCCTGCATGGGGAGGTGACTGAACCACGGGACTTTGGCCACCTCAAAGAAGGGTGGGACAAATGAGCAACACGCCCGCGACTCAACTCTTACTGAAAATAAACATTTTTACTAGCCAGTGAAAAATACAAAATCCAGTAAGAATGTGAGCGATACACCCGAGACGGACGCCGCTGCCCTGCATGACGGCACCGTTGTTTCAGTGGACGTGGCTCGCAAGCTGGAGCGAGAGCGCGACGAACTTCGCGCAGACCAGATCAACCACGAAAACCTTTCGATGCGCTACATGGATGAGCGAGACGAGGCGAGGGAGGCTTTTGCCGTGGCGACCAGCAACTGCGTGGACGCGCAGCAACAACTCCGCACCGCCCGAAACCTCGCTGACGCCGCCATGTGGGAAGCCGACCGACTTCGCAGCAAACTGGAGAAACTGGAGCGCGAGCGCGACGAACTTCGCGAAGACCAATCCAACCAAGAAGATATTCTGTTGCGCTACATGGATGAGGTCGACGAGGCGAGGGAGGAACTCAGTCGATATAAACGACAATGGGATGAAGCCCGTAGCGAAAATGTGGAGGACGTGAAGCAAAACTAATCTCTGAACGAGATAATGCTCTGAATGCACTCAATAAATAAACAAGACCAAAGCACAATGGTGGTTGGAAAAATATTTAGCACAATTATGGATAAACCAGACATATACGAAAGTAGGATGGTAGCCGAAAGAAACCATTACAAAGACTCGTTAAAGGAGACAATGGATGCTATTGACAACTACATCACTTCACAAATTAGGGAGCCAGAGATGGACTTTCTCTGCGCTCTCCATGCCTTTATTAATGGTAAACTCCATGACTAAATATCTACTAATTTCTACTATTTTAGTAGTAACATCATGCACTCCTTCAAATCCAGAGCGTTGGATGGAAATGGAAGCCAATGCCTGTTTGCCTACAGCTATAGCGTTCAGACAGGGGCTACAGCGTCAAGGCATATGGTCGGAAGTGTTTAGATACAACTACAGGGATAGTAACAACAAGGTTAAAGGCCATGCAATGTGTGCCTATCTTTACCCATCGGGCCAGAACCAACTCTACACCTACGACTACATGGGGTCGTACAGGACCAGAGCCTTTACCAACAATATTACCAATGTTGCACTACAGGCCCACTCTCTTAGGAGCGGGTCCACCAATACATTCAACGCCCAGTGGTTAAAATAGATGGGAACGACCATACCAAGCGGCTTCGTAGAAATAAGAAAAGGAGTGTATGAACGAGTTGACACCATTAAAAAAAGAGCAATTTCTAAGGATAAAAGTGCCAATAGCAGCCCCAAGCCTCAACGCCCTGTTCAGTGCCAACCCGTGGGGCAGGCAAAGAGTAAAAAAGATGGTGCAGGCCGCATTCATATCCGCTTTACAACAAGGCGCAAACGACTCATCGATCCTGATAATATTGTCGCAAAGTACTTCATTGACTGCCTCCGCTATGCTGGAGCAATTTCAGATGACACTGAAAAACATATCAGCCTCGAAACTCACCAAGAAAAGACTCGCGAGCAGGAAGAAACGATTATAGAATTGTTTCACTGTGAACCAACATGACTTTGATAAAGACTTACTTATCAACTTTGATGATACTGGGGTTCTTATGCCGTTCCCAGAACAAGAGCAAGGGTTTCAAGACAACCCAATACGACAATTGTTTGAACGAATAGAAGAAGACGATGGTCAAGAAGAAGAATGAACCCACATATCGTAGCTTTTCTTGGGAAGTCTATCCTGAAGTACAGAGGTATAAAAATAACCTTTGTACCCAAGGAGAGGATCAAGTGCATGAATTCCGAAACAGTGGGATGGGCCACTGACACAGAAATTCGCATAGCCACCAAATTGCCTCTTGAGGACTGGCTTGGGGTCTTTGTCCACGAAACATGCCATGTTGACCAATCAACGCAGCGCAAAAAATGGCATTCCGTCAGAGAGGATGCTGTTGGTTCCATGGACACTTGGCTCAGTGGCAAGCAGGTCAATTATGTTGACGATGTCATCAGAAAGGTTGTTGAGCTTGAGTGGGACTGCGAGAAGCGGTCACTACGAAAAATCATTGCAAACAAACTGCCAATCGACATTGAGGAGTACAGTCAGAAGGCCAATGCCTATATCATTGGGTACAACTGGACCTACAACTGCCGTAAATGGTGTAAGTTCAGCTACAATAGCCCCGATATCTGGAAGGCCATGCCTAAAAAGATTGTACCTCTCCAGACCGCACTTTATCCACCAACAAAACTAACAGACATGTACTATGATTGATCTAATGAACGGCCAAGAGAATATTCCATGCCCATCATGTTGTGAACTCAATTCAATTGCACAGTATGTAGCAAAATATGCCATTTCTGATTTAACAACAGTTGAGGAAACGGTTAAGCTAATGGGGTTTGAGCTTACCATGAGGCGGGCGAGGGAAGAGTACGAGTTGGCCCTGAAACAGCATATTCTTGCTTCTATCAACAAAAAAATAGATGAAGTGGAACAATAGATTCCTTGAGTTGGCCTCCCATGTGGCCAAGTGGAGCAAAGACAATTCAACACAGGTTGGTGCGGTGGTTGTCAGGCCCGACAAAACAATAGCCTCCATCGGCTTCAATGGCTTCCCACGGGGCGTAGATGACTCAATAGACCGTATATATGACCGTAAATACAAACTGCTCTTCACGGTCCATGCGGAGCTTAACGCGATAATCGCCGCAAAAGAGCCTCTGGAAGGGTATTCCATCTACATCCACCCATGCCAACCCTGCGCCCACTGCATGGCAGCTATCATCCAAGCGGGGATCACGCAAGTCTACTGTCCAGAAAACAAAATTGAACGCTGGATGGAATCCTTTGTCAAAGGTGAGGAGATGGCAAAAGAAGCAGAAGTATCACTGATATACCTATGAGCCTTGTATCGACATTTGAAATGGTGACCCCGTGGAAGGAAGTGGAAACTTTCCAAGAAACCCACTTTGGGTATATCACCAAAGAATTGATTGTTGATAGCGGAGAGGGGTATTTTTTCTGGACGCCCGACGAAGATCCCATCAAGCTCGACCACATGTACCTTGCAGGATCGACATTTGTACGCTTTAGTAACGAAGAGGACACCCACACAAGGATTTAATTTATGGAAGAAGCACAAGACAAAGAACAACAGTTGCGCGACAGGCTTTTCAACGCCTACCTTGCAACACAATACACAACCGCAGAAACCGATACCGAGTCATTGGCTATTGTTCGCGGTGAGAAATACCACGAAAACAATGGAATCAAAACCACGGAATTTGTTGATGTCGTTCTCACAAAAGAGGCTATGGACTCTGTTGTGAACGATATTTCAAACAACGGCTCGACATACATTTGTCCGAAATGCGGCAAGCAACTCCCCAACGATGGGAGTCCAATTGTCCAGTGCAACCAAGGAGAATAAACCAATGACAACTATCGCAATAGTGGTTATTCAGATAATTATTGGTACAACGCTATTCATGCTTGGATCGTACTACGGATACGAACAACGCATATCCGAAGAGATGGACGATAAGGCCGATGCACTCCGTTTGAGCAATGCTACAAAAGAGTGGGCCGAGTCGGTTAAGAAAAACAACATGGACGCTTACAACAAACAGGCATCCAAAAACAAGAAAACAAAGAAAACAAAATTGTGAGCTTCTGGGCCATGGGGGTGTGTACGATGTGCTACATCGTTACCGCTCTGGACTTTATGAGTAAGGGCAATACCCCTATGGCCATCGTGTTTGGAGGTTACAGTTTAGCCAACATCGGTTTTCTCATTGTGGCCCGCCAGTAGTATGGTGTACAATCACCATCGTTCTTTAACAACTAAAGGAGGTGATATCACATGTGGTACACACTACAATCGGGCATTGTTTACGGGCCTTATGGTAGCGTTGGTTTTGCTAGTCACATACAGCGGGATGATTTGGTATATGTCGCAAAGACATGTTCCCAACTGCTCCACTGGGCCAAGCAGCGCATACTGTCATTGCTCTAAACAACTTGAGGGGGTGGGTGGGTGTTAGTGGTTTTCCCCATCCGCCTCCTCCCATTTTTATGCAGTTCAACCCGCTTACGCAGTACGTCCGAGACAACAACCTCGACGCCGAGAAAGTGATGAACTTCCTACAGGAAACATGTTATGGAGTATCTGACAACTGCGTATTCACCAACGACTTGGACAACGCAACAGCATCAATTGCTGTGGTCCATTTAGAAACCACCCAATGGAGCCAGTGATAAAGTCGTTGCTTTACCTAGCTATAGCCATCACCGTATTTCGGATAGCCATGGATATTATTTCTCCAAAAGATTGAACGTATTGCTTGCTACCATGTCTACTACTTCAATGAGCAAATGGAGCGATTCTTACGAGTATGGGGATGGTGCAGAGCATCGTTTTGCCGCCATGGTCAAAGATCCCGTGTTTGCTTCTAAAGAAGAGAATATCAATGGCCACTGGGATGTGGCGTCCAACGGCATCAAGTACGATGTGAAGGCCATGAAGAAGATGGCCCGCAAAGATCAGGAACCTACCGATAGGATTCACTTCATTGAGCTACGCAACGTCCACGGACTCCTTGGTTGGGTGTACGGAGACGCCAACTACATAGCATTTGAGACCAGAGCCTACTGGATTGTGGTCAAAAGGACCAATTTAGTTTACTTTGTTGAACGCATTACAGACAAACAACCATTTTCAGATCGGCCTAAGCCGTACCAACTTTACCAACGCAATGGTAGAAAAGATATTATGACGATAGTTCCAACAATGGATCTGCTCGCCATAAGTGACACAACAATAAAAATAAAATAATACAATGGACAACAAACAGCAAAAAGATAATAGCGGTGTGGCTTTCCCCCGTGACAACAACAACAACCCCAAAGCACCTTGGTGCAGCGGACCCGTCATTATCGACGGAAAAGAACTGGAAGTGGCCATCTGGAAACAGGTGAGCAAGGCTGGCAAGAACTACCTATCCTTGAAGTTCGGCCCTCCGTTCAAGAAGAAGGAAGTAGCTGACCGCAACGAGCAGCGCGGCGAAGAGATCCCGTTCTAGTGGTAAGCAACCCCATAGTTGATGGGTCGGAGTTTGGACTGGGGCCATCCATAGTGGTGGCTCCAGAACCAACTTGCAAGTCATGTGGGGTTGAGTGGAGTAAACATCTGGGTGTACAACCCATCTGTAGAAAACTACAGGAAGCAACCCACAAAAATGCAATAGTCGAAGGAGAAAATCAACAGCTTCTCGCAGAACTTCGATATATGAAAGCTAGGCTTGAGCTAGTTATCAAACAGCGCAACAACGCCTACGACAATATCAATACTTGGTTCCGCCACTATGAAAGCCCATCAAAAGTTAATCAGGGAGAGAAAAGCCAGTGAAGACAACGATCTCTTTGGCCAGTGGTGGGAGTCGATAGATCGCTCTATTGACAAGGCCGAAGTCAAAGAAATAGACAGAGCCACATGCGAAGCTATCATCTTGGAGTACGAGTGGCTTGGGTGCATGCCTGCTGTAGTGTGGCATATGTATGGGATCTTCTTTGACGGCCATTGCGGTGGAGTGGTCTGCTATGGACCCGAATACTCGGAGAACTCTGGTGCCACCGTCAGAAGCGGGAAACTCAAAGGAGGGGCAGATTGGTCGCGCTATGGGTTTGAGGGGAAGATGGTGCTTCTCTCCAGAGGTGCGTGTGTCCACTGGGCGCACCCCCACGCTGGTTCAAAGCTAATCCGCCGATCCATGGACCTTTTACCAAAGAAATACGAGGTGGTGACAGCCACCACCGACTGGGCCGCAGGAGAAATAGGCACAATTTATCAAGCCTGTGGGTTCCACTACGTTGGGGCCATGAGGAAAGTGGCCTATCGCGATGGGTGGTTGATCAATGGGAAGCTCTACGGCTCACGATCACTCAGGAGTAAAATAGGCTGTACACGATGGGAGACCATCAAAGCCCGCTATCCAGATGTGCAGAAAGTAAAACAGCACTCCAAACACCGATATTTTGCCTTCAGGGGAGGGCAGCTAGTAAAAAAACGCCATAGTAAGGCAATAAACCACATGATTAAACCATATCCAAAACGCAATGAAAACATCAATACGCACAGCCTATAGAGTTGTAATAACAAAAAACGATGGGAAAAACTATTTTGTTCCTCAGTATCAGGAGGAAAATAACCCAACTTTCCATAACTTTTGCATTCCATTGAGCGGAAGAACTGGAGGGCACAACGATATTTATTTTGATACCCTCAACGATGCACAAAAGTTTCTCGAAACAGAAGAAACCATTGAAGACCGAGTTGCCTTTACTTGGAATTGGTCAAATAAAAACAAATGAAAAATTTTACAATTGAGGCTTTCGGGCTTTAGTGGTAGTATCCAGCTACTTATGCCTGAGCTTTCTCCAATCCAAATTGAATATTTGAGGTCATTGCGCGGCAAAAATGGAAGGCCAATTACAGATCCATTGGAGCAAAAAACATTGATGCATTTAGTTGAACCTTCAAATGTTGGTGGAACTAAATTGCAAACAAAATATGCAAATTCTGTAATTGATTCACTTTCAAATGTAAATGTAACGACACATGTAGTCCACAATCCCGAAAGCACATCTTTTATTTTTACAAGAGGAAATGAAGTTCTTGGAACAGCGTCTCGTAAAATCAATGAAAACGGACTAAGACTTACAAGCATAGGTCTTGAAGGTAAAACTGGCATTCTTGATCCACTTTATAAAGCTGAATCCAATTTTGCAAAAAACAATGGATTACCAGTAAGTGCAAGAATGGCAAGCGGACCAACTAAATATAAATTTGAGCAATACTATCCAGAATTTACAATTCCAAAATCTGGAAGTTATAAATGGACTCCAGAATCTTATCCACAAACATTTAACCCAGAGAACCTAACAAGTGGTAAAATTGCCAGCACAACAGAATCAACAATTGCAAGAAATGCGGGTCGTGACCTTTTGCCTTCCGCAAGACTATTGGGATCGTCTTTAGGTGAAGAGGCGGCATCTATCGGAGGAATGGCATTACGAGGTGCAGGACGGCTTGTAGGGAGGCTTGCTGGCCCTGTTGGATGGGCTATGACTGCCTACGATCTTGCACAAGCCTTCCCAGCACCACCCCCTATGACTGATGAGGAAAGGGTAAACGCAGCTAGGTCATACCGTACTGGACCGCAGCCAGATTACCAACAACAACCTATGGGATTTAAGTTTGTGCCTCCAAAGTTCCCAAGTTTCAACCAATAGCATGCCAAATTTCTTACAGGATGCTATAAATATGTTGTCATCGGTGGTGCCCGATTACACCGCCCCGCCCGCAGATGTAGCTCCCCCAGAACAAGCCTTTGAACCCCCAGTTATAACTGTAAGGAAAAAAGCCAAGCCCGCAGCTACCCTGCCATTTCCCGAAGATCAGTTTCAAGGATTTCCCACACGCCATCCTTACGTAAACAACCCCGATGGGTCACAATCCAACGTAAAACTGGGTACTTGGGAAATAGATGGCAAAACATACGCTATACCAACAATGGTGGATGGTAAGCAACTATCCGATGAAGAAGCCTTGAAAACTGCAAAATCTTACGGTTTTAGAAACTACCCATCGTTTAAAAACCAGAATGAGGCTGAAGGCTGGATTCAGCAGTACCACGGGGCTATTGGGGAAGACGGAAAAATCAAAAACCCCGAATCCAAATCCCACAATAAGACCCTCCCCTTCCCCACCAATACTCCCCCTATAGGCAAGATAACCTCCTATGGCTACACCAACGACAGCTACGGAGACACCAACACAGAGAAACAGATGGGGGCATGGGGACCGATAACAGAGTACGGGGTGGCCCTCTCGCCCGACAAAGAAAAAGAAGCCAGAGCAAAAGGTATTAAACCTCTAGACAAGATTGAAATGGTACTAGAAGACGGCTCTACAGTAGTAAGACAGTGGAATGATAGGACAATGCAAGACGCACAGGCTATCAAGAAGTATGGAAAACCTCTCACGGGCAGATTTGACATCCACGCAGGGTGGGGCAAGGATAAACTACCCCAAGATGACATGAGGGTTGTTGACTTCAGAAAAGCACAATAAAAACCACACAACTATGGCAATAGTAACAGAACTTTGGTTCACTCCACAAAAAAAGAATTCAAATATAAACGGCGCAGAAGAAAAAGAACTAGAAGATCTAGGATTTGAAACAACCCATCTTTTGTGTGATGGAGCAGATATAGGAAGTCTATGTAGAAGTTGTGGAGAAGTATTGAAAGTTCCTTTTGTTTACTTCCATTTGATGGAAAAAGGAGTGTGTTTATGCGCTGAATGCGCCCAACACATGGGCAATGGACTAGTTAAAGATTGTAAAACAATTCAATCCCAATGAAGCTAGACATCCATGGGAACAAACTCTCCAATGGAGAT
>Ga0209500_10003529_pt1 | contig 10640 bp, 4 predicted proteins | sample S_140212_EF_Meta_FD_187323 | JGI IMG/M metagenome (GOLD analysis project Ga0209500, IMG submission 187323) | Freshwater microbial communities from Lake Simoncouche, Canada to study carbon cycling - S_140212_EF_MetaG (SPAdes) (version 2) | ecosystem: Environmental > Aquatic > Freshwater > Lake ...
TGGTGCGACAGGTGCAACAGGTGCGACAGGTGCTACAGGTGCTACAGGTTATATAGGTTCAACCGGTGCTACAGGTGCTACAGGTGCTACAGGTGCAACCGGTGCTACAGGTGCTACAGGTGCTACTGGTTATATAGGAACAACAGGTGCTACCGGTGCTACTGGTGCAGGTGCTACTGGCGCTACTGGTTCAGGTGCTACTGGTGCTACTGGTGCAGGTGCTACTGGTGCTACTGGTGCAGGTGCTACTGGTGCTACTGGTGCAGGTGCTACTGGTGCAACTGGTGCAGTAGCCGGTAGTAACACACAAATTCAATTTAATGATGCAGGCAGCGCAGGAGCAAATGCTAATTTAACCTTTGATAAAGTAACAAAGGTATTAACAGTTACCGGAAATGTTTCAGCTAACTATTTCTTAGGCAATGGTAGTCAATTATCAGGCATTTCAGTTAGTAGCAGTTCAATTTCAAATGGGAATAGCAATGTAAGCATAGCAACTGCAAACGGCAACATTACTCTTAGTGCAGTAGGTAATGCTAATATTGTAGTTGTAACTGGTACTGGTGCAAACATTACAGGAACTGCAAACATTACAGGTAATGTAATAGCACCATATTTCTTAGGCAATGGTTCACAACTAACTGGACTTGGATTTGCCGGAGGTGTCAGTAATGGTACTAGCAATTTAGCTATACCGGATACTAACGGTAATGTTCTGGTAAGTGTTTCTGGCACAGCAAATGTAATAGCCTTCAGTAATACTAGTATGAACGTAGCAGGTACTGCGAACATTACTGGTAACTTAATAGTTCAAGGCTCAAACTTTACAATTGGTTCTGGTACAGGTGGTAATATTGCAGGTGCTAACGCAATAACATCTTATAGCTACACTGCAAACGGTAATGTCACTGGTAATAGTAACGTAAGTACAGTTACTGGTGTTTTGGGTATTAGATCCATAGCATCAACTTATACTGATAACGTAGCCGCTGCCTCAGCAACTATTGCTAATGCAGCAATACATTCATTTGGTATACCAACATTAGCCGCAACAAATGCAACTGTTACCTTCACTAATGCTGCAACGTTCTATATACCTGCAGGCCCAACCGCAGGAACTAACGCAACTATCACCAACTCATATTCGTTAATGACTGCAGGTAACGTTCGTTTCTTTGGTAACTTACGTGTAACTGGTCAAGGTGGCCTGGGATATAACGCTACAATTGGTACTGCTACTCAAGCGACAAGTCGTAATACTGCTGTTACTATCAGTAACGTTACTGGAGCTATTACATTGGTCAGTTCAACTACAACTGCTAATACAACCAGTCTGTTTACAGTTACAAACACTACAGTAGCAGCAACCGATACAATTATATTGAATCAACGTTCTGGTACTGCTGGTAGCTATTTACTCAACGTTGCTAACGTAGCTGCTGGCTCGTTTCAAGTTCAAATTTTTAATACCGTAGCAGTTGGTGTTGCTGAAGCACCAATACTTAACTTTGCAGTTATTAAAACAGCATAATAGGATAACAAGATGGAAAAAACACTTACTTGGTCTATAGCAAATATGATTTGTCTACCAGAAGTAGACGGTTATACTGATGTTGTTGTACAAGTTACTTGGAAATGTATTGGCACGGAAGGTACATTTACCGCTGAACAATATGATATAAATGTTTTTAGTTTTGATCCAGTTAACTTTACCCCATACTCAGAACTAACACAAGACCAAGTATTAAGTTGGGTATGGTTAACTGTAAATCAAACTCAAATTGAAGAAGTTGTTGTTACACAACTGAATAATTTAGTCAATCCACCTGTAGTAGAATTACCTTTGCCTTGGAGTAATTAACTAGTTGGCTATGGTTGTACAATACATTAACAGCAAGTGGTATTGCATGGATCAAAATATTGTAACGTTTGGCTAATAAGGAATAATAAATGGCGACTTCTAACACATCAATCAAAATATCTCAACTTCCTAACATAGGAAATGCCTTAGCACCTAACACATCATTACCAGTAGTAAATTTAGCAGGAACTGCTATAACACAAAAAGCAAATGTGCAAATTGTAGGTAATTTAATATTAGCAGGTGCCGGTACTGCAAATTTTGTATCTGCTAGATTAGCGAATTTAGCATATACAGTAGCAAACTCATATCAACCAAACATAACTCAAGTTGGTAATTTAAATATCAATACGTTTAAAGTATCTGGTGGTATTAACGGACAATATTTACAAACAGATGGAACTAACAATCTTAGTTGGGTAACCGGTGGTGGTACCGGCAACGGTGTAGTTGGTGGTTCTAATAGTCAAATTCAATTTAACAATGCAGGTAACTTTGCTGGTAGTTCTCTACTAAGATGGGATGAATCTAATGCAGCACTGTATGCTACAAATTTTGTTGCATCCAGCGCATTGATATATGGCAATGTTAATGCAATAACTGTAAACATTTCTAGTAATGTAGTACCAAACGCAATTTATACTGACAACTACTTATATGCTAATGGGTCGCCGTTCACAGGTAGTGGTGCTGCTGGATCAACAGGTGCAACAGGACCATCAGGTGGACCAGTTGGATCAACAGGTGCTACCGGTGCGACTGGTACTATAGGTAGTACAGGTTCTACAGGTGCGACTGGTAATAGAGGAGCAACTGGTGCTACTGGTACTATAGGTACTACTGGTGCTACTGGTGCTACTGGTTTGGGTGCTACCGGTGATATAGGTAGTACAGGTGCTACCGGTGATATAGGTAGTACAGGTGCGACTGGTGTTTCAAGATTAGGCTCTACCGGTGCTACCGGTGAGATAGGTAGTACTGGTGCTACTGGTGCTACTGGCGCTACTGGCGCTACTGGCGCTACTGGTTATATAGGAACAACTGGTGCTACAGGTGCTACCGGTACTATAGGTAGTACTGGTGCTACCGGTGCTACAGGAACTATAGGTAGTACAGGTGCTACCGGGGGACTAGGTGCTACTGGAGCGACAGGTTATATAGGTACGACAGGTGCAACAGGTGCTACGGGATATCATGGGTCAACAGGCGCTACTGGAGCGACAGGTTATATAGGTACGACAGGCGCAACGGGAGCAACAGGTAATATTGGATCAACTGGTGCAACTGGTGCAACTGGTGCAACAGGATATATAGGCGCAACAGGTGCAACAGGTGCTACAGGATATTATGGAAGTACAGGTGCAACAGGTTTAGGCGCAACTGGTTATGAAGGAGCAACAGGCGCTACCGGTGCAGGTGCAACAGGCGCTACCGGTGATCAAGGTATAGTTGCTCAATCTACTGCACCGTCTGACACTAACATATTGTGGCTTGATACTAGCATCCCTGCTGTGCAAGGAGTAGGTAGTACTGGTAGTACTGGTGCTACAGGATTAACAGGTGCTACCGGCCCATCAGGTGGACCAATTGGCGCTACAGGTGCTACTGGGTATAATGGCTCAACAGGTGCAACTGGTTCTGGTGCAACCGGTGCAACAGGCTATATAGGAGCAACCGGAGCAACTGGTGCTACTGGTTATATAGGAACTACAGGTGCTACTGGTGCTACTGGTTATATAGGAACTACAGGTGCGACTGGATACAATGGATCAACAGGTGCGACTGGGCCAGGTGCAACTGGTGCTACAGGCATCACCGGGGCCACTGGGGTAGGTGCAGGGTCAACAACTGGTAGTTGGACATTATCAGCAGGTACTAACACAGTAAGTCTTACAGTACCAATAAACGGTACTTACTCAATATGGGTTAGAGGAAATATTCCAAATGGTATTGTTACATATACTGCTACAGTGGTTGTTACAAATACCAATGTTCCAGTACTGGGTAGTAGTTATGGTTGGTATTATGCAGCAGGTAATGCATTAGTGCTTACATCGATACCTACACAGATTGTTGGAACTGTGAACAATATTAGTAGTGCTGTAGTTGCAACTACAACTGCCAATGTATTTACATTTGGCATCACAAATAATAGCGGAACATCACAGGTAGTAAATTGGGGCTACATTACTCTTTAACAGTTAAATAGATAGGATTATAGAATGTCAGTATTAAAATATTGGGACACAGGAACATCATCATGGCAAGTTGCTATTGTTGGCGCAGAGGGTGCAACTGGACCTGCAGGTGCAACTGGCGTAGGGGTTGACGGTGCAACTGGCGCAAGTGGTGCTAATGGCGCAGATGGTGCAACTGGCGCAAGTGGTGCTAACGGAGCAGATGGAGCAACAGGTGCAAGTGGTGCTAATGGCGCAGATGGCGCAACAGGTGCAAGTGGTGCTAATGGCGCAGATGGCGCAACAGGTGCAAGTGGTGCTAATGGCGCAGATGGTGCAACTGGCGCAAGTGGTGCTAACGGAGCAGATGGAGCAACAGGTGCAAGTGGTGCTAACGGAGCAGATGGAGCTACAGGTGCAAGTGGTGCTAATGGCGCAGATGGTGCAACTGGCGCAAGTGGTGCTAACGGAGCAGATGGAGCAACAGGTGCAAGTGGTGCGACCGGACCAACTGGTAATACTGGTGCAACTGGTTCAGGCACAGGAACTGCCAACAAGATTTACAACGGCACAAGCTATGCTAATATTGCTTCAGCAAATAGCAATCTACAAATTGGTGTCAATAACAATACATGGAACTTTGGTAGTGATGGTAATCTAACATTACCATACAATGCTAAAGTAGCATTATCACAATCTACAACAGATTCAGGTGCGTTATCATTAAATGGTAGTAGTAATTATCTAACAATACCATCAAGTAGTCAATGGATTTTAGGTACAACATGGACTATAGAATTTTGGATTAATGCTGATGCACCTTCTACAGGATTTCTTCAACGAATAATAACACAAGAGCAAGACACAGGAGTACTTTCTTATATAGATATAAATGTATCTAATGGGTTACTTGGTATTTTATGTACTCAAAATAATTCAGTATTTTATACAGAACCTACTCCAGGAGTATGGACACATGTGGCAATTGTTAATAACAATTCTGCTGATACTCTCTTATATGTATACTACAACGGTGTAAGACAAACATTTAATACTGGCTACGGTGGACCTGCTAATTATGGAAGTACTAATGCTGTTACTATAGGTAGATTTCCAAATAATAATTTTCAATATTTCCCTGGAAAGTTATCTGACATAAGAATCACTAGTGGTATAGCAGTATACACTGGAAACTTTACAGTTCCTACTAGTGTATTAACAGTTACACAACCAGCTGGTACTAATATTGCTGCTATCCCAACTACTGCAAGTGTAGTATTACTAATGGGTATGTTAAGTAGTGGCACAGCATTTAATGATAGCAGTTCATACAACACTACGATTACTAATGTTGGTTCAACATTTACTACTAGCGGTCCTGGATTGATTGGTGGCATCGGCGGCGGCATTGTATTGGAATCAATAAGTGCTGAGGGTATAACTTATGATTGGCAATTTGATACTACTGGTAACCTAACAGTACCCGGTAGTATTATCTCTGATAACGGTATAACTATTGAAGCAAACTCAAGTGGAAACATAAGTGGACTAAGTGCTTACGGTGATGGTGACACAAATCTTTATGCTCATGGCAATGTAACTATAATGGCTGACAGTGACAATAGTACTGATACATGGACATTTGATACAACTGGTAACTTAACTGTACCGGGCGGTATACTAGGTGCATTCGGAAATTTAAAACTTTCTCCGGATTCTACTAACGCTAATGCTTATTTGGATATCTATTTAACCGGAGGTCCAGACATTCACATTGCTGGCAACGGTGAATCTATTATTCTAGGAACTGATGCCTATGCTAATGTCATGGTCAATGTTAATGGTAATGTGTATATACAAGCAGGTAATGCCGGTGGCACAAAGACTTGGAACTTTGACACAAGTGGCAACTTGACCTTGCCATTGAATAGTGTTGTTTATGAAACCAACATTCCAGACGGCGCACTTAGTGGTAGTGCCATTGCTTTAAAACCAGCAGGTGGAACTACAGCCAATCAACAGTTATTGATATATCCAACAGCGAATGACGGTGACCATATACATATGACAAGTGGAAACTTGTATGCAACCGAGTTGTTCTTAGGTAGTGATAACTTGTATGTCAAACTGGCCAACACTGGTAATGTTGTGATCAACAGCAATGATGCAACTGGCAACTCAGCGCAGTGGACATTTGACACCACTGGCAGGGTAGTCAACCTAGAAGGATTGACCTTAACAGCCGGTGGACAATTCAACATCTGCACCATACTGACCGGTGGCAGTGGTTATGGTGGTGGTGGCAGTTTTTCAGCCACCACTGGCGGTTCGGGTACAGGACTCACAGTGGCGTATGGTTATGGCCTAAGTGGTCAGGTGGTCAATGCTTCAATTATCAATCCAGGTGATGGAAACTATCAGGACGGTGATGTGATCACCATGACTGCTGGCAATGGTGCGGCAACATTTAGACTGACCCAATATAATGTACTGGGCAATCAAGGCAACAACAACTTTGTAGAGTCCAACTGGACATTTGGTGCGGCTGGTGAAACCATATTCCCAACATTAACAGTTCAGCGCGGAGACAATCCAAGCGGGACAATCACTGGTCAAACATTATTGTTTGGTGATAATACACAAGAAGCAATTATTTCAACACCAAATGGTGCTTTTGGCATTAATGGTGATAGTAGCCAACGACTAGTAATCAATCCTGGCGAAGGTTATCAAGGCGGTGAAGGTGGCGACATTTATCTATGGGCTGGCCGCGGTGGCAACGCTAGTGGTTCAGGTGGAGACATTAAAATTCGCGGTGGCCAAGGTGGAGCAAACACTGTAGGTGGTGCAGGGGGCGCCGGCGGTTATATCCGTATGGAAGCAGGCGATGCAGCCACTACCGGCGGCAACCCAGGTTATATAGAAATTACAGGTGGTTACAGTAATACTCTGGGAGGATATGTTGAAATATTAGGTGGACAGGGTGCCACAGTCGGTGGCAATGCGAACCTTAAAGGTGGTTATGGCACAGCAACAGGTGGTAATGTTAACATCTGGGGCGGTGGTTCAGGCAATGGTCAAATAAACGAAGGTAATGTTAACATTCAAACCGGTGGCAAGACTTGGTCATTTGCCGCAGATGGTAACTTAACATTACCAGGCAATACTTTTGCAGTCAACTATGCTAACGGTACACAAGTACCATTAGGTGCAACAGGTGCTACTGGCCCAACAGGTCCACAAGGTGTAAGTGTTACATTGATTGGATCAGTAGCAAACAGTGCTGCTCTACCGGTTAGTGGAAATGCAGGTGACGGATATATTACTATAGACAGTGGTGATCTATGGATATGGAATACTGTAACAAGTTCATGGAATGATGTAGGACAGATAGTAGGCCCACAGGGTGCTACTGGTATAGGCGCTACAGGTGCAACAGGTACAGCAGGTACAAATGGCGCTACAGGTGCTACAGGTACAGCAGGTACAAATGGCGCTACAGGTGCTACAGGTACAGCAGGTACAAATGGTGCTACAGGTGCAACAGGCACTGCTGGTGTCAATGGCGCTACAGGTGCGACTGGCTTAACTGGAACAACTGGTGCAACAGGCCCACAAGGTAGCACAGGTGCAACCGGCTTAACTGGAACAACAGGTGCTACTGGATTAACTGGTAGCACAGGTTTAACTGGCAGCACTGGCCCAGTAGCAGGTAGTAACACTCAAGTTATATTCAATGATGCAAATGCTGCTGGTGCAAATGCTAACTTTACCTTCAACAAATCAACTAGTGTGTTGACAGTAACTGGTAACATAATAGCAAATAATATCAATGCTGGTAACTTATTAACTGCAAACTATTCAAGTGCTGTATTAACAACAGGCGCACAACCAAACATTACAAGTACAGGTACACTAAGTAATTTAAGTGTTACTGGTAATGTTACTGCTGGCAACATTATTGTCAACGGTCAGCCAACAACTTATGGTGTGGTCAATCCAGATTACATACAAGCAGAAAAGTCAGCAAGTCAAACTAGTGTGGGTATCAATACTGATGTCACATTCAATGTGACCTCTACAAGTTCAGGAATAAGTCAAACCAACGGTGTGTTTACACTCACAGCAGGAAAGACTTATTTGTTGCAAGCAGATTTATGTATCACTAATTTTAGTGCAAATACCGCGTATGCATGGTGGAGTTGGGTGGATTCTACTACCAATGCTCAACTAGATACCTCAAACGGTAGTGCGTTGGCAACTGGTAGTTCTGGAGTGGCAATACCTGCAACTTGGGTAGGAACCAATGACCAATATGCTGGAACTGCTAGACTTATCTATACTCCTGCAACTAACCAAACAGTAAAATTAAGAATCACAGATGCCAGCGGAACTTGTTCAATTTTGGCAATTTCAAGTAAAGCAACAATCACACAAATCAATCCCACCATAGCGGTACAGGCCACTGCCACTGGCACCGTTGCCGCAACTGTGGTGGCCAACACAAGTCCAAACGGATCCACTTGTAGTAGTGGTAGTAACACATCTCCTGGTCTTACTGTGTTGACCGTGGCAATACCCACAGCGGGCACTTGGAGATTGGATGCTGAACTGCGTGTGGATCTGGGCAGTGGTGGTTATATGGCCGCTGCCTTTTACAATAACGGAACACTGATACCTGGCAGTGAGTATTGGGTAGCAGGCGGCGCACAAAACAAAGCCTCAGGCACCGGTTCCGGTCAATATTCTGGGTTCATGTCATATAATGTCACAACCACTGGTGCCAGAACCGTGACACTGGGAATTTGGTCTACCGCAACCACATCAGTGATTGATAGTGGTGATGGTAGAACCTGGATGCGAGCCACACAACTTGATTCAATCTTTTCCCTGAACACACTAGACACAATGACTACAACTGGTAATGTAAGTGTTGGTGGCAACTTGACAGCGACTGGTGGCATACGCAAGAGTGCTAGAGTTCTCACTACAACCACTACATTGACAGTGGCAGATGCCAGTGGCTTTATTGAATTTGCTGGTTCGGGTATATATACTGTCACACTACCAGACCCAACACAGGCTGCTAACTCGGGCATTGGTTATAGATTCTGGCAAAACACTGTAAGTAATATCACTCTAAGCACTCCGGCTGGTGCTTTCTATGGACCAAGTGGTAGTAGTGCAAGTACCAAAGTGTTAGCACAGGCTACTACACAATATTGGGATGTATGGAGTGATGGTTACAACTGGGCTGTATTTGGAATAAAGATAGCATAATATGAAACAAGACCCAAATACAATAATTGATATTGAACAGGATCCAGGACTACATCGTAGACCTGTAGTTCAAAAAGTAACTAAAGCACTATTCAGTATCCCTAAATATCATTGGGTCAGAGATAAAATAGATAGTAGAGATCATCCGTATCAACTAACAAATCAAACACAATCTAATGTTGTTGACTTAAGAGAATATTGCTCATCAATAGAAGACCAAGGCAATTTGGGTAGCTGTACAGGTAATGCAATAGCAGGTGCAATAGAATTACTACACAAAAGACAAAATAGGACACTTGACATAAGCCGCTTGTTCATCTATTACTATGAAAGATTGTTCATTGGTAAAGTGAATTATGATAGTGGTGCATATATACGTGATGGTATCAAAGCATGTTATACATATGGTGCTCCAACTGAAAACTTATGGCCATACAATATAAGTAAGTTTAGAACACAACCGGTAAAAGAAGCAATAACTGACGCAGCAAAAAGAAAAGTTACTTCATACCAGCGTGTTTCTGATTTCAATGGTGTGATAGATGCCATCACTAGTGGATATCCAGTCACTGTAGGGTTTAGTGTATATTCAAGTTTTGATAGTCCTACAGTAGCAAGAACCGGTATCATGACTTATCCTAATACTAAAAAAGAAAAATTATTAGGCGGACATGCTGTTTTAATTGTTGGATATAACAAAAACAACAATACATTCATAGCTAGAAACAGTTGGGGAATAAATTGGGGTGACCGTGGCTACTTCTATATGCCGTTTCAAGTGATACAAAATACTAGTATGAGTAGTGACTTTTGGGTTATAAAATCAATTAGCAACACTTAACAGATAAATATATAGATATAAAGGAATAAAAACATGTCATTAATAATAGGTCCTGGAATAGATGTGGGCGGCGGGATAGTATTTGGCGCCGGCGGCGGACCTCCTGATCCTGCTACCAACACAGGTGGTATCAGTCTAGCAGTAATTGCTGGGTTGCCACAAACTCTTTACCCTGCTGTCAGCGTATGCAACGGAACTTATAATGCTCAGTTTATAATCAACCCAGCCAGTACCTATGGTACACCTGCAGGATTTACTTTTTTAAACAACTGGGACTGGACAGAGTTTGATCCAACTTATGTCAGTGTGACTACCACAACCAATACAGATGATACTGCCATTGCTCTCACTAACGCCGACAATGCTGTCTTGGGCTCATATGCGATTGCACCCAGCACCAAACGCATGTTCAGCGTGACTCACACCACATGGTCGGGTGGGGGCAATGACGGAGTTGGTGTGGGCAGTAGCACCACGGACT
>Ga0209500_10003531_pt1 | contig 10638 bp, 17 predicted proteins | sample S_140212_EF_Meta_FD_187323 | JGI IMG/M metagenome (GOLD analysis project Ga0209500, IMG submission 187323) | Freshwater microbial communities from Lake Simoncouche, Canada to study carbon cycling - S_140212_EF_MetaG (SPAdes) (version 2) | ecosystem: Environmental > Aquatic > Freshwater > Lake ...
ACTTTCAAAAACCATTGGCAAAACATTTTTATATTCATGCAAACATTTCCACAAAATACGATTTTTATATTCATCGTAATCTTTTTTGCGGTGATTTTGTTCTCTTCTTAACCCATCAATCTGCAATATTATCTCATTATCTGGAAAGTGAAATCTAATAGATTTAATTGTTTCATCTATGATATCTGTACTTGGATGAGATGGCAAAACAGAAGTTACTACAATAATAGTTATATCCCTTTTATGCATTTAGTTGCTCCATTATTCTAATACCTAAATCTCTTTTATATTTAATCCACCAAGAAACAACTTTGTGCATATTGCTTGGATAGTTTTCTAATAAATCTGGCAGAAGTTCTTGAATGTTATTCCAGTTATCTAAAGATTCAACAGGGAATTCGGGACCAAACATTTTTTTATAAAACTTTGTCTCTGTCATGCTTGGATCTAATTTATCTGCAATAGGAAGAGTTAATAACTCTATTGATTCAAAGAATCTAAATGTATCTATTACTGCTGCCCCAGATGGACATGGAGCAATCTTTGCACTTGAAAGTTTAGCATAGTAATCTTTTGGCTTATCTCCCAGAGAAAATCCTTTTGTTGGTCCATAAAGTGAATTCTTTAACCTTGGCATAACTGAGGCTAACTCTTTTCTTCTTGAGTGTGTTATCTGCCCCCCAAAATATACATCATACTCTTTTTCTTTATACTCTGGAACGTTGTTCTTCAGGTGTTGTGGAACTCCAATTGGCATCTTGTTATATTGATCATGCTTTTCATGAGGGTATTGAATCCATATCTCAACATTATTATGTCTAATTTTACTTACATCAAACCTAGCATTCTCATCTCCATTAATAAATAAAACAACTCTAGAAAGTTTATTTAATTCATTAGATAGTTTATCTTCATTACCAGCAGTTTGTGGTCCAGGGATTACAACAAAGGCTTTATCTCCTTTTGGAATCTCTGTAACCCTTATTTGATCTACTTCATGCTTATCAAATATTTCTTTTAATAATCCATAATCCCATTTGTCATTTGCATAATCTTGTCCATCATGAGAATATAAATATGCGCTATATTGATTCATAGTATAAATGAACCTCATGCTGATAGTCTAAAATTATTTCAGTGTATCCTAATCCTTTTATCCATTGTCTAAGATTATATAAAGATTCATTCCATTGCTGTAGCATAAACTCAGGGTGTCCAGATAACCAAATCTTTGGTTTGTGCTCTCTAAGCACCCTCTCAGCCCCTCCTAGGACCCTCCACTCACTCCCCTCTACGTCCAAGGAAATGGCGGTAGGTGGCTTAATACCGTGATCATATACACAAGAATCTATAGTAATCTGACCATAGGTTTCTCCTTCAAGGTATAGTTCTTTGAATCCGTGGGCCGCTTCAATTACATCGTTAACTTCTGGTGGCCATTCATTATAATATATTCTTGAAAGACTGTTTATCTTATCAGATGCAAATCCAGGAATACAAACCATTGGAAGATCTAAATTGTTTGCACTCCAAAGCAATGGGAAGTGTGACCAGACTTTAGGATTTGGCTCAAATACAACTACTTCAGCACCCCACATTTGACATAGAGCAGCAAACTCGCCTTCTTCTGCACCAACATAATACATAACATCTCCAGAAGAAATATTTTCAGACATGTGTTTTAGTCTTGGTTTCTCCCATCCATGTGGTTGATACCAATCAGGACGTGCAGCACGATGCTCTGGCAAAGTAATCTCAAACTCACCATTAACTATTACTTTTCTCATCTCTGTCATTTCTGCAACCATTCTATTAGTGATACCTTTGGTGTCCATCCAGTTAAACCTTTAAACTTTTCATTAGACGCAAGAGTTTCTTGCACCTCACCAATTCTTGACGGGATAAACTTAACATCATTTGAAATCATATTAGCAATATCAATTATAGAATAGTTACTTCCATACCCAATGTTATACACCTCACCAAAGCCATGAGTTACTTCAGATGCAAGGATGTTTGCTTCTACTACATCAGATATATGTGTAAAGTCTCTGCGTTGAGATCCATCTCCAACAACTGTAAGTGGTTTGCCTTCATGATATTGCTTTAAGAACAGTCCTATTACTGGTGCATACTGACCCTTTAGCGGTTGTCTATCTCCATAAACATTGAAGTATCTAAGCGATATAGTCTCAAGACCATAAAGATTATAATAAACTCTTGCAAGGTTTTCACCAAATACCTTTGCTGCAGAGTATGGTGTCAGTGGGTCAGATGGTTGTGTCTCTATGTTTGGAAGTATTGCTTTCTTACCATAAGCAGATGATGTACTAGAATAAACAAACTTCTTTACTTTTGCCAAGCGAGACAGTTCTAATACGTTAGCAGTTCCAACTGCGTTAGACTCAATAGATTTTCTAGGGTTTAGGATTGCTGGTTGAATTCTTGCATCAGATGCAATATGAAATACATAGTCAATTCCATTAAATAAATGTTCTATCTTGTTATAGTCACAAATATCATATTTATAATTATTTGCTTTTGAGTTCCAGTAAAATTGCTCATGACACTCTGCTGACTGATTGTCTATACAGATAACATTATGACCAAGGTCTATAAGTTTATCAACAAGATTAGATCCAATGAAGCCTGCTCCTCCAGTTACTAAGCAATTCATTTAATACCCAACTCTTCTAAGATTGCAGTCCATCTATGGACATAAGTATGTTCTTTCTTTGTACGGTTATTACCATTGACTCTTATTCTTTCTCGTACCAAAGAGTTTTCAAGATATTGATCTATCTTATCTCTTAAGTCATTAAAGTCTCCATGCTTGTAGAATACAACTTCATCAGGCATAAAGTATTCGTCTAAGCCTTTAATTTCTGGGTAGATAGTAAAACCACCACGACCAGTAGACTCAAACAATCTATCACTAGTATAGTAAGGATACTCAAATCCTATGTTAAGACTATCTCCAACTGCAATCTTGCTCTTGGCATAGATACGGTTTAACGCATCCCCACGAATAGTTCCAGTATCTCCATCTCCACCAACATGTAAGAATCGTTTTCCGTATGTGTTTCTTAAGAAATCAATTAGTTCTGGGCGATACTTATGTTCATGGTGATATCTTCTACTGCCAACAAAAATAACATCGTACTCAAAGTTTTGTGTGTCGTAGTCTGGGTGGATGTAACATTCTTTATCGTATACCCCTGCAGGCATGAAGTGACCTTTTACGGCGGTATTGTGATCAAACCAATCAGCCATAAGTTTATCTACAGTAAAGAAATGTCCAATAGTTCTATAGAAACTATCATGCTTAAGATCATTTTGTCTATCAAGACCAAACCATAAATCTAAATGATATGTCATTGTAGGGACACCAGTAGAGTTTAGTTGCTTAAGAACTTCATCCATTGTGATATTTCCAGTAGTTTCCCAGCCATGTGTGTGTACCCAGATAAATAGATCAGAGCCTAATGCTTTTTCTAGGATGGTTTGGGTCTTGGCTTTACGCTCCTGCAATTTTGTGACGGTATGGCCTAAAGACTCTAGACTACTAGCGTGATGATTCTCACTACTATAAGACACTTCAAAGTTACCAAGAAAAACTATATTAGCCAAGACTACCCCTTTGTTTTAATCTATTATAGCATCCCTGGTAGGATTTGAACCTACGACCTACACCTTAGAAGGGTGTCACTCTTCCGCTGAGTTACAGGGATTTAGTACATCTGGAAGGACTTGAACCTTCGGCTCTCTGCATATAAGGCAGGTACTCTAACCAACTGAGTTACAGATGTGTAGTACACCAGGTAGGACTTGAACCTACGATAGCCGAATTATGAGTTCGGTGCCTTAACCAACTTGGCTACTGGTGCCTAATAATAGTATAACCGTTTGATTGAAGATTGTCAATTATTTTATTATTTTGTAACTAAAACGTTTAACTCTGGAAGATATAAATAATTAATTTCTGAATTGTGAAGAGTGTTTAAAGCATCTTCTAATGTTTCATTTATGGCATCTCCAGCAAGATTTAGAGATGTATTAAATAATATTGGAACATTAGTTATTTTATAAAACTCATTAATTAAGTTATAATAATTTTCATTATCTTCTTTCTTTAATGTTTGTATTCTACATGTTCCATCAACGTGAGTTATGGCAGGAATTAAACTTTGCTTATCTTTTAATACATCAACAGCAAACATCATAAACTTTGATTCATCCAAACTTTGTAGGTCAAACCAGTCTTTTGCATTTTCATATAAAACTGTTCCAGCAAAAGGTCTAAACCATTCTCTTTTTTTAACTATATTTACATGGTCTTTACCATTTGGATCTCTTGGATCATATAAAATACTTCTATTACCCAAGGCTCTTGGACCACATTCTGATCTGCCTTGGTACATTGCTACAATATTTTTTTCTGATATTAACTTTGCAACTTGTGAGGGAGTTACATCTTTTATTATTTTTTCATTTTTTAAATCATCAACTGTATAGTTATACTTTGGACCGTAATATATGTTGGTTTGTCTTTTAATTGTTTTATCTTGGGTTAGTTTATGATACATAAACTTGGCTGCGCCAATAGCATTACCAGCATCATTTGACATTGGTTCAACGTAAACGTTTATATCTTTTGGCAATCTTTTTAATAGATTATAATTAGATACGCAATTTAAAAATAATCCTCCAGAAAGACAAAGATTTTTTTGTTGAGTTTTTTCTAAAAGTCTTAATACATAATCTGCAACATTGTCTTGCATTTCTTTTTGTAGTTTGTATGCAAAATTTGCTTTTGATTGAAAGTCTTCACCTATCTCAACTGTTAATCTACTGTTGTTTGTACTGTTTCTAAAATCAAGTAAAAATAAATCATTGTTTATTAATCCATTTTTGTAAATTTTTATATTTTTTTTATCATCATGTCCGTATGAAGACATGCCCATAATCTTACCAGCATCATGAAAAGTAAATCCCAACTCTTTAGCAGTTATCTCAAATGCACCAGCCTCAGAAACTGTTCTAGTTAAAAAAACATCTTTGTTAATTTCAATAACCAAATCATCAAAAATTGATCGTGTTGTTAAATGTTTTTCAACTAACTGCACCTCATTTGGGTATGACATAGTAAATGCAGATGAACTCTCTGACGATTCGTCTCCAGGGAAAAAAGATAGTATAGATCCACCGCCATCCTTTACAATGCATAAAGCGCTATCAAAACCAGAATTATAAAATGCTGTGGAAGCATGTATTTCATGATGCATATGACTTAAATCAAATGTTTGAAATCCGTGTAAAAAAAATGATTTATCTAATGCATATATTGAACTTGAGTAATAGTCCATTTCATGACCAAACTGGTTTTGTGTAACAGCGGGAGTTGTTCCAGATAAAACAACATAGTCAACATGGTCAACATAATTTTTTATTAAATTGATTGCTTGAAATACTGAAGGGTCATACTTTATATTAGATAGTCTTTCAGCGTGAATACTAAAAATAACCTTATTATCTTTTAGAAGTGCAATTGAACCATCGTGAAAAGATCTGTTTATTCCAACAATTATCATTAAATTGACTCAATTACTTCATTTTGCCCTCTTGCAATAGCAGCAGGCTCAAGATATCTAACTTCATCAATAATTTTATTTTTTATTGCAATCTTAATCATATTATCGGAATAACTTCCTATCTCTGGTTTAGCAGAAAAATAAACAACATATTTTAATGTATTATAAGTTTTAATTAATGCACCATTGGCAATTGCTTTTTTAACATTATCAGTTCTTTGTGCTCCTGGTCTTTTTCCTTCACCAAACTCACCACCTTTTGCTTCAATATATTCAGTTTGTATATCAGATTGAGCACGAAAGTCTACTTCACAACCAACACTCTCAAAACAATAATTTCTATCAATAGGACCAAAACCCCTATTAACCAAATCTGCGTATACAAGTTCTTCAAAAGCATCTCCAGACTTTTTAGATTGTGATTGAAAGTTTTCCATTTATTTAGTATATCAAACTAAAGTTTTACTAGTTTTGTTTAACTTTGTAGGTCATAACAAAATAACAAAATGAATACCCAGCAATAAATGCAGGGATCAAGAATAAAATATTAATCATCTTCTTCCTCAAATTCTCTAAGGGCGTTATTATTATCATTACAATAATTACAATCACCGAACTCTAATCTATTCCCGCAATAATTACAAAACATACTTACCCTAACATATCTATTCTATCAGAAATCTTTGGTAACTGATTCAAATCTGTCCCAATGCCCCATAGTGCTGCCAACAAATATATCTCCAGTTTCTCTATCTACAAGAAAATATTTTTCTGGACACTTAGTCTTAACCGTAAGGTTGATAGGTTGTTCTAATTCTTCAAACTTTTTTGACTCTCTCATTCCTCTTCCTTATCCCAATAGGCTTTACCAAAAGCATCATAGTCATCCCAGCCTTCATCTGACATATCTATTCTCATTTGATCTATCTCGCTTTTCCATTTATCAGTATCTATTGTATAGTATGTTCCCCAACGTTCATAAGGTTTATTAAGAATTACCCACATTTTTGCGTGGTACTTATAACGAAACCCTAAGTTACTATCTAATTCCTCATCTAAATCAATAGCCTTAACGAGGTGATTCCCTGCATATTCCCCACAAAAATTACCTATCCATCGTAATGGAAGTATTTTAGTCTTTTGAATCTTTGTTGAATGGTTCATCTTTGGGTACCCACACTTTCTTTCCATCTTTCCATACAGGCCAATAGCCTAGGCTACGCCAGTCCATCTGAGTTATCTTAGGCTCTTTCATCGCTCTGCCATATAACTAGACACTTAGTACATTGTATACCTTCTTCACGCATATACCAAGTATGCTTGCAGTTGCTATCCATTTCAATGACACCCTTAGTGTCAAGACATAGTTTGCATATCTCAAAAAACATAGCCCCAGAAGAATCTACCTTGTAATCGTAATCACACTCGTGTGGAGTGTTCCTCATATCATTAAAAGTTTTCCAAGGGTCTTTCATAAACTCATCAATATCCACCTAGGCACTCATTTCTTGTGTGAAACAATCTAATCTTTGTCATAATTTTGCGAGACGGACCAGAAAGATCTTCCTTACAGGTAGAACAACTATAAGACCATTCGCCAGTAAAGAAGTCATGCACATAGCCCTTAGCATTAGCATATTTCTTAGATACGAAGGTTTGGAATGGATCTGGGATTTCAAGGCTTCTTAGCATATGCACACCAAATCCTGCTATCTGTCATGGTTTGATGAAGTTCCCAGAATAAAGGATCTTTAACACTCATCTCACACTTTACGCATTCTTGAGGTTTCATTCTTCTCTCTTCCAATGCAGATAAGATTTAATGTATACCGCTGCATATGCAAGGGCACTGAAAATAAATCCATATTGTTCTGTATGAACAGCATAGGCTATCCAAAGGCATTCATTAAATAGCAATACAAACCATCCCCATATGGTTTTACGACCAACAAAGAAGATGCCTGTTACACCAATAACTGCTAATATCCATGACCACATTTTATTTACTCAAAATCTAACTGGTTTTCAAACATGCTTGTCATGTAATTGCTTTCTCCTCTTGCCACCTTTGCGGCAAGCACACGCATACCAAGCGCATTTGTAATAGAGTCCTCAATAGGTAGAGCCTCAATAGCCCTGGCAATCTCTTCTCGTAATGTCATTTCATCTATGCTCATAGTTTAGCCACTAACATTGATGCCATTTTAAGACCACGAACAACTCCATCGTGGTAGTCTTGATTCTTAATAACCCTAGGAGTGTCCCAAATGCGATAAGATTCTTTGCTTAGTAGTTCGGAAATTTCTTCGTTTGTCATAATTCCATTATACAGTTCGGCGGATAGTTTGTCAACTTCGGCGCAAAATAGAGTAGCAAACCTTCCACTGAGTCTAACGACTCACCCTTGGTTAACAGACTTCAACTTGCTCAAATAATACTTATACTCTGAAATAAACCTAGTCTTCTTACTTGAGTTACATTTCCTACAAAGGGGTTGTAGGTTTCCAATTGAGTGGTTTCCCGACCTAGATATGGGAATAATATGATCCATCGTAATCTTTTCTGTGGCACCGCAAAAAGCACAGGGGGATGCATATAGTTTTTTATACTCTTTATCCAATATCTTGAAGGCTCTAGCATCTTTGGCTATCCTACGTTTGATATGAGAATTGGCTACATGAAGAGTAAATCTTTCACGGTTTGCCTCATTCCAAGCCTTAGAAGTTGCTACACGCCTTGCACTATTTTCTTGACGATAGATAGCCTTCTTAGTCATATAGGCTTGGTCTTGCTTTTGTCTTACCCAACGCTTTTTGTTTTGTTTTTGCCATTGCATCTTATACTTCTCTGGATTAGCCTTTGCCCATGCTATAGCATAATTTTTGCAACAGGTCTTGCACTTTGCAGAGTTCTTGTAGAAGTTATCTACAGAAGACTCTATAAGACATTTACGACAAACCTTTGTATCCATATACTAAGTCTATCAATTTTTGCACGGTATGTCAAGAATGCTCCTTACACACAGGCATAGGGATATTCTCTACAGTATCAAAGCAATGTCTAGGTTTGGAACATATATAACATAGGCTCCAGAGTTCTTTATTATTTAATCGTACTTTCTGAAAATATTGTTGTTGTAAGGCCTGTTTTTCCTTTTTGGATGGCATAGCCTTAGTATAGCCTATAATGTATGCATGGAGCAAGCAGTACTATACTTACTATACAGTCCAACACACAGGGCTATCAAGATAGGCATATCAGATATCTCAGGTAAAAGGTTTGCAAGCCACAGGCAGCATGGGTGGATCTTAATTAAGTATTGGCACTTTTTTGAACGGTATAGGGCAAAAGAAGTAGAAACTATAGTACTAAGAACACTAAGGGATAGATACGGACACTATCTAACTAAAGAACAAATGCCTCATGGGGAATATACGGAGACATTTGATGCAAATAAAGTAACCAGGAGAATGTTGATCCGTATGGTTAATAAGGCGATTAAAGAGGTTTGATAGCCTGGCTACTTACAAACCATACAGTAGTATGGAGCACGAAGGTTATCCGCATGTGTGTATATGGTTTGAGAACATTTATGGCAGTTAGCATGAACCATGTCAGGATCTGAAATAGGCATTGAGAATTTAAAGGTTTTTGTATAGTAGTACTTAGTAACGTACCACGTTATTAGTATAAGAGTTAAGGTTAGCATAACTCTATTCTATCACATGAGGGTTTGTAGGTTCTCTATCATCATCCATAGCCCCACAAACAGTACAGGTTACCTGACCATCTAGGTCTAATTCATAATCACAGCCATACTTTGTACATGTCATACATCCAGGATATCACACAGTTATCCACATGTCAATACCGTGAAAATGTTAGTTATCCACAGGTTTAGCAGTTATGGCTACAACCGAGCCTCTTTGACATGCACAAGTTATCTTGAGTGTTCTCATAGTCACCAAATGCTTCACAAGGTTCAAAGCCCATGGAGGTATATAGAGCCCTTGCTGCCTTGAAATTCTCACCTGTTCCAGTTTCAAGACTTAGACGAGACAGGCCCTTATCAATAGCAAAATTTGAGATGTGCTCAACTAAGGCTCTTCCCACACCCTGCCCTCTTGCCTTGGAAATTGTATGCATGGACTTCAATTCGGCATGATCTGACTCAAGTATTCTTAGTGCACCCACTCCAACCAGATCCCCATTCAATTGTGCTCCAAACACAGTCACATCTGGAGTTGTTAATTTGGAAACATCTAATGCATGAACATGTTCTATTGGGGTTGATGCCATACAGAAAGCCAAATGAGTTTGGAGAATTGCGATCATCTCATCGTCTTGTGGATTACGAATGGATATTTGAATAGTCATATTCTAAGTATATACTCGCAGATGTGGTTTGTCAATCATAGTTATCCACAGCCAATAGGCTAAAAATGTCATAGTTATCCACAAGTTATCCACAATTAAATGTTACTGATATTTTTTAGATTTATCTTAGAGTGGAGGAAAGTGGAGGATAGTGGGTTATTGAGCATTTATAAGAGGGGGCTCGTAATGTCACAGCGGCCAAACCTCCCCTTCCCAAACCTCACATATCAAACCTTTGCATGGATTATACCCCCAAACCTCTATATTGTCAAGCATATTTGATAACGATTTGATAACAAACCCCTATAAAAAACATCTCAAAATGTGAGAAAAATGTAGAAAACCTTACATAAAAATCTATAAAGGTTTGATAATATTCTAGAATCCAGGGAAAAATATATGTCCTTCGTAATGTCTTTTATACTATGGGGTTTGGTATATCTTCTGATCCCCCGCTGCAGAATGTCTGATAGTATTATGAATCATTGCAGGGCGGGGGATAAATAAAGAGAGTTCATAATACCCCTATAGGAATAACAAACCATACATTCTGGTTTTTGGATATAGAGGTTTGACATGCAAAGGTTTGTATGATATAAGGTTTGTTAAGTAAAGGCTAAGGTTTGTTAAGTAAAGGCTAAAACCCTGCAAAATTTTTTATTGGTTCGTA
>Ga0209500_10003532_pt1 | contig 10630 bp, 20 predicted proteins | sample S_140212_EF_Meta_FD_187323 | JGI IMG/M metagenome (GOLD analysis project Ga0209500, IMG submission 187323) | Freshwater microbial communities from Lake Simoncouche, Canada to study carbon cycling - S_140212_EF_MetaG (SPAdes) (version 2) | ecosystem: Environmental > Aquatic > Freshwater > Lake ...
TGAGAAAATATCTTAACCCATGGAAGTTCATCACCTTCTACACGTGGTAGGAAGCGAATGACTGCTGTGGCATTACCAGCTTTATCACGTTCCATCTTCCAGAAACGGTCATCTTCATATGAGTTTGATTGTTGTGGGTTTGCTACTTTTTCGAATTCCTTGGCAATTGCACCAAAGTCTTGATTGCGCGAAGCGCGGAGTGTATTAATGTCCATCGTATTTTCCTTATATTTTTAGTATTAAATGTGTATAGAGTATAACTGCTACTCATTTTTATTTATACATCCCACATTAAAAGATTGTAATAAATTCATTAAAAATTGGTTTAATTCTTTCTGCTTCATACTTAACAAAACCCTTAAGCTTTTCTATCCTTCTTATATCTGACTCTAGTATAAGCATGGCTGATGGGTTCTGCTTCCACTTAGGTATAAAGTCTAATAAGTCATTAAGTATAGATATGGACTCAATAGCTATCTTTTTTCCTAAGTATAGTTTAATTATACTCGGATATTCATTTAAAGTAAAATTAATTATTTGGTCGAGGGACAGTGCGTTCTTCTGAGACTCTAGTTCAATAGTATTGAGGTCATCTTTAAATATTCGGGTTATACTTTGCTTCCTCTTCTGCCATTCCAAGTAATACTCATTGGCTTCTTCTATGGCAAATATCATGTTGTCATGACCATAAGCAAAGTTGGCTGCCATAAACTGTATCAGTTCTTTATCAGTATCAAACTTTCTGGCTAGCTTCTCAAATATATGCCTATCATTTCGAGAATTAAAGTTTTCATATGAGTATTTGATGTTGCCTTTGTTCTCAAATACGTTGTACTTATCATTGTTGAAATGGAGCTTTAAGGCTAGATAGTATCTAAATGCCTTAAATCCTGTCATATATCCAATGTACCCTTCTTAGGTAAGTAATTAGCTTCAATCATGTTCAATTCAATCTTTTGTTTGAGGTTCTTATTGATTAGTTTACTAATATCTTCGGGATCAATGAAGTTCTTTTCACAGTATAGTAAGACTGCATCCATGTGGGAAATTCGTTTGTCTACTACTAACTCTTCAATAAACAATGCAAACTCATTTGTAGTCTTGAATATACGACCTTCCATTATAACATGCCTAAATAATGATTAGTCATCTTAACGTTATGCTTGATGTTCTCATAGGACTTATAATAATCATTATAAGCTTTCCATACAGGATTAAGCTTATTGGTGGTAGCATTCATCTGCTCAGAGAATAGTTCAAGGTATTCATCAAAGAATACATCAAGTTCTTTTAGGTTCTTTTCTAACTCGCCTCTAACTCTTATTAGTTCTGATTTGTTACCTGTTGTATAACTATGATTTATATGTTGAGCCACGTTCATTTCACTTTCCTTGATTTAAAAATACATTATACCATAATAAAGAATTAATGTACACAACTAATCGATAGCACCGTCTTCTACTTTAACTTTAATCTTTGTCTTTTTAGTAGGCTTTGGCTCAGCTATCTCATTCGCCTTCTCAGCAGCCTTCTTATCTTGCAATTGTACAGCTTCAAACCTCTTCTTCAGGCGTGGCTTGATCTCTTCTGCATTAAACCATAGTTCAAGACCATTCAATACCTTGTCCATCTCAGCCTTTGTTAAGAACCCTTCGTATGCATCAAGCATAAGCTTCTCACACTGCTTAATGGTAAAATCTGTGTGTGCCTTGACTGTTGGTGTGTTACCTGATGAGCCAAATGAGGCAGTATGGATCATCATGTAGGCTGTGTCATATACATGGACAGCATGGCAATACATGGAGATGAGGGATGCAGCAGAGTGTGTAGCACCCATTAGGAATGCTGTAACCTCCGCCCGCGATGATAGGATGCCTGAGATGATGGCCCCTGCAGTATCGAGGTGGCCACCATTTGAGTTGATAAACAAGTGGATCTTATCGTTCTCACCTGCATTTATCAATAGAGATATGAGTTCTCTATACTTGTTTGGTTCATCAATAGTAGAATCAAGGAATACTTCATGTGTCCTATATACTGATTCAATCGTATTAATATGAACATTATTAAGCAGTCCACCGAATAAACTAGGGACGTTTTCATCTGCAAGTTTTGCCATTATCAACTCTTTCTTTTATAAAATATATGATTCCCGATTACTGTTGTTACGCGTACATTTTTCCATCCAGGCTTTACTTCTTTTGTATGGAAGAATAATGCACCCTTTGTTACGTCTTCTATCTTTTCATAGTTGATGTAAGTATGTAATGCCACTTCACGTGACTTTTCAAATACTTCTCTCTCATGCTTACTATATCTATATGTCGTGGCTTTAGTTCTTTTATAGTCATCACACCACCAAGAAAATTGACATGTCTCTTCAACCTTCTGAGTCATAGTAGCACATATAGACTTAGGATAGAATCCTGAATTAACACGATTAAGTGTAACCATTGCTACAGCTACCTGACCTTTGGTTGGTTCATAACCTGCCTCATAGTACACGTTTTGGGCTAGGCATTCTACTTGTTTCTTTTCTGACTTAGTCAGAACTTTTATCTTATCGTACAGTGTTTGTGTTTGTGCTATGTTAAAATAACACAGGTAACACGTAGCCAATATTGCGGCGAAAGTCTTTCTCATGGGGATATTCTCCTTACGATTAGTACTTAGCTTTTTATGCGCTTAGTAGTATTATACTTTAGTTGTTAATTAAAGTAAATTTAATTTTTTAAATTGTTGACGAAGATCAACTAATTGGTGGATGAAGCCCTTGCGCTTCTGTTGGAAGATTTGTGGTTTTGCATCGTCTACTCCTATGATTATCGTTAAGTCTGGAACTCGAATACCTGTGAGCTCTTCGAACATAACTGAATAAGCAGTTGCCTGTATAAAATAATTATCTATATTATTAATATCTTTGGGTCGTTTGGATGTCTTAAAGTCAATGACGCTAAGAACTCCATCAAACTCTCCGATACAGTCAACAGTTCCTGCCAATTGTAGTTTATCGGAATATAACTTGCTCTCTAGAGCATGTATATTGTCTATCTTATCCACGACTGGTCGTAAATCATTCCACATCTCAATGTCGAACATGTCGGCTTGAGTTGGATTTCCTAATAAGAAATCCTCACATAGTCCATGAATACGAGTACCTCGACCGGAAGCCAGTGTTGATACTCTATTTGCCTCTTTTTCGCCAACTCTTTTACGCCATTCGACGATGAATTGTTTATTTAAGAGACCTGTTACTTGTGTTACACTAGGATATTTATCTCCAGATGGAGTTTGATATACTCGACCCTGATCTGAATCAATCCGTTGCAACACTGGAAACTCATGATGTATAAAGTTCTTCAATTATTTATCTGCGTATTTTTTCTTAAGCGTAGGTTTTTTACGGTTAGGATCTTTCTTTGCTGGCTCTGCCGGTTTTACTTCTTTAGCAGGCTTTGCAATTTCCTTCTTAGCTTTAACTACAATAGGTTTTGTCTTAACTGGTTCTGCAGCAAGTACACATATTGTATAACTTAATAAACCGAATACTACAGCGATAACTATTAATTGATTTTTATAATTTTGCCACATATTATACTCCTATAAAATTTAATTTCACGTCTGGATTTGCATCCATTATTTCTTTCCAACGTTTTCTCCATCCAGCTGTGTGTGTATCTGGAGAATATTGAGTATTACTCTTGACAAACTGTCTTGTATAACTATCGACGTTCTGTGTAAACCAAGAGTCGCATCCATATATATCTAATTCTTTATATCCAAGTTTTATCACGATCTCTGCAGCATTATGGCCGCTTGAATGGTATGGATATTTAGGTGTAATCACCTCAACCATATATTTCCTAAAGAATGTATCTCTAATCCTAGTAGAATACGTTTCACGCCATGCACTAACACTAAAATATGTGGGTACATCTATTAAATCTTGCTGCTTTGCCCATAACCTAACTATCTCTTCGTCAAGTACCACAGTGCAGTCAACCTTAGTCCATGGGATATTGCAACCTATGCGGTATGCATATTCTTTATCTGGATTGTAAGCTGACCGACTGGGACCATTACATAATACCGCTACTTTCTTATTATACATCGTAGCTTAATTAAAGTACAATTAAGCTTCTAGGACTTCTATAGCATGATTATAATGTTTGATACGGTCTTCTAAACCAATGTATCCACCATTGATAACCTTAGTCATCCCTTTGATGTCGCTTGCATCAGCATACGCATTTAGTTTGTTTTTATTCCAAAACCAAAGTGCTGAATATAAGGAAGTTGGTACATCATCTGTCACGAGGTCAGGATCATTTATCACGGTTTCAGGATCTTCAAAGAAGTCTGTAGCAAACGCTTGATAGTTAGCCTTACCTGTTAGTTGAATTGGACCACGTCCTCTGAACTTATAACCTTCACCTGATGCAGTATCTCCGTTACCCATACGACTAGCATATATTACATTAGCAATCATTTCAGGTTTACGGTGATATGGAGCAGAGTCTCTACCAGCTTTAACAAAGTACTTACCAAATAGTTTGTTCAATGCGTCTGCTGAGTAGTTTAGGTTTTCTTGAAGAGTCGTGAAGTCCGCGGATTCATGAGCACACTGAGCCACAAAAGCTGCGACACGTTTTGCAGTATTTACTTCAAATTGAGGTAACTGCACAGTCATTGCTTCATACCACTCGTGGACGTTCTTATTACGAGTAAGTATTTGACCTAGTTTTTGCTCAGTAAAATCGAATTCGAAAGCCATTATTTTTTAGCCACTAATCCTGCTACCTTAGCCCATACTGCTTTAACTAAAGCTACAGATTTATCAACGATTAGTGTTGCTTTTTCTGGGTATTTAGCACCAAGATGAGCGCCTACTAAAAATACGATAATGTTTGTTAACATGTGTTTCTCCTTTATTAACAGCTGAACTTATATTGCTATGGGGTTCAGCAAGGCCCATATTTTATTTTTTCTTACGGGGTTTTGCTATACCAGTAATGATATTATGTTTTCTTGTTGCTGCAGCTTTTAACTTTTGCGAAAGCGATCTTGGTTTAATTAGCTTACCGGTCTTTTTATTTATTGGCATGATTAATCCTAAAAGTGACTACTAGTCTTGTTAAGTTTACTTCCAGCAGTCTTCTCATGGACACGCTGTAGTACTTCTTTAAAACCATTATCAGGTTTGACTAGTCCTAATCTATATGGATCGATGAGAGGAGGTTGTCCAGTAATGATGGACTCCATATGTGGGTTTTGTTTTAAGTATTCTTCTTTAGCAGCAATACTCATGATATGTTCGACCACTTCACCAGTCTCTCTGTTTCTAAAATCATATGTTGGCATAATTTTCCCTTGTAGCTTTATTTATAAACTCTGGGACTTGTCTTTTCTTCCAAGAGAACATTCTTTGCTTTTCGCCGTTATAATAGTTACGATATGACTGTACACCATCACCTGGGATCTTATATTGATCTGGCATTGCTGGTGTGGGGTCAGTAAATGTACCAAGTGGTAAATTATTTGGGAACCATTTTAATTTATCTACTAAACCAATCTCTTGACACTTATGGACTTTACCATATCGATGTGTGTACTCATCACAAAGTGATTTAAGTAAACACCATAACCAATAATAGTTGTCTCGATTTTGTCTGCACCATACTGCAGATGGATGGTTGACATGCGTTGCACTATACAATACTTCGTTACGATCGTCAGATAATAGCCAACGTTTTACATTACGACCAGTTGCAGTCTTGCCCATTATTTGATCTCCATCCAATGTGCGATGCGCAGTAGATAATAATTGGCAAGATTCTAATATCATCTTGACACAATGCTTATCTACATGGTATTGTGCAGCAGTCTTTGGATCTTTATCTAAATAAAATATATTCATTTACCAAATCCAAATGGGCATTTTTTTTCATTATCTTGTAATATTTTTCTTTTTTTATTATAATAATTTGTAAAAGTATTTGGTATTCCTCGAAGTTTACTATGCTCGGTTGTAGATATAATATGGGTTTTTATTTTTATATTTTTATCAGACAGTGGAATTAAATGTACCATAGGATCTCCAGCAGAAAAATTTAATCTATCCCCATGACTTTTCTTAATAAGCATATTAATATGGGTAACATGTTGGTACTTATATTCTACGATTCCCGGCATAATTCTATGAGTATCTAATGAGTTATTTGAATTATAAAATAATTCAGTAAAAGTCCAATTAACTCCAGTTTTTTCTTTTAAAACCCATGGTGATATAAGTTTAATATGAAAATGATTTTTAAAAGAATCTCCCCATTGCGCAGTATCGTGTTGAGTTAATTCTGAGATTCTATCTGCAAATTGATATTCTTGTCTATCAGATGAATTACTAACAAAAAAATCTGTCCACATCGGAATAACCATGCCAGTAGAATACATGTTATTAAATCCAACGCAATATTTCATGGTGCTTACTGGGATTTCAACGTTATTTTCATTTAAAAGATTAAGTGAATTTGGTAATTTTTTCCACCAGTCAGGGATAAATCTATTAGCTAATTGTATAGGATATAATTCAGCGATTTGATTATCATCAATAAAACAATCAACAACTATTTTTGGTTTTCTAAAAAAGAACATCACATTTCCTCATAATATTAAGATAGCTTATATAGCCAATTTGATTTTTTTATTTGGATTATTGAATAACCACTTCTTCATCTTTAAAGAACCTTTATCCTGCAACGCATAGGCTTCAATTTCCCATGGCTGTCTTCTATAGATGTATCTATGCTTATCATCGTCATACGTTAAATATTGGATGTTAACGTTATACTTTAGTTGACCAGAGATAAATTGCCTGGCATGAACCAATTCATGTGCAATAGTTTTGCATAAACTACCAGTATTCTTTGCGTTTAGCTCGATTATAATGTCATCATCATATTCTTGATCGCAACTACCTAACATTTCATCAGTCTTATAATTTTTAAATAAGAATGTATACTTAACGTCCTTTGATTTTCTAGGATATTTTTTACAGATATCTTTGATGAGTGTTTTTTCTGCAGCAACACATTGCTTGACAAACGTTGTAAGCCTACGTATAGACATACGTTCTACTGCAGGGGTGCAATAGACCGAGATCTTATCCGTTTTATAAAGTAATATTTGTCTTATCATACTATACAGTATACCATAACCTTTAATTAATGTACATGCTAACATAACTTATTGATTATAAAGACAATTTAAAACTCACCCAGACTCATGAGTATCCGGATCTATAGCTTACTATCTATTTATGTAAAACTATGTTCCTGGCTGCTCGGGTGCGATGAACCCAGCTGTCTCTACAACCTTACGTGTTATCTTTTTATATAGCTTATGGAGCTTTTGATCCTTGATAGCTATGATGAGTTTAGCCTCAGAAGGATGCACAGACTCCAATAGTGAAATGAATAATGCTTCACGCTTGATAGACTTTAAGTCTTTTCTAAGGAATACATAGAAGCGTCTAAGCTCTTGTGTGAGGATAGCTGGACTCATGCCGATAGGTGCTGCATCTGGTCTGTATGGAGGTTCAGCTTCAGGTAATAAAAACTTCTTCTCAGGTAAGAACGCATATTCAAATACGATCCTGAGGGCTGAGTTACCTCTAAACTTAGTTGATAATAACTTTGGATCTTGATTGATCTCTTCAAGTATCTCTGGTAAAAATGTTGTTGCCATATTAAAAGTCCTCTATTTCGTCGAGTAATAGTCGACACTGGTTTTTTATAAGATAGTTCATTACAGAATTTTTATCACCGTTAGGTTTAATATTCTCATAGCTACTTATAATAGTTTTAGCTAGTTCCTCTGGAATAAAGTCAAAGTTAACTAACTGTTGGTTTCTTTGATAGTTACGTTTCTCTTCATCATTCTTACATGCTTCAATACCCTTCTCAAAGAACTCAGGTAAACGTTTAGCACTAAATGGTTTCTGTCTGTCACCTGACACAAACACATCATCTTTAGATAAGATATTAGGGATGCCATCACCACTGTCACCCTTAACGATATGAGTGATCGTATATTCTTGTATGTCCTTCTGAGATCCTTCTACAAACTTACGTTGCATAGGTGACCACTGACGCACATTCTTGTTGCGTTGTAGCTGTATGAAGTCCTTATCAGATGAGACGATCAATACCTTTTGTGGGGTAGTGAATAGTCCTTCTTGAATCAATAAGTTTTCTTGTGTATACTCTGTTAGCACTGCTATGATGTCATCTGCCTCGGCAGTATCAATAAGCAATACTTTATATGGGAATTCTTTGATGAGATCGTCTCTCAACTCTCCAAGGGTATCAAAGATGAATGCCCAATCAAGAGGAGACTTATCTCTGTTAGCTTTACGATGTGCTTTATAATGCGGGAATATAGACTTACGCCAATAGTTGCGGCCATCACACGCGATGACCACCTCACCATACTCCTTATACTTCTTCTTATAAGATTTAATGGTGGATAGTGTGGTATGCCTAATTAGGTTCTTAATCTCCTCAGGCGACTGGCGCTTGATGTCGTTCTGAAAAGGTAAGATGTTACTCAGCGCTATTTGGCTGTAGTCAAGGATTATCATTATTCCTCATATTCCACGTATGTTGATTTGTTAAGTTTATTTAATACTTCATGGATAGGATCTTTAACCGTCCATGTTAAGTCTACACCTGCATAGATAGCCGTGAATAAACGTTTCTTTTTCTTATCAAGTGGATCTAACACTTGAAATACTGATATAACCTTTTCTGAATTGATAGCTAATTTGCTGGATGGTAATCCTTCAAATGCATTTTCAAATAATACGATTGCCATTAGAATGCTCCTAGTAAAATTGTTTCTTCATTAATCCGACCGTTTGGTACTGTAGGCTTGGTCGTTAAAGCCTTTGCTGTTGTATTGAGACTGCGTTTTCCAATCGATAAGTCTTTAAAGAACTTCTCGGGATTCCTAAGAGTCCATGACCATGACTTAGCTACACTGTAGTTAATGATGGTAGTGCCTTTAACTGATAACACATCAGAGTCATCTGCCACATACGCTACAAGCTTACGATATTTAATATTATACACCCATAATTCTTTAGATCCTACGATGTCTGCTGGATTAATAGACTTAAGGTTTAACAGATCATGCTTAAACATATACTTAAGTTTCTTAACTATCACAGCTGGCGGTTTAGTCTTAACGGCTCTTGGTTTCTTAACAGTAACCTGATGTTGAGCGCAATCATCTACGATAGATTGGATTGCAGCTCGAAACTTCTTAAGTTCCGTCTTAGTAAGGAATGAATAACCTTCAGTAAGTTGTTCATCTGTACCAACCATGGCTTCATCGATCTCATTGAGATTAAGCTTATAATAATCACCAATGCGTTTAGCAACCATACCTGATACGTTATTAGATAATAGATGGGCTTTTGTATTGAAGTCCCATGATTTAGAATGGATAAACTTATCAATAGCATAATCAATCTCTTCAGATGCCGCTCGTGCAGCATCAGTCATGCGTTGATCTATAGAGATAACTGGTGCCTTAGGACGATCGTCTTGCAATTCATCTATTAAGACTTGTGAATATTTAATATATAATTCATTAAATTTGGTATCGATACTGTCTTTATCTTTTTCAGATAAGTACTCACCTTTATTAAGGATAGTGATGATAGATCCTAAAGATAAGAATTCATAGTCAGGAGCTTTAACTAAAGCTTCATAATAAGTTTTATTATTTTTCTTAATATAATTAAGAGCAACTTTAGCACGTTGGCTATTATCCATATTAAGGTTATAGTATCCTAACGCTTTCATCAGAGATGTACGATACTCGTCTTGTGTTACCACAGGAGCACCATCACCTCTGCCTTTAGCGATAGCTTTTTCTTGCCATTCTTTGGTAGGTTTTTTAGTTTTCATATTGGCAGTATACCATAATTAATTAATAATGTACAATTATTCTGCTTCTTGATTGGTAACGTTTTGATAGATGGTCTCAAACTCATCATTTAAAGCTACCTCTTCATTAAAGTTTTGCTTATGATATGTATTAGCTAACTTTGCTAGTGTCTTCTTAGGGATCTTAAACTCGTCAAAAAGGTTTTTAAGTACTTCTCTTACAAAGTCCTTCTCAGCCTCAACGCGTGTCATAGAATCAGAGATCTCGCTAAGCGCGCCTTTGATTTTCTTTTTATCTGCTTCAAGTAATTGCATAATATCTCCAAGTTTAAATTAAGGCGGGGACGTTTTAAGTCCCCTGCTGCCTGGTATTGTGGAATCTTGCCATACCAGCTAGTCGAAATGGCTCGTTACGTTCCGTTTTTGGATCCTGTCCACTCAAGTCATAGGACTACCTACCTATGATTAGGTTTATTTTTTAAAGTGCACTAGGTAAAATATAGGTACCCTTAGTTTGACCTCTCTAATGCACTTTAAAAAAGACTCTACACGCACGTATCCGCACTGACCCGCGGAAGCTGACCTAGGATAAGTCCGCATATATGTATTAAGTGGCGTAGAGTCTATTCGTCAAAGCCAGGGCCGTTAAAGTGAGGATCGGCCATGGCATTTAAAAGTTC
>Ga0209500_10003535_pt1 | contig 10625 bp, 16 predicted proteins | sample S_140212_EF_Meta_FD_187323 | JGI IMG/M metagenome (GOLD analysis project Ga0209500, IMG submission 187323) | Freshwater microbial communities from Lake Simoncouche, Canada to study carbon cycling - S_140212_EF_MetaG (SPAdes) (version 2) | ecosystem: Environmental > Aquatic > Freshwater > Lake ...
TGTCTTCTTCGCGTATCAGCGCGACGATAGGCTTCCCAATTAAATTCTCAATCAGAGCAATGCTCTTCAAGCAGTCCTTTTTGACCCCAGAAGACCATCTTCTGATCTCCACATGAATCCACAAATTACCTCTGAAGAACTCCAAGTACACGGTGTAATCGTCTCGAATACAAATGGGTACTTTTCCTGCCCTTAATTCTTGCTCCAATTCTAAGTCACCGCTTACCCATTGCGACAACATCAAATCGGTTCACGCCAACGCGCCAGTCCTCTAAAGAATTTCCCGTGTATCTAACCTTGACCTGTCTAGCAGCGAATCTCACATCTGTCGGTTGTGACGCTGTATACGGTCCATAAGTCGTCTCAGTCGCCATCGGATACATCCGAGTCTTAAAGGACACAACGACCTCTCCAAGCGTTTGCTCGTCTGAGATAACACGACGCACCGACATGATGTTGTCCCCGTTACCAATCTCGTAAGGACCAGACTCAGCAAATGGGACAGCGCTGTCGTAGGCGTAGCCGACTTCATGCTCGTAGACATAACCATCTGACGAAATCATCAAAGGATTGGTGAATACGCCTCTGTCAGTTCCAGCAGTCCGAGCCAAAGAGCCAATAGCCCAATGCCCTTCACGGTAGTTGTAGACGACATAGGAGTCATTCTCATTGCTGGCGCTAGACGGGTAAAACCAGATGATCTCGCCATACTTTGAGTTGTGTACTGCGTAGACCTTGCTTGACTGGTTGTAGTTGATGTTCTGGAAGATGTAGTCACCAACATCTGACACCAAGGGCTTGACATAGCCGTCATATACCCAAAAGCCTGACTTAGACATCCAAATGGCTGCCGTATCAATGGCTGCTACTGCCTGAGACGAGATCACGCCACAGCCTGACCCTGCCTTCTCAAAGGAGTAAACATAAGGCAGACCGATATATGTCGCCACATGGACATCGACATCGGTAAACAATAGGTTAAGACCCCTGACGCGCTTACCGCATTTCAGAGACCCGACAGAATTGATCTCAAAGTCACCTGCCTGATTAGTAGCCGATGGTGTCCAGACAGTGTTGTTTTCTTGATCACACCAAGATACCTTGCGTGGATTACCTGATGCGCCAAGGGCAAAGACAAATCTTTCTGCTGTCGTCATCACAGCTTCGCAGCTCGTTGGTGCATTGACAATGGCAATAGCCTTTGTTGGCGTGGTAAAGCCTAGCTGCCACTCAAGGAGCTGACCGTCAGCGTTGGAGCACGCAACAAGATACTCGCCCCATGAGTCCATTGACCAAGTAGTCGCTGGGATTATTCCTCCCAAGTCTGGACGCGCCACACCGTAGGCAAAAGAGCCGTAGGTGCTGTAACCGTAACCAGTCTTTAGCGTTGCGTCTGTAATGCCAGTTGTGAAGGTGACTGGTGTAATGTCTTTCAAGACACCAGCCTCGCTCATTGCATACAACTTTGTAGGCGTGCCAGCAGCAATGTACCGTTCATCTGCATTGGTACGCCAAGTCAGCATTCCACGACTGACACCAGTCATCTGAGAGGTTGATCTCTTACGCCACCCACCCCAAGGTCTTAGTGTGTTCTCGAACCATCTGACAAGGTTTGAGTCATACCAGCGCCCCGCAGACTGGTACTCAGTACCATTTCGGTATACGCCAGCAGGTATTTTTAAGGGTACGAGTGCCATAAGGTCTAATTATGCTGAAAGATTGGACACAAAGGTAACCGTCGCAATGACAGACGGTATAGACGGTCTTGTTGGTGTGGAACTGGCAGCGTAGTGCTCAATGGATGCACCAACATCTGAAGTGCGCCACATGAGTTCAACATAGTCGTTTGTATCAAGACTTACAAAGAAGTTCATTGCACCAATAATGTGAAATGGGTCTCCAGCACTTTTCCTTGGTGCTAGTCCAAAGCGTGAATTTGACTTGTCGATATTTGTGCCGTTTTTGCGAAACCAGATGTCAATGTCTGCCGATGAATTTGTCGTGTTTACTAACTGCACGCTGAACTGGATGTTATAAATTCCAGCCTGTGCAACATTAAACCTTGACGAGTTTGACAAAGTTACGCCATTGTTGAAATCTGTTGTGTCGAAGGTTATGGCGTAGGCAGTCGTTGTATTGGCTGCCGTCTGGTCTGTGCCGTCTTGGAATGCCCCGTAAGGGTTGTTTAGAAACCTACCACCGCGTGGTGACGCAATGGATTGCAAGGCATTGGTTAACTTCAAGAAGAAGGTGCGCAACGCACCATTCGTCTGCGCAACCGTCAGACGGTCATACCTGTCTTGCGGGTTAGGCAGATCGGGTACGGCAGGAGTCTGGAGCTGCTGGTAGAAGTTCGTCATAGAGCCTTGTTGTACTCTTCTTGCGTCAACAAGCCGACTGCATATTTGTTCTGAGGTCTAAAGATGGTCAGTTTTTGCTGACGCAAAGCTGGCGCAAAGGAGATGTGAGTCCAACCCTTATCGCCAAACTCATGGATCATCTGGTCAAACTTGATACCTGCTGCGTCGATAGCCTTGCAGACTTCGAGTGGAGTGCCAAAGCCTCTACACACAAAGTCAATAGCCCAGCCGTCCATATGCGAGCTGATCTTCGATCCACCCACCGCCACATTGACCTCTGGCAATCGTATCCATGAATTGACATTGATCGACTTGCCGAGCAGAGCGCGAACCTTCTCCATACCAGCAGCAGCCGTCTTCATGTTCTCTAGTTGCTGTGCATCTGGCTGGTTGCTGATACCGAGACGGGTTGCGGTGTCGGAGTGCGTTGCCTCCTCAAGACTGAAGTGCTCACTTAGTTGCATCGTCTTCTCCCACAATGGCTTTTGCAATGGCAGTCGATGCTTTGCGCCCTGAGATACCGCCCATAGTTCCGACACCCATAAACGCAATGGCTTTCAATATTTCCAAGAATACAGAGTCGATTGGTGCGAGTTCAGCGTCTTGCTTCTCAAACCCGATCAGGTACAAGACACCAAACGCAATGCCTAAGACCATCACGGTGATCGCCTTGACGACGAATGCCCAGACTTGGACTTCGATCTCTTCCACAGTTGGCTTAGGACGGTTAACCCTAGCAAGAAATAACTCTCTCAAGAATTCAATCATTTGCGTTTCTCCATTACCTTCTCAACAGTACGACCACCAAAGTAAGCCAACATAATCAGTTGACCCCACTCACCCAATAACTTCACATAGGTCTCGTTAACATTGATACTGAAAGCAGACATCATGGCGAATAAGAAGTACGCGCTCAGGATCGCTATAAGGGTCATAGGACGAATGTTCTTTGATAAGTAGGAGTCAGACTTCATGTCTGCTTCCCAACGCTTTGTAACGGCTTCTAGTTCAGCCTTGGCAAAGTCAGCTTCTACTTCTGCCAGCTTCGCAGTTGCTGCTGGATCGCCAGCAATAGCCTTTGCAACGGCATCAACAGAATCAGACACGCCAAACTTACTAGCCAAAGCGGTAACAGCAGCCCCACCCATAGGACCAGCGACAGCCATTGCCAGCGTGGGTGCGACACCCTTGAGAAGATTGAGTAAGTCATTCATTTGCTTTCCTTGAGTTCTCGTTTAAGTTTTCTCAACTCTTTCATCTCTTGTTTTAACTGCGCCTTCATGTACAAGGTTTCCACATACGCCATTGAGGTGACCGCAACAACTAAACATACTGCTACGCCAATAATCACCCACCAGATAAGTCTCGTAGTCGCCACATCAACCATCCAAAAATTAAAGAAATGAATGTCACAGCAATAGCGCTACTTATCAACTCAATTTGTTTTATCTCTTCTTGCTCTCGCTTCCACCTTGCCTGTCTCGTCCTGCGTATCGTCTCAGACCTTGCCCACTCCTGTTCTCTCTCAATCTTTCCATGCATTACTAAGAATCTGCTGTACAAGTCCTTCAACTCTGGCGGTGCATAGACCATTGCCTCTCTGGTCTGCTCCATCAACTTCTCCATCTGCAACTCAATCAAAGCACGCTCAATAGCCTTCTTGCTGGTGTTCTGATCTGGGTTGTACTTAGTCTTTGATTCCTCTTCGAGTTCCGCGTAGTAGTTGTTTATTTGTTGCTGCGTGTCAAAGAGCGTACCAATGTTGTCGCCCACACTTTTAATGAGCTGTAACTCCATCTCTTCGTAGGACTGCTTGGCTGCGACTGCTTTGGCTTTCGCTTGCGCCACAGGCTTTGCAGCTTCAACTTTATCTGGCTTGGAGACAAAGAGACCAATAAACCAGTCAAATATTCCCTTGACTGCTTTAAGGTCTGACTGGACTCCTTGAATGGTTGCTTTAGCAGACTCAAGCTGAATACGACCTTGGTGTAGAAAGTCGCACCCCTGCTTGATAGCGCTGAAAGCGCCTTGAGCCAGCATGAGTAAAGAGAAAGGGTCAATCTTTCACCTCTTTATAAATCTGGTAACACTTGTGGCAGATCATCAATACCGTGTAGATCAGAGTCGCCCAAATCAATACTTCGCTGACCTGATAGCCAGCGACAGTTGCAATGGATACGGTAACTGGAGGTGCTACCTTGGCGACGATTGCAGTAGCCGTCTCAGTTGTGTTCTCTGTGGTCATTACCAAGGTACTCCAGTAGCCGTTACAGGATTCTTCTGTGCATTAATTTGCGCTTGCAAATTAGCCTCTACTGCCTCTTTGTCTACGCCATTAGCCCATATCCAACCTAATACAGTTGTCTGTGTCAGGTCAGCATAAGGGGTTGTAGGTGTTCCATCAGCCCATGAACTTGTTGCGTATGTGGATGCGGAGTAATCCCCGTTTACTGCGCTTGCAGTCCAATGTGCGGTGGTGACAAACCCATTAGAAGTTTGTCGGTCTAGTTGCGTGATTGTCCAAGTGGTAGTCATTATTTGCTCTCCAGCGCCACTATACGGGCGGTTAGTGCGGTGATTGTTGCGGCTTGTGTGTCGTTTATTGCTTTTAGTTCTTGGATTGCCGCTGTTAGTGTTGCTACTATATAAGAAGTATCAACGCCTTGGTATCGAGGTTTTCCTTCAGTATCTAAATCATCTTTTGTTCCGTGAACTGCATTTGGGAAAATCTGTTGCAACTCATGTGCTAAAAACCCGTCTGCATTACCGCCACCTTGTTTCCAAGTAAAAGATACAGGTTTGAGTGCCTGCACTTTTTCCAGCGCGCCAGAGATTGGGGCAACATTTTCCTTTAATCGGTAATCTGATGATGTGGAATAAAGAACTGAATTACTGAGGGTGTAATATATGCCGCCTGTTGAGGCGTTTCCGAGATAGTCCATAAAGCGAATTGCCGCTCCATTTTGATTATTTGCCGTATTTTTTATTAAAAGACCTTGTCTATTTTGACCATCAAAATACAAAACCTGAGTGGATGTTAGTGGACTAGATGTAACCCCAAGCAACAAGTTACCGCTAGAGTCGATACGCATACTCTCTGAGACAGTACTAGATTTTCTATTTGCCCATGCAATGTATGATGCCGTTGCAGTTCCATCAGACCTGTCGACATCCATGTAGCCAAGTTGATACGCAGTTCCTGAATTGTCAGCAGAATAAAAATCTAATCTACCCTTGTCTCCAGAACCAGCACCAGTCTTGTTAGATGCAAGACGCAAAACAACAGGTGTTGCCGCTGGTGATGCCACTTCTAATTTTGTTGCAGGAGAAGTAGTACCAATCCCCACATTCTGTGAAGTATCAACAGTAATCGCAGTAGTGCCAGCAGACTGCAAAGTTAGCGCAGTAGCAGATGCAGATGAAAGTGAACTGATAACTGGCGTAGTCAGCGTTTTGTTTGTCAGAGTATCCGTGGTTGCCTTACCAACTAAGGTATCGGTTGCTGCTGGCAGAGTCAAAGTAGTAGTGCCAGCAACGGCAGTTGCTACGACTGTCGTAGTGCCTGATGTTGATCCAGAAAACTTAACTGTTCCAGCAAGCGTTAAAGTCTTACCGCTACCGATATTAAGACCGACCGATGTTCCAGTACCTGCTGCTGCAAAGATTGCATCTACCGAGTCCAGATCGGTATTGATCTTCGTACCCCATGTATCTGTTGACGCGCCTACCTCTGGCTTAGTAAGTAATAGGTTCGTTGTTGTGGTATCTGCCATAGTTCACCTTCATGCTGGGACTTGCGTCCATGTTTCTGAATTGTCCGATATTTCTGACCAATTTTCCGATGTGTCTGAGACGGGACTCCAGCTCTCCGATGTATCAGTTGCTGGTGTCCATGTCTCTGGCGTATCCGATTGTGCTGTCCAAGTCTCAGGAGTGTCGTCTTGCCTGTCCCAATAAAAGTACCCAACATTGCCAACAGCGCCAGCAATGATTTCCCCAATTATCTCAATAGTTCTAGCATTCTGTGCGTCACCAATAGCAGTTGCTGAAGATACGCCAGATAGAGTGACTACCTGAGCAGACGATGCCAGCATAGTGCCGACATCGCAAACAGACGCATTTCCAGATATTGAAACTGATACGCTATTGACTACTGAGTCAACCGCACCAGTTGACTGGTTTCCATTGATGCCAAGTGCATTAGAAAACGATCCTACTGCCGTAGTTGATGAGACACCAGAGATGGATGCCGTGACAGATAAGCCGACAGACCCAACATTACCTGTGCCGACTACGCCATCCTCCTGCTCAGACACATTGACTAATACTGTTCCAACGGCAGTCGTTGACGCATTACCCGTCAACGCAATAGATGTAGCGCCACGGCTTACAGAGCCGACAGAGCCAGTTGATGCGTTACCTGATCCAGTTGCAGAGATTGTCTCTGTAACGCTGTCTACGGCTGTTGTGGAGGCATTGCCAGTCAATGCAAAGGATGTTGCGCCACGGGTTACGCTGCCAACGGCAGTAGTTGATGAGTTACCCGTTATGGCAAAGGATGTAGCCCCGCGAGTAACCGATCCGACCGAAGTTGTTGATGCGTTGCCTGTTACTGCAATTTGTGGAGCTGCAACCACAGAGCCAACCGACAAGGTTGACGCATTACCCGTTATGGCAAACGATGTTGCTCCTCTGGTAACAGAGCCAACGGCAGTTATTGACGAGTTGCCAGTTATTTGGAGAGATATGCTTTGGACAACGCTTCCAACGGCAGTCGTTGAAGCATTGCCAGTTATGGCAAGCGATGTCTCTCCACGACTAACCGATCCAACGGCAGTCGTGGACGCATTGCCAGTTATGGCAAAGGATGTTGCTCCGCGAGTTACAGAGCCAACGGCAGTAGTAGATGCGTTGCCTGTTATGGCAATAGATGTCGCACCAGTAACGCTACCAACATTACCCGTTGCTACCGTTCCATCTTCTTGAATTGATACTGATTCTGTGACGCTACCGACAGCAGTCGTTGAAGCATTACCTGTAATTGCTATGGATGTTGCCCCGCGAGTTACAGAGCCGACCGCAGCCGTTGATGCGTTACCCGTTATCGCTATGGATGTAGCACCAGTAACGCTACCAACATTACCAGTTGCTACCGTCCCATCTTCTTGAATTGATACTGACTCTTGTACGCTGCCAACGGCAGTTGTAGATGCGTTACCTGTAACAGCAAGTGATGTAGCGCCACGACTTACTGAGCCAACGCTAGTAATCGATACATTGCCAGTAATTGCTAGGGATGTTTCACCACGACTGACAGAGCCAACGGCAGTAGTTGACGAGTTGCCTGTTATTGCTGTCGATACTGCTGCGACAACAGTTCCAACATTGCCCGTTGCTACCGTTCCATCTTCTTGATTCGATCTTGCTGTGAGGACGCTACCAACGGCAGTAGTTGATGCGTTGCCTGTAATGGCAAAGGATGTAGCTCCACGACTTACCGAGTCAACGGCAGTAGTCGAAGAATTACCAGTTAGAGCAAAGGATGTAGCGCCTCGACTTACTGAGCCAACGGCAGTAGTAGATGCGTTGCCTGTAATGGCAACGGTTATGACTGGTAAGACAGAGCCAACCGAACCAGTTGCAGCGTTACCAGTAATGGCAACGCTTGCAACATCTCCGTAACCGTAAGCCCCGCGACCATACCGACCAGAGCCATAAGCAGCCATGTTGCTGCCCCTTTAATTAAGCGAGTCTGATCAAGCCTGTGCTTGCGTCATTCGTCGGCATGGTGAGTGTAAAAGTTCCAGCCGTAACGGTCTGAGAACCGAAAGTGTGGACGCTGACTGCCTTGTTGCTTTGTGTGCTGTTATACAAGAGCACCGCATCAAATGCAGTTGATAAGGTCACATTGGTGTATGTGATGCTGGCGCTTGGAGTCACAAATGCAGTAGTACCACTTGTGCTTGGCGCTGTGCCAAATGTCACCGCAACACCGCCAGCCGTGTAATTAGTTCCAGAGACTTCGTTGGTTGCAGAGTAAGCAGTAGTCGATGCGTTAACCGTTGCGGATGCCAAGTACAAGGCAGCCTTAAACGAGTCAATAGTTGTAGCTGCGCGAATAACGCCAGTACCAAAGTTGTGATGTCCTACCAGTAATTCGCCCTTGAACGAAGTACACATTGCTTGAGTATTTGCCATGATGGTTTCCTTATCCTAAAGATTGAGCGACTGGTTCGCCAGTCACGGTCATGCGTTTTAATTTCATATCGACTGAACGATGCACAAGCTCGCCTTCTAGCCAATACTCAACCCATTGAGTTGTCTCATTGTCATTGTCAATTATCCCCTCTTTTTTCTCAAGAAGAGAGTCGTCCATTTCGCCTTTTGTCGTATTTACTAGCATTATCTACCCCAAAGTTCTTGCGCGTGTGATAAGTACACCGCCAGTTGAAGAGCTGCGATCATCTGCTTTCGTTACTTCTTCAAGACCAGCTCGGTACATCGATGCCCATACAGCAATTCTCGCATCATCTTGCAGATACGGTGCTGCTTGCATAAGAGCACCATACAGATATACATCTGGAGATGAAGTCAACAGCCAGTTAGTTGTGTTGCTAGTTGATAACTTACTCAACTTCGCGTAGTAGATCAACTCGCCTGTGTAAGCAGTATCTGGTACTGGAAGGTAGCGAAACTGCTCACCCACAACGGTAAAAAATACAGGTTTAGTCGCTGTGCGATATGTAACCGACAGAGTGTCCATTGAGTCAATAGTCTCAAACCCCAATGGTGTAACAGGATCGGTATCGAGCTTGAAGGATTTAACTTCCAAGAAGTCGTCTGGTACTGCGGAGTATTCGGTAGTGATCGATGCAGTAGATCGCACGATCATCTGTCTGGTGCGCAAATTACGCTCGATCTGAGCCTCTGCCAGAGAGATAAAGTCTGGAATAGCAGTAGTCAGGTCTGAGCGATTAAGCCAGTCCCCGACCGAAGTCTTCAGTTCAGCATAGGTTGTTAACGCCATCTTCAGCCTTTTCTGCTTTCTCAAGATCACGCATCACCCAAGTGTGATCGTGTTTGAATTCAAAAGTCCCAATGTGTCCGATCTCTTTGGACACATCATGGTCTATGTAGATTTTAAAGCCAGCCGACTGTGCTTTACGGCAAAAGAATACATCCTCACCAACATACCCGCGCTTATCGGTACGCCAAGGAGTCTCGAACCAAGGTTCACTCAAAGCCTCAAAAACCTTGCGCTTGATCAGCATTACGCCCATTCCAATAGAGCCAACTTCCTCAATTCCTGTGGAGTCTGGCATTGTGTAGACCAGCACGCGCTCACCGTTCTCGTCATAGCGCTGGGCAGTTGGTCCTGTGGGCATTCTGCGCCTTGCGCAGTTTGTTGCCACGATGTCCAAATCATGCGCCAATAGTCTCTCGATCATGTCCTGCGGGAATGTCATGTCTGAGTCTACAAACAAGATATGGGTACAACCCTCTGCCATTGCGTCTAGGCACAGATCAGCACGCTGGGTCTGGATAAGTGTCCCTTGCATAATCTTCAAGGACACTGCATCAGTCGTGTTAATCGTGTGGTGCGCCACCATGTTCACCATACAGAAGGTGAAGTTTGCGTGAACCATGTCACGCGCTGGGGTGCATACCGCAATGTAGTTTGGAGTCATAGTTTTCCTGCTCTTGTTCTGAAATATTTGTTTTCTGGGTCATTAAGCCAACGCTTCATGTAGGCTTCGTCTTCTAGCTTGCCTTCAGCCTTGAGCTGGAAGTAGATAGACATCGGGATGCTGGCGACTCTGCTCCACTCGCCCCACCGAGCACGCTCATCAACCTGTGCGTACTCTTGCTTATTCTCTTCAATGATCGCAGTCACATCTTGCTGCGTGTGAATCGTTGCCTGATTCGTTTCATCATCAAATTCAAATGTGCGCGTGATCCCCTGATCAGCGTCTGTACTAAATAGTCTTTTTTCAATCATGTATAAAAAAAGGGTCTGAGTTTCCCCAGACCCTTCGTTAGTTCAATTAAGAAGTAACCAAGTCAGCAGCAATGCCGTGGGCATTCTCTGCCAATACTTTGTGACCCCACTCAACGATCAGCATACGCTTTTCAGCGTCGCCAGTCTTTGCCAACTCAACTTGTTGGTAAGGACGCAACATAGTGACTTTTGCGTAATCTGGATCGATCACGAAAGCGTCACGCTCACGCTGGAAGCGGTTAGGCACGACTTGTACTTGACCGAAG
>Ga0209500_10003536_pt1 | contig 10625 bp, 5 predicted proteins | sample S_140212_EF_Meta_FD_187323 | JGI IMG/M metagenome (GOLD analysis project Ga0209500, IMG submission 187323) | Freshwater microbial communities from Lake Simoncouche, Canada to study carbon cycling - S_140212_EF_MetaG (SPAdes) (version 2) | ecosystem: Environmental > Aquatic > Freshwater > Lake ...
CAAAAGATCCGGCGAAAGATCGGGCGAGGGTTCCGACAAAAGATTTGGGCACGTTGACGAACCAGATCGATCCCAAGCAACTCGAAGCCGCACTCACCGGCCCCGATGGCTTAGACCCGATGGTTGTCGCAGAGGTGCTTTCTATGGCATTGGAACGTGAGATGCCCGAGGCCGCTGCCGCCGCAATCCACGTGCTTGAAAACGCATACGCCCACGCGCCCAATGGATCAATTGCAACACTGCCTCCAGCCACACGCAAGTTGCTTGTGCATCTGCTTGACGCTTCCGACGACACGCTGGCATATGCGGCAGCTCGAGCACTTGTGTTGTCGGCAGGAGATCCACCCTATGCGGGCTCCAGCCGGGTGCTCGCGGTGCTGTTGCGAATGGCAACGTCTCGCGGCAACGATCGGGCAATCATCGCCCATCCCGATGTGGCTGTCGCGCAGCGTCTGGCAGCGGAAGTATCGCGGCACGGCTACCAGACGGTGCGAGTGTCGACTGGCCGCGCTGCGGTGTTGGCGGCTAGGAAAAGCTGCGATACGGTGCTCGTGCTTTTAGCTGCGAGGCTGACGCTTCCCACGGTGATGGAAACGGTGCAGTTTATCCAGCAGCCCGGTGCCGGAAAGAGTCCGCCAGTGATGATTGTTGTGGATCCACTCGACGACGATGCCCGCGGCAAAAAGCTCACGCGTTTAATTCTGCAAGCAGGCGACTGTCCGGGCGTGGCAATCGTCGATGGGCTGGAGAGCTTTTTTCAGGCTACCGTCAATCCCGACACAGCCCAGAAGCAGTCCTCAGCCCGTTTCCCCGAAGTGCTGGCAACGATCACCGACCCGACAGTAGCCGACCAGGCCGTTCGGCAGCAGCGGGCCGGAGAGCGGCTCGCTCGGGCCAGACAATCTTTGAACCTGCTGGCACTTCTGGCCGCCCGCGGATGGGATGTGAGTGCAGCAGTGCCCACGGCGAGTCTGGCGCTCTCACACGAACTGCTCTTCCCCCCTGCCCTCTCCCTCTTGTCGGCCGTTGGTTCAGCCGAGGCCCAGCAGGCAGTCCTACGACAGGCCTATGCCAGCGATCTGCCACAACCAGCTAGAAATGCGGCTGGAGCCGCGTTTGGGGACAGCGTGGATACGTTTGGTATTTTGCTGGAAAGTCATGACCTGCTAGCCGCCTACAGGAAGTACAATCGGGCTCCGGATGTAGACAGCCGCGAGGTTTCCGGCGCGATTCTCAACACGCTTGAAGCCACTCTTCACACCCTCCACCCCACTCCCGCCGATGCTGCGCAATCCCAGTCATCCCGGTGATGACCCCACCGCCTCCCCGATTCGAGAATTGATCGGATCAGGCCCTGCGATGCGGGAGGTATATGCGATGACGCGGAAGGTCGCCCCGTCGAATGCATCCGTGCTCTTGATTGGCGAAACGGGAACGGGGAAGGAATTGGTGGCCAAGGCGATTCACCAACTCTCGCCCCGGGGCACCGGGCCATTCATACGAGTCAACTGCGGTGCACTTTCTGAGAGTTTGCTGGAAAGCGAACTCTTCGGCCACGTCCGGGGCTCGTTCACCGGTGCTGTCGCCAACCGCACAGGTCGCTTCGAGGCAGCACACACCGGCACAATCTTTTTGGATGAAATCAACTCCACAACGCCGAAGCTTCAGGTGAAATTGCTGCGAGTATTGCAGGAGCGAGAATTCGAGCGGGTGGGCGACACCGAGACGATCCGTGTTGATACACGAGTGATTGCCGCGAGCAACCGTGAACTGCTCGACGAGGTTGCGAAGGAAACGTTCCGCGAAGATCTCTACTACCGGCTCAACGTCGTACCGCTCTACTTGCCCCCTCTGCGTGCCCGTCGCGAAGATATCCCCCATCTCGTGAGCCATTTCTTGGAGATTTACAACGAGCAAAACGATCGTTACGTCGTTCACATCCAGAAGGAGTCGATGGAGGCCCTGGTGAAATACCACTGGCCTGGGAACGTGCGCGAGTTACAAAATGTGGTCGAACGCTGCGTAGTGATGGCCGCAAGCGACGAACTCACGCTCGATCTCCTTCCGCCTACCATGCGCGGCGACAAGCCCACCGTCACCATGCCCGGTCGTGGGGGCGATCTGGACAGCCTCGCCCGCGACTTAGTCGAGCAGGGCATGACAACCGCCGGCCCCAACGACGACAATCTCTTTGACCGAATCGTGAGCCGCGTGGAACGCGAATTGATTTCACAGATGCTCGCGGCCTGTAACGGCGTGCAGTTGAAGGCCGCGGCGAAGCTGGGCATCAACCGCAACACCCTCCGCAAAAAATTGCTGGAGCACGGTCTGGAGTAAGCCGTGGCACAAGGCATCGCCGCAGAAGGGTGGCAGGAAAAAAGCCACCGTGAGAAGACTTCTTCCATTCCGGAACCCGTTGCGACACAGCCACTTGCCCAAAAAAAGGCAACGGCTGGCCGACGAAGGAACTGGCGGTTATCGCTCCGCAACCACCAAGCCGTCTTCAGCCATGTCGCGGGCGTGATAACTCGACCGCACCAGCGGCCCGGAGGCCACTTTCTTGAATCCCATTCGCTGCGCCAGCACGCCCAATGCGTCAAACTCCTCAGGCGGCACGTAACGTTCCACCGGCAGCGAGTCGAGCGTGGGTTGCAAGTATTGCCCCAGCGTCAGGAAATCAACGCCGCGATCAAGCAGGTCGGCAAACACGTCCAACAGTTCGTCGCGAGTTTCGCCAAGGCCAAGCATAAGGCCGCTTTTCGTTCGCACTCCCGGCAGGATCCGCTTGGCATCGGCCAGGAGTTGGAGCGTCCATGGATAGTGGCTTTTACGGCCCCGCACGTGACGGTAGAGACGGGGCACAGTTTCGGTGTTGTGGTTGAACACATCTGGCTTCGACTCCATGAGCCGCTCAAGGGCGCCAGGCTTGTCTATAAAGTCGGGCACGAGCACCTCGATTACGGCACCAGTAGCCGCTCGTACGGCGTTGACGGTGCGACGGAAGTGGTCAGCGCCGCCGTCGGGCAAATCGTCGCGAGTGACGCTCGTGATCACGACATGCTTGAGTCCCAGCCGTCGCGCCGCCTCAGCCACACGCTCTGGCTCATCCTGCTCCAGTTGTTCTGTTTTGCCCTTGGGCACCGAACAAAAACCACAGGGTCGCGTGCAGACGTTCCCAAGAATCATGAACGTGGCGGTGCCAGCCGACCAACATTCCAGACGGTTTGGGCATTTGGCCGACGAGCACACGGTATCCAGGCCGAGTTCCGCAATCAGGCTGGCTGTGGCTCCATGGCCACCGCCTGGATCCAGATTCCGCCGCAGCCACGGCGGCAGCCTTCGGGGTTCCGTCCGGGTCTCGGGCGCAGTGGCAACAGCAGCCACCTCGATGATTGGCAACGCGATCCGCAACGCATTTGGGATCTGTGTGTCGCTCTTCTTTTGTTCAAACACGTTATCCAACACGGCTGATGATCTCCGACTGACTGGGGCCGGTGTTCCGAAGCGAAAACGGGAATCCCGACTGGATAGATGAGCGTGGAAAAGCGAAGGAATCTTCGATCTGGTGCACCAGAGCCGACCGCGCGTCCTGCAACCGCACCTTACGTTGCACGTCGGCCTCAATCGAACCCATCGTACCGATTCTGGCAGCAGCGGTGACGGGCACGCTTTGCACGCGATGAAAGAGATCCAAGGCCGGCGAGACATTCACATATCCGCCGTGACAGACAACTCCACGCCGCACCGCAACGCCTACGGCCGCCAGCAGGCCGGTGCGTCCGAAAATTCCTCGGCTGCGTGAATCCCTCGCAGTCCCGCACCGCAGCATACGAATCGCTCCTTCCAACCCCGTCTCAAACCGTTCCAAAAACGACCCGGCGTTGTAGCGGTCGATTCCCAGATCTTCCAGCTTCGCAAAGAGAGCCACGAATATCTGGCCTGGCGAGTGAAGCACAGCGCCGCCGCCGCGACCGACAAACCGCACTTTGAGTCCATGCGAACGCAATTCATCATCTGAAAGATCCACATCGGTGCGAGAGCCTAGCCGACCTATCGTGATCGATGGCTCGAGTTCACACAGCACCAAGGTTGGGCCCCGACCATCGGGCTCCGAAACTTCCCACGCGAGTCGTTCGGCCAGCGAGGCATAGGCATCGCATCCAATGCATCCTGCTAACCAGACAGAAAGAGGCTTATTTGCGCCGCTTTGGCGCGCGCGAGCCTGAGTCTGTTGAGGTCGATTCTGGGCTCCATTCTGGGCGTCACTCATGGCCCACGAGTGTAGCAGGTTCACGTGTGATTGGCCGCCGCGTCCACAGCCCCAATCCATGCGTTGGATGCGGGGCCGTCGAACGTCTCGCTGAACTCTTTATTTTTCAAGCACTGAGTGGAGCAATTCCCACGGCACGCTGATCCATGGAACTGCATCGGGTAGCTTGCCTGTTTGTGGCTTGTGCGACAGACCGTCTTCGGGCTGTTCCATCGCGCGGTCGACTGCCTGCCCGAGGTGCTCGATCCAGTCGGGCACTTCAACTCCCGAGCCGCTGGCGAGGCCCAGGCATGCTGCGGCACGTTCTTCCAACTGTTGGCCGGCGACCGTGGAGTTGCCGGCGGCCAATTCCGCAACAGCGGGAATCACGAGTGCTTCCAGTTCGTCCTGTTCGAGAGGGGCAGTGAACGGCCGGCCCACGCGATCGGCGATGCTGGCCAGCCGCACGCCCCACAGCGACTCCGACTTGCCGAGTTTCTCGACGAGATGGCTGGCTGTTTCTCGCGTTTCGTCACGCATGCGCGCGCGCCACGCCTCGGCCGCCTCAACGGTGCCTCGCCTCGCCAGCACACGGTGTGCCATGCTCACGGGTCGCAGCGTCCAAGCGATCCGATCGTACTCCGCCTTGATGCGCAACAAATCGAGCAACATGTGAAGGCATTCGCCCCGATCCGATTGCGTGGTCGTCGAATTCCAGTCGCGGTATTCGGCATGGTTTTCCGCAATGCTCTCCAGCACCAAACGCAGTCGCGATGCTGCCTGCTTGAGCGGTAGCTGCCCCGTTGCCAGATCCTCAATGAGCCGAGTTGGCTCGCGGGCGGGAGCCTCTGAAAGCTCGTCTGAGGGCTCCCCCATCGAGCGGTCTACAAGGTGCTCTAAGAAATGTTTTACGCCTCCACGCAGAATACCTCGCAGCGATGACGGCGACAGCAAGTGTTGTGTAAACAGACCCGCACCATACCGCTCAATAAACTCCTGCACGGCGGCAAACGCTTTGGGCTCACGCACCCGCTCCAGCACCGAAAGCCGCAACTGCCTGGCGTGGGTCATCCATGTGTCGAGAAGTTTGGGCACCAGCAGCGATAGACCGTCCAATATCCGCTGCGTCACCAGATCCTTTTCGGGCACATGGCCGCCCTCGCTCGCGCACGCACTTTCCACGATCCGCTCCACCAGCGAGGTTGTAGCCGCTGTAAACACGCGATCGAACTCGCTCACGCTGGCCGCACCCCGCGGCCGCTTATTTTCAAGCGACTTTGCTAGGTGCACGATCGTAGATGTTTCGGCCACAAGACCCAATCGTGGCAGGCAGGCAGCCAGTCGCTCGAGGAGTCGCTCGCGGCTGCGTGCGCGCACAATGCGATCGGGCCTGCCGCCTCGCGACAGCGGCACGTAGAGCACGGCCTTGCCGATGAGCCGACCTTGCACGATTTCCAGGGCGTTGCGGGCCGCGGTGGCGTCGCCGGATATGATCGCGGCGAACAGTCGGCCAATGGCTGGGGGATTTTCTGCCGTGCCGCTGCTAGGCGATCCTGTCACGGTTGATTCGGTGTGCCTCGGTGGCGTCACTCGCCCCACAAACAATCGGGCCGAGAGGATCCAGAGCGTTTCGGTTGCCTGCACAGCCGCCTCTATCAACCGTTCGGCGGCGCTATCCCGCTGCCACCGCAGCCGGTCAAACTCCGACGGCGGCATGCCCGGGGGTGGCGATGCATCGGGCGCGGCAATGACCCCTGCAACGTGTACCATCGTGCGCCGCAATCGCCGCAGCGTATGCCGCCAACCGATCACCGAATCGATTTCGGCTCGGGATGGGATCGTGTGATCGGCCACATCAATTGCACACAGCACTGTCACTGCGTGCCGTAACAGCCGACATACTCCCGCCAAAAAATCGGCGGCCTGCTCGATTTCGAAAATATCGCCCGCCGGCGAGCCGCCCGGAGAATCGACGTCGATCATCCCTCCGTCTACGCCATCGTCGGCGGAGTCTCGCCACACCATCGACTCATAAGCCGCCGCTACGCTCTCAGCGCCACCGGGATGGTCGTCATCGGCTTGGTCGTCAGAGAGATCGTCATCATCGCCATTCCCACCCCCTCTGTGCCGAATGTCGTTCGAGCCTCGCTGGCTTTTGGCCCGTTCGATGCAGTCGGCCACGGCACTTGTATTGGCTTCGACGAGTTCTAGGAATCGCCGCACGCGCGACCGGCCTTCTTCGGTACGATCTGCCGCCGCTTGCGTCATCCAGCGGGACGCTGCGCCGAGCCACTCGTGGCCTGAGCGATCGATGGCCTCTTCATCCAAGAGCGACGCCCAGTGCACCAGCAACCCCATCGCGCCGTCCAGATCGCCCTCGTCTAAGAGCGCGTCGGCAGCCTGGGCGTGGCTGCGTGGTGAAGAAAAAGATGCCACCTGCTTGCGCCAAAAACCAGGCGGCGGCGATGTGGCGGCAAGGCCGCGTCGTTCCTCAAGTGCCCCGATCACTTCCCGGGCAGAGTCGAGCACCTCACGGCCAGACAGGTGCTCCACCCCCGAGACGGCGGTTGTGGCGTGGCGATCCCACCAGACAGCCAGCCGCTCAAGGGCCGCTGCAGCCCGCGAGGCGGCATCCGTCGGACCATCCAACCTAGTTTTTCTCCAGACCGCAGCGTATCCGTCCAGAATGGATCCGGTGATCGACACCAAATCATCCACGCGAGGATCGGGCAGACTCTCGCCACCCGGTTCGTGCAGCGGAAATTGGCCACTCAATCCAAGAATATTCCACGGGTCGACCGCCGCACCGCAGCCAACGGCGCGGAAGAGCAGGTCGGTGGCAACATCGAGATGATCGCTGGCGACTGCAGCATTGCTTTGCCGCAACGACTGCCCTGCCGCAACCACTCGGCTGGTGATGCGGGCCAACATGCGGGCGGAGGCCGCAGGCACCATTCCCGCCATACGCTCAGCGGCGTCGGCCCGACCCAGCCGCGACAACACAGCCGCCAGAGCCACGCTCTCAACCTGCTTGGCTCGCCGGCCAGCCAGCAGGCTGTTGATGTGTCGTCGCACGCCACCAAAGGGCTGCCGCAGCCGACCGGTCTCTTCCTCCAGCCGTGCGCGATGGTCTTGGGGAAGCTGAGTCATCAGCCAGCGATAGAATTCATCCCGGTAGCCGGCGATGCGTGGCAGCAATTCAGCAAGTGGGAGGCCAGCCTGATGCGCCGCCGGACCGTGGCCAGAAAGGCCCGAGGCCATCAGCATCACACCCGCCAAGACCGCTGCCGACTCACGACGGAGTTGCGATTGTCGGTGCGGGTCGTGAGCCAGTCCTGTCTCGCTGGAAGCCTCTGGCAGTGGATCGCACCACGACAAAATTCCGTCGAGCGTGGCTTGCTGCACGACCATCCGCCGATAGCATCCCTTTTCATCGATTCTGGATGGATCCCAAAGCCCAAACAGATAGTTGGGCCGGCTGGCCGCGGGATGCAGAAAATCAAACGCGCGGGGATCAATCGCCAATTCCTCGAGCATTGAGAGATCGAAGTCGGCCTGCTGCAACAGTGCCCCAGGTGCTGCCGCCAGAATCTCGATGGCCCCCGAGACAAGCCCGAAGGATCTGCCGTGTGCTACGCCCACCCCTGCCACAAAGAGCCCAATGGGCCGCACGCGTTCGTGTGGATACGGGTCTGAGAGGCGACCGTTTTCAAGGACAGCAACCGGCCGCCAGCCGACGTAGTCGTTCACGCTGGCAATGGCTTGGGCGATGATTGCGTCGGTCTCGGCTGCATCGATCTCAAACGGCCCGCCTGTGGCAAGCACGGCCTGCGCGGCAGCCATCACAAAGAATGGCCGCTCGATACCGCCTGGGGGTTGGTGCTCGAGAAGATCGCAGTGGTAGGCGCGGTAGGCAGGCAGGAGCCGATCAAACACAATTCCCAAAACGGCCCTCGCCTGCCGCGCATCCCGAAACGCCGGTTCGTTGGCCTCTAAAATAGCCAACCGTTCGCGGAGGATCGCAGCCACGCGGGCAGCCGTATCGGCGCGTTCCACGATCACGCCAGCGATGGCCGGCTCCACGCTCGCAAAAAGATCGCTCAACGCTCGCCAGGCAACCGGATCGAACGCTCCCGAGGAAAAGTTTAGGTAGCCCAATACGCGTGCAGCACCGTCGGTCGACTGAGCAGGCTTAGATATTTCACGCATCAACCAGGGCCTTTTATGCCGCAGTGAGAGAGGCTTGGAGCGGCCTCTGGATTCTATTCCTTGAGCCGGGATGGAAAAAGGGGGCTGAATCGTAGCGTTGGATCGCCGTGTGCGAAGGAAAGAATGCGCGTGCGGTCGCTGGTGGCAACACTACGTATGACGTATGCCCTGTGCAGCGAAACGTCCTATCGACCAAATCAAAGCCGATCAAGAAAGATCCTCGCACCAACGTCGGCAAGCCGTTGGCTGCGCAACGTGCTCATGCAACGGACTTCCGCCGGCACAAACAGATCGCCGCGGCCGTCGCGAGCATGGCCAGCCAGGCTGTGCTGCTCACCACCGCCCCTCGCTCAAACGTCACTGAGCGGTGACGGTATTCAAGCCGGTGCTTGCCTGCCGGGAGCAGGCAGCCACGCTGCACCCGATTGACACGCAGAATCGGCATGATCGATCCCTCGGGCGTGATCCCGCTAACTTGCCCATCGCGCTGCTCGACGGTCCATGCCCGTCGCAACTCCACAAGGGCCTCAGAATCTTCGAGCACGGCGCGGGTCGATACCACGAAGAATTCGACAGAAGCCATGTCGAACGTGCGGCGAGGAAACGTGCTTCCAGTCCCATGTGGCACCGGAGAGCAGAGCAGTTCGAAATCCGCCTCCATCGCCGTTCCCGGCTCACCACACTTGCCCCAGTGGTGCACAAGCGGAGTGTTGCCACGCATCAACAGCCCTGTTTGTTTTGCGAGATCGACGGCCGATGCGGTCGTCAGGATGGTGTTTCGGCCGTCGATCGCTGCAAGGCGCGGCGTCGGATTGACACTCGCCATCGTCGGGAGCCGGTCTGCTTGGAGGCGTGCGATCGCTGCGCCGCCTTCACTCAACGCCACAAAAGGTGCGTTGTACATGTTGAATCTGACGGCCACGACCAGATCGATGGCAGTCACGCAGAGCAAGAGATGTGCCGACGACCGGAGGGCTGCATGGTCGGATGGGGCGTGTGCCGCCCGTCGAAGAATGACGCAGTCCACGAACGCTATCACGATGGTAACTGCTCCACCGAGGATGACGTCGGATGCTTGTGGCCCCGCCGCTGCGGCTGCCGCGGCCGTGGTAGCCGCAGCCAAGACGATACCAGCCGGCAGCAGACGTCTATGCGTTCCCGCAGCGCGGACGAAATCCTGAAAGCCGATGGCTGCAAGTTGTGAAAAAGCCAGACCGAAGGGAGTCAGCCATTTTGCGGGGTATCTGAAGCCTTCGTAGCCGGGCACGAAGGTCACCAGAAACCAGTACACACCGCCCACCTCGTCGCCATGCTCGTAGAAGATGGGCGGATTGATTCCGGTAAGACGTTGTGCGATGTGCCGCACCATGCCGCAGGCTCCAAAGCCACCCAGGCTCGCTAGGTAGGCGAAGACAAGGATCACGGCCCAGCCACGCACGCTCGGCTTTCGGCGGAAATTCCACAGGGCGACGGCGACACTGCCCAGCGGGACGATGCCCGCGTAGAGCGTGGCAACCCAGGAGAGTTCACCCTCCAGCGACGTCCGCGCCGGCCAGCGGTCAAGAAATGGACCCGAGAGCGAAGGGGAAAGGTATTCGAGGAGTCGCCACGGTGCGACGCTGAATCGATAGACCTCGTCATAGAAGGCGTTGACGTTCGCTGCTCGGCCGAGAATCGCGGCACACCACGACGAACGCTCCTCCACCGCCGCCTCTGCAAGGAAGCGTGGCACTGCCCATAGTGACAGTGGCAGCGAGTCGGAACAGCGGGTAGTGGTCGCCATGAATTCCTGCGTGAGCATGATTTGGACTAGGGCAAGGGCGCCGGCCAAGAGCCCGCCCGCCAGGAGTGTGCCGGCGGCCCTCACTGCGTGTCGTCGACCGGCATGACCGGCCGACACCAGATGCACCAACCACTGGAATCCCAGGCAGATGGCGGCATGAAACACAGCCTGCGGATCACCCGCCAAGACTGCCAATGCAAGCGCTGCGGAAAAGAAGAGGAGGCACAACGGCGAGAACGAGCGAAGCAGAAGGAGTCCGTATCGCATCGACTAGGCGAACCACACCGACCCGGCGAGCATGTTCGGAGAATAGACGTGGAAGAAAATGCACCCGCAACCCGCATACGACAGTGCCGCGGTGGCTGCTGCGACGATCGAGCAGCG
>Ga0209500_10003539_pt1 | contig 10622 bp, 7 predicted proteins | sample S_140212_EF_Meta_FD_187323 | JGI IMG/M metagenome (GOLD analysis project Ga0209500, IMG submission 187323) | Freshwater microbial communities from Lake Simoncouche, Canada to study carbon cycling - S_140212_EF_MetaG (SPAdes) (version 2) | ecosystem: Environmental > Aquatic > Freshwater > Lake ...
ACGGGGGATGAATCACTTATTTGTGAAGAAGATGAGGGTGTTCTTGAAACTGTTGTGCTTTTAGAAGCTGTATTTGTTGCAGTAATTGTCTTTGTACTTGTTGAACTTAGCGTTGGATAATTAGTTGGATTTGAACTTTTGGAACTTGTTGTTGTTTTCGTAGATGTTTTAGATGCTGTTGTACTCAATGTTGGTAGAATCATATCAGCTATCAAGATTCTTGATTTATTACGAAAATTACTTACATGTTTTAATATATCATTTGATATTACATTATGTATCTTTAAAGATGTATTTGTAGATGTATTAAAGTGTATAAACGCGTTTTGTATATGGGGAGGATTTACAGTATTATAAAATATACCGGTTGAAATAAAAACTGATAGCAATAACTTTCTCAACATTCCATCTATATATATACTAGATTAACATATTCTTTTTATGTCTTTTTTAATTCAATTTTAACTATAAAAATTGAATTATAAATACATATAAACTTAATTTAGTTATAGTATATATATATACATGAAATGTTAAAAAAATTCATGGTTTTAATTTCAATAGCTGCGGCTATATTTTACAATAAATTATATGTTTTTAATAATGATAATAATAATAACAATAATTATAATAATTATAATGATCACAATAATGAGAATGATTCGTTAAATATAACGAACATAAATATCATCGAATTTATAGATGATCATAAAAATGCAAGAATATTAATTGGTCCAGGCGTATTAGAAAGTTCTACCGCAACAAGTTCAAAAACTTCAACTAAAACAACTACTTTATCAAAATCTTCATATCCAACGAACGCTATTAGTTTGTCTTCAACTAGTACAAAGACACAAACTGGAACAATGACATCTTCAAAAACTACATCTTCTTCTAAGACAAGTTCATCATCTCCAGTAGCATCAATATCAGCAGCTGTAAGTAAAACTCAGACATCCACTCCAATTAATAGTAAAACAGGTATTCAATCAAAAACTTCTACATTAACTTCTGTTACCAGTAAAACAAATTCAGCAAGTCCATCACTTACAAAATCAGCACCAGAAACTCGAACATCAACTTCAAGTGTTACAAATACAGCAAGTATGAAACCATCTAAGACAAGTTCGGCATCCCCAAGTTTTAGTATGACTTCAAAGAAAACTAGTTCTCCAATTATAACAAAAACTGCAACATCGTCTATAACTTCTTCAAAAACATCAACAGGAAGTTCATCTGATTCACGTACTCCGATGACATCTAAAACACAAACTGCATCTGCAACATTATCTAGAACAAATATAGTCTCAAAGACGACTACATTTTCAGTTCCTCCAACAATTACAATTCAAGTAACTGCTACAAATACTAGATCATCTGGACAATCTAAGACATCGACTGGATCATCTACAATAACTAATTCATTAAAGACAACAATAACACCAATTGTTTCTATAACTATTACCAGTACACCCGTGATAACTAAATGTAATACAGTATCTGCAACAGACACCGGATCAACTACATCATCTAGAACATCTACTGGATCAACAACATATTCTAAAGTACCTAAAGGTTCAATTTCCAATACATTCACAGTAACTGATTCAACTACAAGTTCATCTAGTTCTAAACCAACTATATCTGTATCTACAAGCAGTCAATCTACTCTATCTGCAACATTTTCAGGTTCTACATCTGCATCAAAAACATCGACAGTTTCACCAACAACTACAAGTTCTTCATCTACGACTAAAACTGCAACACGTACAGCAAATAATACAGTAAGTATGCAAAGTTCAAAGACTCAATCTGCTACTCCAACAGTATCTTTTTCAACAATACAATCACTAAGTAGGAAAGATACACCGACTGTTTCTGCATCATCTACAAATTCAAAAACTCAAACAACATCTGGATCTATTTCGTCATCTAATTCAAGAACACCAATTGCTACATTTACTATTACAGGAACAAATCTACGTGGAGGAACTCCAACAGTATCTGAAACTACATTTCCAACAGGTGTTACTAAAACTGTTAGTACAACAATTACATATACTAATATCAAATCATCTACGGTATCACCAACTAGTACATCAATCGTTACGAAATCTTATACTGATACTGTAACAACATCTGACACTGGATCCAGTAGTATTACAGCAAGTATAACATCTTCACCGTCAGTATCTACAACAGATATTGCTAGTGTATCAGCTGAAAGTTCATATACTAATACAGTATCTAATACTATTACTGATATAATAACTGGTACATCAAGTAGTACAAATACTAAAACTCCAACTCTATCTAGTTCACAATCAGCAACAACTACAAATAGTAAAACGTCTACTTCATCTACTTGTCCAACATCGAGTAATACAAATACACGTACATCCACACATTCTTCCACAATTTCAGTAACTAATAGTGTAAGTAGAACTAGATCAGTATCAGTTACACCAACATCACTATTTACATATACACCATTAGTAACATCAAGTGTGTCTGGATCATTGGCATCTACTATAACATCTTCAGGAATAACTAGTATGACTAATACTAATATAGAGTCATCTAGTTCAACTTCCAGTGTATCGGTAAGTCAATTTGCAACACCAAGTTCATCTAGTTGTCCTTCGCCAAGTAATACTGCTACTAATACAATGACAGTATCTATTACAACAACACCAGTATCAACATATACACCAACTGTTATATCAACAGTATCGCCAGCTATTACACCAACTATAACATCTTCTGGAATAACTAGTATGACAAATACTAATATAGAATCATCTAGTTCAACTCCCAGTGTATCATCTAGTCAAATAGCAACACCAAGTCCATCTAGTTGTCCAACACCAGTATCAACATATACACCAACTGTTATATCAACAGTATCGCCATCAGTTATATCAACTATAACATCTTCAGGAATAACTAGTATGACTAATACTAATATAGAATCATCTAGTTCAACTTCCAGTGTATCATCTAGTCAAATAGCAACACAAACAAGTACAATTTCTATGAGTGTGTCATTAACGCCGTTAATAACACTTAGTGCCTCGGCACAAGAAACTAGTATAAGCACGTACACCCCCAGTGCTTTCTATAGTTCTACACCAACATCTATAGTAAGTCTAACACCATCTTTGTCTCCCGTTGCTACTTCCGCTGTTAGTACCAAAACACCCGAAATTACATTTACAAATATTCCAACTGTTACAAATGAAATGACTACAACTAGTATGTATTCAGATAGTCAATCATCGACAGTTTCACCGACAATTAGTCCTTTTGTATCTGGAACATCGATATATACACATACAAAATCTGTGTCTACAAGTAGTACATCAACACAAAGTCCAACTATATCAATAAGTAGCACATTAACACAAAGTCCAACTATTACACTCTCGCCATTTGCTACATCTGGTATAATTACACGCACTAATTCAGAAACAATTAGTTTAACAAATTTACCAACTAATACTGATTCGAGTACTGCGACAGCATCTAGTACAGCAACCGCAACTGCAACAGCATCTAGTACAGCAACTGCGACAGCATCTAGTACAGCAACTGCGACAGCATCTAGTACAGCAACTGCGACAGCATCTAGTACAGCAACTGCTACAGCATCTAGTACAGCAACTGCGACAGCATCTAGTACAGCAACTGCGACAGCATCTAGTACAGCAACTGCTACAGCAACATCATCCAGTACTACATCTACAACTATTACATTATCAGATACAATATCTGGAACAATAATAAAAACTAATACTCCTATAAAAACTATAACTAGTATAATAACAAATACATTTTCAGATACAACTAGTTCAACTATGTTTGAAACTAATACACCAACACCAGTTGCAACATCTAGAGTAATGACTAAAACATTATCTAGTACATTAATTTCAACTCAAACATCGTCTAATAGTATAACCATAACTCCAACTGTTTTATCTACATTAATAGTTACTACATCTATTATAAATTCAAATAGTCCTACGATATCTTTCAGTCCGACTGTTTTACCAACATCACATGCAAGAACAATTACGGTTACACCTACAGTATCTTTTACATTCTCTGGATTACCAACAACATTATATGCTACTAAGACAATTAGTGTAACTGTTTCAAGATCAGTTACATTAACTCCAACACCATATCCAACTACACCATATAGTACCCGTACTATTAGTTCAACTGGGACTGTATCAGTTACGTTAACAAAATCTCTAAGTTTAACAATATCAATTACAAGATCTGCATTACCAACAACATTTAAAAATACAGTATCGGGTACACCATCAATTACATATTCAATAACGCCGACATATACAAAGTCACGATCGAATATACCAACAACACTTCCAAATACAAGATCTATAACATCGTCTCTTACACATTCAGTGAGCCCAACGATAACAAGATCTAGTTCTGGAGTGGCATCATCATATCCTGCTACAAAATCAATAACAGTAACGATATCGCGATCAGGACCAATAACAGTTCCAGCATCATTACTTGCAACAACAACACCAACAGTTACAATATCACCATCTGGTCCAATAACGGTTCCAGCATCATTGTTAGCAACAAAATCAGTTACAACATCTTTAACAGTATCAGTTTCACCTACAAGAACAATATCTAAAACAGGAGCAGCATCATCATATCCAGCTACAAAGTCAATAACAGTGACGATATCACCATCTGGTCCAATAACAGTTCCAGCATCATTGTTAGCAACAAAATCAGTTACAACATCTTTAACAGTATCAGTTTCACCTACAAGAACAATATCTAAAACAGGAGTAGCATCATCATATCCAGCTACAAAGTCAATAACAGTTACAATATCACCATCTGGTCGAATAACGGTTCCAGCATCATTGTTACCTACAACAACACCTACAATATCAATTACTAAATCAAGTATACCGACTACATTTCCATTTACAAAATCAGTAACAGTAACTATATCACGTACAGGGATACCAACTACTTTTCCATTTACAAGATCTGGTACTCCATCTATAACATATTCTATGTCACCAACATATTCAAAATCTCCCTCTGGAATACCTACAACATTTCCATTTACAAAATCAATTAGTATTACAACTACTAAAACAACTATACCAACATCATTCAGGAATACAAGATCTGCTACAATATCATCGTCTAGATCTTCAACACTATCTCCGACAGTATCTATTAGTATAACTAGAACTAATAGGACAATTTAATTTATATTTTTATTATATTTTATTAAGATTTATTTAATCAAATATAACTAACACGTTAATCTTTATTCTTTAACTCAAGATATTTTGTTTTGTATTTCATATATTTTTCAACATACTCATAATCTGATTCTAATTGTAATGAACCACCTCTTTTAGCTTTACTTTTAGAATTACGTCTAGATGTACGCCTAGAATTACGCTTGGAGGTACGTCTGAAATTAGGTCTTGCATTTCCATAAGTTGTTTTTGATAACATTTCTCTAAGTTTATTGAATGCTACAAATCTGTGAGATATTTTATTTTTTACTTCACTTGGTAATGTACTATATGGTTTACCATCATATTCATCAAATTCACTGTATGCACTTAAATCTGGTACAAAACATGGATCAAAACCAAATCCACCGTCAATAAATTCATCCGCTACTTTACCTTCAACGATAGCTTCAATTGGTTCTATTATTTCGCCATTCTTTATAATACCAATATAACATGATAATCTTGCATTAGAATTTCTATCTCTTTCGATTACACCTTTAGCACCAACTGATTGTAAATAGAATTTGATTAATGCACCAGGAAACATTTTTGTGGGTTCTTTTTCTGCTTTTTCAGAATTATTCATAGAATCAATATGAAATCCACTATCTTCACATACTACTATAAAATCATTAAAACTATTAATATTTATATCTAAGTTTTTAAATTCTTCTTTAATCTTATCCATTATATTTTGATCGCGAAATACCTTGTCAGCTTCTTTAATTTTTTCTACTATAACTTCTTTTACATCCATACTTTGAAGTTCTGGTAAGTCTACACTAACATTAACTACTGCAAAATTTTCTCCTAAAATTTCACGCACTTCTTTTAATTTATTTTTATTTCCTGTTACGAAAACTATATTTTGTTTCATTTATAGATTATATATTATATTTTTATTAAAATTTTATTTATATAATTGTAAATTATTTAAGTATTATTTAAATATTAATAAGATATCAATATAATATCATGAGTATAGGTTAAAATATAAAAATTGAAACTTAAAGAATTTGACTTAAAGATTACTATATATATATAAACATAATGTCATCAACAGTAATCGGAATTGATTTAGGAACCACCTATAGTGCTGTCGGAATCTGGCAAAACGGAAAAGTAGAGATCATTGCGAATGATCAAGGAAATCGTACTACCCCTTCATGGGTTTCTTTTAGTGAAACTGGTGAACGTCTCATTGGTGAGAGTGCCAAGTCACAAGCTGTAAGTAATCAACAAAATACATTCTATGATGTAAAACGTCTTATTGGTAGAAATTTTAGTGATCCTATTGTACAAAAAGAAATGAAAGCGATGCCATTTAAAGTACTTTGTGGTTCAAATGATAGAGTATTAATTGAAGGTACATTAAATGGTGAAACAAAACAATTTACACCTGAAGAATTATCTGCAATGGTTCTCGTAAAGATGAAACAAACTGCAGAGTCATTTCTTGGTACAACTGTTAAAGATGCAGTAGTAACAGTTCCTGCTTATTTTAATGATTCTCAAAGAAAAGCTACTAAAGATGCTGGTGCAATTGCAGGTCTCAATGTTATCAGAATTATTAACGAACCCACTGCTGCAGCGATTGCATACGGTCTAGACCAGAAAGGAGAAAAGAGTGTACTGATATTCGACTGTGGAGGTGGTACACATGATGTAACTCTTTTATCAATTGATGATGGTGTATTCGAAGTAAAAGCAACTGCAGGCGATGGCCATCTTGGAGGGGAAGACTTTGATCATCGTATGGTTGAATACTGCTGTGCTGAATATCAAAAGAAATATAAGAGCGATATTTCTAAAAATAAGAAAGCAATCCGTCGTCTACAAAATGCATGTGAAAAAGCAAAGAGAACTCTTTCTACTGCAATGACTTCTGTAGTTGAAGTAGATGCACTATGTGATGGTAATGATTTTGTGTGTAATATTACAAGAGCTAAGTTTGAACAACTCTGTGAAGATTTATTCAGAAAAGCACTTGCACCAGTTGAACAAGTAATGAAAGATGCTAAATGGTCTAAAGATCAAGTAAGTGATATTGTATTAGTTGGTGGATCTACCAGAGTACCTAAGATCCAACAATTACTTCGTGAATATTTTAATGGTAAGGAACTCTGTCAAAGTGTAAACCCCGATGAAGCTGTTGCCTATGGTGCAGCTGTTCAAGGTGCAGTACTTGGTGGTGTAAAAGATGAAAAGCTCGATTCTCTCATTGTACTTGATGTAACTCCATTAACTCTTGGTATTGAAACATCTGGAAATGTAATGACTGCTCTCATAAAGAGAAATACAACAGTTCCATGCAAAAAGAGTCAAACATTCTCAACTTATTCTGATAACCAACCTGCAGCAACTATTAGAGTATTCCAAGGTGAACGTGCTCTTACAAAAGACAATCACAAGCTTGGTGAATTCCAACTTGACGGTATCCCTCCTATGCCAAGAGGTCAACCTCAACTTGAAGTTACATATGATATCGATGCAAATGGTATTTTAACTGTAACTGCTGCTGAGAAGAGTACTGGTAAATCTCAAAAACTAACCATTCAAACAAGTGGTAATAGTTTAACTAAGGAACAAATTGAACAAATGGTAAAAGATTCTGAAAAATATAAAGCAGAAGATGAATTAATCATGAAAAAGATTGAAGCTAAAAACAAACTTGAAAGTTCTGTCTATGGCATGAAATCATCTCTTGACGAAGAAAAACTCAAGGCCAAGATTCCTGAAGATGAAATGGTAACTCTCAAACAATTCGTTGAAGATACCCTCAAGTGGATGGAGGATGAACACACAGCTGAAGAATTTGAAGAAAAACTCAAAGAATTAAACAGTACATTTCAACCAATGAAATATATGAGTGATGAAGAAAAGGCTGAAGCGATGAAAGGTATGGGTGGAATGCCACCTGGATTCAAGATGCCTGATGGAATGGAAATGCCAGAAGGAATGCAAATGCCAGAAGGTATGGGAGCACCTGGCCCTAAAATCGAAGAAGTTGATTAATTAATTTATAAATATAAAAATATATAGTTTTATTACATATATTTTTATATTTTAATAGTATATAATATGTCTTCAAACTATGATAGTTCCATTGAAAGTTTTAATTTAAAAGAAAAAGTAAAAGCTGGTGCATCCGCAACAAGTTCAGCAGTTAAAAAGGGGGCATCTGCAACTGGTTCAGCAATTAAAAAAGGAGGTACAGCAGTTGTTAAAGGAGCAAAGAAGCTTGGTGGGTGGTTTGCTGGTTGGATAACCTGGTTATTTTATGCTGGTATTTTAGTTTTAATTCTTTTTGTTTTATTCCAATTCTGGAGATTTTTTGGTTAAAAATATTTTATCTTTAAATTTAAATATTTTTCTTTATACTTTAAGTATTTTTCACGATATCCTCCAAATTGATTTGCCACATTTAATGGTAACTTTAGGCAGTTATTATCATCATTATTTATAAGATTATTTATAAGTTTATTTATATCAACAAGACCATTTGAATTTATTTGTTCATACCCATAATTTTCTATTAACATTTTATTTAATTTTGTTGTATGATCTAATCCTGCATGTATAATAAATTTGTTTATTCTTGATTTATTATCATAAAATATTTTTGCAATAGTATACCATTCCATTATAGAACTTAATAATTCATCAACTTTATCTATAATTGTTTTATCATTTTGAACTAGTATACCAATATGTATGTCTAATTTATTGGAACTCTTAAGATCCATAAAAATAGCTTTTATTTTTGTAAAATGAATTCCTAATTGAGAACTATCCTTCAAATCTGAATATACATCTTCAAGTGTTTCAATAAAATATTTATGATTATATGCAAAAAAAGATTCTAATAATTTTAAGAAATCTTGTAAAGATGTATCTTTAATTGAATTTATATAATTTTTATTTATATTTGGATCATTTATATTTGGATCATTTATATATTCTATTAAAAAAACGTCTAGTGAGAATGGTATTAATAGTGGCCTAATATCAATTCCGTCTATATTAATTTTCTTTATTTTATTTAAATATAGATTTTTTAATTTTTGTATGTGTTCAGAAGACCATAATTCAATTAATTTATTATTAATTCGTGGAACTTCTTCTAATAATACTTTACTGTGTTTCATTTCTAAAAAATCACTAATAAATGTACCATTAGATTTACCATTTAAATAACAATAATTTTGGCTAGAATGATTATCTGAAAATAATAATATCTGATTATTATTTGTTTTATGTTTTAGATAAATATATCCTATTGCTCCATTTATATTTATATTTGTAATTTCCATTATAATACAATTATATAAATTTTTTTAAGAATTTTATATAGAATTATATATATATGGATTATCAACAAAAATACTTAAAGTATAAAAATAAGTATCTAACTTTAAGGAATCAAATAGGTGGTAATAGAAGTAGTATATTATTAGAAACATTAATAGAAACAAATAGATTATATCCCGACGGCAATGTACCAAAAGATCATCTTAATGGAAATATTTTTTTAGAAAAACTTGCAGCTATAAATCCTTTTAATCCAGATACATCTATTTATGTAATGTTAGCCCATGGGTGTGATTTAGATAGAAGTGAAGAAATAGTACCACCAGATTGTATGTATGTTCATGAAGTAGAATGTGGTTTAGAAGCATATGGTCAATGGTATAATCTTAGATGTTTGTTTACTAATAAAAATAGAATATTAAAAGATCCTATTAAATATAGAAGAGAATTAGAGGGAAAAGGTATAAAATTCACAATTGATCGCCAATATGGTACATATGTTAATAATAGATTTTCACCATATGTAATTTCAAATGCTGGATTTTTTTCTGGATTACATAAAATTGGACAACCCATATCTAAAGAGGAGTTTAATAAGGATGAAGGAAAAATTAATTGTATTACTTATAGTATAAGAGATGAAAATCTTCCAAATAATTCTGCTGACACAGCATTAAGATTTTATCATGAATTATATAGACATTCATTATTTCCAACTATACAGGATGTAATTGATGTTACTACACATGAGAATTTAATTGTATGTTTTCAAGAAATTTATGCACACCAAGAATTAACAAGCCGTCAAAAAATGATGGCAACTGTAGATCATTTTGAAGGTTTAATTCGTAAATATTTTAAAGTTGATATAAAAACCTTATTTAAATATTTTCCAGGAATCTATTATAGTATAAGTTGTAGATCACCATGTGAAGATAAGGATCCAGAAAATGAATTTTTTAAAGAGCGTCGAATGAAATCAATTCGTGATCTATATTT
>Ga0209500_10003540_pt1 | contig 10622 bp, 1 predicted proteins | sample S_140212_EF_Meta_FD_187323 | JGI IMG/M metagenome (GOLD analysis project Ga0209500, IMG submission 187323) | Freshwater microbial communities from Lake Simoncouche, Canada to study carbon cycling - S_140212_EF_MetaG (SPAdes) (version 2) | ecosystem: Environmental > Aquatic > Freshwater > Lake ...
TGCCTGAGTTGAGAGATATGGAATCTCGTAATCAACAAGCTAATGAGCAAATGCCACAACAACAAGACAATCAACAAATGCAAGTGCCACAAGAGCAACCTCAAGAAGCTCAACCAATAGGACAAGGAATGGCTTATGGTGGATATTATGCTAAAAATGGTATGGTGGTTGAAACAACAACTAAAAATCCAGGACAAGGACGTCCTATCATTGATCAAGTGACAAATGGTTTACCTCCTAGATTAATGCCTCCAGTTCCAATTGATTCTAAAAGAGTAGTTCTAGATCCTATTGTTCAAAATGCTTTTAATGAACAAAAATTAATTTCTACTGATTTCATGAAGAATTGGACTAATTCTAAAATGGGAAAAGAGATGTTATTAAATTCAGTTAATAAAGATAATCCAGTAGGTTTTAATACATTGTGGGCAAATGATATAGCAAATCAAAGACTTGATTGGCAAAATAGTGTTCATCCATATGCAGTTAAAGAAAATTCAATGACTAGTCCAGAAGATATTAAACGTAATTGGATGACATCAGGAGAAAGTCAATTGAATGGAAATTATGGTAGAGAAAATGATGGTCCTTTTCCAAATATGTTTTTTCCTGGAGGATGGGAACATGGAACAGCATATAGTAAGATGAGATATTTAACACCACCACAAAAAGGAAAAATTAATATTAGAATTGATGAAAGACTTTTAGATTGGAAGCCCCAGTTAAGAAATACAATGACACATGAGTATAGTCATGCTAATGATGCTAATGGAATGCTTATACCTCCTAGCGATATAGCTCTTATGTCTAAATATGCAAATGTAAAAGGAACTGATGCACAAAATACTACAGATAGAAAGTATTATGCTGAACCTACAGAATCAAGAGCAAGAATAAATTCTTTAAGACAATTCTCTCTTCAAAATGGTATATATGATCCTTTTAATCATAAGATGACTAAAGAAAATTTAAATCAGCTTAGTAAGACAGGACGTGATGAACAAGCTTTAAAACAACTTAAAGAAATTTATACTGATGATCAACTTTTAGATTTGTTTAATAAAGTGTCTAAAAATGATGATCCTTTAACTCCAAGAATTGGAGCTGATCAAGCAGCTTATGGTGGAACCAGTCCATTAGGGATGTATGCTGTAGGTGGTGGGCTAGACCCAACAACAACTACTACAGTTCCTCCTAATGGTATATATGATCAAACAGTTAGTCCTACTCAAGTAGCTAAGTTGGATGATCCTGATTATCCTAAACTAATTGCCTTGTTAGATGAATTAGCTACTAAAAGTGGTGGCAAATATTATCTTAGTTCAATAAGTGCTGGTAAACAAAAAGAACTTTCTAAACTAATTACTAAGTTTGGATTATCCCATGTAGATGAAATTATTAATGGTAACACTGTAAAAGGATATAACCTTAGTCAAAATTCAACTCCTGGATACACTTGGACTGATCCTGTTAAAAAACAAAAAGTAGGTTTCTTTGGAGGTATGACTCCTGAAATGTATGAAGATAAAGTGATTGAATCTATTTATCCTGCAGATAAAGTGGCTAAAATGACTCCTGTACAAAAACGTAGACTTTATTTTAAAGAGCTTGGTATAGATGATTCTAAATTTACAGATGCACAATTAGCTGATACAAAGAAAATTTACACTGATAAAAAATGGTTTAGAGAAGAATTCTATCCTAAATTTACTAATACATTTCTAAGTGATGAGTATAGAAAACAAAAAGGTGATGACTGGCAAGTTGGACTAGAACATTATGATTCATATAAGTATAAGGCTCCTCCACCACCTCCACCACCAATAACAACTCCTGGTAAATGGATATGTACTCCTCAAGGTGTAATGCCTTTTAATCCTGCTGATACTAAAAATGCACTTCCTTCACAAGATGCAAATCTTAATTCAGGAACTGTATATAATACTTATGAAGAAGCTGCTGCAGTTTGTGCTGCAAAACCTGGTAAAATAACAGGAAAACGTAAGAAAGTTCCTTTTAAATACATGAGTCCTGATTTAGCAACGCTTGCAGCAACTGCAGCTATACCACCTAAGAAATATTTACCTTGGTCACCACAAGTTCCATTTGAACCAGGTGATGTTGTATTTGAAGACTGGAGAGCTAAAGCTGCTGAAAGACAAGGATTGATGAATAAGATGATGAATCAAATGAACACATATGCTCCTGGTACATCAGCTGCTTCTAACTTATCATTCTTAGCAGGACAAGGTTCTGAAGGTCTTATTAAAGATATAGCAGATGTAGATGCAAGAAATGTTAATACAGCTAATGCATTTAGTCAACAAGAGATAGGTAGAAGAGATAAGAACATGGCTGCTAATCTTGGTAGAGCAGAAGAACTTTATAGAGGTAATGTTATTGCTAATCAACAATATGATAACTCTAAGAGAGCTTATCTTAATAATATGGCTAAAGCTTATGGTCAAGCTTGGAAGAATAGAATGTATCTTGGGTTATTAAACAATGTTAATAACAAATACCAAATAGATCCTAGCAGTGGTTATTCTGATTGGACAGGAAGTGGTAAAGGTTGGGGAGACTTTAATAATGGTATAGGAGGTGGTGCATCAGGAGGATATAGTCCTAAAGATTATCCTGCACTATATCAGATGTATAAAGGATATGGCTACTCTGATACAGCAGCTGAAAAAGCAGCTCTTGAAGCAATTGGTGGAAAGAAAGAAGCTGTATCTGATTTAAGTTCTGATAGAGCAATGCTTCAAAACTACGCTCCTAACATGTGGGGACAATAAACTTTAAAAGTTTAATTCTAAACTTTAAAAATTTTTTAGTATATTATTATATATAGATTATGGCAACTTTCATACCTAATGTAACAGATGTTTTTCCAGAACCAGCGTTATTTACGCCTGACTTCTCATTCATGGACAAGATGCTCCAGAGAAGAGAGGCCATGTATAATGCTGGTTTTGCTAAAGTAAACAGTGCTTACAACCTTATAAATAGAGAAACTACTAATCCTTTTAACTCAAAGGTTAAAGATCAGTATTTAAAACAAGCTAAAGACAATTTAAAAAACTTGTCTACAATGGACTTGTCTCAAGATGATAATGTAAATGCTGCTAATGGTGTATTTGCTCCTTTTGCAAAAAATACAGATGTCATTGGAGATCAATCACTTACAGCTTATTGGAATCAACAATCATCTATAGGTAATGGATATAGATTACAAGATGGTGGTAAGTATTTTAATCAAACTAATTTAGATTATATTACACAGCAAAAGAACTGGTTTGCTCAGGATAAGCCTAATACATGGAGTGAATATTATGGATCTAAAAGAGCGTACACTCCTTATTATGATTGGCATAAAGAAGTGGAAGAAAAAATGAAAGACTTCAAACCTGATCATATTAAGACTGAAAATATAAATGGTTTTTACATAAACAAGCTTGATAGAAAAGATTGGAATGAAGGACAGGTGGCTCAATATTTAGAGGGTGTTCTTTCTGATAAAGCTAAACAGCAAATGAGAATTGAAGGTGTAGTTAAGTATGGTAATGATCCTAAGCTCCTTGGGCAAACATATACTACAGCTATATCAACTCAATTGGCTCCTATAGAGAATAAATTAATGGATATAGACATTGATATTAGAAGAGAAAAAGATCCTGTTAAGTTAGAAGAATTAAAGAAAAATAGAGACTACTACGTTGATCAACAAAATAAAATAAATAATAATATAGGTCAAATTCAACAAGGAGATATGACTCTTATTAGAAGAAATGCAGAAGATTTGTCTTATGGGATATATTATCAAGAACAAATTGGGAGTCTTACTAAAGCATACGCTCATAGAGATGTAGAACAAACTATTGGCTTTAATGATGTTGCTAAAATGTTTTGGGAAAATAGTCAAAAATGGGCTCTTGAAGGACAAAAACATTTGTGGAATATGGAAGAAGAAACTCATAAAGCCACTCTTAAAGGTGCTGAAGGTATTCTTCCATTAATAAATGTTGGAGGTGGTAGCAGCACTGTATATAATACAAAAACAGATCTTTTAAATGGTATTAAAACTTTAGAAGTAAAATCAAATACTTTACGAGCAGATTTAGCAGCTCATATTAACACTGTAAATAATACAAAAACAGATCTTTTAAATGGTATTAAAACTTTAGAAGTAAAATCAAATACTTTACGAGCAGATTTAGCAGCTCATATTAACACTGTAAATAACAAACCTGAAAGTGCTCCTATTACTGAAAAAGAGTTTTGGCGTTATGTAAATGCTAATCCAGCAGATCCTATGGTGTTTAATTTTGTAGATCATGAGAATGCTATAAAAACAGGTAAAAATGCATTTGCTTCTTGGAATAAAAGTGCTAATGTATATGCTGCAAATAAAATGGGAGATGGTGTATTTAATGAATTTGTCAATCTTAAAAAGGCTGGTCAAACTAACACTCCAAGATTTAATGAATTAAAACAAGCATACAGTAGTTACTTTAATGAGTTTCATGCAAGTAGTTATACAGGAACAACAACTAACTCAATGTCATTAGCTTTAAATCCTGCTGATAAAAGATGGAAAGCTGCAGCTGGTGCTATACAAGCTTTTTCAGGTCAAGATGCTTCTCATATAGGTTCTATTGATTATGAACCTACTTTAGAGGGTACAACTATGAGAGTTACTTTCCAAGATAATACAACACTTGATCCAGAAGGAACAGGAAAACAAAATCAATTTAGCATAGTGGATGCCAAAGCTAATTTAGAAAGTAGACTATCTGGATTAGGAGGAGGAGCCACTGTAACATGGAATGGTAATACAGCCATTATTAAAAATGCACCAAGTCAAATAACCTCAACATTTGATCCTTATAGAGGATTACCATATGCTACTAGAGCTACATTATTCCATATGAAAGAGACTGATAGTCCTATATATGGTAAGAATGAATTTTTTGTTCCATTCCAAGTACAGCAAGATGGATCAAGTGTGATGCTTAGAGTGGTAAAACAAAAGATGAGTGGTGGTGAAGTTTATTATATAAAAGATAACACTGGTAAGATTATAACAAAACAAACTTTACAAGGTCCTTCTGAAATTGCAGATTTTGTTAGAACATTGACAACCATGAACAGTCAAGCTGTACACCAATTAATAAATGGTAGATAAATAAAACTTAAAAATGGCTCAAGATAATATTTTAGATAACATTGCAGTTAATGATTTAAATTTAGACATGACCAATGAGGACATTTCTACTTTAAATAATTTAACTGATGAGAGCAAAAGTATATTAGGAGTAACAAATTTACAAGAAACTCCTGTTTTATCTGAACAAAATACAACGCCTCCCCCAGCTTCTAACAGTACTGGACCTCTTGATGCTTTAAGTACAACTTCAGCAAGTCTTATTGCTGGTGAACAACAAACACCTCCTACTACAACTATTAAACCTACAAGTGAGCAAATTGTTAATGGCATTCTATTTAATATTCGTCAAAAAAGTCCTTTTGCTCCATATGCTCCTGTTTCAGGTGGCATAAATGTTCCTGAAGAACAAACTAGAAGATATAGAGAAGGACCTGCTGGTTATGTATATGGTAGAAATAATGAAGATGCTCAAGCAAGAGCAGAAGGAATTTGGACAAACTTAGGAAAAGGTTTGCTAAGACTTCCTACAGCTACAGGTATAAAGATTGGACAAACAGTTGGTTTTATAGAAGGACTTATTAATCCCACTAACTGGGGATCTGGTTATTTAGAGAATGCATCTAATAATGCTATTACAGGTGTATTTAATCAGTTAGATGATGAAATGAAAAATAACTGGCTTCCTGTATATCAAAAAGCTGATGCTGAAGGTAAAGGTTTTTGGTGGAGAGCTACAAATGATATGAACTTCTGGACTAGTGATGCAGTGGATGGTGCAGCTTTTATGATGTCTGCATTTGTGCCTGGTGGCATCTTAGCAAAGCTTGGACTTGGTGCAAGAATTGCTAAAGGACTTTCTGCTCTTAAGATAGGTGCTAATACAGCTGATGTAGCTATTGAAGGTGCAGCAACTGCTGAAAACTATCTTGCAAAAGCTCAAAGTATATTTGCTTCTAAAATTGATAAGGTGAATCAATGGGCACTATCAGTTGCTGGTGAATCAATGTTTGAATCTACAGAAACAGGTGATAACATAAAGAGAGCATTAACATATGATGAAAATGGTCAAATAAAAACTAATCCTCTTACAGGCCTACCTTATACAGAACAAGAGAAAACAGAAATAGCTGGCTCTCATATGAAGAGTAGTTTTCTTTCTAACGCAGCTTTACTATCTGCTACTAACGCATTTGAATTAAAATGGATTAATAGCATGTTAGGTAAAACTGAAGGAAAAGCTTTAGTTAAAAACTTAAAAGGTGGATTAACTCTTGGAGATGATTTAGCTTTTAATATATCTAATCATGGTATTGAAAGACTTTTAAATAGTAAAGTGGGAGTATTTACTAAAGGTCTTGGTAAAGGTATCTTAATGGAAGGTTTTGTTGAAGAGAATGCTCAGCTTGCTATACAAAGAGTTAATGAACGATATGGTATTGAAGGAAAAGTTTCTGCTTTGAAAGATCATGGTGAAATGTTTTCTCAATATTTTAAACAAACAAAAAATGCTTTAACAGGAAATGATCCTGAAGCTGCTATGAGTATTGGTCTTGGTGGTATTCTTGGTGGAGGTATGTCAGCTGTTTCTGGAATGAAAGAATTTAGTAGAAATAAAATCTTTACAGAGAATGCTATTAAGTTTTATAATGAGTCTCAGCAACAATGGTTAAAATTTGGTAATATATACGAAACAAAAACAACTACAACTAAAGATGCTCAAGGAAATGATGTAACATCTGAACAAATTATATTAGATAAAAATAATCAACCTATTATAAACAGTGCTAAGTTATTTAATATAGCTAATAACTTTAGTAATGCAGCAGGAGCTGTAGAAGCAGGAAACATAGAACAAAACAAATTGCAACGTGATATTCTTAGGGATACAGCTTTTGCAGACTTTGTTACAGCTCATATACAATTAGGTATTGAGAATGAACTCACTTACAAGTTAAATGCTGTAGATAAAACTGATGCTGCTCAGTTAATAAAAATGGGTGTAGTGTTAGATGGTAATTCTAAACAAGAGATTCAAAAATACAAGAGTCTTTCTGAAAGCATCATTGCACAGAACAAACTTCTTAATGATGATATAATTTTTAATACAGACTGGAAAGGTAATATGCTTGAAGAAGAGCAAGCAAGAAAACATAAGATGACAGAACTGGCTTCTCAACAAGCTGTCTATAAAGGAATATTAGCTGATTTAAATAGAGATGCTTCAAACTTTAATAGTGAGATATTAAAAACTGTTGAGGGTAATACGTCACTCAGTGATAGCTTTGTAGATCAAATTAATGAACTACAATTAAAGATTAATTCTCAAAGACAAGTGGTAGAGGAATTATCAATGGGTAAAGGATCAGCAATAAAGTCTGCTATGGCTAAGACTGTGTTGAATCAACTTACATCACAGATGGCCACTCTTAAAAAAGATAACTCTGAAACATTAAAGACTATTAAAAAAGGAGAGATTGGTTTTTATGAGTATGAAAAATCATATAGAAATGAGGATGCTAACAAAGCAATAACATTAAACTATTATTTAAAACTTGCTCGTAAGGGACAAATAGATAACCACATTAAACAAATAGGTTTAGAGTGGGCAAAGTATGCTGATACCAAAAATGGTATGAAGAACTTTAAAGAGTACATTGATAATGTAATTACCAATCCTATTAATGAAGCTTTAGAAAGAGCAGAAAGAGGTAAGAGTGCTAAGATCACTGAAGAACAAAGAAAAGAAAGAGCTAAGAATAGAACACCTAAAGATTATGAAAGTAGAACTCCTTGGGTGAAGAAAGGAACTAATGCTACATTCTTATATCGATTTAAAGATGATAATAGAATAGCAGAAGATATCATGGAATATTATGACACACAAGATGGTGAAACAGTGTCGTTAGCTCCAATGATTCAGAAGATAATAAACAATCCTTATACAGATCCCTATCTTAAATCTATTCTAGAAAAACTACTTCCTAAAATAAAAGCTGATGCAAAGGTTAAGTTTGATATGAAACAAACTTATGCACCTGGTTATTATGAAGTGGGCACTGGCACTATAACAATAGATCCTGCATTACATGAAACTAAGATGTCTTTTGAAGGTGTTATGTTGCATGAGATAATGCATTTATTAACAAGTGATGAACTTCAATATGGTAATAGTAAGTTTACTAAAGATATTGAACAAATATATGAATACACTAAGAAAAACTTAGAAGATAGAGGTATTGATCCTAGCTATTATGGCTTTACTAATATACATGAGTTTATAGCTGAAGCTTATTCTAATCCTGAATTCCAAAAAGAACTTAATGAGATTCCAGGAAAAACAGGTGCAAAGAGTACTTGGGCAGAATTTATGGATGCACTAAGTGCTTTCTTTACAAAAGTGTTTAAGTTAGATATTAAACCATCTGCATTAGATGACATCTTCTTTAAAGTGGAAGAGTATCTTGATGAAGATGTATTAAAAGAAGCCAAGAAACAACTTAAAGATAATGGTCTTACAGATGAAGAGATAAGTAGATATTCTAATCATGAGCTTATTGATATGGCTTTGAATGAAGGCTATATCACTAATGATTTTATTACAAAGTCATTAAAGAAAAATGAACCTACCCCACCTCCAGTACCTGTACAAACACCCACCACTAATATAAATCAAGATATTGAGTATAGTTATAATGGTAAGAAGTATGGCATATTTGTATTAGGAGATGAAGTGCATCTACTTAATCCCACTGATACAGAGGATAGTATGACTCTCACTGAAGCTCAATTTAAAGACTTAATGAGTAAAGGTCAAATAAAGCCTTTTAAAGAAGCTCAAACAGGAGTTGCTCCTACACTAGAAGAACACTTACAAAAGGTCTACAATCAAGCTAAAACAGCAGCTGATGCATCTAATAGAACAATAGCATCTTATGAAGACTGGAAGAAGACAGCTGGTAAGTTTGAAGCTCAGAGATATGAGAAACTTGTGAATCCTCCTAAACCTGTAGAAACTAAAACTCCTACAGAATTAGAAGCTAAGAAAGCTGATATAGAAAGAAGAAGACAAGAAGAGTTAGATAAATATAAATCTGGAGATATTACAGTAGCTGGAGTTAAAGCAATCAATGCTAAATATGATGCAGAACTAGCTGCTTTAGAAAAACCTGAAGAAGAAAAAACTAATTACGCTGAGCAAATCAAAGTGAATAATGAATTTGCTGAACCAGATGGCACTACATATAAAATAGCTTCTATTATCCCTGGTAAAACAGTTAGTTATATTAAGACCACTCCAGAAGGAACTTCTTCTGTAGAGAAAGAACCTATTGATAGTTTTACTAAGAAACTAGAAGATGGTGCTGTCACTCTACAGCAAACTGCTTTTGTAGGAGAAGACGATACTAAAAACAATGTAAAAGACTTTGTACAAAATAATAGGTTTAATACAAGTGGTTTAAATAGCACTTCTGAAGATAATAATACAGCTAATGTTAGTTTCCAAGAAGGAAGAAAACAAATAGCTCCACACAACTCACTAGCAAATACCACTGATCTTATTGAAGAACAAGTGGTTGGTAATCAAGTGAGATATATAAGAGTGGGTGTAAACAACAACTATGTATTTGATATTGCCACTGGAAACTTTATGCCAGGTAGTAGTGTCACTTATAAAGTGAGAACTGATGACTTTGAAGCTGTAAAAAATCGTATTACAGGTGAAACCTATGATAAGTCAAAAGTATTTGATTCTAATGGTAAGATAATTCCTGAGATGTTTGATTATGCTCCTATAGGAATATATTCTATTATAGATGGTAAAGAAACTCTTATAGGTAATTTACATGAACCTCAATGGATAGAATATAAGATAGGAGATAAGTATCCAAACATTGTAATCCCAGAGTCTGAACTTGATCAAGCTGTACCTGCTACATTGAAAAAAGAGCTGGAAAAGAATAGAAAATTACGTAACTTTATTCTTGAGAATCATAACAAAGATTCTAAGTTTGAAATGAATGCAGTAGTAGAAGGAAAGTCAATAGGGATAATAAGAACAGTGGCACAAGCAGGAACAATTAGTGAAAGAGTAAATCCAAAAATATCTGAAGGTGGAACAAGTAATAAACATGGTATGTTTGCTATTGTTCGTAATGGTCAACTTGAAGTGACTAAAAATGTCACCATAGATGGTATAGAAAATACTAAATCTTTTTCAGAAGATATAGATGATCATAGTGGTACGCCTGTACTACTTGTGCCTACACCAACAGGAACATTCTTCCCAACCTTTATTAAGATACCAACAGTAAATATAAATCAAGCTAGTTTTATTTTAGAAAGCTGGAAAGCATTCACTGGTCAGCAGGATAATCCTGAACTAGTTAAAGCTGTGTATAATGCAATGGGTATGCAAATGTCAGAAGGTAAACCTGATATTGGAGTGTTACAAAGT
>Ga0209500_10003541_pt1 | contig 10621 bp, 8 predicted proteins | sample S_140212_EF_Meta_FD_187323 | JGI IMG/M metagenome (GOLD analysis project Ga0209500, IMG submission 187323) | Freshwater microbial communities from Lake Simoncouche, Canada to study carbon cycling - S_140212_EF_MetaG (SPAdes) (version 2) | ecosystem: Environmental > Aquatic > Freshwater > Lake ...
AGCACGCCCGCGAAGAGCGCTCCGCCTACGGCATCCCGCACTCGCAGCGATCCAAGGCCCGCGTGGTCGCCGAGGTCTCGCCCGGCCGTTCCCTCTTCGTCGAGGACATGAAGGACCTCTGCCTCAAAGGCCTGCAGACCGAGACCCAGGTCATGGTGAAGCGTGAGGACGAGCAGGCTTTCGCCGAACTCAACGGCGCCTATTCCAAGTTCGTCGAAGACGCCGCCCGCGTCGTCTATGAGCAGTTCGACGCCGATGCGCGCGTACGCGACTTCGTCATCGCCTGCTCGCACCTCGAATCCCTCCATTCCCATGATGCCGTCTCGGTCATCAACAAGGGCATGCCGAGCGGCCTTTCGGCGGATTTCAGCAATTTCAGAGACCTGATCTGCTAGTCTGCTGACGGCTTGCCCATCCGTGGTGGCCGTCATACGGTCACTTTCATGAGGGGGTAGCTCAGCTGGATTCAGAGCAGCAGCCTTCTAAGCCGCCGGTCGCGGGTTCGAGTCCCGCCCTCCTCACCACTTTCCAAGCCCGCCGCCCTTTCCGGGGAGGCGGGCTGATTGTATCTGGATGTCCTGGGCTTGCGACCCGTCGTCGTCGGGACTACTCCAAGTTATGCAGATCCACGTCGCTCGGAATTCCGCTCAGCTCGGGATTTTCGCCCCCGAAGAAATTATCGCCGGCCTACAGTCGGGTCGCTTCCTCGCCTCCGACCTCGCCTGGCGCGACGGCATGCCGGCCTGGACTCCGCTTGGCGACTGGTCTGAGTTCCGCGGCGTCGGCGTGCCGCCTTCGCCCGGCTCGATGCCTGCGGAGCACGTGGTCGCTTCGACGATTCCTTGGGAGCAGGGTAAGTCGCTCGGGTCTTTCTTCGCGACGATCAAGATGGCCATCACGAACCCGACGGCTCTCTCTACGGGGCGCTTCGCATTCGGCGACTGGCTGGTCTTCTGTTACGTAGGCGTGCTGATATCGTTGCCGTTCCAGCTGATCAACGTCGTGGCTTTCGGAGATAAAAACGCCCAGCTAAGCGCGTTCCTCCGTAGCTTGAATATTCCTGAATTGAGCAAGGCGACGGAAAAGATGGCGAGCGCCGAGCCAGCCCCCGTCGGGTTGACGATCTTTGGGCTCATCATGGGAGTGGCGTTCGCGCCGCTCCTCTACGCATTCTTCGCCCTGCTGCATTGGGTAGGTCAGCGAATTTTTCGCTATCAGGTTTCTGTGGAGCGCACCGTGGCTGCTTGCTTGCTCGTCACCGCGACTTTGGCTGTGCTGATGGCGCCGCTACAGCTGATTGGGTTCAGCTTCGCCGTACAGATGGCATTGAGCGTCCTGCTACTCATTCCCGCCTGCGTGGTCTATTACCGGGCGCTGGGGGCGGCGACCGGCATTTCTCCGTGGGCCCAGTTCGGCATCGATAACTTCGTCTGGTTCGTCCTTTGCTGCTGCTGTTGCGTCGCTCCGGTCGCGCTATTCGCTTGGTCCTTGGCGGGCCGGTCCGGGATGTCGTTCGGGGGTTGATCGGTGCTTCGGCTGATCCGCAGACCTGCCTATCCGGGTGAGCTCAATCACGAGCTCGTCTGGCCGGCGGCTTTCCTGGGCGGCGCGGTGTTCGCCTGGGGCTGGTTTCTTTCCGGCCTGCAGTTGCCTCAGTGTGTCTTCATGCGCCTGACGGGTCTACCGTGCCTCGGCTGCGGCGGTACGCGCTGCGCCCGCAATCTGGTTCACCTGGATTTCGGCCAGGCCTTCCTCTTTCACCCCGGCTTCTTCCTCATCGTGACGCTGGCCGCCCTCTGGACAATCTACTCGGCGGTGTTTTGGATTCGTCGCGACACGCTTCGCCTACGTCTCTTCATCGAGCCGGCGGCTGATCGGCGACTGCGCGCCGCTTTTGTGTGCGTGCTGGTCGTCCACTGGGCTTGGCAGTGCTATTACCTGACGCGCTGACATGATTCGTAACCTGCTGCGTTTCCTCGGCTGGGTCTGCCTCCTCGTCCTGCTCTCGGTCGGCGTGCTCGGCCTGGTCTATGTCCTTTCCGAACGCCCGCAGAAGATCGCCATCGAGCATCGCGTGCTCAACGTGGTCGATACGGTGCGCGAAGACGGCACGACCCCACGCACGGTCGTCGATACGCTCGATCGCTTCGCCGACGGTACCGAAGCGGTGAAGGGCGATATCGTCCCGGCGCCGACGCCAGATAAGGATGCGACCGCTCCTTATGGCGAGCCGGCGGATCGCCTCGGGCTGAAGCGCCTCGTCAACCGCGGTTACTCGGTCGGTTACGACGACAACCTGCCTGCCCCGCGCTGGTCATCCTATCGCGTCTTCCCCTATAAGGACGTGCATCTCGAGCGGCCTTCCTCGTTCAAGGCCGACGCCCGCACCTCGGCCCGCGTGACGACTTCGGAGTATGTGCGTTCGGGCTACGACCGCGGGCACCTTTCGCCGAACTACGCGATCTCAGTCTGCTACGGCGAGGAGGCCCAGAAAGAGACTTTCCTTTTGAGTAACATCGTCCCCCAGCTCCACGCGCTCAACGCTGGTCTCTGGAAGGATATGGAGCAGCGCATCATGAAGCGCTACGTCCAACGCTACGGTACGGTCTGGGTGCAGGTCGGCCCCGTCTTCACGTCGCCGCCCGCCAAACAAGTCGGCCGCATCCCAGTGCCGTCGTCATTCTGGATGGTGATCTCGGAATACGAAGAATCCGCCCATGGCCTCCGCGCGATCGCCTACCTCGTGCCGCATGAGGAGAAGTGGCGCGACGCGGAGCTGACGCGCTACGTCGTGAGCATCCGCCGCGTCGAGGAACTGACCGGGCTAGATTTCTTTCCGAACCTCCCGAAAGCGACGCAGGATCGGCTCGAATCAGCGCCCGCGCCTCGCGCCTGGTGACGGTAGTTCGCGACGAAGGTCCGAGACGTGGATCAGGCAGACGCAGTCGGCGCCGTCCGCTGTCGGCAACCACATGATGGGCAGCTTTGGCCAGGCTTGGTGCATCGCCTTCTGCAGTCCGCCCACCTCGATGACGAGGATGCCGTGCGGCTTCAGCGTCTCGCGCGCTTGCGCGAGCAGCTTGCGGATGACGTCGAGGCCGTCCTTGCCCGAGACCAAGGAGCCCTTCGGCTCCTTCTTGAATTCGGCCGGCAGGCGGCGGTAGATGCCTTCGGGCTCGTAAGGCGGGTTGCTGAGGATCAGGTCGAACTTCGGACCTTTCAGCAGCGCCGTCATCGTGTCCGTCTCGTGCAACGTCACGCGCTTGGCTAGCTTGTGGTCGGCGATATTCAGCGCAGCCACTTCGAGGGCTGGCGCCGAGAGGTCGGTCGCATGGACGTGCGCCTTCGGGTAGCGCTTCGCGAGGAGGATGGCGAGGCAGCCTGAGCCCGTGCAGATATCGGCTACGTCCGTGACCTGGGCGACGGGCGGCAACCACTGCGGGATGGCCTCAGGGATGAGCTCGACGAAATACGACCGCGGGATGATCACGCGTTCATCGATGCGGAAGCGGAGGCCGCCCAGCCAAGCTTCGCCGACGAGGTAGCCGGTGGGCACGCGCTCGAAGACGCGGCGTTCCACTAGCGAGAGGAAGGAAGCCTTCTCCTTGGCCGTCAGGGCGCGTTTGAAGCAGGAAGGGAGCTTCTCCCAGGCCAGGCCGGTGGCGTGGCCCAAGAGGGTCAGGGATTCTTCCTCGGCGTTCACGAAGCCTTGGCCATGCGCGATACCGGCCGACTTGAACAGTCGGTTGGCGAAGCGTAAACAGTCACCGCCCGTTTTAAGGCGGGCGGTGGCGGCGGGGGTCGGGCGCGGCGGGGCGCTCATCGTCGGCGGCGGGGCCGCTTAGGTGAGCGGGGCGGCGGACCAGAGTTCCTTCGGGGTGCGTTCGAAGAAGTCCTCGAGGTACTTCGTCGTTGCGCCGCCCTGGCGGAAGGCCGGGTCCTTCATGATCGCACGGCAGACCGGGATCGTGGTGTGGATGCCGCGGATGATGTACTCGCCGAGGGCGCGGTGCATGCGGTCCAGGGCCTTCTGGCGGGTCGCGCCGACCGAGATCAGCTTGGCCACCATGGAATCGTAGAGGGGCGGGATGACGTAGCCTGAATAGCAGTGCGAGTCGACGCGGATGCCGTGGCCGCCGGGCGTGTAGTACAGACCGATGGTGCCGGGGCTCGGGGCGAAGTTGCGGGCCGGGTCTTCGGCGTTGATGCGGCACTCGATGGCATGGCCGGTCATCTTGATGTCCTTCTGGGAGAGCTCGAGCTTCTCGCCGCAGGCGATGAGGATCTGGCGGCGGACGAGGTCGATGTCCGTGACTTCTTCGGTGACGCCGTGCTCCACCTGGATGCGCGTGTTCATCTCCATGAAGTAGTACTTCCCGTTCTTATCGACCAGGAACTCGATCGTGCCGGCGTTCTGGTAGCCGATCGTCTCGGCGAGCTTGACGGCGACCTTGCCCATCTCCTCGCGGAGCTTCGGAGTCAGGAAGGGGGAAGGGGATTCTTCGATCAGCTTCTGGTGGCGGCGCTGCACGGAACAGTCGCGTTCGCCGAGGTGGATCACCTTGCCATGTTCGTCGCCCAGGAGCTGGAACTCGATGTGGCGGGGCTGCTCGATGTATTTCTCGATGTAGACGCGACCATCACCGAAGGCCTTCTCGGCTTCGGCGCGGGCGCTTTCGAATTCCTTCGGGAAAGCCGCGGCGTTGTGCACGATGCGCATGCCCTTGCCACCGCCGCCGGCGACGGCCTTGACGATGACAGGGAAACCGATGCGCTGCGCTTCCTTGATGGCTTCGCGCTGGTTATCGACGGGGCCGTCAGTGCCAGGGACGCAAGGCACCTTGGCCTTGGCGGCGGTCTGACGGGCCATCGCCTTGTCGCCCATCATGGCGATGGTCTCAGGGCGGGGACCGATGAACTTGATGTTGGCGGCGGCGCACTTCTCGGCGAAGCCTTTACGCTCGGAGAGGAAGCCGTAGCCAGGGTGGATAGCGTCGACGTTGGTGATTTCGGCAGCCGAGATAATGCGATCCTCGCGAAGATACGAATCCTTGCTCGGGCCAGGACCGATGCAGACGGCTTCGTCGGCGAGCTGCACGTGCAGCGACTGTTCGTCGGCTTGGGAATAGACCGCGACAGTCTTGATTCCTAGTTCCCGACAGGCGCGGATAACGCGAAGGGCGATTTCGCCGCGATTGGCGATGAGGATTTTATTCATGCTCGGGTGTTCGTGCTCAGCTGACCTTCACGCGGAAGAGAGGCTGGCCGAATTCGACCGAGGTGCCGTTGGCGACCAGGCACTCGACCACCGTACCGGAGATTTCCGACTGGATCTCGTTCATCACCTTCATGGCCTCGATGATGCAGACGACGGAGTCGGCCTTGATCGGGGAGCCTACGGTGACGAAGGGCGGATTCTCAGGAGAAGGGGTGCAGTAGTAGGTGCCGACCATCGGGGACGTGACCAGCTTGATGCTAGGGTCCGCGGCGGCGGGGGCGGCCGGAGCAGGGGCAGCGGCCACCGGGGCCGGCGCCGCAGCCACGGGGGCGGGGGCGGCCGCCACAGGGGCGGCCTGGGCTGCGACTGGGGCACGACCAGGGAGGTCGCGCTTGATACGCAGCTTGAAATCTTGGTCCTGGATTTCGAACTCGGAAAGGTCCGACTTCTTCATCAAATCCACGACTTGTTTAATCTTAATTAGGTCCAAGGTAATGTCCTCCGTGAGGGGGTGTCCCTCTCTGATACAGGGTGTCAGGGGGGTAAATCAACCCCTCATTCCTGAATGCCGACAGGAATCTTACCTAACTTGCTGTCCCTCTGAGGCTTAATGATATCTTTGAGGGTAGGAATGGCGCTCGTTTCCGGCTTAGAAATCGGGCCTTTTAGCTTTATTTTTGTTAAACTAACGAGCGCACGATTGAGGTTGAGAAGGTCCAGCGGGTTGAACCCCGCCTTACGGGGTAAGGAGAAGTCCCCTTCGAACTCCAAGGTGGAGGTCTGGAGGTCGATTTCGCCGGCTAGGTCGAGCCGGGATTGCGGGCCGGTGACGGCTAGGTCGGGGAAGTAGGCCCGGCCGCCCACGCAGCCAAAAGTCCCTTTGGCTTGGCTGAGCTCGTAGGTCGTTGCGCCCACGCCGACTGCTTCCAGGACGCTGGAGATACCCCCGAGGATTCGCACCTTCTTGAGCTCCGGATCCGTGAGCGAGTACTGGCCAAGGCCTTTGAGCAGACGGGGCTTTTCGAGGTCGAGGTGCCCGGTGAAATCCAGGTCCATCTTTCCGGCCGTGGCCGCCTTGGCGGCGATAGGCGTCGGGGTCGCCTTCGGCTTGGGATCGCTGAGGTCATTCAGTAGCTGGCCGATCTGGGCAGGGTTGCAGCCTTTGAGTCCGAGGGAGATCTTAGTCTGGCGCAGCGGGTCGCCGTCCAGCGTGAGCTGGGCTTCACCGTCGGCGAGTCCAAGCCTCGCCCGCAAGCGAAGGCCGCCGTCGATATTCTCGGTGCTCGCCTGCAGGGACTTGCCGGAGATACCCCAGACGGAAAAGGCGCCCGCGCATTCGATCGTGGTTTTTACGTCCGGGCCTTTCGCGCCTGGCGTGAGCAGTAAGGTGAACCGGTGATCGACGGGCAGCGAAAGTCCACGCAGGGCTTCGCCGAATTCCTTGCCGGCACAACGCGCGGCAATCCAAGGTTGTAGATTACCTTCGGCGCTAACGACGGGTCCCGCGAGCGCCGGTGGCTTGGACCAATCCCAGGTCGCGGATCCTTCAAGGCTACCGTCGGCTTCCGTCATCCCGCCGCCCAGACGATGCAGGCCAATGAAAGTCTGCTGGGGGTTGGCGTCGACGGAGACCTCGACATGCCGGAACGGCGCACCCATGAAATCGAAGCGGTTCAGGAGGACACGGCCTTTCGTCACGCTCTTCATCGCCCCCCAATGGCTTTCAACATCGATGAACGCGTAGGGATTCTCGCGGATGCTTAACATGCGCCAGAGCGAGACCCACCATTCTCCCAATACGCGATCGAGGCTCGCCGGGGTGATGTCTCCGTTTAAGTGAAGCATGAACGCGCCCCCAGCTTTGAGTTCGCAGTCAGCCTCCCCAGTGATGGAAGCCAGGCGTAGGTCGCGGAGTCGGAGCGGAGCGCGCGCGCGGTTTGGCTCGAAGTCGAAGTAGCCCCGCAGAGGCAGGCCTTTTCCGGGCGCGATGCTTTCCGCCGAGATGCCCAGACCGCGGAATCCAGAAGCGGAGATTTCTCCCTCAGTTCGGAGGAGTTCCCCCTTCGCCGAGATTTCCGACGCGACATCACGTAAGAGGACTTCGCCCCCAAGTTCGATGCCGACGGCATGAAGGAGCCGACCTATTTCGGGCTGAGCGCTAATCTCGGTACCGGAGAGCCAGGCGTGACCAATGGTGGCCGTCACGGCTCCCGTCTGGGCGAGGAGTGCGGAGCCGCCTGCCGTCGAACCATCGGAAAGTAGGTCAAAGGCAATCTGGAGGCCATGGTCAGCAACGGGCCTTGCTTCCAGCTTCATGCGGCGGAGTTCGAGGCCAGCTAGCTTTACTTGAGCAAGCGTTAGCGCTGCGACCATATCTTCGCGTCGATCGCGTCCGCGCGCATGCATATCAAGCCTCTCGGCGGACACGGTACGCCAAGCGATCTCACGGGCATGGCCATCGACTTTCCATTCGGCGATTCTTCCGTCGGCGGAGACTTTAGCGGCGCCGCGGAGATGGAGCCCGCGGACCTGGATGAGCCCGAGGCCGTCGTCTGACCAATCGTTACCGAGCGCCGCCTGAACGGCGAGTTCGGCGCTACCATCGCTGCTGCCTTGGCAGTGAAGCGAGATGGAGGCGCCGCCGGAGCGCTCCGCCACATCAATCGCTGTTTCGATGGACGCGAGGGCCTCGGCCAGTCGGCGCACGAGGGGGATCTTTAGGTCTGGTTCCTTCTCGCGACGGAGAAGTCCTGTGGGCACTTCGCCCGAGAGATGGCAGGTAATCTTGCCGCCGCGCGCCTGGATGGACCGAAGGTTGAGCCAGCGGCCCTCGCGGGTGACATCGATGGTCAGCGTATCAATCAGCGGGCGTCGGACGCCGCCCCGGGCGACAGAGGCCGGACACCAAAGACGCGCTCCAGACACGCGGACCTGCGTTGGTTCAATCTGGCCGGCGACGAGGAGCGCCGGGCTGAGCGCGATTTCCATGCGCGCGGCGGTGAAGACGTCGCCGGTGAGGCCATCGATACCCAAAGTGAGGTCGTCGGCCGCCAACGTCAGGTCTGGTAGCATCCAATAATTACGTGCCTGTAGGCGGAGTCCATGCTCGGCAAGCTGCGCCGCGACCTTCTCCGTGAGAAAGTCCGGCAGCTTCGTTGGATGATCGAGGTTCGCAATCCAGCAGAGCGTGAGCTGGACCGGCAACAATAGGAGTAGGCAGGTGTTCGTCAGTCCGCGCAGGAATCTGCGGAAAGGGGAGCTGGCCGGCTTCGGTTTCATCGACCGGGGCCGGAGAGTAGGGGAATCAGGATCTCGGCTAGGCCGGTCTCGAGGATGAAATCGTCATCGTCCGCTTCGTCGCGCAGGAGTACCGAACGATTATTAAAAGGCTCGGCGCAGAGATAGGTCCGGAAGGTCTCGCTCGCGGCGCCGCCGCCGGTCGCCGCTTGATCCGTCACGCGTAGTTCATATTTCCAGCCGCCGGCACCGACATCGCGACCCGGGAATTCCGCCGCTCTTACTTCGGCGAGTCCGACTGCCAGCCGGCGTGAATTGGCGGGGTCGAGTCGGCCAGAGCCAGCCCAGTTGCCGTCGGGTCCGAGGCGCGCTTCACCGATGACCTTACCGTCACCGCGAGACGTCAGGCGCAGTCCGCTCACGCGGGCGCCTTGCGGGAGTTCCGCGACTGCACGCTTACGCCAGGCCTGCGGCTCGACGTTCTGATGGCCGCCGTTGAGTAGGGAGAGATCGCAGACCGCCGCCAGCGGCGAGCCTTTCGCGTGCACGACGCGTGTGCCAGCTCCCTTATCTGGGTCGTCTGTGAAGCTGAGCAGGATACGCTCCGCACCAAACTCCAGCTCCAGTGTCTGCAATGAGGTGGTGCCAGGGTTGGTGAGCGCCATCACTGCGGGCACGCTGGCGCCTCCGCCGATTGGCTTGCGACGGCTGGCACGTAGTTGGGCGACGGCGTCAAGAAAGCGGGCGACGATTTTCGGATCAGCTTCGCGGCGCTTGATGGCCGTGGAACCCGGTGCAACCGGAATTTCCCAGCGCGCTTCGACCGCGGCGCCTTCTAATCGGTGGAGCGTGATGGTGCGGCCGCCAGCTGCGATGGTGAAGCCAGTCACAAGTGAGGGGTCGAAGTCGGCTGGCCGGGAGTCGGCGAGCGTCTCGCGGGCGGCGAACCAATCGGCGAGCAGCCGAGCTTCAATGAGAAAGACCGACGCGTTATCCTCGAGTTTTGCGCAGAGCATGGTCGGTTGCGCCGGTGCTGGCTTGCCGACAAGGAGGACCTGCCGTCGCGCGTTGCCTTCCAGTGAAAGTCGTAGCGTCGGCGATGTCAGACCCGTGGCTTCTTCGGTGAGGGTGACGAACTTGCTGGCGCGCAGGTTGGTCAGGTCGGCGACCGCACGCGAAGTCGCTTCGGCGTCGGCGAGGGCGTCATAAGGGGTCTCAAAGCGCCATTCGGGCGACTGGACGCGGCGACCGACGCGGGGCCGGACTTCCGAAGTGAGCGCAGTCACGGTCTCACCGTCTTTGGCGCGATGGCGCACCGAGACGGCACGGGTCTCGAAATCCGCGATCTCGAACACCTTGTCCACACGGTAGCTTTCCGCCTTCGCTGCCAAGGCCGCGGCCATCGCTTCCGGCAGCGGGATGATGCGCTTACCATCTTCGGTGAGCAGGAAGTGATGACGCGTGGAGGGTTGCACGCCGATTTTGACCTCGATGACGGCGCCCGTCTCCGCGACGACCTTGAGGGTCCAGCGTGGCGTCTCGAGGCCGTAGTCCTTGAGACCAGCACCGTTGGCCTTGGCTTCGCTCGCATCAAAGCCGCTCTCCATGCTGACGAAGCGGAGTTCGTCGAGTAGGCGTTGGACGGACCAGATATTTGCGGGCCAATCGAACGGCTCGGCTAGCCGCCAGACGGCGTTACGTTTCTCGAGCACAATTCGCTCAGGTCCTTCGGTCAGGGTCACCTTCGCTGGTGTGGAAGGGAAGAGCTGGGTCTGGCTGACGGCGGCGGGTCGATGACCGGACGTGGCTTTCCAGACGAGCCCGAAGGCAATCAGGTTGGCGACCAACAGGATGACGGTGGTGCGGGAGATCCGCATGTGCACGTCAACTTCTGCGACGCCACACGGAAACCGCAAGCCCGACTGCGAGCACGCCGAGGGGAATCAGGCAGAATCGGAGAGCCAGGGCCCAGAAGTCCGCCGCCGTCGCGTTGAGCTGATATTCGCCTTCGGTGCGGGCAGGTAAGGAGACGGCCCGGTCGCGGTCCGTGAGCCAGGCGGCACATTGCGTGATGAAGGCGCGGTTACCGCCGCGGTTCAGGCGGAGGTTGGCGGCGATCTCCGAAGTCCCGACGACGATGAGACGGCCGCCGGCACCCCCAACGCC
>Ga0209500_10003542_pt1 | contig 10617 bp, 10 predicted proteins | sample S_140212_EF_Meta_FD_187323 | JGI IMG/M metagenome (GOLD analysis project Ga0209500, IMG submission 187323) | Freshwater microbial communities from Lake Simoncouche, Canada to study carbon cycling - S_140212_EF_MetaG (SPAdes) (version 2) | ecosystem: Environmental > Aquatic > Freshwater > Lake ...
AATATCCACGGATATCACCAGCAGATAGATCGGAACCGAATAGGGATTGCAGTTCGGAAATTAGTTGATCGTCAGTCACAGAAATTTTACGAGGCATGATGTAGTTAGGTGTGTTTCATTTGAACTCTCATATTATACACACAAAAAAGGGGGCGGTCAGTGCCCCCTGTGACGGTTTGGAAAGTGGACTCACATAGGTTGGTAGGGAGATGGACGACCATCTGGACCCTTCTTATAGACTGATTTGCCAGTAGATTTGCCAGTGTCATATTTCATGGTGCCACCAGATTTGCCAGTGTCATATTTCATTGTAGGTGTCTTGCCACCAGATGGCAAATTATTCATCTCAACAATACTCTCTCTCCAATCTTCACTCATATTCACCATAATGACTTCTGCTTGTTCTTGAGTATTAGCATAACCTTCATCTAAAAGATGCGAGAGAATGATGTCGTAGAGGTCATAACTATCAGCAAGTTTGATTCCTGATATTCCATATCCTTGAGAACCTCCTACCTTATAGTCACGAGAACGAGCAGCAATTGGTTTTGAGTTTGGATCATCAGTCACATCTTGTGCAGAGTTTCCTCCACCTTTAGGAAGTCCCTTTGGACCTCCAAATTTATTCCCATCCTTCACCGAACTGTTATATCTATAACGAGCAAATTTTAAATCAGCATCTTTCATGCTTTTAGATGTTCTTTGAGTTGTTGTGCGTTGTCCAGGTTGTGTTGGTTCATCATGAATATATCTATTAGAATATCCTAATGGTCCACTTTTATCATCACCAGAAATTATTTTACCTGCATCTGAACGACCAGCCATATACTGTGTAGGTGTTTGTCCATGCTTCCCTTTATAAAGGTTTGGATTGGATGGAGATGCTTCATTAATATTTTGTTCATAAATCTCTACCATCTCATCCCAAGTATATTCACTCAGGTCATAACCTTCTTCTACAAGTTGATTGACCCACGCTTCAACTTCTTCACCAAATAATACCTTTTTAATTTTCTTACCAGTCTCACTATTACCCGCTTCTTGTCCTAAGCGATGTGCAACTTTCGCAGCACCATGAGCAGCGCCTGCTACGGTTCCTGCTGCCCTTGCTACATTTGCTTCATGTCCCCTACCAACTTCTCTTGCAGTATTCCATGATGTTTTAAGAAGTTCAGTATCACGCCTTGCTCTATCTACTGCACCAGAGATTGCTCTTGCAATTCCACTTCTTTCTGGTTTCTTTGATTTTGGTTGCTCTGCTTTTGCCTGACTTTCAACACCACGGGATTCTGGTTCCGTTCTTTCTGTTTCTTTTTTCTCAGCAGCTGCTTTGGAGGCATTTTTCTTTGCTTCCTTCTTTGCCCTTGCTTTTGCTTCTCTTGCATTTATTTCTGCCTTTACTTCATCATAAGAAGGTCCAGAATATTTTTTTCTTGCTCTTGCTTCAGTAAGAACATGAAGATCTTCCGACAAATCATAAACATACTCTACAAAGGATTCAAGACCAACCTTTTCAATCAGAATGCCAATACCATCTTCATTGAGTCCATAAGAATAGAAGTACTCTGTGGCAACTTCTACAATATCTTCATCATAGATGGTATTGTTGTATTCCTCAAACTGTTCTCTGAGTTCTTCATTATAAACTGCATTATAAAGAAGATGCATGTCTTTAATTTGTTCGGTGTTCATGTTACCTTTACTTTTTTCCTAACTTTATTTATAAATTAGGCGACTAACTCCACAAACTCTCCAAGAACTTTCTTATTCATTTTTTTAGATTTGAGAGATTTAACAAAAGCAGTTTTGATTTGGGACTTAGTAGCATCTTCGGCAACTTCAAAGTCTGCATCATTTGCAAGAGCAGATGCAGAAAGACCAAAGTAAGTATGATAACCAGAATCTTTAATTGAGAAAGTTTTTTCTTTCTTCCAGGTGTTCATAATTTTATCATACTCAGGATTAATCCATCCAGTATACCGACGAATAAAAGAACCAGCATCACGAGATTCCAGAATCCTCATACCAATAAAATTGACAGTAGGAAACTTATCCCGAAGATTGCGAATCAGAATATCAGTAAAACCATACCATTCCACATCCAGAGAATATGTGTTTCCCGTCTTACGATCACGCAAGAAACCATTTGTACCAATTGAATTCACACCAAGATAATCTCCATCACGACGATTAAACTGTTTGTGATATTTCAACGAATGTGCTTCTCCATCAGTCAGAATTACACACTGAACTTTTTGCAGTTTATTTTCCTTCTGGAAAGTAGGAAGAATTTCGTGAAGAGCAATCAAAGTCTCATTTAAAGGAGTTCCCGAAAGACTCCAACCAACTGGAGTCTGATAACGACAATAATACTGGTCACAAAAACTACGAGCAATGCGATAGATATTCAACATCTGGTCTTCCATCGTCTTACCATTTGTCTTACTGGTAAGCATATTCATTAAAGAGAAATATTCTTGAACCTGAATCAGACCATCTCTCTTTTGATACAAAGGTTGAGGCATAATCGGTTTATTATTCTCATCATAATTAATGATTGGATAATCATTTGTGAAGGCATAAACCTCAAAAGGAATATTAACTTTCTTACAGAACCAAATAAGATTAAAGAGTTGTTTCACAGTATCCAACATCACACGACTCATAGAACCAGACCAGTCCAAAACAAACACCAGACCATGGTTCTTGCCGTTTGCAAGTGTTGTTACCTTACGGAACAGGTCTTCATTATATTTGTAAGTATGAAGTTTGGTGCAGTCCAGAACACCTGTGCGAGCGGTTGATGCGCGAGCATAACTGTCCGCAGCCTTACGACACTCAAACTCTTTGACCAGATAATTAACTTCCTTTTGTGCCGAACGCTTAAACTCCCGGAAATCTTTATCTGCCTCACCAAAAATTTCACCAGATTCATATTCATTGTGCTTGAGATAAGATTCCCAAGATTCTTTACAACGATTATGAACTTCAGTGTTGCTTACAATAATTTGTTTTACATTTAGTTTAGGAATCTCCACATAGGTATTTTCCCAACCATCTTGATTCACAAGGTCTTTAAGTGCCTCTTCAAGATTACTCACAGTCTTGACTTCAGGTTCTGAAGTTTCGCCACCTTGCTCACCTTTAACTTCTTGTTCTTTCCCCTGTTCTTCGGATTTTTGTTCACCAATTTCATCAGAACTCTTACCTTCACCACCTTCCATTTCAGATTGGTCGTTCTCACCTTCAGGTTGATCTAAGAAATCAGAAGCAGGAGAATTTCCACCAGACTGCTGACCTTTATGAGTGATTTTAGTTTCTTCCTGCTTCCTTTGCTTGCAATACTTATAAAGTGCCTCAGAAGCAACCAGAACATCAGCAAAGGATTCAGAATCTGCAATCAGATTAATAATCTCAGTCTCTTCACCAGGTTCAATCAAGATATCGGCAAAGTTACCAATCTTAAAGAAAAGGTTAGCACGGTCAGCAAGATTCATCTCATCAACTTCTTCATCTTCAATTTGGAAGAAATCTTGCTCGGCAAGTTCTTTGTAACCACTATAAAAACTTTTAGGAGAACCTGGATATTTTCTTTTACAAAGTTTTTCTACACGCACATCCTCACAAATATTTACAAAAGTCGCTGGGACTTTACATTCTTTAGTCCAATCATAATTTGGGGTCCAAAGGGCATGGCTAATTTCGTGCAGGACAAGCATGGTGTAAATATTATCACTTGCTTTTTCCCACATAGGTAAGGTCAATACCCTTGTATGGACATTAAAACAAGCAGTTTCTACCTTTTTATGTTCTACCACAAGGTCCTCCGTCGCCAATAAACGAGCAAGGGACCCTTTGACTTCAAACTTAACGGACATTTGGTTGTGTGCGATATGTGAGTATTATACGGTAACTTTAAAACGCTTCACACCTTTTTGTCCAGTTCCTCAACTGTCACAACCTTCCAACCCTTATGGTTTGTATACTTACCACGAGCAACAGAAGTCATTAAACGAGCAGTTAAATTATGTTCTTCACAAAATTTTTTCATATTATTAGTAATGAAAATATTTTCATCAGGACTTTGAATTGTATATTCATATTTTATACTTCTATTAGAAAGTTTTTTTAAAGTTTCTGGTGTTGCTTTTCTACCAATATTCCATTTACCATATTCAACACATACTTTGTTTGATATAATTCTTCCAAGAACCCAACCATCACCAGGACATTCTTTACAAAGTTTTTCTTTTATACCATTATTCCATCTTTTATTTCCCTTTCTAACTTTACTCAATTTTTCTCTATGTTTTTGAGATAGGGACTTACCAAGTTTTTTTTGTCTCATTTTTTCCTTTGTAATATCACTTATATTTGATGTTCCATCACCACCTTCTGTCCTATTATGCAGAATACCTGTCCCCAAATCTTTTCTACCAAAAACAGCAATCATATACTTTTCGTGATTAAATGCCTCTTCTTCTAAAAGATTTTTCTTTAAAAACAAAATCCGTTCTTTTGGTGGAACAAAAATATTGATGTGATTTTTACTATATGCCCTATCTCTTTGGCCCTTACCAATATAATAAGGAGTTCCATCTTTACGCAAATAAGCGTAAGTATAAAATCTTTTTGGATTTTTCATCCTACTCTAATACAACGGCATAAGTATTTATATAGGAAAAGGCACCCGAAAGTGCCTTAACCATCCTAACAGATTGCCGTCGTATTAGGTTCAACTATTTATCATACAAAAAAAGAGGGTGGTGAGACCCTCTAATGTGCCAGTTTGGAAAGTGGTTTTTATCTACCTTCAATATGTTTTCTTGCTGCTTTAAGCATATCACCATGCCCTTTCATGTTTTTCATATCTCCAATTGCTTTCTGATTTTTTTTCATTCTTGCACTATGACTTAAAGGCATACCTTTGATTGCATCCAAATCATCTTGAGTTGGACTATCAATTCTTGCCTCAACAATACTCTCAACCCATGCTTCACTCATAGCACCCATGATTGCCTCTGCAGACTTCTCATCAGAAGCAAAACCTTCATCAAGAAGATAATTGATTACAAATTCTTCCTTAAATCTACTTGGAACACTATAGGTTGATCCATGACCTCTGCTACCAGTCATTCTGTTTATGGAAAGAGAATCACCTGCTCTTGGATCTTTTCTTTTTTTTCTTTCAGCATTTCTTTTCTTTTCAAATTCATGTCTTTTTGCAGGACTCATTTTTTTCTTAGGAATAGGTAGTCCCGTGATACCTTCTTCGGTTTCGTCCTTTTCTTCACAAACTTCCAAATATGCTTCTTGAAGACCGATAATTTCTTGATCTCTCATTTTTCTAAAACTTTTTAAGTATTTATAAAAAAGAAGCGTCTCGTTGAGTGAGACGCTTCTTGAGTGCTTGGCGACGGGCCTTTGCTTGTCGGAGTGCTTGCGGTTTGAGTTTCCGCTTCTGATCCTTCTTGGAGTGATGGTAGCGATTGGGGACTTGCATTTTAGGTAACGGACCAATCTATGACCGTGCGAATTTGTTGGTTGTAAGACCAGATTGATTTTAGCATACTGGCGTCGATACCGTGCGCTTCCATCTGGTTTATAAGGGAATTAAGATCTTTTGGGAAGCAGGTTCCTCCAAAACCACGATCATTATCAATACCCGGAACTTGTGTATGAGATTTTCCAATTCGACTATCGGATGTTACGCCATCACAAACTACATTATAATTCATACCAATTACCTCACATAAATCATACATTTTATTGAAATACGCAACTTTACAAGCAAGAAAGGTGTTTGCAAAGTATTTAATTGCTTCACTTTCATCTGATGTAGTGATAACACTCGGAATATTGGGAAAAATAGTTTGAAAAAAATTAACAAACTGTTGGCAAAGATTTTTATTTCCACCAACAACATTTCTTTCAGAATTCCTAAAATCTTCAACAGCATTCCTAGCAGTTAAAAATTCTGGATTGTGGATCACTTTGTAATTTTTAGAGTACCTTTTAGTTGTTCCAATTGGTACTGTAGATTTAATTATAAAAATACCATCAACATATTTTGGAAGATCTTTAAAAAAACTATCCAAAATAGAGAGATCACATTCTCCAGTTGATTTCATTGGAGTTGGTAAGCAAACAAAAATAAATGCTTGCTTCAATACCTCATCTAATGTATTAAATGATTTATTTTTATCAACATCAAAAACTTTACAGGATATCTTATCTCTTAGATTTTGATAAACTGCATTTCCAACAAATCCGTTTCCCACAATTCCAATCATAGTACCATCCTACTAAATCCTTTAACTTTATCAAATTTTATCACATTTTCAAATTTGTCTTCAAGTCCAGTCTTATGAGAAATTACGAATATATTAGCATCCTTAATGACATAACGAATGATCTTAAGAAACTCATCGGTTCCAAATCCATCCAGAGATGAATCAAAAACTTCATCCATAATCAAAAGATTTGTATTCACAGAGTTCTTCACTCTCGCAACTTCTCTCCAAGTAAAGAGAAGAGACAAATCAACTCTCATTTTCTCGCCTTCACTGAAAGAACTATAAGAGAAGTTCTCATGAATAGGTGACTTGATACTCTCATTAAACTCTTCATCCAGATTGAAATTGATATAAAAATCCATCATCTGCAAATAACGATTCACCTGTTGATTGATGAAGGGAAGATATTTTTTGATAATTTTGGTTTTTACACCATCATCTTTGAGAAGAGAATATGCAAAATCATAATGAACTATCTCTTCCTTTTTAGTTCCCAAATCCTCAAAGATTTTTTGAAGATTGGTCTGAAACTCCTCTAACTTTTCGTGCTCAGTATTCTTGTTTTCAAGTTGTTCGGTAAGTGTTTGAATTTCACTTTCCAAATCCCTAACCTGTCGTTGGTTAGATGAAATTCTAGCATTGTTTTGAGAAATGTCATTGTTGAGTTTCGTAATCTCCTTAGATAGAGCAATAAATTGACGCTCTCTCTCTTCTTCCAGTTTTATGGTCTCTTCAAGGTCTTTATAACCTTTCTGAAGTTCCTTAGCACTATTTTGAGCGTCGGTAATTCTATTTAACCGAAACTCTTCTTCAATTGTTTGAGTGCAGGTAGGACAAACCGTATTCTCTGTGAAGAACTTGTGCTCTTTGGTAATGGTAGATACTTTCTGAGAGATTTTACCTTTCAGGTTTCCCAACTTTCTCAGTTTATCAGTCGCACCAATAACTTCTTCCTGCTCCTTAGTATATCCAAAGATACTTTCTTCGGTGGTTGCATTTTGAAGCATATAAGCATCAACTTCACCAATCAAATTAGTAATCTTTTGCTTGTTAGAATTAATATTATCCTTTCCACGACTTTCCAACTGCTCAATAAAGTTCTTCTGCATCAGAACTTTATCTTTGAGAGATTCTTTCTTAAAGTCCAGAGATTTAATCTGATCCTTTTGCTGACGAATCTTTTCTTTAATCAAATTATTCATTGAAGAGAAGATACGAATATCCAGCAAGTCCTCAATTACCTCACGACGATTTGCCGTAGCTAATTGCATAAAGGGGACAAAATTACTAGAACCCAGAATTACAATCTGTGTAAAAGACTTATAATTGACCTTTAGAATATTCTCTTCTAGGATTTTTTGATTCGCACGATCATCTGCTTCCTTATGAAGTTGCTTTCCATTTACCTCAATATCAAAAACATTTGGTTTAATTCCACGACGAACCAAATACTCACGACTATTCACAGAAAACTCAATTTCTACCAGACAGTCCTTTTCGTTGGTACTGTTAGGAAGTTGAGGTTTGTTAATCTTACGAAACGGACGATTGAACAATACAAAAGTCAAGGCATCCAGCACAGTAGATTTGCCAGCACCATTTGTCCCAACAATCAGGTTGGTTTGATTCTTTTGGAAGTCCATTTCCGTCCAGTTATTGCCGGTAGAAAGAAAGTTCTTCCATTTAATTTTCTTAAAGGTTATCATTCTTAGGAGGAATCACAATGTCGTCAGGAGTAATCACTGCATATCGATAATTATACATCTTACAAGTCTTTATGGCAAGCTCATCATCTACTTCTACAACATCCATCTCTTTCTCTTCTTGGTCTTCTAGCATCAAGGCATAACGAGTCGCATCATCTTCTTCCTCAAAAAGAAACAGAACTTTTTCACCATATTTGTCTTGAACGGCAAATGCACCGTCCCCCTTTTGATCCTTAAGTGTGAGAAGAAACATTACTCAACTTCGCAAGCCTCTTTATAAAGATTTTGTAGGATTCCCTTAATGATGTTCTTATCAAATTGAACTTCAGACTCATCAATATAACGATTCAGAATTGAAATGGTATTCTCCTCTTCATCAACTTGAAAGTCTTCACTTTCTTGAATTTCAAAGTTCTCAATAATTTTAAGATCTTGAATTCCTGCTGTATATAATTTATCTACAAACTTTTCAAAATCCTTTGCCTTTGTTTTTTTACGGACAATAATCTTTACAATTTTGTTTTCATACTCCCGAGCATCAAATGTCTGATAGGGAGTATCCTCATAATAAAGATTATAGAATAATTTATAAGGATTATCAATTGGAGTATGCTCTAAAGTTTCGGTATCAAAGATATGAAATCCACGAGCATCATTCACATCCGTCCAATACATCTCATAAGGATTGCCAAGATAGAAGATGCGTCCATTATCAGAACGAGTATGGTAATGACCAGAAAATACCTTCGTGAACTTTGAGAAAATATTCGAATCCAGTCCATGTTCCTCCATGATTAGATTTTTATTGACACGGAAACCTTGAAGTTCTAGGTGTCCCATTGCAACCTTTGCCTTAGACTTGTGAATCACATTCATTGTTTCTTCGTGATTCTCACTACAAATCCAAGGAATAAAAGTCATATCAATTCCACCAACCTTTGTATTTGTTGGAGAACTATAAGTTTTGATATTTGGATAAGTCTTGAGAAGAAGGTCTGGGGAGTTAACGTGATTGGTATTCTTATAATAGCAATCGTGGTTCCCAACAATCATATGAACATCATACTCACGCAGAGGTTCAAATACAACTCTCTTTGCCCATTCCAGACTTTGATAATCAATTGACTTACGACTATCAAAAGCATCACCCATATGAATGACTGTCTTTATCCCGTGCTCTTCTAGAGCAGGAAAGAAGACATTCTGATAGAAAAGTTCAAAGTGATCGTGAAGATGCTTTGAACCTTTTTTGGCACCAAAATGGGTATCTGTCAGAATGGCAATTTTCATCGGTTTCCGTTTCTGTATTGGATTGCGTCCTTCATACTATTATACTCCGAATTGCTCCCAGAAAGCAAGTTGTCGTCTATCACCATAACCTCATCAAATCCAGTCCGTTCGATGATTTTATTTTTAATCTCTAATTGTTTCTTTTCTTTTTGAATCCTACGCAGAAAGGCATAATGAATAATCTGAGTAAAATAGGCGAATGGATTCTGAGACCTTTCAGGATTAAAGTTATGAATATATTGAACGCAGTTCTCAATTCCATCAGAAATCATATCCTCACGGAACATATAATTAACGAAGTTTGGTTTATAGGATAAATGAGTGGCAATTTTTAAGAAGCAATCACCTAGGTAGTTGGGAATTCTTGGTTTTCCTTCCCAAGGTCCAGACTTTGGTGGTTCTGTATCGTATTTCTCAATGAACAGTTCCCGTGCTTTCGCAACTTTTTCCCTATAAACAGTAATTGATTCTAAAAATTCTTTATTGTTTACATAATGTTCTGATTTTTTCTTTGGCATGGCATTGTTCTTATTTTAAGTTTTATAAGTTATGTTTATTATACCACACTTTAAGGGGGCTTGACAACTACTGAAATATTGTGTAGACTAGGTTTGTCCCCGTTGAAGATGAGAACTTAGCTTTCTTTAATATTTTTATAGAGATCTTCAAGTTTTTTACGAGCATCCTCTACTGAAGAGATATATCCCATTTTATTGGTTATCTTAACTTCCCCATTATCTCCAATTGAAGTAATATCTTCATTACTAAGATATTTTTGATAAAATCCAATAGTCATCTCATCACTAATTTCAGTCATTGTAATAATTTTATCTAATTTTACAAAATAAAAATCATCATCTGGAACTTCCATCCATGGTTTAATTTTTATTACCATTCCACTCATAGATTGTTGTATCTTCATTATCACAGGATTTTGAAGTATTATAATCGGATCTCCATCATTCTCATCAACACAAATCAATGAGAATATCTCTTCACCCGATATAAGTTTTAAACTACAATAAAACTCTTCGCCCATCATTCTTTTATCGGTATGTTTACAATATCGTAATTAAAGTTTTCTTCGTTATAGATCTTAATTCTTTCAATTAAGTGATTGAGTGTATAATTCTTTCTTGATTTATAACTGATATCATCGGCAATATCATACAAAGTTGCTTTTACTTTATTTTCACCCTTTCTGAGTACTCTTCCGATAGATTGAAGATTTCTAATTCTCGATTTCGATGGTGACGCAAACACAACATTATGTAAATTACGAATATTGATACCGGTAGAAAAAGTCCCATAGGATGCCACAATAA
>Ga0209500_10003547_pt1 | contig 10607 bp, 12 predicted proteins | sample S_140212_EF_Meta_FD_187323 | JGI IMG/M metagenome (GOLD analysis project Ga0209500, IMG submission 187323) | Freshwater microbial communities from Lake Simoncouche, Canada to study carbon cycling - S_140212_EF_MetaG (SPAdes) (version 2) | ecosystem: Environmental > Aquatic > Freshwater > Lake ...
CACCTCAAATTGCACAAGCAATTCAAGAGCGTGCAATTGCACCAGCTGCTTTAGGCATGTCAAGCGTTTGGGAAACAGCACGCCCCGGCGGCCTTCAACAAAAAGTCAGTGCTCAAGTAGTTGACAAACTCTTGGAAGCTGGTCAGGCTCTGGGCAAACCTAATTATGGTTTGAAAACTGCCGCCGCTGCCGCTGGTGTTCCAACGGCTACTGCTCTTGCTGGTTTAGGTGGTGTTGCCGCAGGTGCTATTCCTGGTGCTTTTGGTATGCCTGGTTTTACACAACAACAAGCCATGCAAATGCAACAGGATGTTGTTGATCCAGAAGAATACGGCTCCAGCAATTCTGCTGGTGCTCGTTATAAAGCACCGACCTTGCAGTACGTATAAACAAAAATTACGAACTGCTAAAATTTGTAGTAGATAAGACATGTTAATGTCTGCATCTTTCACCCGATAAAACTTCCTGAGACTCTGGAGGATAACACAAAGTGTTTATTGATAACGATTTTCCAAAAATTCTAGGGGCCGAACTCTATCGTCCTCACCCTGCTTACATTGCCGAAATGGCAGTTGAGCCCGTGGTTGTTCACGACTTCACTCGTCAGCCTGGTCAAACCGTACAGCTCGACCGCTACAAGTTCTGGGGAACCCCTGGTACCAAGGACAGCCGCGAGCGTATTTCTGATCAAACTATCGGTACTGCTAACAGCCGTAACATCACCAAGGAGAAAGTCCTTGTGGTACTTAAGGAATACACTGGTCCTGCAGACCCCGGCGATCCCACCCAGCCTTCGACCTTCAAGATTGCTCGTGAGACCCTGATCACTGCTCAGCGTTTGCTGCTTGACAGCGGCAACCTGAATATGTTCCACCAGTCCATCGGTAGCCTCACGCTGCTTGATGACTATCGTCGGTGGCGTGACCGCGTCTTCATTGACGAACTTGCCAAAGCTGAAGCCAACGGTAAAGCTTCTACTACCCAAGGTGGTTACTACTTCCCTGGTAACAAAACCAAAGATACTTCCGGTCGTATTTCCTATACGTCTACCGAGTACACAGCTGATATTCAACAGTTCCAAGTCCGTACCGACTTGCTGAACGTTGTTAAGGACCTGCGTAAGCGCAACGTACCGACCTATTCCGATGGTCTGTATCGTTGTATTTGCGATCCCACGTTCATGATGCACCTGCGTCGTGACCCCGACTTCCGTGAGATTGCTCGTTACGCTGGTAACCCTGGTCAAGGCATGTACATGGGTAACCCCATGATGCCTAACAACTCCAGCTTCTTCATGGGCCCCCAAGCTGGCCAAGGTTATTTCCTGGCTGGTGAACCTGTGATGCCTACTGGCGTTCAGTTTGAAGGTGTCAAGTTCTTCGAATCGACCAACTTCCCTTCCAAGTCCCTGAGTGCGTCTTTCGACGGTGGTTCCAACTACTCCACCCAAGAAGTTGCCCAAGGTTACTTCTTCGGTCCTCAAGCCATCGGCGTCGGTATCGGCGGCCCCAATGCCCAGGTGCTGATCAACAACAACGATGACTTCAGCCGCTTTATCATCTTGATTTGGCAACTGTACGCTGGTTTTGAAATTCTTAACAAAGATTTCGTCACCACCGGTTTCAGCTTCGTCTCTGATGATGGCAACATCTGATAATCAACAATAACTCTTAGGAAAAATAAATGACTTACTTGTCAGCTAAAAAAATCTATCCAGGTAACTGGACAGTACCCTTAAACGGTTGGTACAAGAATATTGATACCACCGGCGGCAGCACTAATAATGCTTCTAAGGCTGGCCCCACTTCGGTGCTGGCCGTCCCCGGCTACCGTTATTTCCAAACCCGTGGTTATGTCCCCGTAACCTGGGCTTCTGGCTCTGCCACCACCAGTGGTCAGACCATGGCTGTGATCGTTCCTTCACCTTATCGTCAGGACGACACCCGTACCGACATCACCGGCATGGTGATCTCTGGTTCTAGCGCCCAGGGGGCATACGTTTACCGCTCCGCTATCTCCGTTGCTTCTGGCTGGGGTGATAACCGTGCTGCTTCTGGTGTGTATGCTGCCACCGGTAACGTGATTTCGTTTGGTCGTAACAACGCTGGTAGCCCCACCGCCGCCTCAGGTGTTGGCGAAAGCGTGATCCAAGCCAACCTGACTTCCACTGTTTCTGGCGACGCTGCTACCAAGATCTTCTTCTCTGGTACTAGCCAAGCCTTTGGTACCGACCCCTTCCTCACCGCCACTGGTGCTGCAGGCGTTACCAATACCAACGTGTATTACAAGGCCACTAGCGCAACTACCTTCTCGGTGTTTGCCAAGGGTGCCGCTAACGATACCGCTGTTTCCGGTGGTGTGTACATTTCGGATGCTGACGTTGCTGCAGGCCTCGTTGGTTACCTTGCTGTGGAAGTTTGCTACATCCGTCCGGATGACGCTCCTAATTACGAAGATATCGATAGCTATCTGAATAATCGGACCGTCAGTACCAACTGATTAGGCTAAAGTAGGTATCAGATAACCTCTGGTACCTATGCTTTATCAGCACAAAAAGACTGCCGCACGCGTCAAAATTGTTAGCGAGTTTGATAACGGCGATTGGTTTATGGTCGAAGATCAGGACGGTCGCCTTTTTACCGCTTACAAATCCGAATTAGAACTTGATGAGCCTGCAACCAAAAAGGTTCAAACTCTCCAAGTAAAGGACAAGGCAGCAAAAGAAGAGCCACGTGTTTTTCCTCCAGACACTCGTTTAAACATCAACGGTGCCACCCCTCAAATGATCGCTGATCATATTAAGGGTATCGGTCTTAAAACTGCTCGTGAGATCAAAGATCTCCAGATGTCATTATCGGGTGAAAGATTTAACAATCTTGAGCAGCTTAAGCAAATTAAACGAGTGGATTGGGATTCTGTCATGGCAGCCAACCTAATTCGAGTCTGATACTCATCTCCTTTACTCCCCCCGGCCAACCGGGGGTTTTTTCGTTTTAAAATAAACAAAAGACTATTGATAATGGCTGGCGGACCCGCAATTTATTTAGGAAAGACAGGTGCAACTGGTGGTGTTACTGGAGCACACGGTCATTTTGAAGTAATTAAAGATGGTAAGCGTTACGGATTATCGCAAGCCCGTGCTGATCTTGGACAAAAAATTCAATTTCGTTTACCTAATGAGCAAGCTTGGCAACAAATGTACAGCCCCGCAACAGGGGGTCAATTCCGTTTAAATCCTGCAATCGGATTGACAGAAGGTATTGGAATGCGGGCAGTGCATCCTGTAACGGGAGCAAAGAATGTTGCACACCAAGGTGAAGACTACAACTTCCCTGAGGGCACCGACCTGCGTTTTATGGGGGGCGGGAACGTTCAAGGATTAGCCAATGTAGGACGTGCTGGAAACATTTCTACCTTGCGTACTGGTCCGTATAAGTTGGACATGTTCCACATGAGTAAACTACCTGGAGCAGCTTCCGCACCAGAGTCGACAGTTATTCCAGAAGCACCTGTACTTCCTGGTGGAGCACCAACAACAACAACAACAACAACAAACGACACTCGCACCAAAGATATTCTTGAAGCATTTATGTATGGGACGCAATATCAACAACCACAAAAAGAAAAAACCTTGGCAGATACCTTAAAAGGTGAGTTACTTGCTGGTGCGCTAACCAATGCCTTAGCACCAAACAAATCTTTTCTTTCATCTTTTGTTGGTCAACAACCGTATCTAATGGGACAAGCCGCATCTACATCAAATTATCTTTCTGGATATCCAGTTTGATTCTTTACTTTATAATGAATAGACAGGAGCAATAAGAAGTGAATTTATCTGACTTTGATAAAAGTAGGGTCAGGTACCACCTAGGGTACTTCACTGTTTCCGTGCCTGCTGGTGATTATGCCAGGCTCGAAGAAGCAATGAATACCGTTCCAGATTCTTATTTCTACGATAAAATTGTTATTCAAATTGGTCGTTGTGATACGGCTGAAAAGAAAACCGAAGTTGCAACTTCTCCTTCGACTAGGTTAGAAAGCATTGCTGGTGACGTTGATCGTACCATCAGATCCAGTAATGCTAAAGAAGCATTGAAAGTCTGGGATGAAATTTATCTTTACGAAACCAATCGTTTAGCTGGTATTCTTTACGTTCCCAACTACAAAGATCCTTTCCAGGCTCGTTACCGCTACGAGCGTTCTGGTGCAGAATTCATCCAGGCTTTACCTGGCCCAGCGGATACTGCAGTTGGTTCACGCATTTATTTAAGAGAGGTGTGTAGGTAATGCCGCGTTTTAATATCGGACAAGTGGGTGGATTGCTTCGTAATCTTGGAGGCCAAGTCTCAAGATCTTTCGACAAAGACCTTATGGCAGGAGCTTTAAGGGCACGGGTTTCTCCACGAAGCGTAGTGCGAGGAGAAGCTAGTTGGGCAGATATGCTAAAAAGTGCTGCCAATACGCGATCATTTCAAGGTGCTACGGCAGCACTTGCAGGAAGTATTTTAAATCCTTCAAGCATTGAAAACGTTTTGAATCAAGTTGGTCCGAATATTGATCGTACCGTAAGTAATATTATTCCAGACAACATTGAAAACTGGGCAGGGCGTACTGCACGGGAAATGGAAAAAATGGGACTAGAGGGTTTGTCTGGGACCATGTTTACATTACCGTTTGCTGCAGCGCAAACGTTTAATCAGCCAGGGGGGTACAACACAGCACAGCGACCTGTTGGTACATTATCTCAACTTGGTGGAAAAGAAGTTGCATGGCGAGGACCTGACTTAGGGTGGCAAAGAACTTATTCAGAAGGTGTTAGTCCACCTTCTCCTGCCCCTGGTTCTTTACAGGACCTATCTAGTGGGCGGCAAGCCGGACAAGTGGGATCCAGTGTGATCTCCAATGGGGCCGGTGTTCCCGCACAACGCTCTGATGTTATTAACCGCGCACTCTCTCAAGAAATACTTAACGCTGCTCAGCAGTTCAATGCTCCTGCAAACATTCCTCTTTCTTCCTACTATGAGGGCCAACAGCAATTGGGTAGGAGTATGATGCAGGACGGAACTTTGGTGAGTCAGCTCCAGGAACTGGGTGGTGCGCCTGGTATGACACCAGAAAACTTAAAGACTTGGGCGGAGAAAAACCCAGCCCTTGCGTACAGAGAACTATTGAAACGAAGAGGCGTCCAATGAGTGAACGTCAACTTTTAGAAAAGTTTCGCCAAACACCCGAGGCTCAACGCCTTCTGAAAACCATTCGGTTTGCGGAAGGTACAGCTGGCCCTAAGGGTTATCAAACTACGTTTGGTGGTGGGACATTTAACGATTTAAGTCGCCACCCAGATCGTGTAATTCACGGCAATGGGTATTCAAGTGCTGCTGCAGGAGCCTATCAATTCCTCCCTGGAACCTGGCAGTCTCACGCCAAAGCTCTTGGACTACAAGACTTTGGAGAGGTAAACCAAGACATTGCAGCACTGCGCGGCATTCGTAGTCGTTTAATGCCTATTGGTGGTCTTGAAACTCTTCGTAAAGAAGGTCTCAGTCAACGGGTAGCCGCTGCGCTAGCGCCTGAATGGGCGTCATTCCCAACGGAAACTGGACGTAGTTATTACGGCCAACCCGTTAAACCCTTGGCGCAATTACAGAAGTATTACGGAGCGGCTCCAGTATCTGCTCCAGCTTCACCACCAGCTGTGATGCCACCTCCTCCAACGTCTGCACCACCACCGGTCAACAGCATTCTTTCGTCCTTGGGGCTTATGTCCCCTGGTACCGAAGCGAAGAAAAACTTTGCGCAAGAATTTGCACTTGGTTTTATTCGGCCATTACTTCCCAATATTTTTGGAACTGTCCCGTAATGGCACGTTTTGCTGACTACGTAGATGCAGCTTATCTGCCAGGGGAAATACGTCGGTCCACTTATGGAACGGCAGTATCAAATCCCCTGGCTATTACTAAGTATGAAGCAAATAAAAAATGGGGTTTTCAGCCAGGAACTGCCGTTAACGGTACGTCGTTTCAAGATTTTTTAAATTGGCAAAACAACCCAGATGCCGCATTGTCTTCCAAGGTTAAATTACCTTCTAAGTTTTTAGCCTTCATGCAAATGGCTAACGGTTATAATTAACAAAAAGCTGAAGTAAGAAGCGTGTCCTCAACTAGTTCCAATAAGCAGCCTGTATTTACTGACCGTCCGTTATTCGACTCAGTGCGAGTAACAACGCAGACTGTGGGAAGTGCAGCAACCAATACTTTGTTTGTACAAGGTGGTCAAGCACCTTCTATTCTGGTGGACATGGATGCCACCTTAAGTGAAGATAACAATTCTGGTGGTGTTGTTGATTCCATCACTATTGTCCGCAACGACTTTTATCGTGGTGCTGACTACACCCTAGATTTAACAACCTCCGGTAATGCTGTTTCGTTGGTGAGTGGTCAGATTGTTTCTATCACAACTACCGGTGCAATGAACACAGGCGTTGCCAGCGGTGTTGGCTACTACACATATACAGGTGCTACCACGGTTACAGGCAAGCTTGGTGCGTTGAACTATTCAGGTGGTACCACTAGTGGTTTTAACTACCAAGGTGTTGCCTATGGCTATCAACAAGCGGCAACCTTTGTGTTTTACCAAACGCGTAGTACGACCACACCCATCCCTGGTTCTGGTGACTACCGCATTATTTTTGCAAAAACAATTCCAGCAAACAGCGGTACGATTGACTGCTCTGACGTAATGCCTCAACTGGCGTATCCCATGCCTACTGCAGGTAACACAACCGGTCTTGGCACCAGTTCTCCACTGCGGAATAAAGGAATCTATCTGGAGCGAGGCGACCGTATTTACGTTGGTGTCTTCCCTGATGGTCCTAACTCATCTGGTTATATTCCCGGTGTTCAGGTAATTGCTCAAGGCGGATTCTTCTAACCAGTGGCAAAAAAAAGAAACGACTTTGGTTCTTTTGGAGCCCTGGAAGTTCCTAGTGTTGTTGGCGTACAACCAATAAAAACAGAGTTTTCCCGTGGTTCCGTACCCAACTCTATTCTTCGTATGGACAGGGAAGCGGCCTGGACCAGATGGAGACGAGGGTATGAAATTTCCGTTGGGGTAGGCGTTCAACATGCGTTAACTTACCCTTTTCAATACCAGGTTCCGTATCCAGATGGCACTGCGCCCACAGAAGGGCGTCAGCCTTTAATCCTTGGCGTTGTGCAGGGCTTTCCAACTGCTGGTAAGGAATTCGGCGTGCACTGGGCGGGCTGTCGAATAGGGGCCATCCTACGCTTTGATAACGTAACGGATTCAACTGGAGTGTTGGCAAGTATTGCATCAGTAACAGAAGATGATGAGTACTGGTATGTACAACTTGCAGGCACATGGAGCAGCGCCAATCCCTTACCGCCACCGCTGTACGTCCCTAATCCTTCTGGAGACCCTATTAAACCTTTACTAGGTGAGATATTGGAAGATCGGATTATTACGCCTGGAGAGCCTCCTATTACCAAAGACACTTTGAATCCTGCAACAGATAAAAGATATGGATTTGTTCAAGCAATTTTAATTGATGTTGATGGTGAAAACGGCATTTTAAAACTACAAAGAACTAGTTCTTTTGAAGCAAGTCCCGACAATGTTTACTTGACACCCTCCACAAGAAAGCCTAATTTTGGACGTTACTTAACCATTGGAACTCGTTACGCATGTTCTTGTCAAGATTTTAGCCGTCGCAGTTATGCTTTCATGATGAATTTAGACGGCAAGGAACGGCGCCGTTTTCCGTACACTAAACCGTCGCTACTTAAATATGGACGTCACGAGTTAATAACAGATCCTAACTCTGGCGCTATTGATAACCGTGCAATGACAAATGCAAATACAAATAGAGATCTTGCATTGACGTCGGATTCAATTGATAACCCTGGTGTGTTTAATGATTTTGGTGGGCGTTATTTAAGGAATTTTTCTGCTGCACGTAGGGCGGAAGGTCCAACTACCTTTGTGGACTACAAAGCCAAAAACAATCAAATCATCTCTTATTCTGACTATTGGGCACCGTTACTTGATGAGATGAGATACTGCAAACATATTTATGCACTTCGCTTTGAAGAAGGTATCTTGCCACCAGAACCATCAGATCTCCCTGTGGATACAGAAGAAAGCCTTACGAAATGGGAACAAGATTTAGTACACGAAACTTCTGTAACGAAAGAGCATATTCAAAGAATGAATGGATTACGCGCCTTGGCTCTTATGGACGTACCGCCTAAAAATTTCCAATCACCACAAATTCTTCCAATGATGCAAAAACTACTTAATGTTCCAGCTTCTTTTATTAGATTAGAAAACTTTAGAATGCAAGATAAGACCGGCGCGTTCTACAATCCAGCAGCCGGAGAAATGCCCGCTATTTAACATGGCTGACTTTGGTGAAATTATTGAAACGCGTTACATTCTTTCCGAAGAACAGTTAAACGCTAGTAAATTTGGCTTTAGTGAAGTGTTTTACAGTGGTAGCCCCACGGTGTATTCCCCTGGTGATGTGGTAAATCTGCCATATGCCTCTGGTGAAACCTCAACAATAAATGCGTTGGGTGCTGCCTGGGCAGCATATGCAAGCGGTGTTGGACCAGCATAAAAAAGCAGCCCCTTAGTGGGACTGCCTTAGGTTTTATTTTAAAATCAAACGGCAGCTGCCATTTTATTCAAGTGCTTGCGTACTTTTTCAACGTTCCAACGGTAGCTGTCGCGTGAGTAGGTACCAGGGAAGGCGGCAAAGTGGGGACCGAGTTTCAGGGTGCCATCATCGCGATACTTGAAGAGAGTTTTGCGATCAATGCCCAGGAGTTCTTCTGCCTTTTGGACAGAGACCCATCCGTCGTTTTTGGCCATGACTTGAGTGAAAACTATGTTCGTATCTAACCTACCAAGGTGACGGCAGCTGTCAAGGGGTTTTTAATTTTCTTTATGTTTATATTTATGTGGGAAATGTGTGAGGGCAAATTAAAATAAGATAACTGCAAATTGAGCATGTTCAGCTGCGAACACGAACCCCTCGCATTGCTCCTTGAACTAACTCCTAAACTTGCAAAGAAACGATTCAGACAAGCTATTTACGATTCCTGGGACTGTAAATGTGGTTACTGTGGGGAGGAAGCAACGAGCTTGGACCACATCATCCCACGGTTCAAATCCGGTTCCAGCAACCGGAATAATTTGATTCCTGCATGCCGACGCTGTAATACAGCCAAGGCAAGCGAGCAGATGGAAACATGGTACAAAAAGCAAGAATTTTTTAATCAGGCTAAGATGGATAGAATTAAAGCTTGGATGACATACGAGGCGGTCGACCTCTTTGTGTACCAGGTAGATACGTTGCAACTGGCGGTTTAAAATGGGAATTTTTTACGATCCTCCTTCAAAGAAGTGGCAAGTAACTGAAGAAAAAACAGATTACGAAACGCAGCACCAAACTGTTTTTGAACTTTTACCTGAAAATTTAAACGAACAATTACCAACTACTTCTCAGCAATTAGTTCAAAAATCTAGGCAGGTGATGGTAACTGTTCCTAAAACTACCTATCAAAGCGTACAACAAAGCAAACAAGTATATGACTCATATTCAAAAACATATAAAACTGTATATGAATGGGTTTCAAAGCCAGTAACTACTTACCAGCAAGAATGGAAAACAGAATATTACAATGATTGGGTAACCGTTGAAAACCCTATTAATATAGAACAAAATTACATTAATTCAATCTTAAATGCACAAAATAAAAAAGCAAATCAAATTAATGAAACAACCAAACAAAGCAATATTGCTTTAAACAAAAAAAATGAAGATTTAAATATTGCAAACACAAATAAAAACAATGCGTACAAAACAACTGTTGCGGCAGCCTCTGGAACAAGGGGGGGTGACTACGTTACACAACGGCAACTATTAAAAGACATCGCCGCAGACCCTGGTATCACAGATGAGTTCAAAAAAAATCTTGAACAAAATTTTAAAAACTTCTATCGTACAGAAAAACTTGAAACCTGGGATGCAAATCTAGGAGCTAAGCCTGAGTATGGAGACTTTGATCCCACTTACTACAAAACTCAAAATCCTACAGTTGCGGAACAATGGAAAAGTGCAGTAGCAAATGATGACATTGATGTTACCGAGCGCTACGGAGAGAATAATTTTTATCTACAAAACTACACAACACAAGGTAAACCGGCTGGAATGCGTGGTAATGCATCAGAGGTTACAAAAGCATCTAATGCATATTTGGAAACTCCACCGACAGATGCTGATTTACAAGCGGTTCGCGATTTACAACTTGGCATAGATACTAAAACGCAATCTCAACGTTTACTTAATATTCCAGAAATTGCACAGCAATGGGAATCTGCCAAGAATGGCAATCCATATTGGAGTAAATTAGCCAAAGAAAAATATTTAGATATATCAAAACCCGATGAATTTGCGGCATTGTTTCGATTGTCAGATCGACCGGAAGATAAACAAGTAAGTCTTAACTACAACATCAATTCTGGATACGGTGTCACTGAACTTGAAGACGCATTAAATCAAGCCGTTGGTGAAAAAGCCGTTG
>Ga0209500_10003551_pt1 | contig 10599 bp, 8 predicted proteins | sample S_140212_EF_Meta_FD_187323 | JGI IMG/M metagenome (GOLD analysis project Ga0209500, IMG submission 187323) | Freshwater microbial communities from Lake Simoncouche, Canada to study carbon cycling - S_140212_EF_MetaG (SPAdes) (version 2) | ecosystem: Environmental > Aquatic > Freshwater > Lake ...
GTCGCTGTTGGTCCAAACGGTACCCCTGAGAAGCCAGCCGGTATCCCGGTCTTCGCATGGAAGGGCGAGTCGCTCGATGAGTACTGGTGGTGCACTTGGCAGGCGCTGCACTTTGCAGATGGCAAGGGCCCGAACATGATCCTCGATGATGGTGGCGATGCCACGCTGCTCATCCACAAGGGTCTTGCCTTTGAGAAGCTCGGTTCCGTGCCGACCGCCACCTCCGAGGACAGTGAGGAATACACCGTCATTCTGCAGCTCCTCACCGCGCTGCAGCAGAAGCATGCTGGCTACTGGACCAAGACCGCGCCGAACGTGATTGGCGTGACTGAGGAAACCACCACCGGCGTGCATCGTCTGTACCAGATGCAGGAACTCGGCGAACTCCTCTTCCCGGCGATCAACGTCAATGACGCTGTCACCAAGAGCAAGTTTGACAACCTCTACGGTTGCCGTCACTCACTGGTTGACGGAATCATGCGCGCCACCGACGTCATGCTTGCGGGCAAGGTTGCCGTGGTCTTTGGATACGGCGACGTCGGTAAGGGTTCGTGCCAGAGCCTGCGTGGCCAAGGCTGCCGCGTGAAGGTGACGGAAATCGACCCAATTTGCGCGCTGCAGGCGTGCATGGAGGGCTACGAAGTCGTCACCCTCGCCGATGCAGTTGCAACGGCTGACATCTTCATCACCGCCACCGGCAACAAGGACATCATCCGCGCCGAGGACATCCTGAAGATGAAGGACAAGGCGATCATTGGCAACATCGGTCACTTTGACAACGAGATTGATATGGCCGGTCTCAAGAAGACCCCTGGCACCAAGTGCGTCAACATCAAGCCACAGGTTGATGAGTGGAAGCTTCCCAACGGCAAGAGCATCATCATGCTTGCTGAAGGTCGCCTCTTGAATCTTGGTTGCGCTACTGGTCATCCAAGCTTCGTGATGAGTTCCAGCTTCTCCAATCAGGTGATTGCGCAGATTGAACTGTTCCTCAACCACAAGAAGTACGCGAAGCAGGTTTACACGCTTCCGAAGAAGCTTGATGAGAAGGTGGCGCGTCTGCACCTTGGGCAGCTTGGTGCCAAGCTCACCGAACTCCGCAAGGATCAGGCTGAGTACTTGGGCATTCCTGCCGACGGTCCGTACAAGCCAGACCACTACCGCTATTGAGTAGCGGCGGGGTTCGCCCCGCACTGATTGACATTCACACGGCCCGCGGAGCAATCCGCGGGCCGTGTCGTTGGGCACGATGATTCAGAATTCACCGAAACACGGAGGCTCATTTGAAAGTTTGCAGTCCCATAGTGGTCTTTGTCTTTTTAATCCGATGGCAGGTCCGACTTGAGTTGATTTGGCCACCACATACTTGCCCCTGACCTTGGCGCGTGTAAGTTGGTTCGCCGGCTGTCGTCGGGCGGCTTGAACCTCTTAGTTGTGTCCAGTGATTCGTTTCTACATCGTTCTGGAGTTCCTCATGCAGTTCCTCAGTGTTTCAAGAGTTTGCGCCCAGTCATTCGTCGTCCACTCCGGTCGTTTGGTAGTGGCTTCGCTGGCACTTGCGGCAACAGCAGCCTTGGCGGTTGCAACGGAGCCTCGCGCCACTGCCGACACTGCGTTTGGATTCCACCTCGGGGTGAATGCGGCTGGTCTTGAGTTCGCGGAGGGCTCCTTCCCGGGCGCCCTGGGTACCAACTACATCGCGCCGACGGCGGCGGAGATCGGTTACTACGTAGGCAAGAACATGACGATCGTGCGCCTGCCGTTCGCGTGGGAGCGCCTACAGCCGACGCTGAGTGGGGCGTTTGATCCCACCTACCTTGGCTACATCCAGACTGCGGTTTCAACCATGCGGTCCAACGGCCTGATGGTGCTTCTTGATCCGCACAACTACTCCATGTACCGCCTCACCGGTCAGAACCGTCACCACATCGGATCGTCCTCAGTGCCGGCCGCTGCGTTTGTTGACCTCTGGAGTCGCCTCGCGGATCTCTACAAGGGTGATGCCGGCGTGGTCTTCGGTCTCATGAACGAGCCGGTGCAATGGGACGACTACGGTGAGGAACTGCAGTGCGCCGAGTGGGCTGGCTATGCCAACCAGGCCATCGCCGCGATCCGCGCCAAGACGACGCAGAACTGGATCTTTGTGCCGGGCAATTTCTATACCGGCGCTTGGAGCTGGACGACCACCACGGACACTACGGGTGCCACCAATGCCACTGCGATGGCGAGTGTCGTTGATAGCGCGGGCAAGATGGCATTCGAGGTGCACCAGTACCTCGACAGCAACTACTCGGGCACATCCGACACCTGCGATGCGAGCCATGGCGCCGCGGATCTTGCCAATTTCACTGCTTGGCTGCGCGCGCAATCGGGGCGCATCGGCTTCATCGGCGAGGTTGGTGGAGGGTCCAACACCACCTGCTACGACGATCTGAACGGGGTCTTTGACTACGTCACGGCCAACCGCGATGTCTGGGCAGGTTGGACCTATTGGGGGTCGAGTAACTGGGCTCTCCAGTTCAGCATCGAGCCCACCAACTGGGGCTACCAGAGCAACGCAACACAGTTGTCACTGACCCCCGTCGATACGGTGATGATGACCACCGTGCTCAAAGCGCAGTACGCGAGCGGTTCAAGCGGCGCGCTCTCGGCCGACTTGAATCACAATGGGAGCGTCGAGGGCGGTGACCTCGCCATCATGCTCAACGGGTGGGGCGCACAACCGCTCGGGCACCGCGCCGATTTCAACTCAGACGGCATGGTCGACGGTGTTGACCTTGAGTTTGTGTTGACCCGCTGGGGCGCAAGCAACTGAAGTCTCCGGGCGAGAGCAATGCCCTCAAGCGTGGCGCGGAGATACCATTGAACGGATGGCGTCGTTTGCATCCACACAACCCTCGCTGCCCGATCTTGCCGCACTCTCCGCTGCAGATCTGCTGTTTGCACTGATTTCTGCAGAGGATCTTGCGGCTCATGTTGCGCGAGCGCTTGCCGAGGACCTCGGTACCGCCGGGGATGTCACCGGCCAAGCAATGATTCCTGCCGATGCGCGGGCCACGGCGGTAGTGCGATTTCGTTCGCCGGGTATTGCATGCGGCGCGCCGCTTGTTGCGGAAGTGCTCCGCCAAGTAGCGCCCGGCGCACGCCTTGCACATCACGCGGCCGACGGTGAGCAACTGGCGGCGGGAGCAACGTTCATTTCCATGGAAGGCCCGTTGCGCGGCATCTTGACAGCGGAACGGACGCTCCTGAACTACGTTGGTCATCTCTCCGGCATTGCCACGCTCACGGCGCAGTACGTGGAGCAGGCGCGGGGGACGCGTGCATCCATCTGCGATACCCGCAAGACCGTTCCTGGCATGCGCATGCTGGAGAAGTGGGCGGTGCGATGCGGTGGCGGAACAAACCACCGCATTGGGCTCTTTGATGCCATGCTCATCAAAGACAATCATGTGGCCGGACTCAGCCCCATCGACATGGCCAAGCGCGTGGCAAGCGCGGCAGCCGCAGCGCGTGCCCGCACGCCCTTGCGCTTTGTAGAGGTGGAGTGTGACACGCTGGAGCAGTTGCAAGCGATGCTTGGTCTCCCCAAGGACACGGTCGACATGGTGCTCTTGGACAACATGACCATCGGACAACTTGCAGAAGCAGTGGGCATGCGTGATGCCGCGGCTTCGGGTGTGCTCCTCGAAGCGTCGGGTGGCGTGCATCTTGCAAGCGTTGCCGCTATCGCAGCGACTGGTGTTGACCGAATTTCTATCGGGGCGTTGACCCACTCCGCCGCTTGTCTTGATGTTGGCCTTGATATCGCGCAGTAATCGATCATCATTTGTTTAGATATCACCAATTCATTCAAGTGAATGATGCAATGCATGATGCAATTGCTCATGTGTGCAGTGGCTGATATAAAGCATGGATGGGTACCCCAGCCAAATCGAAGCAGAGCAAGACGAAGAGTCAGCACAAAGTTGCCGCGCCAACGGCGGGTGTTGATACGGAATCGGAGTATCCCATTGATCGTCCGGGCATCGTTGAAGCGGTGACCAATCCGGAGCACTCATCGCTGTGGGAAGTGCTGCGGCATTTGGGATCTGCAGCATCCCCAGCAGAATTGACAAAGGTCACCGGGCGCACTCTTCCCGCCGTGCTGAAGTCCATCGATGTACTGAATGCGGCAGGGCTGCTTCGCCGTGTTGCAGCCACGCGCACATCGCCGGGAGTGCGATACGCGGTAACGAGTCAGCGAATCATCTTGCGATGGGTCCCCGAAAATCCCCATCACGTTGCGATCCATGGCCAGATCGGCCGATCATTTGAAGCACGAAGTATCGCGCATGTGAACAATATCTATGAGCAGAGCACGCCAGACGCGGTCACTCCATACCGCGATCGTCGGTTGCATTGGGAGTACTACACGCCGGAAGACCTGAAGGAATTGAAGGCGATATTTGCAATCTTGGACACGCTGGCGCAGCGCGTCAATCGGCGGCGCAGCCTTGAAGTCCCGGGAGAAGATCGCGGCGCACGTATTACACAGCCCTGTAACTACCACATTGCATGGGCGATCGTCCCGGTGGAGGACGGATTCCCTGCGTTGGCTCCGCTCTATGCGGAGCGCAACAAGCATGAGTCATTCGTTGACCGGAACCCCGCGGCGGTTGCCGCTGCACGGTTGACCAACCGCGAAAGTCAGGTGCTTGAGGGGCTGATGAAGGGCCAGTCCTTGGCAGCCATCGGCACATCGCTGAAAGTCAGCCGGGCCACGGTTGCCACGCTTGCGTCGCATTGCTACAAGAAGTTCGGCGTCTCCGGTCGGCAGCAGCTTGCAGCCGTGGTCATGGGCGGGCAATCCAGCAAGTGATCAGTAAGCCATCCCGCCACTTCCGTGCGTGGTGGGAAAGTTTGTTATATCCCGGACTACAAGGTTTTGTTGGTGAATTTCACGATCGTGGAACCTGACGCGAACGGGCAGGCTCATACACAACGTATACCTTTGGGGTCGGAGTACTACCGACTCGCTTGTTCATCATGTCACTCATTTCGAAGGAGCCCCGTATGCGCCTTGATCGAACCCTTCTGTGCTTCATGTGTGCGGTCGTGTCTGCAAGTCCTTGCTATGCCGAGCGTCGGAACGATGATGGCACCGGCACCCGTGACGATTCGCTTTGGTCTGAGACTGAGTCGCGCACATATTCGGGATCAGGAAAGTCCAAGTGCGGCATTTCTGAGAGTAATGGGAAGATTCGTATCGACAGCAAGAAGGGCAAGGGCGGCTCCGCGGCCTACAAATCGGTGTGGTCCGTGGACTGGACGGACAGCTTTGTCATGGAATTTGAGCATGAACTCAAGAGCAGTCGCCCGAGCAAGACTTCGCAGAGCGCCACCAGTGGCATGGCTCTCGGGTTCGGAACATTCAATGCGGCGTCGGGTTGGACCGATGGCGTGAATTTGGTGGTGACGCGGACCAAGACGGAGCGCACCCTGACTGCTTCAGTTCGAGTGGCTGGCGTGGTGGTGGATTCCGCCACGGCAAACCTAGCGACTGGCGCGCACGACTTCAAACTTGTTTGGACGAGTTTCGGCGGCGCTGTGTCGCTGGCCGTGCAGTTGGACGGATCCACGACGACACTGTTATCACTGGATGGTCTGGAAACCCGCTTCGCCGGGCATGAGGCTGATGGCATGGGCGTGTCACTATTTGGCACTTCCGCCGGAAACTTCAAGTTTGAGGCCAGTTTCGATGACGTTTCCTTCTCTGGCGACGACTACAACGATGTTGATGACAGCGGCTTTGATGACGACGACGGAGCGGATGACGCCGACGAGGACGGAGCGGACGACACCAACGAGGACGGAGATAGTGGCGACGACTCTGATTGAGGCGCAGCGCTACGTTCCCACCTTCTTGATTGAATTGGGCTACTCTTAGGAAACTTCACGCTCTCGGTGTCGAAGGTCGACACCGAGAGCGTGGTCTTTCCGAAAGCGGCGTTACTATGAATCGCTCAGTCATTAACTCACTCATCGTGGCTAGTTTGTCTATGGCCTTCATCGCGTGTGAAGCAGCCGGTCCCAAGCGGATCGACACCGCTACCGCCAGTATGTCGGATACCAAGGACATGCTGACGCGCGGAAGTACCGAGGTCACCGGGGCATTGGCCGCCGCTGAGGCGATCGGTGCCACCCCTGACTTGAAGGCAAGTTACGAATCATTCTCCAAGTCACTCAGTACGCTCGAAAAGACAGCAGACCAGGTTCGCGATCGCTGGGCATCGCTGACAGCGAAGGCACAGAGTTACACCGATACATGGCAGAAGGAAGCGGATCTTCTTAAGAGTGAAGCAGCGCGCACGGCTGCTGCAACGCGCCGCGATTCGTTCACTGCCCGTATCACCGCCATCCGCACTTCGATGGGTGAAGTCAAGACCTCCTATGAGGGCTTTGTGGCTGATCTGTCCGACATCCATGTGTTGCTCGCCAACGATCTCACTGCTGATGGAATCAAGTCGGTGAAGCCGCTGCTTGCCAAGGCAAAGAAGGACGCAGACGCAGTTCAAGCGAAGGCGACCGCGGCAACCAAGTTGCTTGAAGATGCCATCGCCAGTTCAGCAACCACATTGCCAACGCCGCCTGCTGCCCCGGCTGCAGCCCCGGCCGCTGCTAAGTAAATACGTACTGCTTGAATGCAAAGGTGCAATACGCGGCGTGACCGTGATGAACTCGTTCATCACAGTCACGCCGCGATCTTTATTGTTGGACCGGCTATTGCACACGCTGGTGCGTTGCACTCAGCTGACCAATTCCCGCACGGAGCGCTTCATCAGCGCGCGCACGGCGGGCATGGCGCTCGCAATAGTCATGATCAATAGGACTGCCCATCCAATAGCAAGCGGTGCGAGCGGCGGTTCAAACACAATTTCCTGCCCGCCCAATTCTTTATGCCACAGAACGCCCATGCGCGCAAGGTGTAAGCCAAGCGCCGTCCCGATTCCAGCGCCGGCAATGGTCAACAATAGGACTTCGCCAAGGACCAGTCGCGCCAGCAGTCCAGGGGTTGCACCAGTAGCACGCAGCACGCCGAATTCAAACGTACGCGCGCCAATATTGGCAGCAACCACATTGCCAACACCAAAGCACGCCAGTGCCAGCGCCGCAAACGCAATGGCACTGGTAATCATCAGAATGCGGTCGCCTACTTCCAGGATGGTCTTGCGGATCGCGCGACCACTTGCAAACACTGCGCCCGGCACCCGGTCGGTGACGGCATCACTCAACTGTGCGTCCAATTCCGGCGGGCTGGCGTCGTCAATATCGACCTGCAAGATGAATGCTTCGCGACTACCGAAACTGCGTGCCACCTCATCAAAGTCCATGAACACGCAACTGACGGCATTCTCTGTGTAGACACTGCGAATGCCAAAGAACTGCACTGCCACATCAAGACCGGCGGCGCCAACGACCCCAACGATTTCATAGTCCTTTTCCGTCTTCCCACCACCAAGACGAATGTGGTCGCCTGGTTTCTTTCCCCGCGCCACCAAGAACTCCTTCGCCACCAGAATGCCGGCGCCGCTCTTCAGTTTCGGCAGCGCGCTTTCCGGTGTGCCTTGGATCCAGTCGAGACGATTGATCGCCAAGAAATCTTCGGGCGGGAATCCAATGCACACCACATTCGGTGTGCCGATGCCCTCCACGCCAAACACGGTTTCTCCGATCACTTTCAACGGCAGATACCCGATCGGCACCGTGCCTTGCACGCCCGGTATCGCCTTGATGCGATCTTGTTCAGCCACGCTCATGCCATTTGCTTTGAAGACGAATCCGTCGGAGATGCGCACGCGCTCACTGATATCGCGCACGACCGCTGTTCCGTTAGTCCAGGTGCTAGTCAAGATGGAGACACCCACCATGAGTGCGCCCGCGGTGAATCCCAATCGATACGGGGCTTGTTGCACGGCGCCGGAAAGCAATCCGCGCGGAACGCGCAGTGCGCGCTCGATGCCGCCACTCAGCGCAGTGGCCACCAACCACAGCGCTGGCACCGAAAGCATGAACCATCCGGCGTGCAGTAACGGGATCCCCAGCAATGCGTACGTCCAGAATCGCGCCCCTCCATCCGGCACAAGTAACAGCGCCACTTGTGCCGCGAGGCAGGCGAGGCCTGCAACGCCAAGCCACACAATGCCCGCGCGCCGTGGAGCACGCACGCGTGGCGCCAGCGCTGCCAGTGGGCTGGTACTGGATGCTTGCCACGCCGGCCAGAGTGATCCGCCGATTCCTGCCAGGAGGCTGCCACCAATGGCCAGCCCAATACCTGCCCAACTCATGAAGAATCCATCGGAAAGCCACTCGCGGAACCACCAACGGAGCAGGGCGGCAAGGGCCACTCCCAGCGGAACGCCGGCAATTCCCCCCGCGCCGCACAGCGCTGCGCCCGCCCACACCTGGCTCATGAACACTTGGCGGCGGCTTGCGCCAACGCATCGTGCAATCGCCAATTCTTTCTGCTGCTCCGCCACGGCGGTGGTCATGCCGGTGCCCACAATGAACGCGCAACTCATAAATGCAATCGCGCTAATCAATACGAACCCCAGCCGTAATGCCAGCATTTGCTTGTCGAACCCGCTGGTATATAGCTCGCTTGGCTCGAGTGACAACGGCTCCTTGAACTCCGGTGCATGCAGCGCCACCCAGGCATTCACGTCGGTTCCGGCCTTCAAAGCCACCATCACGGTGGTGACTTGATCACTTCCGTTTGCATCAACCAATGTGGAACGATCAACCACGACGTAGGGTCGCTGTAACGCCCCCAGTGCGGCGCGGTCAATGATGCCAGTCACGGTCAGTGCAATCGGGTCGCCGAAGCGCTGCACTTGCAATTGATCGCCGACGGCACATGCCAATGCCTTGGCAGTGAGCGGATCAACCGCAATCTCACCAGCCTGCGCGGGCAAGCGTCCAACCCGCATCTCTTGCATGCGAAAGCGAGCGTCCGTTCCTGCCTCAAGACCGCGCGTTTGCGCTACCACTCGACGCGGTTTGCCGTCCTCGCCGCGCCCGCCATCAGCGCGGACCAACGAGAGCGATCCACCGAGGCTCGTTGCCACAGCATCGATCTCTGGAAGCGCACGAACCCGCTCTGCTTCGCTGGCGTCGAACGCTGCGCCGAAACGATTGACGAGGCGAGCGTCAGTGGCGCCGATCGAGCGCCGCAGGCTTGCTTCCGCATTCCCGCGCGCCGATTCCAGCCCACAGGCAACCGCTGCCACGAGCGCGCTCGAAAGCATGACGGCAATGGCTAAGAGCGCGGTTCTACCGCGTCTCGCTGCCAAGCCCTGACGCGCGAACCACCAGGTCGCTCGCATGCATGCCTTTCGTATCAAAGCCGCCGGCGACGATGCCGTCGCGAATGACAAACACATGTTTGCAGTGCGCAGCCGCGGCGGGCTCATGCGTCACCATCAGAACCACCATCTGTCGTTCATGAGCAAGCGTGTCCAGCATCTTCCACATGCGTTCGCTGTTGACGCTATCAAGTGCACCGGTTGGTTCATCAGCAAACAAGACCGACGGTTCAAAGAGCAGCGCACGCGCAATCGCCACGCGCTGTTGCTCACCGCCAGAGAGTGCTTCGGGTCGATGAGTGGCGCGTTCAGCAAGGCCGAGCGTTCCAAGGAGTTCGCGCGCACGCTTCTCAAGCGGACCGCGCGCGGCGCCATCCAAGATGCCCGGGAGCATGACATTATCAATGGCATTCAGCGTAGGAAGCAGGTTGTATTGCTGAAACACCACGCCGATGCGCTTGCGACGGTGCAGGGTCAGTTCCCGCTCATTCATCTGATCGATGCGCGCACCAGCAACTTCAATCTCCCCAGAATCCGGGCGATCAAGTCCAGCTAGGAGATAGAGGAGCGTGCTCTTGCCGCTTCCTGATGAACCCATGATTCCATAGAAGCCTGGTTCGCGAATCTCCAGACTCGCGCCGCGCAGCGCTTCCACTGGGCGCTCACCGGTTCGATAGGTCTTGCGCACCGCGCGGGCGCAGATAAATGCTGCGCCGGACGGCTTCGGCACCGCAGCACCGGACGAGAGATTCATGTGGCTCGTGTTCATGTGCCATCACTCGCTCGCCGTTGGCTCGGGGTAGCGAGCGCCTTGTCGGGCTTGGCCCGCATCACGGATTAGTGACCGTTCTTTGCGTCGTACGTCTTGGCATCCATCAAGTCGGCAGCCTTGGAGAGGTCACAACCGGAGAGCCGCACCAGCCAACCCTTTCCGTATGGATCACTATTCAAGAGCGATGGATCCTTGTGCGCGGCTTCATTGCTTGCCACCACTGTTCCGGCGCAGGGAACATAGATCTCGCTGCTGGTCTTCACACTCTCGACCTCGCCAACCGTTCCGCCCGCGGTGATCGTCGTTCCATCGGCCTTCATTTCCACGAAGGTGATATCGGTGAGTGCATCGGCCGCGTGCTGGGTGATGCCCATGGTCACCGTTCCGTCCGTCTCCTGACGGAACCACTCGTGCGTCTCGCTGAACCGGCAGTTGGCGGGGGTAGACATCAATCTTCTCCTGAATGCGGTGGGTCGGGGCTGA
>Ga0209500_10003552_pt1 | contig 10596 bp, 20 predicted proteins | sample S_140212_EF_Meta_FD_187323 | JGI IMG/M metagenome (GOLD analysis project Ga0209500, IMG submission 187323) | Freshwater microbial communities from Lake Simoncouche, Canada to study carbon cycling - S_140212_EF_MetaG (SPAdes) (version 2) | ecosystem: Environmental > Aquatic > Freshwater > Lake ...
GTGTCTTAATGCCACTATACAGCTACCTTGATACTTATGATCGAGGTACTTGACAAACCAATCTATCTGCTGTACCGCTGTTGCAGTCTTTAGGTATTCGCTTCTACCCTGTACTAATCCGTAATGGCTACCGTTCTTAGCTCTGTAGTTGCCGTTACTTTCTAACCTTATTATTTCTAGACATGACTGTAGCTCTTTGGGTTTAACTACTTGTTTTAAATGAGTTTTCCAATTATCTAAGGACTTACTATAACTACCATAATCAGAGCTATTGGCTAGGAGTAGAGAGAGGATAACTACGAGCCCCCCCCTTACCCCCCCCACTCTAATACCCCGGGCTGACATAAGTCCAGCAATTACTACAGCGTGCGCGTGTCGCCCATATCCACGCACCGCAACCCCTACACCTATCTATTGACTGCTCGGTCATTACCATAGCCCGCCTGTCTGATTAGTTCTACTAATTGTTCTAAGGATAGTAACGCTACCCAGTCCCCTATTGAGGCCTCTCCCTGCCCGTTCAAGCGAAGTACTGCAACTCTTAGGTCTAAGTCATTGGCTCGATCTTTTAACTGTCTCATAGTCTCACCAGGGCTAAATCCTGCTCGGGCTTTTATTTCCCAGTCGATACCGACTGTGCCGGTTATATCGCTACCCTGGCGCCCTGCCCCGGTACTCTCGGCATAGGGGAAGCCATTAGCTGCTAAGTATTCGGCTACGATTTTCTGTGATCTGTAGCCCCTATGCTTACGAGCCTGGGACATTTAACCGACCTTAACTAACTCATTTTGCGGCACCCAATAACTAACCTCTGTCTGGCGTGTAGCTTTTAAATATAGATCGTCTTTACAGTACTCAACCGGCAGCCAGCCCCTTATCGTAAACGGGTTAGTACCTGTAACTAGGACTGCTCTATCGCTATCTCTGTCGCTCTCTAATATAATCAGATGACCGCCTGCGTACTCTGTGTGTTTTACTTCCCAGTTAGGCCAGATATCCGGCTCATTTTTATAAGTGTCTATAGTCAATCTAAAGTTAGGCACATTAAGCCATTTAGCCGCTGCTAATTCTGCAGCTGCACCTAAAGCGCATAGCCTTAGTAACTCATTAGGCGGTATATGCCCATTGTCGTAGCTATAGCCTTTACTGTTTTCCATACGCGCGGTAGCACTTAAAAGCGCGTAATCCATTTCGATTTCATTTAACCATATCTGGACGCTCATCTAGGCCGACAGTCAGCGCATACCCATATCATCATCTCTAAAGCCATAACCCCGCCAGCTTTAGAAGTTACTTTATTGCAAGCGTCGCAGGTTTCGGTTTCATCTATTACAGCATTACCTTCTCGATCTACCTTTAGCGACATATTGCCAGGGTAGATAATCTCCATACCTGCCATTAGTTAATCCAAACAGGGTCGCATTGTTGCGCTTTGACCTTCTCAGGACACATATAACCCTTATAGGCTTTATTAGTTTTAGGGCTGGTACCGCTTAAATAGGTACGCTCGCCGTGTTTACATCTAGGCCGGGTCTCTGTAACTACTGCCCCTATTGTCTCGGTTACCGCGCCTATCGCGTCGCTAATTGTCCAGACATCATTAGGTACCGGTTCACTAGCTGCTACTCGGTTTACTTTAGTCGCTTCCTCTCGGCTCATTTTCTTACCTATTTTAGCCTGAAAGCCTGCAGCTGCTAAAGCGCGTCCAATCGAACTCGTTTCTGCATTAGGAATATGAAAATTTTTATTTACGCCTGAATCGCTAATAGTCTCATCTGCGTATCCTGTAGCGATTAAAGTCCCGTCGTTACGGTAAACGCTGCATTTAAATATAACCGTCTTACCGTCATTAAATACTAGGTCAGTCTCTATTTTGCCCTCTGGGTATTTCTCCCAGAACCTAGCGGTTCTAACATCTACTGGCTCGTAATCGTCTAAATTAAACATTATGCCCCTATCTCTAATTGAGTCATTTCTACGCTGGCTATCTGACTATCTAAGCCCCAGCGGTATCCCGGAAAAGTAGTAACCTCTAAAGCGCACTCATTACAGTAATGGCGCCTCTTTGTGTTTGATTTAGGGTTAGTGCTGTGTACGGTAACACTAGCTGCGGTCATGGCTTTAGGGTGCCAGCCGCCCGAGTTCTTACCCCACTTTAATTTACAGTAATCGCACCATATCGCCGGTTCTGATTTAGTAATCATTGAGGCTACTAACTACGCCGTTAGATATATGACGGGCTACAGCTCTGCCCCGTTCGTATCCTTCTGAACGTCCAGCGTTAAAGCCTCTCGACCAGGCTAGGACAGCAGCTAAAAAGGTTAAAGCTGAGTAGATTAAACACATAAATATAAAAGCTAGATTAGGAAGCATTGGCTAACCCCTCGCGTACCTCGAAGTTAGTAATAATGCAGTACTCGTCTAGGTATGTGTCGTATAAATCTCTAAACGAAAAATCTATAGCAGTTAAATATGACTTGGCAATTATTAAAGCCAGAGCGCTATCGAACCAATAAATTACGCTGTAATCCGACGTCTTTTGTAAGCCTGTAAATCGGCCTGCTTTAATTTGTTTGTCCCAGCTCTTATTAAAAGCCATATAGGTATTACTTAAAGCCTCAAAATCTTTTACGTCCATTTGTAAAACTATTTTACTTTTCATTTTTCTCCCTAGTCCAGGGCTGAGAAGTTATCTCCCAGCCCCTTTAGTATGGCACAGGCTTCGGACGGATAGAAGCTAGCGCCTAACGCGTGTCTATTATTTTTTTGATATTCCGTAGTTAGCGTCTTTAGGGTTGAGCGCTCTCATTAGGACGGGTAGCCCAGAAGCCCAGAGGCCGTTAGCAATTAAGTGCCAATCTGCAGCATTAAACTCTAGCGGGGTTTTACCTACTGAGGCCATAAGCGTTATTAGTAATAAAAGCAGCCCACGTATATAAGTCCCTGCCATAGCTGTACATTGTGCCTTCATTTTGCCGTATCCAATCCGAGCGCTGTTATACGCTCTTTAACCTGTTTAGGGGTCAGGTTAATCTCAAAGTGCATTTCGTCAGCTCTATTTTTGTAGTCCCCACCCCAGCGGCAGCCATATTTAACGGCGATCTGCCTAACTATTGTTTCCTGTTCCATTGTAAAAGTCTCACGCTTACCTAGAGGGTGATCGTTTGAATTAAGGTCTACCGCAGTCGCCGAGCTGTGATTACTTAGCGTTTCGGTTTGTCCCCTAATAGGTCTAAAAGCGTAGCCCCAATCGTCCAGGCTTCCCTCGTTAATTGGTTCCACTAGCTTATGAAAATCTGCACAAAGATTTACCAATAACGGCGCCACCTTTTCAGCCACTCGTATTTTAATACCAGTACCAGGTACCGGATAAGATTTAACGCCAATTACAGCCGGGTCTTTACTAGCAGGCCAGCCGTTAGAGGACTTTAAGGTGGTCGGCATTATCGCAGCTCCAGCGGTAGGTCTCTGTATTTAATTGAACTTCTGAGTGTCCACAAATAGGTCTAGGGGCAATAAAAGCGTCCGCCTCTGGGTCATAGGTAAAACCAATACCTGCGTAATTATATCTAATCCGCCCGTTATAGCTTGTCCTTACCCATTGTTCGCCGGTTTCGGCCAGCATGCGAGCTGAAAAAGTTTCCTCGTCTGAATCGCAGGTAACTATAACCTGAGTAACTATTCCGTTTTCTATTTTTGCATGGTGAGCCATTAGAAGGTAATCGTTCCTGCGCTGCTAGCTGTGATCTGATACACCCGATAGCCTGAGCGCGTTGGCTCGGTGTAAGTGAGGTTGGTCAAAGTAGCAGCTGCATAAGTATTTGGGTAAGCAATAATTACAATACCCGAACCTCCGCTAGTACCTGGGCTAGTAGATTTTCCACCCGCACCGCCGCCGGTGTTAGCCGTACCGTTTTCTAATTGTGCGCCACCGCCGCCGGTTGATTTAGAAGCTTGATAATATCCAGAACCGCCAGAAGCGCGAGTAGTAGCTGTCCCGTTAATTGAACTACTAGTACCAATACCGCCAACGGTGCCACCTGATGAGGTAGTCGAGTTAGCAGCTACTCCACCCGCACCGCCGCCTCCAGCTGAGGTAAATGCACCTCCTGAGGCTGTCGCGTTTCCACCTGCGTATCCTTGACCTGAAGGTGAAGCTGTGCCACCTGTACCGGCTAAAGTATTATAAGAACTTGCGCCTCCTCCAGAGCCTCCAGAGCCGCCGTTATTGTTGCCTGGTACGTTTGGATTGGCAATACCTCCACCGCCTCCCCCTGCAGACGTAATCGAGCTAAAAATGGACGAGCTGCCTTGCGTGCCAATTAGCTCAGGTGTAGCAGTACCGCCCGCGCCGCCTGCACCGATACTAATTGCGTAAGGCGTACCGGTACTTATTGCAAAACTTGCAGATTCGCGGTAACCACCTGCACCGCCGCCGCCTCCTGCGTTTACGCCTGAGCCACCACCACCGGCAATAACTAAATACTCAACAGAACTTAAAGGCGGTAATCCGGTTGCTATCGCACCGGCTGCTATTGCGCCGATCATTATGCGATCGATCCATAACAACGCCAGGTATTTGCTGCGACACGAACGCATTGTAAAACTTTGTGCGTGGCTAAAGTTGGGCTGGCACTTGTCGCTCCTGCAGAAGTCAAAGTAACTCCGGCACCGGCTGCCATTGTTAAAAGGCCTGCGCCAGTATTGATTATAGTAATAACTGACCCGACTAGAGCAGCGGTTAAAGTGCTATCGGGTGCAATAGTTACGGTCTTAGTTCCTGCGTTACTTGTCTGAATCATTACCTGATACAAATCGTCGTTATCTACCGTATAGGTAGCCCCTGACTCAGTAGTAACCGTAAAGGCCACTAGGCCGTTATACATATCAGCCGTAAAAACTGTTCCCGTAACTGTCGGAAATCCTGAGGCCATTACTTTACCTTCTCTCTATTGTCAATAGGATAGTACATTTATCCCAATTTGTCCGTAATCTGCGTTCGAAAATATAAAACTATCCAGGATAGGTTCTAGGGTCAAAAATGAAGTTCTCCACGTCGATACCGTTATAGCGTGAGATACCCCAAATATCTGCAGGGTCTTATTAAGTGTCGAAGTACCGGTAGCCGCTGGCTGAGTAGACTTAACCGTAATCGTGTCAAAGTAATCTAAGCCTAAAGCCGCAGCTACTCCCGTAGTGTATCCGGGTGTATTTAAATCTTTTAAGGTTACAGAGTCGCACCTAATCGAAGTATCTTTACGACTGGCTACATAGGCTAAAGCGTAGTTTTTAGCTACTGCAGTAGTCTGCATAAGTAGATCAGTTTTCTTATAGCTGTGAGTAAAGAACGTAGCTATAGAAGTCGCGTCGCTAGCCGTTTGAGCTGCTAAACCTGTAGCAGTAATTGAAGCGTCATTATAAACCAGCGAATCATCTAGTACCCATTTAGCGGAGCCGTAATCTATGCCGGTACCGTCGTCTGCGAATACGGTAGGGGTCGAGCCGATACTAGAGCTAGTTAAAGCCCTATCCTGAAATACTGCGTTACCGCTAGCGTCCATATAAAAGGCGCCGTACTCGCTAATTTCTACAGTCTGCAGAGCTGCGAGCGCTTGCCTAGTAGTGCCGGGGTCTGCCTGTAACGTGGTCTGTCCTGCGTCTATATCTCTCATAGAAGCAGGCCAGCCTACAGCGTCCAACAAAGCGGACGTCCGGGCGCCGCTAAGTTGTCCGGCTGGCGCACCGCTGACAGTCGAGACGTTAGCCATATTAAGCACTCTAAAGCCGTCTACGCAGTTTAAAGTCGTATAGGAGACCTCTCCTACTAGGCTCGCCTGTACGTAGTCATAGGAGACGATATAGCCGCTAAATAAATTATATGATATACCGCTATTAGTGTCGCTAGCGCTAACTATAATTTTACGGTTAGGTATTACGTTAGGATAAAAAATTGAGGCTGTGTTAGCGGGGTTAAAATTTCCGTCCACGTCTGCAATTCTGACCGAGCAGGTACCGGCTTGAAATTGGTCTGCGTTAGCGTTACGGCCTCTATTTATATTAACTGCCTGGACTGTATCCGAGACGTCTGCCGTAACTGTAGCTGCGTCTGCCAAGATATTAACGCCAATAATGCCTGAGCCAATAATCATAGCCTGGCCAAAAGAAGCGCCAGAGCTAAAGTTAATAATTACGTTAAGGGTAGGGGCGCTCACTAGCTACCGGCTCTACTGAGGCTATTCCCAGCTGTATTAGCTGCTTGGACTGCGGCCTGGACTGACTGATAAAACTCGTAAGTAGACCCGATATTTATACCGCCTTGAAGGTTTACGGTAACGCTAGGGGCTACTTGCCCGGCTGTGCCGGTATAGCCTGGGTCGCCTGGCATAAATGGACGATCTATAGCCATTTCGCTATCTATAGTATTTTGAAAGTTAGGCATAGGAGGCGCTAGCGTAGGGGTAGGTACCGCGTTAGTAGCGTTGCCAGCTGTGGGGGCTAAAGGTGTACCAGAGAATAAGCCGCCAGGGTAAGTAAAGCTCTTAACAAAGTCTGCGTAAGCCGAAGCGTTAGCTTTGTTTAATGCCAAAATCTCAGCGGCGTTTTTCTTATGAGTAGCTAGGATTTCATTTTGCCGGGCTATTTCTGCGTCTGCGGCTGCCTTTTGTGCTGCGTCTAAAGCGTTCAGGGCTGTTAGATCGTCTACCTTAGTAGCGGTCTTAATAGCGATTAAAGCATTAAGTCGGGCTAATTCCTCAGCTGATAATTTGCCCTGCTTAGCTGCGGTTAATTGGATTATATCCATGTCAAAAATAGCTTTTAATTTATCGGCGGCAGCTGATTGCTTTTTAAGTGCTAGTAACTTTTGAGCGTCTGCTATTGCTTTTTTTCTGGCTTTCTCTGCGGCGTCTGCCTGAGCCTTATTAAAAGATATACCGGCCATTTGATTACGGGCAAAGCCTTCGCGTGGTCTGTTTGAGGCTTGAATTTTAGCCTGAGCGTTACTTTCTAATTGTCCGAACATACCAAAAACTGACTGGTTAGGATTAACTCCGCCTATAGTTCCCTTAGTTAATGAGCCTGGAATCATTAAAGGATTTCTAATAAACTCCATAAGTAAGCCAGCACCGGGGACAGTTTTTAAAGTATCTACTAACCTGGCTACTCCTAAAATCGCGTTAGCTGTGTTATCGGCTAGCTGTTGCATAGCGTCAGCTGCGCCGTCTATACCCTTTTCGTCATTGACACGCGCTATAGATTTGATTAAAGCAAAGCCGATAGTCTCGCTAGCTTCCTGAGCTGCTACCTGTAACTTTCCTAATTGTCCGGCGTAGCTGTTAGCTGCTACTCCTGCCTGACCTGCGAATAAGGTAGTAAGTTTTTTAGATATATCCTCAAAACTTTTAGTCTGCAATTCTGCTTTAGTTAAACCAATACCGAGACGGCCTAGCGCTTGATTTTGCCCCAAGTATCCCTTAGCGAGCGCCGTAGAAGTTGCCTCTAAAGATTTTCCGGTAGAGGCCGAAATATCTAGGCTGAGGTTTAATAAATCCTGCGCCTTAGTAACGTCGCCTGTAGCTCGTACGAGCTTCTGCATAGCCGGGCGCAGTAATTCCTCAGAGACGCCAGTAGCGCGCTGCAGCTTGTCTATAAAATCGGTTAAGGGTAGAGCTGCATAACTTAGGCCTAAGTTTTTTAAAGTCTGGTTAAGTGTTTTCTGTGCTTTATCATCTGCTACCGCTGCGGCTACTGACTTTTTAGCGAATACTCCGATAGAAGTAGCCATAGCCGTTAAAGTTAATTTACGAGCTAAGCCCATTTTTTTAAAAGATTTTTCGATACCGCCGATACCTTTAATAGCTTGTTTGGAGCCTTTAGAATCGAACGATATAAGTACCGGTACTTTAATAGCCATTATTTAGCCAGCTTCCTATTGAGTGCAGCTACGCCCTTATCTACGGCGTCTCTTAGCTCGTTCATAGTGTAAGCCTTCCTGTCCTCTACAGCTTTGTAAACTACGCGTCCCTGTTTACCGCGTACGGTTATATTGCTGTCAGCCTGGATAGCTCTGATAAAAGCCGCGCCCTGGGGTGTTTTCCCGTTAGGGTTTCTGCGTCCTGCAGTCTCATAAATAGCGCCGGCTGGGTCGTTGTTAATCATTAAATAGGCTCTAGTAGTTACGTCGCCTTTACGTCGCTGGCGCTCGATCTTAGTTTTAACGCCCATGCGTGCAGCTCTAGGGTTAAATTGAATCCGCGCCCACTCTGTACCCTCTTTAGGCGGCTTGCCCCAATTACCTAAAGGTGAAGCCTGGGGCATTAACTGGCGAGCGTCTACCTGGATTTTTTTCATTACCTGGTATATCTCTTTATTCATAATCTTTAAAGCTGCAGGGTTAAATTGTTTTAGGTCGCGGATAGTCTGCTCTAGTCCCACCATGCGAGACGTCCTAGCGCTTTCTACTTGCGCCACGTTTCACCGCCCTAGCTCTGTCGTTTAAAACCTGTACTACTGCCGCCAGCATTTCCGGCGACATTTGCAGAAAATCACTCGTAGGTATTTGAGTCTCTACAGCTAACGCCGCTATTTGATAGGTAAGTGTCTGGCGATCACTTACCCATTTAGCGGGTCGCTATCTAATACCTCTACCTCTTTTAACGTTTTTAAAAATTCAGTACCAAAAACCGCTACCTGTTGGCCGCTATTTTTAATAGCTATCCAGACTAAGTAATAGATATCGGTCTGCTTTTCCTGCTCTCTAAAACATTTATTTATGCCCATTTTTGCATAGGCTTCGAACTCTACTTCGATAGCCGGGGTAATTTTGTAAGTCTCCACTACCCCGGTCTCGAACGTAACTTTTAAACTTGCCATTTTCTAGCCCTCTTTTCTTTTATTATGCGGTAGTAATAGTTACGTCTGTAGTTAAATCAAAAGTAAAGTCGATCATAGCTACTTCGCCTTGAGCGCCGTTTACTGGGGTGTACCCATTGACAAAACATGAGCCAGAGTACTTAGGGTTAGTAGCAGAAGCTGTAGAGCCATTAGGTGCAACGGCAAAAGCTGCAGAAGTACCTTTTAGACCGTCTAGCGTGGCACGTGTAGCGCCAGATGAGGCTGCGTCCTGTGTGAGGTAAAGGGTGCCGCTAATTGTATGAGCTGCTAGACCTTTTAGGTATTTGTGTGAGGCGTCTCCAGCTGCGCTTATATCCAACTGGTCATAGTTCAAGGTCAAACTAATTGACTGTACAGCCGCAGATAGGTCTACGGTACCCAATAGAAAATAACTATTCTGTGCATAATATACGGTGCTAGACATTATCTACTTCCTTTTCTTTAGTGGCTGGCTTTTCGATTAGTGCAATAGCACCAGTTTTTAAAAGGTTAGGAGTGTCCCAGCCTTCTAAATCTTTATCTGTAACGGTGCCGCCTAGCCCTACCCCCGCTACTAGGTTATCTATCAATACTTTATAAGTGTTCATAATTAGCTCCAACTCGATATAATTTCTACGCCTACTTCTGTCTGAAGCAGGTTACCGGACGGGGTTTCTAGTATTGCCGGGGCGCTAAAACTTCCTACCGTCATTACTAAACTTGAAGCGGATAACTTAGCAAAAATCGCTACTATAAAATCCTCTATATTTACTTGGTTACCCTGGTTATCGAGCATAGGTACTAAACCATAAATACGATACCGGGCGACAGGTGCTATTGCCGTCTTTTGTCCAGATTGTACGACTATAAAAGGGTCATCATTAACGACGACTACGCTATTAGCTATAGGTGCTTGGGGAATATAACTAAAGACAGACCAGACGCCGTTATTAGTTAAAGCGGTCGCTAGTGCTGTCCTAAGAGTGGTAATCGCGGCTGGCATTTTGCTAGCCGATCATTGATGAAGGATTTTGATACGGCGCGATTAACGCCCTGACTTTGGCAATAAGTGTGTTCCCGAGCGCGTAAGGATTAGCGATAAATCCGTCAATAGTAGTAACGCTGGCGCCCGGTGCCTGGCGAGCGTTCCAAATAGTGCTAGCTAAAGTCGCTGTAGCTTGTCTAATTGCTGGGACTGTTGCGTAATCCTGCGCGTGAAATTCGCCAGTAACTAAACCGTAAGGTTTTACAGCGTGGGTTACTTGGTCGGCTGCAGTCTTATCGTAGGTAAAAGTAAAAACATTAAACCCGGTAATAGTTTTAGTTCCGTTAAACACCGCGCCCGCACTTGATATTACTACCGATTGACCGGTAACGAATTCGTGCGGGACGGGCGTAGTAATTCTGGCTACGTTATTAGTTAGCTCAGTAAAAGCGATAGGCGCAGTATTAAACCAAAGATACTTTTTACAGATATCCTCGGCGGCCTGTGCCACTTCCTCGACTGTCGCGTCTGCGTATAACGTGCCAATACCTAAAAGGGTACGCAATTCTGCCAGCGTGATATATGTAGCTGCCATATGCGTATCTCCTTACTTTTAAGGCCTAAACCCTGCAGGACTAGGTGCAGGGTCTAGGGTTCTAGGGTTTATCTCAGGTCTGGTTCCAGCAGGCGCCAAAAGGAATCTTAGGCGCGATAGCTGCGTAACCGTAGTAGAGAAGGTC
>Ga0209500_10003555_pt1 | contig 10586 bp, 15 predicted proteins | sample S_140212_EF_Meta_FD_187323 | JGI IMG/M metagenome (GOLD analysis project Ga0209500, IMG submission 187323) | Freshwater microbial communities from Lake Simoncouche, Canada to study carbon cycling - S_140212_EF_MetaG (SPAdes) (version 2) | ecosystem: Environmental > Aquatic > Freshwater > Lake ...
GGTGGTGTAGACAGTTACTTTGTAGCACAAAACTTCAACAAGCCAACTTTCATCCCTAGCATGGGAAGAAAAATTGAAAACGAAGAACAATTTCCCAGCTTACATCATTTACCATACATGATGTGGAATGAGTGGATTAAAACACTTGCCAATTTTAATGTGGGCATACACTTAATGCGCACACATGCGGCGGGTACATTTGCTCTTAACTGTGCTTATTTAGGTATACCATGCATAGGATATATAGGATTAGACACACAAGAGACATTGCATCCAGAACTAAGTGTCAACATAGGCGATATAGAAAAAGCAAATCAATTATCAATAAGATTAAGAGACGACAACGAGTTTTATAATTATTGTTCACAAAATGCCAAGGATAATTATAAGGTATTCTACACAGAGAAAGTTTGGTTACACAACTGGAAAAAAATATATGAATCAATTTAAAATTGGAGTTATAGGAAATGGATTTGTTGGTAGTGCAATTGTACGTGGTTTAAATCATTATTTTGATATTAAAATATATGATCGTGAAATTAAAAAAACGGTACATTCATTTGATGAAACGATAAAACAAGACATTGTTTTTGTATGTTTACCAACGCCAATGTTTAAAGACACATACGAGTGTGACTTATCATATATAAAAAATTTCTTTACAGATGTTATAACCTGCGGATTTAATCCAAATACAATATTTGTGATTAAATCAACTGTGCCAATAGGTACAACCGAAATGTTGTGTGAAAAATTTAATCCGCTTAGAATAATACACTCGCCTGAGTTTTTAACAGCTAGAACCGCCAATATAGATTTTATAACCCCATCGAGAAACATTATAGGAGGACGTGCAGAGAATGGTACAGATCTTGTTAAAAAATTATACGAAGATCGTTTTCCAGGAATCAATTGTTTAACTATGAGTAGTAATGAATCAGAGTTTATTAAATATTTCGTGAATACATTTTTCGCAACAAAGATTTCATTCTTCAACGAAATGCATCTACTATGTTCTAAAATGAATGTTGATTGGAATAAAATATTGGAAGGTGTCATGACAGATGGTAGAATAGGCATTAGTCATTACCAAGTGCCTGGTCATGATGGTGATTTTGGATTTGGGGGTACTTGTTTTCCAAAGGATATAAATGCATTTATTAAAACGTTTGAACAAAACGGCATAGATCCAGTTGTGTTAAAATCCGTTTGGGATAGAAATTTATCGGTTAGAAAAAACAAAGATTGGGAAAAATCAAAATCAGCAACAAGTTAAATGAAAAATTGTATTTTTTTAAAATCGAATGTAACAATCGAAGTTACACAAACTTGGAAATATTGGTGTAACAAAAATGATGTAGATTTAATCGATTTAGATAATCTATCATCAATTACAAACAAAGTTAAAAACTACAATAAAATTGGTGTTATAAATGACAACATTTTAATTAAATGGGATGCTCCAAATATATTTAATTTGTTTGAAGAAGATATCTGTGGTACTGTAGATACAGGTGACTTTAAAAAAATATTAAACAATAAAAACCAATCTGATGAAGACATTGATAAGTATTTACAAACCGATGTTTTGTTTTTTAATTCAAAATATTCTTCTATTATAGAAACTGTATCAAACAATGTACAATTAGACATAAATAATAATATTAATAAGCTTAATAAAAATCCCAAATTATTATATCCATGTTGGAATTTATATTCTATTCATATAAAAGACATGTTTAAACACAATTGGCAGTTAAATAATGACCCAACTCCATTTTTTATTAAGTATGCTTATATTTGGAATTTTAACGACATACCAAATCATCATAAAGATTCTGTGGTCAAGAACGTATGGCAAAACATAAAAGAAATGTATAAACTATGAAAAATATAATCTTCATGACTGCTGTAACGGTACCAGGCAAAGAATCACGATCCGCACCATATAAGTTTGGGATTGATAGCTTTAAAAGGTGGTGTGATGCTAGAAATTATCAATTAGTGGTTTTGGATAAACAATTATTTGATCCAGACTTAATGAAACCAAATTTCTATAGATATTTTTGTTTCGATTTATTAGAAAATCAAGGTATAGAGTATGATAAAATTCTATTAACCGATGCAGATGCTATAATACATCCGGATTGTCCAGACTTCTTTAAATTGTCCGATGAAAAATTATCAGTTACTCATACAGATGGTAGTTATGACTGGACAGTAAGAAGTATGGAAAATTATGCGCATGAGATATTTGGAGGAAAAACGTTTGATTTATGGAAGTATTTTAACGCTGGATTCATAGTTTTAAACAAATCACATAAGGATCTATTAAAATCATTTACTAATTTTTATTTAGAAAACCAAGAAAAAATAAGATTTGTACAGGAAAAATATAAAACTGGTACAGATCAACCATTAATAAATCACTTTGTACATAATGTGTTCAATCTTCCTGTAAATATCATGCCATATAGATATTGTATGGCGGATTTGTATAACAAAAATCTATTGAACGATGATATGTTGTTTACGTCTATAAAAGGAATATATCAGTTCAATGCTATACCGAATAATATACAAGACAAGTTAACCTACTATTGGATGGAAAAGACGTTCAATAAATTATATAGTTAATAGTTTGATATGATACAAATTAGTGAAAAATACCCAACTCTTATTAAAGGTTCAATCGGAGAACAAGCTGTTGATCTTATAAGATCGTTATTGCCTATAAACTCTTCTATTTTAGAATTTGGCTGTGGAGTTACTTCAAAATTATTATTAAAATGGTATAATTTACATTCAATAGAACACAATTTGGAATGGTTAAATCATCCAAATGCATATCACGTACCATTGAAACATTACAATGATACCGATTTTAAATCACCATCGGATATATCGTGTCTGCCATTTTACGAAAAACAAGTTGCTTGGTATGATCCAGATAAACTATCCAGTATACTAAAATTAGTACCCAAATACGATCTAATCATTATAGATGGGCCAAATGGAAACTATGGTAGAGGCGGATTTTATACGCATTTAAATTTATTTAATACCGATGCTCATATGATATTTCACGATCTACATAGACAGGCCGAGATGGAGTTGATCAAAAAAGTTTCTGAAAAGGTTGGTAGACCAGCTTTTATTTTGGAAGATGACGACAAAACAGGAGTTATAAAATCCAACAATTAAAAAAAATTTCACAGTGAATTCTACAGTAGTTATAATAAACTATGAGGAAATATAACTTCACAAACCAATCTATGCAAAAATTCGAATCTTGTTTTATATAAGTGATATGCATAAAAGTATTAAAAATATAGATGGTAATCCAGAATTCGGATGTGAGTTAGCATGCACTCTACCATATGCATATTATTTACATAAATATGGAAAACTAGGATCCATCAAAACAGTTGTTGGAATGAAACCGTTTTATTTTTTTACGGATAAAGTATCTGACATATATAAAAATAGATCCGTGGATAATCTGTCGGCTCTTAAAGATATACCCAACAAATGGATACATCATAATGCATTAGCTATTACTGGAAAAGGTTACGGTGAACTTAGTTATGATGAACAGTTAAAAGTAAATGGTGTATTAGATTATAGAGAATGGATTGCACCTCCTATTAAATCTCATTATTCTATAAATAACGAAATAGAATTAAACAAAAAATTTATTGTCATCTGCAATAGATTTAACATGGAACATGGTAAATTCCCATTGGGATATTTCGACATACCATTCTTACAAGACATATTTTCGTATTTAAAATCAAAAGGATACGTGATAGTTTATAAACGGCCTGATAATAAAGAATTCCCACCAGACTTAAATGAACAAATGGGAATTGATCAAGACATAATTAAAAAATATGGAATAAAAGCAGTGGATGATAATGGAAATGTTATAGATGATAAACAGTTATGCAAATTATATAACGACGTACATTTATTTGAAGATATACACTCGAAATATCCACACCTAAGTTATAATGAATTTCAATTAAAATTATTTTCGAAGTCTTCAGGTTTTATATCTATGGGAGGAGGAAATACAATTTTAAGTTGTTATTTCGAAGTTCCAGTAATTTCATATATAACAACCAGCAAAGAATTGAGAGACAATTACTTTAACGAAAATTCATACTATAGAAAGTTATCAAATTGCGATGTATATCCTATAAGAGACTCAGAGAAAGAGATTGAAAAACGTGGCTATAAAAATTATACAGAACTGTTTGAAACAATACAAAGGGTGTTTTAATGAATAATAAAAAAATATTTATAACAGGAGGAGCTGGTTTTTTAGGAAAACATATAGTCAATCGTTATTATGAAAATAATAATATTACTATATACAGTAGAGATGAAGCGAAACATTATTATTTAAAAAAGCAATTCCCAAATCTAAACTGTGTAATAGGAGATGTTCGTAATTATGATTTGTTAAAAAGAGCAAGCAAAGGACATGATGTAGGAATATTCGCAGCAAGTTTAAAGCAAATTGAAGCTGTTGATCAAAACGTAGAAGAAAGTCTTGAAGTAATTGTTCGTGGATCGATCAATAGTCGTAGAATTTCAGAAGAAAATAATTTTGAGGCTTCTTGTTTTATTTCCTCAGATAAAAGTAGATCGGCAACAACTTTGTACGGATCGATGAAGTTTGTGGCAGGCGAAAGTTTTATAGTTAATGCTGATAAAAGTCCAATTAAATTAAGCACCGCAATATATGGAAATGTTTTAAATTCAACTGGAAGTATTATTCCATTGATATGGAATGCTATACAAAATAGGTATGGTTTGAAACTATATTCAACTGAAATGACTCGGTTTATGATTACAGTTGATCAAGCTGTTGATTTAATCGAAGAAGGACTCAAAGTAAACGGGTACAACGTAATACCAAACGTCAAAAGTTTCAGAGTATTAGATTTGTTTGAACTTTATAAAGACTTATTTGGATTAAAATATACAATTGATATTCCTAGAATTTCGGAAAAAATCCATGAAATAATGATATCAAATGAAGAACAAACCAGAGTAAAGCAAATAGACAATTATTATTACATGCATTATAAAAATACATTTAACGAAGTTAAATTTCCAAACGATGAATATTCTAGCAAAAATGTATGTGCTACCCGTGAAGAATTGACCACGATGTTACAAAAATTTAATTATTTCAAACCATGAAAATATTAGTACTAGGTCATAATGGGATGTTGGGTCATATGGTTGCAAAATATCTTAAGACTCAAAATGAAGATGTTGTTACTACCGATTTAAAGTGGGAAACAGAAGAATTTAAGCAGTTTATTACAGACTCAAAGTGTGAATATTTAATAAATTGCATCGGAAGTATTCCACAAAAAAAACCAACTTGGGATCAATATAAGTCTATCAATATATTACTTCCAAATTTCTTGGCAGATAATTTTAGTGGAAAAATAATACACCCAACCACAGATTGTGAGTTTGGTGGTAAAATATCAGAATATTCTTTCTATTCATCGCAAGAACCCGCTACGGCATTAGACGATTATGGCATATCAAAAGCATACACATCTGTGTTTTTGAAAACAAAAAATAATGTAAAACAAATACGCACTTCTATCATAGGACCGGAATTATATAACAAAGTGTCATTAATGGAATGGTTTTTTAAGCAAACCTCAAATGTTAATGGATATACAAACCATTTTTGGAATGGAATAACAACTTTAGAATGGTCAAAACAAGCTCATAAAATTATTAATAATTGGAATGAGTATGATCAAGTAACTCAGTTGGGTACAGATAAAACAAACAAATATGAATTGTTGTGTTTGATAAATAAAATATTTGAAACTAAGAAAAATATAATATCTATTAATGTAGATACAGTGAACAAGTGTCTAAAAACAGATTATTGTATTCAACCGCTTGAAAATCAACTTATAGAGTTAAAAAAGTTTTATTATGAAAATTAGTTTTATTCAACCAAGCAGAAACAACCTAAAATATCTTAAATGGAGTTACGAAGCTATTCGTAAAAATTTAACTCACAAAGAACATGAAATCTGTGTTGCAGACGACTTCAGTAATGACGGTACATTGGAATGGTGCAAAGAAACGTCGGAAAAAGATCCACACTTCAAATTTATCCGTAACGAAGGTCCAACCAGATTGGGTCATACAATTCTATATGACCGTCTTATAAACGAAGTAGCTACTAACGATGTGGTAATGATCTATCACGCTGATATGTACGCGTGTCCTAACTTTGATAAATATGTAGAAAAGTATATTCAACCAGGCACAATCGTTAGTCTTACCCGCATCGAACCACCTCTACATCCTCCGGGACCAGAAAAGATTGTGCAAGCATTCGGAAATGAACCAGAAGAGTTTAATGAAGATGGTTTATTGAAATGGTTCAATGATACCCGAATGACAAGAAAAGATAAAACCACAGAAGGAATCTTTGCGCCATGGGCCATTTATAAGAGTGATTTCCAATCTATTGGTGGGCACGATGATCTATATGCACCCCAAAGCAAGGAAGACAGTGATATCTTCAATCGATTCTTATTGAATGGATATAAGTTTGTACAAACGTGGGAAGGATGTGTATATCACATGACCTGTAGAGGTAGTCGATACAATCCGACACTAACTACAGTAGGAAAAGAAAGCGATGAATGGTTGACACAAAATAATAGAAGTGCTAGAAATTTTATTCGTAAATGGGGACATTTTGTTAAACACAACGATACTATGAAGCCAATTGTACCGAATCGTTATGATGTAGGGTTTGTGGTACGTAACTGTGATGAATATAAATTGGCTCTATTAGAACCTTGGTGTGATACGATTTATACAGACGTTTCGTATGATCGTTATATACAAGCAGAACAAAAGAGTACAAAGTTTGATCTCACGAAAAAATTAAAACGTTATGAAGATCAAAAAATAAATGATATTATAATCGAATTCGACGCGGTTAAGTTAACAAATCAAAGTTTTGAATTCTTTAATATGTTACAGTTAATGCTTGAAGATAGCGGCATCGTAGGAGAATTAGAATTTGATATATTCAAACTCAAAATTAATAAATTAAACGACCACAATAAAAACTTAGTCAATCTAAATGATAGCTGGTACAAAAACCAATTAATATGAAAAAACCAATTGATGATTGGAAATCTGTATTTTTAAAATACTTTGATATTAATCAGAATGGTAAATTAGATCGTTTTGAAATATTTATGATAGTATCAGCTATATTTATATACAATATAGTTTTTGAAATTTTAGGTAACTACATTTACGATCTTATAAAATGAATATAACCGACTTTAATATACCTCTTATTTTTTATACCACATTTATAATGATAGTTTGGTTTGAAAGTGACATAGTTCAAACCATTTCAAAACTAACCAACACACGTGGTTTATTAAAAATACCAGACTTTGAGAAGTACAAGTTAGAAGTGGATATCATGTCTAACTATCCTAACTTTTTATATGAAAAATATCCAGGTTATTTAACCAAATTATTATCATGTCCAATTTGTTTGTGTTTTTGGACAACTTTAATTGGTGTAAACTTACTAACATTATTATTAGGATATCAACAGTGGTTTTCTTTATTAATGTTGCCAATTAATTACATTTGCTCATTAACTATTTATTTAATAATTAGAAAATTGTTATGAATATAGGAAGTCATCAAGCACTTGTAAACTTAATAGGATCCGAACACATTGTTTCAATGGATAGATTAAAAGATTGTCTACAACAAGTAAACAAAATCTGCAGTTGTCAAAAGCAAAGAAAAAATCAGAAGCACGAAGAATGTAATGTGTTATATATTAATTTTGTAATATCTCATGCTTCTGATTTAATAGACTATTTTAGAACAAAAACTACCGATAATGAAATTATCTTTTCACACGGTAGTAATCATGTAATAAAAACAATTAAATTACGTTAATCGCTTTTAATGCGACTATTACTTTTTCTATGATATACGGATGATCTTCTAATGAAGCGTCATTTAGTTTATCACTATAATCTTCCCATTCAAATGCATAATTAGCTTTTGATTTTACTTTGGGATTATTTAATAACTCATGGTCATTTGGTGCAGCGTCATATATCTTAACAATTTTATTTTTGCTAAATCTTTTTCCTTGTGGCACTGTTGATTGCTTGAACTTAGTTATATGAATTAGCTTGCCAGACATTTTACGATTTAACCAAGTACATTCATCTTCTGGATAAACATCGTATCTAATATCAGTTATGAAAACAACATCAGCTTTACTTTTATTGATACGTTGGCTAACTTTAGCAGTCCAATATTTTCCATCACTAGTTTTACGCATTACGTCACCGTATGCTACTAACAATGGTCTGATTATAGATTTTGATTGAGTATCATCTGTAAAGACATCTATACCAATTTTTGTTTTAATCAATGATTTAAGATCATTTTTAAGTTCATATGCAATAGCAAACTTTTCAGATTTAATTCCATGCTCTTTTAATACTTTCTGAGCTACCGATGTAAACAGATCTTTACCACTACGAGCGTATCCTGATATTCCAATTATAATCATATTATGAAAACATTTTCTCTATTTCTTTTTCTGTATATCCAAAACATTCAACTAAATTTACCAATTCTTTAGTTCCTTTTTCATCAGTTACAAACACTTTATAATAATCAATTGCATCTTTTTGACCAATTTTAAATTTATCACAAATGCAAGTTAAAATTGTCTCATTAACATTGCCTGTTGACTTTTTAATATATTTAGAAAATCTTCTTCCTTTAGGAACAATATCAATCAATAGTTTATAAAAATGATCATTTGGTATATTTTGAAAATACTTGGATATAAATGCCATTTCTTCGATGATATCTGAATCCATACTCAACACACGCAATAACATATACTTATTAAATGTACTTTTTTCAGACTCAGTTAGAGATTGATAATAATCAGGACTTTTTACTTCACGGATATGATTTATATGATCGAATAACCCCCGTGATTTATTCTTTTCGTCTATTGTTTTGTTTTGTTTCATTGTTTATCATTCTACTACGTCTGTGTAACGATTCAATTTCTTTTAAAAGTTTAATTCGGTCATTATTCAACAATTCAAATGCTTCATAAGTAGCAATTTGAAATTCATCAAATTTTTTAATTATTTTATATGACACAAACAAACTTATAAATGAAAAAGTGACCGCTAGCAAACCTAGCAGCCACATCATTGTTTGATTATTGAAAATATAACTCATATGTGTATAACTATCTACATATATGAGTTAACATTTATTTCAATTAAGCCTTACGACAAACAGTGGACTTGCGACCAGCAATTGCTGTACGACGTACAGCCTTAACGCTGTTAGCCTTAGCTTGAGTTGACTGTGCCGGTACGGCATGGTCAATGACTGAACCGACGGCACTATAACCAGCATTCAAGACTTCACGTAGTGCCTTAATCTGGCGACCATCTAGGTCAACACGGGTCTTACCACTACGTAGTGTCAAGCGTGAAGCCTTCTTGGCCTTCGCTAGAGGAGTGGAGAGGTAAATCTCAACACCAGCGGTGTTATGGCCTACGAAGTTAGTCTTGTTACGAGCATTTGTACGAGTATACATATTATTTTTATTACTTTCTTTTTTTGTTTGTTTTTTTTGTTTCGTTAGATTCTTCACTAACTTAAATTTATCTTACCATCCATTGTTCAAACTGTCAACAACTTTTTAATTATTTTTCAAATTCTTTTTCGAATCGATCAAGAGCATAGTCCTTTGCTTTGAACTCAAATTCAAAATCAACATCAAGATCTACATATTCTTCAGGAATACTACGAACATAATCACCATGCGCACGTGGATTCTTGTTGGTAAGATCGTTATCGCTAAAATGAAACAGTGGTCGATACTTGCCCCACGTGGACATACATAACTTTACCGCTTCTTTAGCAGATAATTTGCCTGGGTTACAACGAAAATGAAGATTGTCATAGGTGATAGGAATACCAGTGTTTGAATAAATTAATTCATACAACTCTTCTACCTTCCAACTATTTGGCTTGTCTTCATTCTCAAGTACCAATCGAGACTTTACATTAATAGGCAAATCATTGTATACATCAACAAACCGTTTAGCAATTTCTTTAGTACCACCTTTATAACAGTTCATATGAATGTTGATCGGAGCTTCATATGTTTGAGGTAATCCCATAGCATCCATCATTTTTCCATGTGATTTTAATTCAACAATAGATTTTTCAACTACGGATTTAGTTGCACTTGCCGGAACAACAAATTGATCTGGATGTGTGCTACACCTAATTTTGTTTTTCTTGATAACAGTATCACACAAATTAAATTCTTGTTTGATCTTTGCATAATTGTAAGTGGTTTCAATTGACAAATTAGCTTCTGGAAGAGTTTCCAATGGCATCATACCGCTGCTAATTCGATAATTCCACTTGTACAAAGCACAATACTCCAAAGTTTTACGTGTGACAACTACATTGTTAAGAGTACGATC